>Ga0307427_1000002_pt1 | contig 334954 bp, 325 predicted proteins | sample SalMarWE160190MG_FD_202162 | JGI IMG/M metagenome (GOLD analysis project Ga0307427, IMG submission 202162) | Salt marsh sediment microbial communities from the Plum Island Ecosystem LTER, Massachusetts, United States - WE1603-190 | ecosystem: Environmental > Aquatic > Marine > Intertidal zone...
GTTTTTCTGCCGAGAGGGATTCTATTTCAGAGTTGGCTACCTTGCTGCAATAGCTTAGTTGCCTTAAAATCTTCGCATGGATTATATATTATCCACCAGAAATGTCAAGCCTCCCTATTTTTCGGTAGTGTATCATTTTGGGTAGTGGGTCAATTTGAAATTAGTACTTTAGTTCTGTTGACAAACTATTGACCGTGCTGTAACTTGTTAATAGGATTTTAATAAAACAATGCTATATTACAATTGTATGTTAGATGGAAAGCAATTATTATAGAGCCAAGCTCTTAAATGCAATCCTATATTTCGCCCGTAATACCAAGAAACCAAATTTAACCAAGATTCTAAAATTACTATATTTTTTAGACTTCCAACACTCTAAGGAAACTGGGTACCCCTGTGTAAATTTGCTCTATTATGCTTGGAAACATGGTCCCGTTCCCAAGGATTTTTATGAAGAGGTCAAAGATGGCAATGTGCCAAAGGACTTTGCTGGTAAATTTGTCATCATACCTAGTGACCAATTGGAGCAAGATTTTCCTGAATACATATTTAAGCCGATAAAAGAACCCGATATGAGCCTATTTACTCCACATGAAATACGAATCATAGAGACCTTATGTGAAATATATCGTGACGCTACTGCTAGACAGATGAAAGAAGTTACCCACCTACCCAAAGAGCCTTGGGACACTACCAAAAATGAGAAAGGGCCCTACCAATACATAGATTATTTACTTTCCATAGATGATACATCGCCTTTTAGCATAGATGAAGCTAGAGAAAAATTAGAAGAACATTTTGAAATATTGAACAATTTTGGTCTGAATCCAACGAAAGTGGAATAATCCTAAATGCCAACAGCAGGGCACATATTATTCTGTAAAGGTTTTGTATTTACGGACAAATCTACGGGTAAAAAGCTGGTCATTGTACTAAATACCTGTGATAATAAGGACACTTGCTTAGTTCTCAAAACCACTTCCCAAAAGAAACATTATTACTATAGCCATCCAGGTTGCAACTCTCTAAAAAAGTGCTTTTGTGTATATGCTGAATGTAAGCAGGGATTTGATGAAGAATATACATTCGTCCAACTAGACCAAATATATCCCATCAATGTTGATGAATTATTGAATGCTCAGCAAATAAGTTTCATTGACCGTATATCTGATATATGTTTCACTAATTTAAAAAGATGCCTAAGAAATTACAAAGACGATATTCCTATCTGGTTTTGGTCTTTAATCTATAAAAGTACATAATCATCGGTTAATTTTACGATTTCCTCAACCGTCCAGACATGATTGCTTATTCCTGCTGCCATTGCTGGTGTCTTAGGATAAGGATTAGTTAAAGTCTTGTGTGGACGAGCAAAATTGTAGTGCATGAAATAGAGAGCTAGGGCATATTCGTGATTCTCCAATTTCTTTGAAAAGGCATTGGTTAATCTCGTGAACCGCCTCATGCTCATTCTCATTGTAAGGTTCTGGCGTTCTACATAGCTTGTTGAGATTGCCTCATAATCGGGTTTTCCTTGCATAATGCGTTTTGTGGCACTTAGGCACTTAGCCGGGCTATAACGCCTTCTACCATCAGGCTCCGTCCCATATAATTTAACTAGCATCCCATAATCTATATCTCCACCAAAGGCATATTCGATTGCCTCTAAGTACATTCCATGTCCATCGGTACTAAGCTGAACCCTGTTCGCCAGTCGGCCTTTCAAGTCATTAACAAACTCACAAGCATAATCTACGTTCCTTAATCCAACAAACCAAGCAGGAACTAGCTTTGTATCTGCATCTATCGCTGTGAAAGTCCAGACATCACCATAACCAAATTCGCCGTTGTGTTCCTCTGGCACATTTTTAGCCTTAGCGTAAACGAAGCTCCAAATTTCATCGCATTGGAGCTTTTTGCAAGGTAAATTGCGCATTGTTTTGTCCTGATAATCTAGACAAGCAGCTCCAACTTCCCTGAGCAGTTTGACGACTGTGTTAATGGCTGTTCCGGTTATACGAGCGGTACTGCGTATAGAGTTACCTTCGCAGAGAACCTTTATCACTTGTGCTTTACGTTCCAGACTTAACTTGTTCACTGTCTTTTCCTTTATTTTATTTTGATTATATTATACCATACCGCTCAAGCATTGTCAATAGTTTTAGTAATAATTTCCCCTATTATTTGACAAATCTCAAACCGTCCCTGTATACTACCCCCAAATAATCGGCTCAACCCTATTGACTTTTTGTCGGAAATGTGGTAATAATATTACTATGAAAATGACAAAGACGCAAGAGGCATTTTGTAAACAGCTTTTGGCCCAAAATATTACCTGCGAACTACCCGAGTTTGACGCTCTCTACAATCATGTTAAACCTATAGTCCCTGCTATCCAGGATGCATTAGATTACGGTCATCAACAAGCACAAGGGGTTCTTAAGTCTCAGAAACAGAATAAAATGAAAGACGAACGCCTACGCAGAATAATAGACCAACAGGTTTACAGCCATATAATACGATATGCAGCCCAGATATACCTTAATACGAAAGATATTGAAGCACGATATGAAGAAATAAACGAAGAATCTGATTGGGATATAAGAGTACTCTCGAACAATGGGCTAAAGGGTATTTGGGATGGTCGTAGCTACAGAATATTCAAAGGTCGTAATGGCCAGCTACCTTCTCTTGGAATATCCAAGGTGATGCAGAGGTTCTATAAGCAGGACCATCTGAACAAATTACATCTGTTCCCAACCAATAACGAACCAAAACGATACAACGTGGCCTTCTTATGGGATATACACCCTCTGAATTATGTTACTTTATATCTCTGCTGCCCAAGACATTGGGCTAATCATAAAGCATATGATTACTTCATCAGGTTGCTACGGCATCCTGCTGAGGTCATAACCCCCAACGTTGTTGAAGCTGAAGATATTGAAAGGGAAGCGTCAGAGGCCAGAATGCGCATGATTGATGAGTTTCCAGAGAGGCTAATATGATTTATGGAGACCGGATACGACAAGCGCGTGAACTGTCGGGATTCACGCAAGAGGAATTAGCCATCAAGGTTGATGCTAGTCAATCTACTATTGCTCGTATTGAAAACGACAGCTTATGTCCCTCCGAAGAATTGTTGAAAGCTATTGCAAGACAAACAGGATTCTTGCCTTCCTTCTTTGAACAAGAGCCTATTGGGGATTTCTCCGAAGGGTCCTTAATATATCGCTCTCATTCGCTCTCTTCACAAGAAGAGGCTAAAACCTACCAGTATGCCAAGATTATTTATGAGCAAGCGAGGAAGATGGCTATGGCCTATTCACTATCTCCACATCGGCTGCCAGCAATAGACAAGGAAGAGCCAGCAAATGCTGCAAGAATAGTTCGCACTTCATTTGGTTTATCTCCAGACACACCCATTAGGAACCTAACAAAGATTGTTGAAAACAATGGAATAATTCTTTTAACACTTCCGCTAGTATCAACCAATTTGGACGCATTTTCGACCTGGGCTGAATTAGATTGTCAAAGACCAGTCATCGCAATACCATTGAATAAACCTACAGATAGGCTCCGGTTCAGTCTCGGTCATGAAATTGGACATCTAGTGTTACATAGACCAATTAAGAGCAATCTAAGGGTGGTTGATAAAGAGGCAGACCGGTTTGCATCTGAGTTTCTCTTGCCAGAGATTGCAATGAGACGAGAACTTCTAACACCAGTAAATCTTACGAGCATTGCGAAACTAAAACCTCGTTGGGGAGCTTCTATGCAGGCACTTATATATAGCGCTAGATACCTGGGTATCATAACGGAACGTCAATTCCGCTATCTTTTTCATCAAATGGGAGTACGTGGCTGGCTGAAACAGGAACCAACAAATTTAGATTTACCTGCTGAGAAACCACAATCAGTTAGACGGATGGCAGAAACACTATATAAGGATATTGATGAATTTGCTGTGGATATGCACATGGAAAAAGACACGGCAATGAAATTGCTATTTATGGCTAGGGCTTCTTCCACCTGACATTAGCAGCTTTTCTAGCTATCTCTTTTCGTTGTTCAGGTGATAGTTTTTCTGCTCTAGCCTTACCACCTTTAAGCCCGCCAAGCCTACCAAGTGCTACAGCATGGGGATTTTTACCTTCGACTAACTCTGTTTCCGCCTCTGTAGATTCAGGCTCAATTTGCCCTGTAGCCTCTTGAACTACCCGGAAGGCGGTTACTGCGAAATCGTGTTCTCGCTTCTTCTTCCGTGGTTTTTTCTCCATATCTTAACAATACTAAATCGCTCAAGCATTGTCAATGATTGGAGATTTCAAAATGATACACTACCTATTTTTCACCTTTGCACGGAGGCAGAATATCGGTTAATTGCCCTGGCATCGACCTTCTCAAGGTGATAAGGTTTACCAGGCATGTGAAACTTCTACCGCTTTGCGGCATTGGTTTCTGCTTGTTCTAATACCCAGGAGCACCACCTTTCTATCCCCTCGCTGGTCTTGCAGGAGAGTTGGAAAACCTCGGCTTTAGGATTTAGTCCTTCGATGGAACGGCGAAAGGCGGCAATATCAAAATCAACATGGGGAAGAAGGTCCATCTTATTTATTATCACAGCATCGGCATCAATAAAGATCAGGGGATATTTAATGGGTTTATCATCTCCTTCAGGCAGGCTGGAAATCACCACTCGTTTGTGTTCTCCCAGGGTAAATTCGGAGGGGCAAATGAGATTGCCCACATTTTCGATTAAGAGTAGGTCTATGTTATCCAAGGGCATGTCCTTTAGAGCTGACTCAATCATGGCAGCTATTAATGAGCAACTTTCCGGCATATTTCGGGTATTTATCTGAACTACTGCTTTTGCCTCGCTCTGTACTTTCTCAGCATCTACTGTGGAAGCAACATCACCTTCGATAACAGCCATGTTCAGCCTGCCTTTCAGCCTCGCCAGAGTTTGTAGAATAAGACTTGTCTTGCCAGCACCTGGAGATGACATAATGTTAATAGCAAAAACCTTATGCCTATCCAGGAGCTGTTGATTTTGCTTAGCTATGGTCTCATTAGCCTCCAGGACATTCTGGATAACTTCTATTTTTTTCATTCTACTTCCATGCTTTCGATATAGAGCTCTCGTCCCTTGAATATTTCTACGCTCTGGCCCTCGCATTCAGGGCAAGCCCACAGGGTATCTTGGGGTTTGAAAATTGTGGAACAATTCCGACAACGCAACTGAGCTGGCACTAATTCGAAGTGGAGTACTGCTCCCTGAGCAATTGTATCTTTGCTAAGAGAATCGAAATAAAACTGAATACAATCGGGGACAAATCCTGACATCTCGCCAATTACTAAGTTAATTTGGATGACCTTGCCAGCTTGCGCCTCACCGGCTTTGGCTGAAGCAATATTAATGATATTTTCAGTTATTCCAAGTTCATGCATTTGGTGAACCAAAGTAAATAGTTTATTTTAGACTACTTAATTTCTTATTTCAAATCCACCAAAAGGTTCTGGTTTAGATATCGCCAGTGTACCAGAAGTGGTGGTACGAATAGCTTCACATAAGCTTTTACGGTTAAACTGCAATGCTATCGGTTACGATAAAACCTGTTATTTTCCTAACTTTATATATTTTTAGATTTCGATTCTCCAATCGTGGGAGTATATGTTAAACCTTTTCGAACTGGCAAATCCTATGAGTGTTATCCCGTATTTATTGGCTTCTTTTACAGCTAGATCCGTGGGGGCAGCGATGCTTACAACTATTGGTATTTCGGAAAAGATCGCCTTTCTTATTGTGGAAGCCGTTTGTCGGCACGAGTTAACCAGGGAACTGTTCGCTAAGTTGATTCCGTCTCTAATTGCTAGGCCGATGGCTTTATCCATGGCGCAATGTCTACTTATATCCTCGACAAAAATCTCCTTATCCTCACAGATCCCGATGACATGTGTGCAGCCAGTCTTTTGGTATAAGAAACTGTTTTCGTTTAGCGCTTCTATCAAATCAAAAACTTCGCTTTTGGTTAACTGTTTCCTGGAATCACAGTTTCTGGGGGTCTTAACTAATTCTTCGAGAACATTTACCTCAAACTCATTGCTGCCGAGCTTCTCGATTCGGGACAAAGAAGGGTCTATGCCTCTTGATTTCAAATTGCCAGTTATCATCTCTTCTAGGTCAACGGGAATGCAGTAGAATTTATGAATTTCTCCATTGAGCTTAACGATAATCTCTTCTTCGTGGACAAGCTCATCTGTCTGCTTCAGCTTACCATCTCTGGAAATCCCTAAAATTCCTATTTCGGTACTTCTTTTCCCCATGATTTGTGGAAGTCCTTTATATCGTCTATTATGCTTCTGCAAGCATCGAAAGCTGGCTCTCTGTGAGAGGCGGAAACTGCTACTAATAGAATATTCTCTGATATGCCTAAGAAACCCACTCGGTGTACTATCGCTACATCCTCGACATCAAATCTGTCGATTGCTCTTTTTTCTATCTCCTCTAGTTTCTGGACAGCGTGGTTATCATCCTCAAATTCCAGTCCATTACCCGAAGGGAATTCACGTACAGTGCCTAGGTAAATTGATATCACCCCTATTTTGGGGTCTTTCATCTTCCTGATTATCTCATCGCCGGAGAAGTCTTCTCTTCTTATCTCAATCATCTCATCTCACCAATGTGATTACATGTTTGGGATTTATTTTCACAGGCTGGTCATTTGGTATTCTCTTAATTTGGGCTCTTTGCGGTTTCTTGCTGAGGGAGTTATATCTGGCAGGTGTCACAACTTGTGGCAGAGCATGAGCTACAAGAGGAACTTTCCCCAATCGGGATAGATGGCCCTTCGCTGCTTTTAGAAAAAGAGGTGAAAGGGGAGAATATTCGTTTTGCACCATTGTGACAACGGGGGCAAGAGGCGTTTTCGTTTGCTTGGTTTTGGTGACGAAGTAATTCAAACTTATAGTTGCAATCAGGGCAAAGATATTCATAGATGGGCATTTTTAATCCTTTCCTTTCTCAAAAGCTTTTAAGAATACATCAGGGACTTGAGGAACCTGAGCATCGATCCATTTTTTGAGGCAAATCGAGGAGCAGAAATTGTAATGCTCGACTACCTTTGGCCCTTTCCATCGTGAAACCATGAGCCAACCATTGAGCACCTGGCAAGGTCGCTCCTCTTCTGTATGTTCTACCGTTTTACCACAAGAGTGGCAGATAAAGTATCCCTGGGGCATTTAAGTCTCCAGCCTGATTCGCTTCTGTCCTCCTTTTGAAATGCTGCCGCAGGTTAGACAGCCACTACCTCCTTAACTTCAGGCACCTGTTCCTTGAGCACCCGTTCAATCCCATCCTTCAAGGTCATAGTTGACATGGGGCAGCCACTGCAGGCACCAGTTAGCTTTAATGTCACAACTCCATCTTTGACATCTATTAGTTGGACATCCCCTCCATCGGCTAACAATGCCGGTCTCACTTGTTCCAGGGCTGCTTGTACCTTTTCTCGCATGTCTACCTCCCTACTTTTTTAAATATAGAGCTAAATCCGCTAATTGTCAACTTAAGCTGAACTTTAAGCACCAGTCTGCTATCGGACAGTATTATCAACGAGCTAGCTTGTTCTCAGGGAAGTTGGTATAGGGAACAAAGATAATCTATAATACGGTTTTGGGAGTTTACCGCATGATCTCTGTGGAAGAAGCCTTCGAGAAGATTTTGAGCCATGTTGAGGTTCTTGAGCCCGAGCGGAAGCCTATTCTGAACTGCCTGGGACAGGTTCTGGCCGAGGATGTCTATTCCACTATAGATATTCCCCCACTGGATAATTCCGCTATGGATGGTTATGCCCTGCGAGCTGAAGATACTCGTGGGGCCGGTGAAACATCACCGAGATATTTAGCCGTAGTCGGAGAGGTTGCTGCCGGGTCTATGCCCACAAAAGAGGTCAGGCCGGGGACGGCTATCCGCATTATGACGGGAGCGCCATTGCCTGAAGGGGCTGATGCCGTGGTTCGATTTGAGGATACCGATGAAGTAAACCGCAAATCAGCTAGGGGAGACCTTTCGCAAATCGGTATATTGTGCCAGGCGAAGAAGGAATTGAATGTCCGGGGTAGAGGCGAGGACATTGCCAAGGGAAATTTAATTCTTAAAAAAGGAAAGGTGCTTCGGCCTCAAGAGATAGGGGTGCTGGCTTCCCTGGGGCGCTCCACCGCGCTGGTTATCCGTCGGCCGATTGTGGCTATTCTAGCTACGGGAGACGAGCTCGTGGGTGTTGACCAGCCGTTGGCTCCCAGTAAGATTCATGATAGCAATAACTATACCATTGCCGCTGAAGTCTCTCGCTATGGAGGGATTCCCAAAATCCTGGGCATAGGGCGCGATTCGGTCCAGTCTCTAACTGAGAAAATCGATGAGGGTTTGGATGCGGATATGCTTATTACCTCCGGGGGTGTGTCCAAGGGAGACTACGACATAGTAAAGGATGTCCTGGCAGAGCATGGGGAGGTTGGCTTCTGGACGGTTTGCATGAAGCCCGGGAAACCGCTTGCCTTTGGGGTTATGAAGAAGGTGGAAGGAGGGAGAAAGGGGAAGGTGCCTCATTTGGGATTGCCGGGCAATCCCGTCAGCTCCATGATTACCTTTGAACAATTTGCCCGTCCTGCCATACTAAAAATGCTGGGGAAGAAAATTCTGGCAAAGCCAGCTATCCGAGCGATTATTGAGGATGATGTTGTGGATACTGATGGCCGCCGCCTCTTCGCCAGGGTAAATGTAACCAAGCGTGGTGGTCAATACTATGCCTCCGTCACCGGTCCCCAGGGCTCGGGAATCCTTACATCCATGGCCAGGGCCAATGGTTTGGCTGTTATCCCCGAAAGTAGCAAGGGAGTTAAGGCCGGAGACATGGTCGAGGTGCAGATGTTGGATTGGGGAGAGGAACAAGGCGAGGTGAAAACGTTGCCGATTGTTTCAATCGTAGGCAAATCGCAATCTGGTAAAACAATGCTTATGGAGCAACTTATTGCCGAGTTTAAAAGAAGAGGATATAAAGTCGCTGCCTTAAAGCACAGTCACGGCGGGATGGAAATAGACCACCCCGGAAAAGATAGCTGGAGGTTTGCTCAAGCGGGCAGCGATGCCGTATTTGTTAGCTCGCCTGATAAACTCGCCTTCATTAAGAATTTAAACCATGACCTTAATATTGAGGAAATTATGCCCATCGTTGGCCCTGAATTCGACCTAATCCTTGCCGAAGGATTCCGGAAAAGCAAAATTCCCAAAATCGAAGTGCACAGAAAAGAACTCGGAGATGACTTATTATGTTCTCCCGAGGAACTTTCAGCCATTGTCACTGATGGGTCATTGGATACTGATAGAGCTCAGCTTCCATGGGGTGATACAGTGGCGGTAGCTGACTTCATAGAAAAGAATTTTGTGTTGAAAGCCAGAACGGTGCCTTCTACTCCACGAGGGAAGAAGGTTAAGTAAAGAAAATGTTTACCGTAGGGATATTGACCATCAGCGACAAAGGCTCAAGAGGGGAGCGTCAGGATAAGAGCGGAGAAACTATTCGCGAAATCATCTCCAGCTTGGATGTGAGCATTATAAATTACGACATCGTCCCTGATGAAAAGGAGCTTATTGCTCAAGAGTTAATTAGCTGGGCTGACGAAAATAATTTAGACGTGATTCTTACAACGGGAGGAACAGGGCTCACTCCTAGAGATATTACTCCAGAGGCGACTCTTGCCGTGGTGGATAGAATTGTCCCCGGTTTTGCCGAGGCAATGAGGACTGAGAGCCTCAAGAAAACTCCCATGGCCATGCTCAGTCGAGCAGTCGTGGGCACTCGCGGGAAATGCTTAATTATCAACCTGCCGGGAAGTCCCAAGGCAGTACGCGAATGCCTTGAAGCGGTATTACCAGCTCTGCCCCATGCTGTGGAAACGCTTAAGGGCCAAGCAGGCGAGTGCGGCGCAGTTGAAACCTAAGTTCAAGATAGCCTATCCAGTCCTGAGGCATCGGAGAACTTCCCCGATGCCGGGTCTTTTACCATACATGAGCAAGTAAGTTCTGAAAATCCTGATGGTTAATAACAAGATTCCAATGATAGACAGCACCAGCACCGCTATACTGGCAACCAGTTGCCAGACAGGTATGTCACTCACGCCCAGCCTTATTATCACTTCCACAGGAGCTGATAGAGGGAAAATGGCAAGAACGACCCAAATTGGGTTGTCAGGAAAAAACATATTCAAAGACATGAACCAGAGCGGTATAAGTAAGGGAATTGTAAAAATCCCGATCAGTTGTTGCCCTTCCCGGGAATTGGAGCTAATGGCGCCGATCCCTGCCGAAAGTACGGCGAACAACAAGTAGCCCAGGATGAAATACACTACAGCCAGAACGATAAAGTTAGCTGGTAATTGTATTGTGCTGATAAAGCCGCCGATGGATGAGGAAGCTAGATTCAACAGGAATGGCGCTGAGATTACCCAGACGGCTACCTGCACCAGCCCGGCAGCACCCATCCCTAAAACCTTGCCGGTGAGCAATTGCCGGGCGGAAACGGAGGACAACAGTACCTCTATAAGGCGATTCTCCTTCTCTTCACCCAGCCCTTGCAGCAGATAAGTAGAGGAGAAAACGATGGAGAGCGCCAGTAGAATGCTAAAAACAGCTGGAATGATAAAGTTCCCATATCCACCTTGCTCCGGAGCCACGGCACCAGTTTCAGTAAGCCTGGTGCTAACCAGATTCAAGGGTGCTTCAATCCTGGCTATAGTGGCCTCGGGCACCTTACCTGCCAATAGATTACTTGTGAGGAAATTATTAATCGCTGTCGTTGTGGCAGGGAGCGCCGCAAGTTGTTTTTCCAGGGTATAACGGTTAATCACTCCAGTAGAAATATAATCCGGCGGAATGACAAAATACTCTTTAATATCGCCATTGACCAGCGCTTCAGTTGCGTCATCCGGTGTGTCAAAGCGGACCAGCGTTATGTTTCCCTGGCTGGTATACTGCTGGAATCCACCGAGCTCATCCACATACCCAATGGTCGTTACTTCCACTGTTGGCCTGGCAACTCCTGATACGAGCTGAAAAACTCCTATTAGCAGGAGGGCTATGAGTGGCACGATAAGGGTCATAACAATAAACCCTCTCCTCTTTACCGTGTGCAGGAATTCATGCCTCAATATCAAAAGCGTCTTATTCATGGGTCTTACCCACCACCCTCAGGAATATTTCATTAAGTGGAGGAGTAGCTACTTCAAAGCGATTGATTACTATTCCACGACTTACCAATCGTTCCAGGACTTGCTGGGGAGTTGTATTTCCATCAAGGACCAGCTCCACGTAGCCTTTGCGGGTCCGTTGCTCAGTAACTCCCGGCATCTCCCCCAGTTCCCCTTCAAACTCCAGCAGAACCGAATTGCTTCTATACTTGGACTTGATTTCAGCCAGATTCCCGTAAAGAACCAAGCGCCCGTGGTTTATCATCAATATGCGGTCACATAGTTCCTCAATCTCATTCATCTGGTGTGTGCTCAGAATCAAAGCTTTACCCTGATTCCTCAGGTCAAGGAGCATCCCTTTCAATAACTCGGTGTTGACCGGGTCGAGCCCGGCAAAGGGTTCGTCCAGAACAACCAGTTCTGGGTCGTGGATGATACCAACGATGAACTGGATAATCTGTCCCATGCCCCGGCTCAACTCCTCAATCTTTTTCCCTTTGTGGGGCAGCATACCTGTCTGGTTGAGCAGCTCGTTAGCTTTTTCCTCGGCTGAGCGCCTGTGCATACCCTTGAGGGAGGCGAGGTAGACTATAGAGTCGAGGACACTCAGCTTTTTGTACAGTCCTCTTTCCTCGGGCAGGTAGCCAAGCTTGTTTTTGGTAGCTTCACTCAACTTTTCGCCGAGGATAGTTACATCGCCCGAGTCCGGCTTGATGATGTCCATCATCATCCTGATGGTGGTAGTCTTGCCGGCACCATTAGGACCAATGAGACCAAATATCTCGCCTTGAGCGACGGAGAAAGACAGGTCGTTAACCACGACCTTATCTGCAAAGGACTTGACTATATGGCTGATTTCAACTGCCGGCATAGTAACAGTTCCTTCTTAATGCGCATTGTAGAATATCTTATAACAAATCGTAAAGATGTTTAAGACTTGACTCCAGGATTGTGGCCGAGCGTTTAAAGAAGGAAGAGGTAAATTAAAGTATTGGCTTTCAAGGCAATCAGGAAAGGCAATAGCACTGCACTAAAAAAGACAGCCCTCTCGACATAATTTAAGACTTTCTGAACAGGCTTCACTCAAACGTAACGCCGGTATTTCGGATCATACATCTGAGATTTAATGAACGTCGGTAGATCATCGGGCTTCGGTTTCCTTGCGATGCCTTGGTTATAGGCTACCTCGGCCACTGCGGTAGCAATAGCAGCAGAGCCCTCCTTGATTTTAGTTAGTGGTGGATAAATACGCCCCTGTGCAAGATCGGCTTCTGAAACTGCATTCGCCAGTGCCTTTGCAGCAACAGAAAACATTTCATCGGTAACAGACATAGCCTCGCAGGCAATGATACCCAGTCCAATGCCTGGAAAGGCATAGGCGTTATTAGCTTGACCCGGCACATATGTTTTTCCCTTAAACGTGACGGGAGCAAAAGGGCTGCCGCTGGCAAAAATAGCACGCCCCTCCGTCCACGTATAGGCCTCTTCGGCAGTGCATTCAGCCTTCGAGGTCGGATTCGACATGGCAAAGACAATGGGTCTTTGATTGTAAACGGCCATTGCCTCTAATACCGACTGGGTAAATGCCTTGGGCTGTCCCGAGGCTCCAATAATTACCGTAGGTCTGAGTGACTTAACAGCAGAAAGAAAATCTCTGAGATGCTCATAGTCGTGGGCATAAGGAAGTTTGTATTCCGCCAGATCGCTACGGCTTTTCACGACCAGGCCTTTGGAATCCACAAACCAGCACCGATTTCTTGCCTCTTTCTCAGACAGCCCATCGGCAACCAACGCAGAGCTAATTATATTGCCAATTCCAATACCAGCTTCACCAGCACCGAGGAACAGAATTTTTTGATCCCTTAACTTGCCCCCCACAATTCGCAGGGCTGAATACAAGCCTGCTAGCCCTACAGCTCCCGTCCCCTGTATGTCGTCATTAAAAGTGCAAACTTGGCCTCGATATTTATTCAATAAGCGAAGTGCGTTGTGAGTGGCGAAGTCTTCAAACTGGATAAGGACATGGGGATAGAGTTCCTGAACTGCTATGATAAATTCTTCGACCAGGTCTTCATATGGTTCTCTACTAAGGCGACGCTGTCTGACGCCGACGTAGAGAACATCGTTTAGCAACTCCTCATTGTTTGTCCCCACATCAAGGGTCACCGGGAGACATAGCCTGGGGTGAATGCCAGCGCAGGCGGTGTAGAGGCAGAGCTTTCCCACGGGAATACCCATTCCGTTGGCGCCCAGGTCTCCCAGACCCAGAATTCGTTCACCATCGGTGACCACTATAATGCGCACATCCTTATTAGGCCAATTCCGTAAGACATCAATAACTTTTCCCTTGCCCTTGGCCGAAATAAAGATGCCCCGGGGTCTTCTCAAAATGTGACCATATTCCTGACACGCCTGTCCTACTGTGGGAGTATAAACAATAGGCATCGTTTCTTCGATTTTGTCTATGACCACCCGGTAGAACAAGGTTTCATTTCGGGCCTGGAGGCTCATGAGGTAGATGTACTTTTCTAAATCTGTTGGCTTTTTATGGAAATTTTCCATAACCCGCATAACCTGTGTTTCCAGAGAATTGACATATGGCGGTAAAAGCCCCTCAATTCCCAACGCCTCTCGTTCCTCTTCGGTGAACGCTGTCCCCTTGTTTAAGGTTGGTTCATAGAGTAAGTCAATACCGGTAGGTATATTAGTCATACGAATCTGCTTTTCTTTCTTCAGCTTTTTATCACGCATAACCAATCCTCCTTCTGGCACTAATCAGTAACTGCCCAAAACAGTGCCCAAGATAAACAGCAAACGCTGTCTATGCTCTAATCTTCCCCCTTATCCACTCCCAATCAGGCTCACCATGCTCAAGGAAAGATTAACTCCTTTGAGTTGCATCCAATCCCTCACTCCCAGACTTCGTCTTCGGCAAGGTCTTCCTCCAGCCCTAATTCGTCAGCCTCGTCCTCCATATAATTGAAGGCGCCTTCATGGCCAAAGGATTCTTTTCGGCCCAGAAAGGGGCGAGAAAAGAGCTTCCTTATCTCGGCACCGCATTCGGGGCATCTTTTCAGCGGCTCATCATTTATCCCTTGCCTGACCTCGAACTTATTCTTACACAACTTGCAGTGAGCACCGTTTTTTGATTTATACTCATAAATTGGCATAGCACCCTCCTCCTTCGATAAATTCAAGATATGCTCTTAATCCTCTCCCATAAGGGAGAGGCACAGTCTCTTTTTCGTAACTCCCCTAACCCCTCTTATCTTAAGAGGGGGATTTTTGAACACTAATCATTTCCCGCAGCAATGCTTGTATTTCTTGCCTGAACCGCACGGGCAGGGGTCATTACGGCCAACTTTTTTGCCCACCATAACCGCCTCCTTCTTTTTTGGAGCTTCCTTGGCAATACCGACGTGGTAAATACTATGGGCAACGTCATGCTGAATGCCAGCTAAGAGGGCTTCAAAAGAGGCATGCCCTTCCCTCTTATACACCATCAGCGGCTGTTCCTGGCCGACAGCCCGCAGACCTATACCTTGACGCAAATGATCCATGTCAGTAAGGTGGTCCATCCATAATCGGTCAATAACTCGCAGCATTACCAGTCGCTCTGCTATTCGCATGTTATCAGGGCCTAGTTCCTGCTCTCGCTGGTTGTAAAGCTCGATGGCATAATCAGTCAACTTTTCTGCGATTTGCTTGTCATTGAGTTCAGAAAGCCCATCGCTTCTGAACTGCGGAGGCAAGGGGAAGATGGTGGATACATCCTCAAGTAAGCCGGATAGATTAGATTGCTCTTCTTCCAACTCGCAGCTAGCGCTGCTGAGACGCCTGGCTACCAGGCTTTGGATTTCATCCTGGACCATAGATATTATATTTGCCTTAAGGTCGGCGCCACTGAGGATTTTTCTCCTTTCGGCGTAAATCACCTCGCGGTGCTTGTTGATAACATCGTCATATTCCACGAGGTGTTTACGGATATTGAAATGATAGCCTTCGGTCTGGACCTGGGAATTGGCCATAGCCTTAGTGGCGATAGGATGCTCAATGGGGCTATTTTCATCCATACCCGCCCACTGCATAATTCCCTTAACACGGTCGCCACCAAAGCGGCTAACAATCTCATCTTCCAAGGAAGCATAAAAACGAGAACTACCCGGGTCTCCCTGCCTTCCTGCCCTTCCTCGGAGCTGATTATCAATGCGTCTAGCTTCGTGGTGCTCAGTACCTACAATGTGAAGTCCGCCAAGCTCAACCACCTTATTATGCTCCTCCTGCCATCCTGCTTCACCACGCTCCTCAGGAATGCCACCAAGGATAATATCCACACCTCGCCCGGCCATATTCGTGGCTACAGTTACCGCCTCAAGACGCCCGGCTTGAGCGATTATGGCTGCCTCCTTTTCGTGATTCTTGGCATTTAACACTTGATGGGGTATGCCATTTCTCCTCAGGAGGTCAGATAAATACTCTGATTTCTCGATAGAGGTCGTGCCGATAAGGACAGGTCTTTTCTGGTCATGTGATTGCTTGATTTCCCTGGCTACGGCGGCAAATTTAGTTTTCTCGTCTTTATAAATCTGGCCAGGGTATTCAGTGCGAATCAAGGGCTTGTTTGTGGGTACGATTACCACTTCCAGCTCATAAATCTTGTGGAACTCCTCAGCTTCCGTGGCCGCGGTACCGGTCATGCCCGCCAGTTTTTGATACATGCGGAAGTAGTTCTGAAAGGTGATGGTAGCCAGGGTAACTGATTCTCGCTGAATCTTTACCCTCTCTTTGGCTTCGATGGCTTGATGCAATCCCTCAGAATACCTCCTGCCGAACATCAATCTGCCAGTAAATTCATCCACGATGATGACCTGTCCACCCTTAACCACATAGTCCCGGTCCTTTTTGAACAAGACACTAGCCTTAAGGGCGCTCTCCAGATATTGAGTGAGAAAGTAATTAGAGGGGTCATAAAGGTCAGGTGCTTTGAGCAAGCCCTCCTTCTTCAGCATCTTCTCTATCTTGGTCATGCCAACCTCGGTAAGGTTGGTAGTACGCGTGCGCTCGTCAATGATATAGTCTGCATCTTTGCTAAGGCGGGAAACTAACTGGGCGAAGGTGTAATACCTTTTAGTTGCTTCCTCGGCAGCACCGCTAATAATGAGTGGTGTACGGGCTTCGTCAATAAGGATGTTATCAACCTCATCGACGATGGCATAGTTCAAGGGAGGCTGCACGCATTGAGACAAATACAGGACCATATTGTCTCTGAGGTAATCAAAGCCAAACTCGTTATTGGTGCCATAAGTTATACCTGCCTCATAAGCCTGGCGGCGAGCTTTCTGGGGTTGGTTAGGAGGGTAGGGAATAGGATGCAGATGTTTCCACTTCGGGTCTCCTGAATCAAGATCAGGATCATAAATATAAGATGGGAAGGGGTTATCGGGCGTTTGCATTGCGGTAATAGCTGTCACGCTTATACCCAGGGCGTGGTAAATAGGGCCCATCCAGTGGCAATCCCGCTTGGCAAGATAATCATTGACGGTAATCAGATGGCTGCCTTGTTCGGTGAGGGCATTGAGGTAGAGGGGCAAGGTAGCTACCAGGGTTTTTCCCTCACCAGTTTTCATCTCGGCTATCTTTCCCTGGTGAAGGACGATTCCCCCCATTAATTGGACATCAAAATGCCGCTGTCTTATGGTTCGCTTGGCCGCTTCCCTAACAGCAGCGTAAGCCTCCGGTAAAATCTCATCCAGGCTTTCATCATCGGCTAGCCGAGCCTTAAATTCATCGGTTTTCGCTCGAAGTTCAGCGTCGGTGAGCTTTTCAAACTCAGGCTCCAACGAGTTTATGTGGTCAACCAAAGGTTGAAAACGTTTCAGTTCTTTCTCATTGGAATCAATCAGATTGCTAAGCCACTTAAACATTTTCGGCTATCAGTCCTCAGTTTTCAGCTAACTGCTGACTACTCAATTATCACTCAAACATCGCTCCCACTGATAAGCCGGTGTGAATGCGATGAATGGCTTCGCCAATAAGCGAAGCTATGGGCAAGACGGTGATCTTGTCCAGTTTTTTATCGCCATTAACAGGTATGGTATCGGTAACGACTACCTCTTTCACCGGGCTCGTGGCTATTCTCTGGATAGCGGGACCGGAGAAAACGGGGTGAGTACAGCAAGCATAAACCTCAGTAACGCCATGTTCTAAAAGAGCATTCACCACCCCGACCAGAGACCCAGCGGTATCAATCTCATCATCAACCGTCAGGGCACGCATTCCCTCAACCTCACCAATTACGTTGAGGGTTTCGGTGTCATCAACATTTCCCAAGCGCCTCTTTTCAATGATAGCCAGAGGGGCTCCAAGTTTAGCAGCCATATCACGGGCCACCTTGGAAATACCAATATCAGTGGCAACCACTACCAGGTTATCCAGAGCCTTTTCCTTGAAATATTGAGCCAGGATGGGCCGAGCGGTGAGCTCATCCACAGGTATGGTGAAGAATCCTTGAATTTGAGGGGCGTGGAGGTCTACGGTGAGCAACCTATTAGCTCCAGCGGTAGTAATCAGGTCGGCAATCAAACGAGCAGTGATAGGAACCCTGGGTTGGTCTTTTTTATCAGTGCGACTATAGCCATAATAGGGAACGACAGCGGTAATTCGCCCCGCTGAAGCTCGCCTGAAGGCATCGAGCATGATAAGTAACTCGACCAGGCTTTTGTTAACTGGAGAGCAGATAGGTTGAATGACAAAAATGTCCCGTTCCCGAACATTCTCTAGTATACGCACAAAAATATTCTCATTGCTAAACTCGAAGACCTCAACCTCCCCCAGGGGTATACCTAAGTAATCACACACAGATCCTGCTAAGGTAGGGTGAGCCGTGCCGCTGAACACTTTTAATTCGTCCATCATTACCTCTTAGCTATCTGAATACTAACTTGATTATAACATGAAATCATCGCTGTTTCTTGGGAAAGATTAGTAAAAGCAAGTAAAGAAATTAATCCATACCTCCTGAAAACGAAGCCTTTAGGGGTAACTAATTAAGGGAAGAGATGTCTCATGCCAGCCCAGGAATGGGGAACTGTTGGCACATCTCTCGTACCTCCTGGCGGGCTTGTTCTTGTGTACGCTTATCCCCCGAGGTAGAAAGCACTTTGACAACGAGAGAGGCAATGTGCTTCATCTCCTCTATACCAAAACCTCTCGTGGTCACCGCCGGGGTGCCCAGCCTGATACCGCTTGAAATCATTGGTGGCTTGGGGTCAAAAGGAATGGCATTTCTATTTGCCGAGATGCCCGCTACACCTAAGGCTTCCTCAGCATCCTTGCCGCTTATCCCCTGAGGGGAAAGGTCAACAAGGACAATGTGGTTGTCTGTGCCCCCGGAAACAATACGCATCCCATATCTCTGGAGTTCGGAAGCCAAAACGCGGGCATTCTCCAGCACTGACTTCTGGTAATCGGCAAACTCGGGTTGCATAGCTTCAAAGAAGCACACGGCTTTAGCGGCGATTATATGCATGGAAGGACCACCCTGCATCCCAGGGAAAACTGCAGCATCAATAGCTGAAGCCATCTCTTTATCACATAAAATAAAGCCGCCCCGGGGTCCCCGCAAGGTCTTTTGCGTGGTGGCAGTAGTAACTTGAGCACAAGATACAGGGGAAGGATGAAGCCCAGCGGCTATTATCCCCGCTATGTGAGCCATGTCAACCAATAACTTGGCACCTGCCTTATCAGCTGTATAGCGAAGCCTTTCAAAATCAATAATACGAGAGTAACTACTCGCCCCAGCTATTATCAACTTAGGTTTATGCTCCAGGGCTAACCTTTCGATTTCATCGTAGTTAAGCATCTCGGTTTTAGGGTCAACTCCGTAAGGGATAAAGTTATACCACTTCCCGGAGAAATTGACCTCAGAGCCATGGGTGAGATGCCCGCCATGGCTGAGGCTCATCCCCATAACAGTATCTCCGTGTTCCAATAGAATTGAATAGGCTGCCATGTTGGCTTGACTGCCACTATGAGCTTGGACATTGGCATGGTCGGCTTTAAAGAGCTTTTGAGCCCTTTCGATAGCTAAATTTTCAATTTCGTCTATGTAGACACAACCGCCATAATAGCGATAGCCGGGGTATCCTTCAGCATATTTGTCAGTTAGCACCGAGCTTTGGGCCTCAAGCACTGCCCGACTGGCATGGTTTTCAGAGGCAATAAGATTTATGGTGCTTGCTTGCCTCTCTGCCTCCGAGCTTAGAATTTGAGCTACTTTGCTATCACGCTGCGCCAAGGAAAATGTCTTCTCGGTTTTCACATTTGTGTTATAATAGTACTCGATATTTCATTCTCGGTCAATAAGAAAAAACCCATCCAAGTGGGTTCCCGCAACACAATTGACAGAACGTTTTTATAGTGATAAATTAACTTATTTAGCAATTAGAAGGGAAGAGTGCTAAATGGCTTTAAAGGAAAGAAGAGAAACCGTTCTCAGGGTGATAATTGAAGATTATATCACTAGAGCAGTACCAGTAGCTTCAAATGCTATCGTGGAAAAGTATGGCTTGAAGGTAAGCCCAGCTACCATTCGCAACGATACAGCATACTTAGAAGGAGAAGGATATGTTATCCACCCTCACCGTTCAGCCGGAAGCGTACCTACTGATAAGGCTTACCGCTACTATGTGGAATTGATAGGGGAAGAGATTGAACTTCCCCGTGTTGAGCAGTATCTAATTCATCAGATATCTCAGGAAGCAAAAGAGGAGCTAGAGCAATGGCTAAAAACGGTGGCAGCGCTTTTAGCGCGCCTTGTTCACAACCTGGTAGTAATAACCACTCCCAAGGCGGTTCACTGCCGCTTCAAGCATCTCGATTTGGTAGCCTTGCAGGATTTCATGGCTTTGCTGATCGTGGTTTTGTATGAAACAAAAGTTAGACGGCAGGTCTTATCTTTCAGTAGAAAGGTAAGCCAGGATGAGCTAACAAAGCTAGCTAATAAGCTTACTTCTATTTATGCCGGGATGACCAGCAGCGAGATCTTGGCTAAAAAAGAGGGACTTTCTTCTGAAGAAAGGCAGCTGTCTGAATCTTTAGCAGAAATTATGGCTGCTGAAGACAAGTTAGAATATGGTGAGCCTTACCTTGAAGGACTGCGTTTGATGCTGAGTCAACCAGAGTTTACCAACAGCCCTAGAATACTGGGAATTTTAGAAGTGCTGGAAGGGGAGGATTGGCTTAGAAATATATTTTGCCAGGAATCTAGCAAGGGAGGGGTAAAGGTAGTCATTGGTGAAGAAAACCCAGAACCAGCATTACAGGACTTGAGCTTAATAGCTAGCCAGTATGGATTACTTGATAAGGCCAGTGGCATTGTGGGAGTGATTGGCCCCAAACGGATGGACTACGCCAAGGCTATCTCTTCGCTTAACTGCCTCTCAGCATTGCTAAGCAACTCAGTGGCTGAATATATCTAAAGGAGGTCTAACGTTGGCTGAGGATGACGACGTAGTTGAAGCAGGAATTGAGCAAGCCGAGGATATAGAAACGTTACAGCAAGCTCTAGCTGAGAAGCAGAAAAAGGCAGAAAACTATTTAGCCAATTGGCAAAGATGCCAGGCGGATTTTGTTAATTATAAACAACGTGCTGAGCAAGAAAAAGGGGAGATTATTGAGTTTGCCAATAGCATGCTTATCTCTAACCTGCTGCCTGTCATAGATGACTTGGAGAGAGCCTTCGCTTCAGTTCCTGCTGAGCTCGATGAATCAAATTGGACTGAAGGTATCAAGCTCATTTATAATAAATTTAAGACAACCCTGGAGGCACAGGGGCTGACCGAGATTAAAGCTAAGGGAGAGCCCTTTGATCCTCGCTTGCACGAAGCTGTGATGCAGCAGGAAGGGGAGGAAGGAATGGTTATTGAGGAAACACAAAAAGGCTATGAATTTAGAGGAAGGATAATTCGTCCTAGCTTGGTGATAGTTGGTAAGGGAGAAGAAAAAGGGAAAGCAAGGCAAACAACTCAGAAGGAGGACTAGAAATGGGAAGAGCGATAGGAATTGATTTAGGTACTACATTAAGCGCAGCAGCGGTGATGGAGGGAGGTGACCCTAAGATCATACCCAGTGCCGAAGGCGGCAATCTCGTTCCTTCAATGGTATCCATAGGTAAAAGTGGGGAAAGATTGGTAGGAGAGTTAGCCAAGCGCCAGGCAATAGTCAATCCCGAGAATACGATATTCAGCATAAAGCGCCTTATTGGGCGTAAGTTTAAGGACTCCATTGTTCAAGGCGATATAAAGCGCCTGCCATATAAGATTACCGAAGCCTCCAATGGCGATTGCCTAGTGGTGATGGGGGGCAAGGAGTATGGTCCCCAGGAAATATCAGCCATGATATTGCAAAAGTTGAAGGTTGATGCTGAGGCTTATCTTGGGGAGAAGGTCGACGAAGCTGTAATCACTGTGCCAGCCTATTTTAACGATAGCCAGCGAAATGCCACTAAAGATGCCGGCGCCATAGCGGGGCTTAACGTCCTGCGCATTATTAACGAACCTACAGCATCATCACTGGCTTATGGTTTGGATAAGAAAAAAGAGGAAACTATTGCTGTCTATGACCTTGGTGGTGGAACTTTCGATATTTCTATCCTTGATATAGGGGAGGGTACCTTCCAGGTTAAGTCAACCAATGGTGATACCCACCTCGGTGGCGATGACATCGACCAGAGGATTATGGACTGGGTATGTACTGAATTTAAGAAGGAGCAAGGCATCGATTTGAAGCAGGACAAGATGGCACTACAGCGGTTGAAAGACACTGCTGAAAAGGCCAAGAAAGAACTATCTACAGTGGCTCAAACAGAGATCAGCCTCCCCTTTGTTACTGCCGATGCCAGCGGTCCCAAGCATCTCAGCATGACATTAACTCGAGCCAAGCTGGAGCAACTATCCGCTGATCTGATAGAAAAGAGCATCGAGCCTTGTCGCCAGGCCCTAAGCGATGCCAAGCTCACGGCAAGCCAAATCGATAATGTAATTCTTGTCGGTGGTCAGACAAGGATGCCCAAAGTTCAGGATACCCTGAAGCAATTCTTTGGCCGGGAGCCTGTCAAGGGAGTCAATCCCGATGAGGCAGTAGCCTTAGGTGCTGCCATTCAGGCTGGGGTGCTTAAGGGTGAAGTCGGAGAAATCCTTCTTCTCGATGTCACCCCACTCACTCTGGGGATAGAAACGCTGGGAGGGGTAGCGACACCGCTTATTTCTCGCAACACCACAATACCCACCTCAAAGAGCCAGATTTTCAGCACTGCTGCCGATAACCAGGCAGCAGTGGACATACATGTAATTCAGGGTGAACGTCCCATGGCTGCCGACAACCGAACATTGGGACGCTTTATGCTCGATGGCATCCTGCCGGCGCTACGGGGTATGCCCCAGATTGAAGTAACTTTCGATATAAATGCCGATGGCATCCTTAATGTTAGCGCTCTTGATAAGGGCACGGGTAAAGAACAAAAAATTACTATTACCGCCTCTAGCGGATTGAGCAAAGAGGAAGTGGAGAAGATGAGCCGAGAGGCTGAGCAACATGCTGCTGAGGATGCTAAACGTAAAGATGAAGTAGAGGTGCGCAATTCTGCTGACAGCTCGGCTTACACCGCAGAAAAAACTCTCCGTGACCACGGAGATAAGATACCCGCCGATTTAAAAAAGGAAATAGATGCTAAGATAGCCAGTGTAAAGTCAGCTCTTCAAGGGCAGGACGTAAACGCCATTCGTAATGCTATGCAGGAGCTATCGCAGGCTACGCAGAAGGTTGGAGCATCGCTTTACCAGCAACCAGAGCAGCCACCACCTGGTGGAGAGGAACCTGGTGGAGAGGAACCCGGTGGAGAGGAACCCGGTGGAGGAGAAGAAGGCACGGTGGAAGGGGAGTTCCGCGAGGTCTAATCAATAAATATAAACACCTAATTCCCAGAAATTAGGAACATGAAATCGCATTTCTCCCAAGGAGCATGATGGTAACGTTTGAGCTGGAACAATTCGTCATAACTGCCGACAGAATCTGGCAAAAGGCGCGAGAAGAAAATAGGTTGACTTATAACCCCTCTGACGAGGAACTGAGAGGGCTTGTGGGAAAACAGCCGGGGGTTAGGAAAACGATATATGGAAACTTTGTCGCCCGAAGTGAGCCTACTTCCAGGTCAGCAATGTTCACCAAAAACAGTGTTGACCACCCCTTTGGCGAGGATGAACTAAAACTATTAGCTCAGTGTGAAAAGGCTTTGGGCAAGGAAAGATTGATTTCCATAGACAGAATTGTAGGCAATGAGAATAGTAACACCACAGTGAGGTTAATTGTTCCTGAGCAGTTTGCCCATGTCGCCTACGGAGGCAAGAACCTTTTTATATCCCCAAAGGGAGAAGTCAAAAAACCAACCTATTACATCTTATTCTTCGCTGATGAGGCTTTTGAAACTAACCATTTAAAGCCGCTCCCCGATAAAGATATCACCATCAGATTGGCTATGTTGGATGACGGAAGGTTTGTCAAGATAATTAGGAATGGTAACTACATAGGTGAACATAAGAAGGGAGTTTTCGCCGCCGAGGATTGGGTAGCTAAGACGAGAAAGAGAGGCATCTTCCTACATGCTGGCTGTAGAGAGGATTACCTTCAATCAGTACACGGTGACTATCGGATGGCGAGGACGTTACTTGTGGCATTAAGTGCCAACGGGAAAACAACTACAACCTGTAGAATTCTGGCCAGAAAAGGTAAGGAAAAATCCTGGCTTATTCAGGACGACGGGGGGACTCTTACGCCCGATGGTTCTTTTCATGGCTTTGAAGCCGGGGGAATATTTGTAAAAACAGAGGGTGTGAACCCCGGGGAGCAAACCGAAATATTTTACGGACTGTTGAAACCGGAAACTGTCTGCGAAAATGTTTACGTAACCGAAGACGGAGATTTTGACTTTTACAATTTCGAAAGAACATCCAATGGCAGAGCAGTGGTATTAAGAAGAGATTTTATGCATGCCAGTTCCTATATTGATGTGGGTAGGATTGACAATCTGATTATTATCACTAGGGGGCCGCTGATCCCGGCAATATCAAAGCTAACCCGGGAACAAGCAGCAGCCTTGATGGTGCTGGGTCAGGCAATGGAATCCTCGGCTGGTGACCCAACCCAGGCAGGGAAAATTAGAAGCGAATTTTTCTACGACCCCTTTGTCGCCGGAGACCCAGCTGAGCACGCTAATATATTTTATGAGATAATAAAAGGTATTCCTCATCTAAATTACTATTTGATAAATACTGGAGGAATAGGGGAAGGGGAACATTACAAAGATATAAGATTGGAATTTACCATGGCAATACTCGATTCTTTGCTGAGAGGAGGTTTAGAGGATTGGCTAGATTCCCCAACAGGCTTTAAGGTGCCTAGGGCGGTAAGATATGTAGATGATATTTACTTGCATCCTGAGAAACTTTACTCCACAATTGAATTTGAAGAAAAACAGAGGAAACTTAACAAAATTAGATACAAATCAGTGAAAGAACTCGGAGACTCCTTACATCCTGATATAAGAAAGGTTTTTAGCAAGCCCAACGTCGCATAGTAGAACTGCAAGTCTCACGCGGTCCGTGTGGAATTTTGGTCTAGAATAGCTGTAAATCATAGGGAGGACAAGAAGTGGTAGAGTTCGCTGAACTTTATGAAAGATTAAAGAAGGAGAAAGCAGAGCTGTTAGAGAAGCTGGAACAGTTGAGAACTCTCGGTCAACCATCGGCAGAGAGGAAGGAAGGCAGCCCATTTGGCAAAAGGGAAGAGGAAGCCGATGAAGCCTCCGAACTAGAGAAAAGACTGGCCTTGGTAAAAAGGCTGGAAGAGTCTCTTAATGAGGTTGAGCATGCCCTACAAAAATATGAAGCCGGCACTTATGGATTGTGTGATTCCTGTGGGCAACCTATAGAGCGAGCCCGCCTTGAAGCCATACCTCAAGCAAGCTTATGTCTGAGCTGTAAGGCTCAGCAGGCAAAGGATGCAAAAGGGGCAAGATAAAGGGCGCTCGACTGTGTTGTGACCCGACAAAATCAGCGACTGTGTTGTGGACAAAGATAATTCGAAACTGTCTTTGCGTGACAGCGTTAAGAAAGTAACATTATGTCTCATTGTTATTGCTTTGGTAAGCGCTTCAGATCAATTGAGCAAGCTATGGGTCAGAGCTCACTTAGCACTTGGGGAATCGCTCCCCATAACTGACCGCTTAAGTTTGATCAATATTGAAAATACGGGCTCTGCTTTTGGTTTACTTGCCAATCAAACCTTTCTTATCATCACTATTAGCATAGCTGGTTTGCTCTTTATCTTGCTGTTTCTTCGTTACTTATCCCCGGCTACTACCTTGAGCATAGTATCCATCGGTTTGATTATGGGTGGTGCTGTAGGCAATCTAATAGACCGCATCCGTTTTGGTTGTGTCACTGACTTCATTTACTTCCGTTTGTGGGGCGACTTCCATTGGCCTGCCTTCAACATCGCTGACGCAGCTATAACGGTGGGTGTCTTTGTTCTCATTTATTCCTTTTATAGGTCGGGGATATTTAGAAAAGCACATGAACACAACCACAGACCCCAAAATTAAGACATTGCAATTCAACTCACCTGTTCCTGACATCCGCCTTGATAAGTATTTAACCCAAATTCTTCCACAATTCTCGCGCGCTTATTTACAGAAATTAATTGGGCAAGGTTATATTCTGGTCAACGGGCAAAGGACAAAGGCGAACCAGAGATTAAACAAGGTCGATAGGATAACGGTCGAGCTTCCTCCCCTACCAGTCCGTCCTTTAGCTGAACCAATCCCTTTAGCCATAATTTATGAAGATGAGGACGTATTGGTCATAGATAAACCTGCCGGATTGACGGTTCACCCTGCCCCGGGTCATCCCAGTCACACTTTGGTCAATGCTGTCCTAGCTCATTGCCCTGGCTTGGCCATGAGCAACGAGCTGATGCGCCCAGGCATAGTTCACAGACTAGATAAAAATACATCGGGGCTCATAGTCATTGCCAAAAACGACTTTGCCCGGGAATATTTAGCCGCACAGTTTAAAAGCCGCACTGTAACCAAAGGGTATCTTGTCCTTGTTAAAGGAAGGCTATCCCCGGAACAGGGAGTCATCGAAGCACCTATCGGGCGAGACCCTTATAGTAGACAAAGAATGGCGATAGTCGAAACAGGAAAAGAAGCTACTACCCAGTATCGAGTCCGAAAATACCTGGATGCCTACACCTTAGTCGAAGTCACCCCCATAACAGGGCGTACACATCAAATCAGAATACACCTGTCAGCTATCGGCTGTCCGGTTATCGGTGACCCCACTTATGGAATAAAATCGGCTCATCTCAACAGGCAATTTATTCATGCCTACCGCCTTGGCTTTCGTCTACCATCAACTAAGCAATACCAGGAATTCACGTCGCCCTTACCTATGGACTTGGAGCAAGTTTTGGAGTATTTAGCACAAAACGCCTAAAAGGTTTGTGGAAACATGATAGAAAATCCTGTCATTGCCACAGCTTCTTCATGCCGCTTCCCTGCCATGCAGGTACAGGTCATAATTGCCCTCTTGCAGCGCAGGTCCGAATCACTGGTCATATAAACGAAGACAGAGGCTTGATTTTTGGCTTGTCTCACAGCATACTGAAGTGGGCCGAAATGAGGTTAGCAGGAAGAAGAGACTTGAAATTTAGTTAGGAGCGGAGAGCACTATGAACAGACCCTTTGATCGAAGCCAAGTATCTAGCCCAGTTCACTATGAGATAATTGTTACGGTAGAAGAGGCGAGGGTGGGAACTAAAAAGATATTATCGAGGAAGGATACAAGGCTAGAGGTGAGCATTCCAGCAGGGGCGAGGACAGGCAGTACAATAAAGCTAGCCAATGTCCTCCAGATAACCGACGGCCGTCCTGGAGATATCCTAATTGAAATTAAAGTCAAAGAAGAAGAACTGGCGGGAATTATTGAAATTAACGATGGAAACTTTGAAGATGAGGTTCTGAAATGTAGCTCGCCTGTCATGGTGGATTTTTGGGGATTCGGATGCGCCCCATGCGACCTTATTGCCCGCATCACAGAGAAACTGGCCCGAGAGTATGCAGGTCGGCTCAAATTCTGCAAACTAAACGTAGATCTGAACCCCCGAACGGCTTCAAAGTACCAAATCATGAGCATCCCACAGATATTGTACTTCAAAGGTGGCAAAGTAATTGAACAAAGCGTTGGCGCCGTTCCTGAGTCTGTGCTCCGTTCAAAATCGGAGTCAGTGTTAGGGCAGCAATAAGCTCACAAATTAAGAGGCCTTTCCATGGGAAAACGCCGGGATTAAAGGGATGATACGAGGGCGCTTGTGCTGTTGCTTGGCGACTGCTGCGTGCTTTGTCACTTAATTCATCATCCTCACCCTAGTCTCTTCCTGTCAAGGGAGAGGAAATTCAGACTCTTAGTGGTGAGGGAACAAACCGTACATCACTACTGCCGTGAACGCGCGTAGTTTCTTGCGATAGGCAATCTTATTTGCTATGATTGCGGCAGGGCCAGTCAACTTCAGTGCTTGGCTCCAAGCTGAGACGGAGGTTCCCAGAAGGATCTCAAGAATGTGGTGTTTCCGTCCCTTTAACAATTTGCCAAACTGAGGAAGGCTAGATTGTAAGCTAGTACGTTGTGATATTATAGATATTTCAACTTCGAAGGAGAATTGGAATGGACAAAATAGAGTTAACGGTTACTAATCGGGAGATTCTCGGTAAAAAAGTGAAGCATTTGCGCCGCCAGGGAATTACCCCCGTGCATCTTTTCGGTCACGGTATCAAGTCTCTGGCACTACAGTGCGGTACTGGTGAACTTGAGCGAGTGTTAGGTCAAGCTGGTCAGACAAGGCTTATTAGCCTAAAGCTCGATAAGGAAAAGAAGCCAAGGAGCGTTGTGGTTCGCGAATTTGATAGAGATTGGCGGAAGGGACAATTAGTCCATGTAGACTTTTATCAGGTAAAAATGGAGGAAAAGATAAAGTTAGAGGTTCCTGTTGTCTTAGTCGGAGAAGCGCCAGCCCTGAAGTCTAAAACCTATATGCTGGAGCATGAGCTTGGGACTTTGACTGTAGAGTGCTTGCCGGCAAAAATCCCCGCTAGCCTGGAAGTGGACATCAGTTCCCTCACTGAGCCAGAGCAAACGATACGCGTCAAAGATGTCGCCCTAGATAAAGATATTACCGTTCTTAACGACCCAGAGTTGGTTGTGGCGAAGATTAGTTCGCGACCTGTGGAAAAGATAGAAGAAGAGGTGGTAGAAGTGGTAGAGGAAGCGGTTGAAGCTCCCGAAGAGGCTGCGCCAGGTGAAGAAGCAGAAGAGGCATAATCTTTTCAATTACCCGGCTGTCGCTTCTGTATCTATACCTATATGCGGCACTTGCTTGCTTAGCGAGTCCCTGATACAATATCCAAGACCGACTATTAGCTCTCTTCGAGCTGTCTTGCCTAAAGAATAACCATGGCAAGCAGCCGGTAGGCTAAAAAGCCTCGAGGGCATAGATAGAAATGTCTATGCCTCCCGTGCTTGGAAAGGAGAGAAGATGGATTTCAGTCATTCTATTAAGCTGCCTTTCTTAAGAAGGCACTGTTTTTCGTCAGCTTTATCCGTTCTCTCATTACATTGCCATTCTGCCTGCTGTGCCCACTCGTTTGTGACGGAGGCTCAAAGCATCTTAGGGAAGCTTGTAGGCTTTAGCATATAAAAAGAGGTTAAAAGCAAATTATTTGTATTGATTTTGCAGCTTTGCTGCCGGAAGGAGGAAGAATATGATTAAAATGCGTGGTTGGAAAAAGCCAGGTAGTATGGAAATAGTTTTTATCCTGCTTGGCGCACTTATGCTGCTCTTCATTTTTGCTCCTCCGCTTAAGACAGTATTTTCTTCCTCTCCCGGGACTTTATGGAACACTCTACTCGAAGAGGATGTATACTCCTCTGTTCTGCTCACCATCTTTGCGGCATTGACAGCTACCCTGATAGGGCTTCTTCTTGGCGTTCCTTTAGCTTATCTTCTGGCACGGCATCAATTTCGGGGGAAGAGGTTTGTAGAAGCAATTATCGATGTGCCCATAGTGATCCCTCATTCCGCTGCTGGTGTTGCCCTCTTGTTTGTCTTCGGCAGCAATTTTCTCTTCGGCAAGATCTTGAACGGCATAGGCATTGGCTTCTTTAGATCTTTTACCGGAGTGGTCATCGCTATGATGTTTGTCAGCGTTCCCTTTCTTATTGACGCGGCTAAAGAGGGCTTCAAAGCCGTAGATGTCAGATTAGAGAAGGTAGCCAGAACATTAGGTGCCTCTGCCTGGAAGTCGTTCTTTCGGATTTCATTACCTCTGGCCTGGAGAAGCATCTTCTCTGGTTCAGTGCTCATGTGGGCTCGGGGCCTATCTGAGTTTGGCGCCATAATCATCATAGCGTATAGTGCCTCCTTTCTGGGATGGAACACTAAGGTCCTCCCTGTCCTGGTTGCTAATCGCTTCGATTTTGGCTTAGATTCCGCCGGGCCAGTAGCAGCTATAGCAATCCTTATCTCTCTTATCGCCTTCATCGTGCTCAGGTCGATAGCCTATAGAGGTGAAAAGACATGATTGCCATAAAGAACCTGAAGGTTAATTTAGGTGATTTTCTCCTTCAGAACATCAACCTCGATATTGAGCCAGGGGAATACTTTATCGTCCTTGGACCTACTGGGGCAGGGAAGACCGTGCTACTTGAGGCTATTGCCGGGCTCTATCCAGTCCTTGAAGGGGAGGTCTGGATTGGCGACAGGGAAATTACTGACCTAAGTCCGGAGAAAAGGGAAATTGGGATTGTTTATCAAGATCAGGCGCTGTTTCCCCATCTTTCCGTGGAGAAGAACATCGCCTTCGGATTGAAGATGAGAAAGTGCCCTAAGAATGAGGCAAAGGCAAAGATAGACGCTATTGTTGAGGTAATGGGAATTTCGCATCTGCTTAAGAGGAGTCCTGCTACTTTGAGTGGCGGGGAGAGGCAGAAGGTGGCTCTAGCACGGGCACTGGTCACTGAACCCAAGGTACTCTTGCTGGACGAACCCTTAAGTGCGCTTGATCCCGAGACCAGGGAAAGGATGCAAAGGGAGTTAAGGGAAATACATAGCAGGGTTGAGTTAAGCGTCATTCATGTCACCCATGACTTTGAAGAAGCCATAGCTCTGGGGCATAGAGTTGCTGTGCTGAACGATGGCTATATAGCCCAGATAGGGACACCTGAGGAATTTCTACGCCGACCGAGTTCGGAATTTGTGGCCCGATTCGCGCTCACAAGAAATATCCTCTCGGGCAGGGTTATGGGAATAGAGGATGGCTGCACTCTCATTGATATCGGTGGCGCAAAACTCAGGGCGACAACGGAGGCAAAGGGTGAGGTGCGCCTTTCCCTCCGCCCCGAAGATATCCTAATTTCCAAAGAGCCGCTCCAGTCTACCGCGAGAAATTGCCTCATGGGTGTGGTCAGTGACATCGCCGACAGAGGCTCAGTCATCTACATCACCGTGACTCTGCCGCCAGATTTCGTCTGCATTATTACCCGCCAGGCATTTGATGAACTTAAATTGAAAAAGGGAGTAGAAGTATGGATCACATTTAAGGCTTCGGCAATTCACGTCTTTTAAAAAATTTCTAGAGATAAAGGGAGGGTTCTAATGAAAGGTAATTGGCCCAAGATAGCTTTGGCTGCTTTGGTTGTGGCATTGATCGTAACGGTGCTCGTAATGGTGCTTGGCCGTAGCGCGCCAGTAGAAACGCTGACAATTCTTCACGCGGGAAGCCTGGCTGTGCCGTTTGCGGACTTGGGAGCCGAGTTTGAAGAACTAAATCCCGATGTTGATATCGTGTTTACATCGGGAGGAAGTGCTACGATAATAAGCAACGCGATAGCACAAGAAGACGCCGGTGAAAGCCCACCCGACATAGTCGCCTCCGCCGATTACAAGCTTATTCCTGACAGGATGTATGATGGTGGCTACGCTGATTGGAATATCCTCTTCGCCAGAAACACGATGGTGCTTTGCTACCGCGACAATGCACCCGGTTCTGATGAAATAGTGAGTGAAAACCGCACCTGGTATGATGTGCTCAGGAATAAAGATGTGAGCTATGGACACAGCGACCCCGATGCTGATCCCTGTGGCTATAGAACACTCCTGGTTGTCCAGTTAGCCCAGAAGTATTACTATGATGAAGCTGAAAGCTTTAATCTTACTCAAGACGACAATTCTGAGAATCTATATGATGTGCTTATTCCTGGAAGCGAGCATGAAAGAGGCAGAACCAGTGGCACCAGCGAAGCCAGACCTGGCGGCAGCGAAGAAGTTGTGAGCAAAAAGTCGGTTGACCTTATTGTTGCCCTTGAGTCGGGTGACCTGGATTACGCTTTTGAGTATCGCTCCGTAGCTGTGCAACACGAGTTGAATTACATTGACCTTGATGACTATATTAACCTGTCTAAAACAAGTGCGGAGCTCCCTGGCGTTGAAGAGTTTTACGCCACAGCATCCATAGAGATTCTTACAGATCCTGGACCTCTGGCTAAGTATGCAGCTAAACATGGCGCAGCTATAGTATATGGCATTACTATACCGGTGCATGCTGATAATGAGGAGCTTGCCGCGGAGTTTATTGAGCTCCTTCTTTCTGAAACAGGCAAAGAGATAATAGAGACTGCAAATGGTCAACCAATGCTTGATCCGCCGATATGCGACCACCCTGAAAATCTGCCTGCATCATTACAGGACTTGTTCGATTAAAGGAGCATTATAGGAGGAGGTTTAAGACGGGAACCCTAGACAATTTAATCTCCAGCTTAAGTGGAGACAGCATAGTTCGTGAGGTACATACGTGTGTCTTCTGGACCGCAGTGCTAAGCAAGCACTGCGGTCTGGCTTCCACTTTCCATGAGCCACATCCATATCACAGGCCAGTGAGAAATGCGGGGGGCTTAACCGGACTATCGGCATTAGAGCTGGCACAATATGCCAGGTCGGACAATGTTCTAGAAGCATCTATTGGAATGGCAGCTATTAATTCGCTAATAGATATTGATGAAGCCAGGTGCGTCAGGGAAAATGCTCTTGATATTCTGGCACTAAAAGGCAGGGGCAAAAATATAGCTATAGTAGGTCGCTTCCCGTGGATTCCAAAGTTGCGAGCGGTAGCAAGGACACTTTGGGTCATAGAGCAAAACCCTCGAGAGGGAGAATTGCCAGCAGAGGCGGCGGAAGGAGTATTGCCTCAAGCTGACGTGGTTGGCCTTACAGGGACTTCATTCGTAAATCACACCGTTGACAGGTTGCTGGACTTAAGTAAGAATAGCTTTGTTGTCATAGTGGGGCCCACCACCCCTTTATTGCCAGTTTTGTTTGATTATGGAGTGGATATCCTCGCTGGAGTGAAGATAGTTGAACCTGATAAGACAATTCGTTCCATCAGCCACGGTGCCATTTTCAGCCAGGTGGAAGGGGTGAGGCTTATAACCATGGCTAAGGAGAGAAAGAATGACAGGACCCATTGATTCTTTCGGACGGAGCATAAATTACCTCAGGATTTCAGTTACCGACCGTTGCAACCTGCGCTGCCTCTATTGCATGCCACCCGAGGGTGTTCCCCGAATACCACATAGCGAGATTCTTTCTTACGAGGAGATTCGGACTGTCGTCCGGGCAGCGGCAGAGCTGGGCATCAACAGGATAAGGCTCACCGGTGGCGAGCCCCTGGTCAGAGCTGAGTTGCCCAAGCTCATTCACATGCTCTCTCAAATAGAGGGAATTCAAGAGCTGTCTTTGACGACAAATGGGACGATTCTCAAGAAAAAGGCTCTAGAATTTAAGCAAGCAGGCTTATCTAGAGTTAACGTAAGTCTGGACACACTTAAAGCCGATAAATTTCGATACATAACTCGTCTTGGAGCATTGGAAGATGTTCTTGAGGGCATCAAGGCAGCAAAGGAGGCCGGCTTCGAACCGGTCAAGATAAACACTGTGGTCATGCGGGGTATAAACGATGATGAGATACGGGATTTTGCCAGGATGACCTATAAAGAAGGATGTCATGTCCGATTCATCGAGCTTATGCCCTTCAAGGGTGTAGCGGAGTTTGTACCTTCCATTGAATTGCGACAACATATTAGTTTGCTTGGCAAGCTTGAGCCTTGTGTGTCCATAACTGGCAACGGACCTGCTACATACTACCGCTTAGCTGGAGCCAAAGGCACTATAGGCTTCATCAGTCCCCTCACCGAACCTTCCTTTTGCTCCCGGTGTAACCGCATGCGACTTACTCCAGATGGCAAGCTCCGCCCCTGCCTCCTGGGAGAAGATGAGATTGACTTAAAATTGCCGCTACGCAATAATGCCCCGATGGACAAGTTAAAACGCCTGATTCTAAAGGCAGTTGCTTCCAAGCCGGAGCATCATCATTTAGAGGGAGGCAATATCAGGCTGGTAAACCGAAAAATGTCGCAGATTGGAGGTTGAGAATGGAGTTAGGGCAAATTCATATGATAGACGTTACCCAGAAAAAAGAAACAGAACGCCAGGCGGTAGCCAAAGGCAAGGTACAGATGCAACCCGCTACCTTAGATCTTATCCGTAAAGGGGAACTAGCGAAAGGAGATGTCTTAGCCGTAGCAAAAACGGCCGGAATCATGGCCGCAAAAGAAACTCACCGTCTCATACCTCTCTGTCACCCTCTCCAGCTCACCCACATTGCAGTTGAATTTCATCTGCCTGAAAACGGCAATTATGTTGAGCTTACTGCCAGTGCTAAGGGGATTGGGAAAACAGGATTTGAAATGGAGGCGCTAGTAGCCGTATCTGCAAGTGCTTTGACCATATATGATATGTGCAAAGCAATAGACAAGAGCATGACCATTGGAGAGATTCGCCTGATAAGAAAGAGCGGAGGCAAGAGCGGGGTTTATCTAGCCGACTAACTCCTGCAGCACCATCTTGACCAATTCGGGAATTGCCTGCTCCACCGCGGGCGTGCATTTCTCGCTGAAGCAATCAGCAATAAGTTTTTGAGTCTGGGCATCCATTTCATCTAGAAACATCCTTCTTTGGTCTCTAAATATGTATTCCCAGGGCTGGCAATTTATACATCCACATTTTGCCGATTCCTTCTGAGTACCTCTTGGGGTTATACGAACCGGGTAAACAGAACACAACCTGAACATCTGGATGTCTTAGGCTAAATAAATATGTAGCCACCGCTTGTAATTTGCTGCATTGAGGACTTATCGCAATATTATATTTTTCATACAGGATTTTACCTTCACTGTCCGCACTCGCATAGATTTCTTCTAATTTAGAAACAATCTCTTGAACATTAAAAGTAGAGACTTCTGTGTCTACATGTCTATATTGCTTGAAAACCTTAAACTCTTCGTGTAAATTTTTAGAAAACTCTGTTCTTTGCCTGAAATGTTCGTGTGGTGAAATGCCGTAACAGGCGATTATAAGATTGGGCCGATAAGTTTCTATCAATCCTATTGCTCTAGAAGGTTCATATCCGGCAAAGAAAATGAGGCAAATAGGGTAGTCTTCTTTAAAATACCCCTTGAAATCAGGAGGAATCAACGTTTCCCTAGCGCCTGAAGTACCAAGTTTCTTGCTCAACTCCATAATGTCCCTATCCAGAAGTTCTAGTATTTCATCCATTTCGTCCTTTTTAGGATAATAATCTTGAGCTTCTGCATACAATATGAATATCTCCTTACCATAAAAGGTCTCGTTTATCCCATGTAATGCAAGTAGAATCAAAAAATTAGTCATTCCAGAAATGTCAATAAAAATTGAATCAATCTCTTCCGATGGTATTTCTTTCAATGTGCTGCTCAGATTATTTCCAGTTTTGAGCATGTCATCAATATTTATCATTGTATTATCAGGTAGATTAGAAGACAATCTTTTTAAGGAATGTCGCAAAAATTGCAGGTTTTTTCTATTTAAATTAGAAGCAATATCATATTCAAGTATCAGGGAATACTTTAGGCTCTTTTCTTCTGCAGTATCTAAGCTTCTAACAATTCCTACCGCTCTCTCTTCAAACCCCCCCGCACAAATGTATAGGGAATTTTTTATCTGTTTTATAACATCTGGGGTAAATTCTTGTATCTTACTTAGTTCCATCTTCTACCTTAAAAAGCTTTAGCTGATATTCATCCGAGATTTCTGCACCTTTGTTAAGAAGGTCCCTTTTAAACTCATCGGGCTGTAACAGAAATTTCTCTAACTGTTCCTTAGAAAGTCTCAGGTGCTCCCTTTCTCTATAAGTCGTCATAAGTGCGGGTGTAAATTTCTTATGCAAGGTGAATTTCTGAACTAATCCAATCTCCTCTCTGGAGAAACTGAGCCCTCTATCTATAAAAATAGAGTATCTGATTAACTTCCTCAAGAGTTCTTTCGCTTCCTCAGATAATTTTTTGGAGTCTCTTCTTTCTATAGTAATTACCTCATATTTCCGCTCCGCTTCTCTGGTTATCTCTCTACTTAAATAACTCTGAGATATCCCCCCAAAATTCCTAACAATGTTAAAAATTTCCTCGCCCATATATTCAATATTGATTAGATTTGCATACGCTTCACGTGAATATTTCCTTATTGCTCTATCTTGTACATCAATAGGAATTTTACCTTCACTCCTCTTTAATTCTTCGAATTTCTCGGGAAACTTTTCATCATATTCTCTAAAAATTGCTTCACATAGTGCTAATCCATCTCGAACAGTTTTCGAAGATAGCTGGATAATCAAATTCCATCCTGCAAATTTAATATCTTTTTGTTCTCGCCTTGCTAGCAGATTAATCAAATCTTGATGAAGATACGGTAAGTCTTCGAGATAATCCTTAATCTGTCTTTGGTATTTCCCTATTTCAAGTTGTTTATTTATTATCCTCTCTAAATACTGTTCGTATAAAGTATCTGAGTATCTGTCATCCGGGGACCGCCCCAGCCACGATAAATCAAGGTATGTATAATCATGCGGTGATTGTAAAGCTTTTCCATACATGTCTTGATAGGTATAGGCATACTTCTCCGTTGAAAACTTGCAACAGTAGACTTCATTGTGACAGGAGAGCAAGCAATTAAGGATTTTTTGGGCTTCAAAACTAACTTGCGGGTCGCTCACATCATCGAAAATGATGTAAAACTTAACATTAGATAGCTCAGAAACAGCCCCTTTAATAGTGCGGAAAAACTCTATCAGGATGGTTTCACTCAATAACTTGCTTTGGGTAGGATAGTTTTCTTCTTTCCCCAATATATCTAAACAATTCCCCTCTTCATTTCTTAGGATTGAGGTAAGTTCTTGGAATGGTTTCTCACGAGCAATTGCAGTCAATGCAATGGCTCGAATCAAATAGGGGGAAAGGAACTTCAAGATTAAATTTATCTTCGGTTCACTTGTGAATACCTTCGCAGAATAAGCCTCTTCGATTAGCGATATAGTTCTCCTGATAATTTTTAAAATGAATATGTGCTTGATAAACAACTGCGTTTCGAAGGTAAACTCGTAGGATTTTTTGGAGAAGTTTTTAAACTCGCCTTGCCGACAGGGAAAGTAAATGCCGAAAATTCCTTTAAGATACGCAATTTTGTCTTTTGTATCACTCCACTGTTTTTCTTCAGCTAACCTTATTAGTTTTGGGACAAAACTCAGTGACCTCAAATAGATAGTTTTACCACACCCTCTTGTTCCTGAGCATATCAACTGACAAAAATCTGTAAAATGCTGATAACTAGTATTTTCAGGTTCAAATCTCTCTAGCCATAGTGGATCGACAGGGTCATATTGTTCGAATATAAGGTAATTAAACGGTCTCTTTATGATAGAAAGCTTCTCAGGTTTTGGAAGCTCTACAGAAAGAGCATCAATTACTCCTTTGAATGAGGTATATTTATTTTTAACAAGATTTTCATGTAGATAGAAGTATCTCTCCCCTAATTTACCCCTATCTATTTCCCCGGAGGGCGTAGTGGCGTATTTTCGAAGTATTTTAAGCAAATTTTCTTTGTAGTAGTCGAAATCAGTTAATTCGAACTCTCGAAACTCTTCACTTGAGTTTATGCCTATAAAATCTATTATGTAGAACTTGAAATGAAATATTTTTTGGCCTTTTGATAGTTCATCTCCTACTACCAGAATATTACCTGCATGAAGGTCACCATGGTTGAACCCACCGTCTTTGACTTTTATTAATGTTTGCCCTACGTCTAAAATGAAATTTCTCAAGAAGTAGTCTAAGTTTACATTGACATTACTCTTTAAGAAATCATTAAGTGATTCACCATCTATATATTCCATCTCAAGATATCTTAGATTTAGGCTATCCCACTTAAAATCCCCATAGTCGTCGGGAACCACCAAATACGTCGATTTTAACTTGCTTATCCTTTTAATCTTCTCTCCTAGGTCTACATGGTCTAAAATTCCCGGCTTAAATATCTTTAACGCAACGTCTCTGCCGGTCTTTTCCCTTTTCGCTTTAAAGGTAATAGAAGTCGACCCTGTTCCTAAAGGTTTCTGTAGAGTATATCCTGGGACGGCATCTTTCGGAATATTGTTGATATCATATTGAGCATATTCAATAATTTTAGCTATGTCTTTACCCTTGTTAGAAACATAAAGGGAACCATCCCGTTTTTCAATAAACTTCTCAGATAATAGGAACTCAAAGAGAGCCTCTGGTTGGCTAAAATATTTGTTAGCCTTTTCATTTAGCTCGCTCAATGCTATGCCTTCGTGTCGATTAACGTAAATAAGCAATGCCAATGCTTCCTCATTGGTTAATAATTCCACTTCTTCCTTGAACTTTTCTATCAGTTTCCAGATTTCTTTTATACTGCTGGTTGTCATTTACTCTATCCCTTGGTATTTCTTATACGCCCACATACTCATAGCACTTACCACTTGGTCAATTTTCAAGCCTATTTTTGTTAATAATAAGCAACTTTCTATATCATCCTCACAAAATTCCTCTGTTTTACCACTATTCCCTTCAATAAAGTCTATATGATTCTGAAGATGCCACGGTATGTTGTGACTATAATCATAGTAGAGATGCATTTTCTTTGCGCACTCTGGATAAATAGAGAATGTATCTACCTCAGATTTTACACCTTCAGCCCTCGGGATTAAAAGTATTATCACCTGGTGAGATTGCTCTATCAAATTCTTCTCGAATGCAGTTGTGTTTGAAACATCATCACCCTTGTTTTTTGCCTCCTCACAAACTACCTCCGGGAATAAGGCATTGTGCCTCTCTGCTAGAAAATCTCGAATTTGACAACGCTTTTTGTAGCACTTTTGGGCATAATCATCCTTATTATCTTTTCCTGGTCCCATTATAAGTATTGTTAGCTTAGGTCGTGACTCCACATATTTTTCAATCATGCTTTTTATGGCATCTATCTCATTTTTATTCACAGATTTGTTCTCCTTTTGTATTGTAAAGCAAGATAGAAGCCAGCTTTCCCGTTTCATTAAGATTTGGTAGAGCCTCTCTGATATAATCAGGATTTAATTCTATCCCTACCGAGTTTCTCCCCAATTCCTTGGCCGCCTTCATTGTCGTGCCACTGCCTAAAAATGGGTCCAGTATCCAATCTTCCACATAGGAAAACATTTTTATCAGTCTGGCTGGTAGTTCCACCGGATAGGCAGCGCAATGGGCATCTTCAACGCCATTTATGTCATCCCAGATAGCATCCCTGAATTTCCGGTGTTCTTCCAGTGTAACTTTTGACCTTTCTTTAATTTCCTTCGGCACTTTTCTTTTGCCAATTTTTCTAAAAACATGGATTGGTTCAACGGCATTGGAAATCATAAAATTTGTCGGATAAGGATAACTCCCAAAAAGAACAGCACCATCTCTTGATGTCGTTTTTTGCCAATAAGTAGTCCCCATAAATCTTAAACTTTTGATATTGTTCAACTGTTGCCAAGTCAAAAGAGATAAGTTAGCAGTAGTTCTTCGCTTTTCATCAGGTTCAGAATAATAAATATTCCCAATATTTAGGGCTATCTTTCCATCGGGTAGTAGGGTTCTTTCAACTTCCTTCCAGACTTTGTTCAGTCTATCTAGATATTCTTCCAAGGTATCATTTAATCCGATTTGGTCTTTATGCCCATAGTCTCTAACATTCCAATAGGGAGGAGAGGTAACCATTAATTGAAAGAAATTATCAGGCAATTTCTTTAATACTGTCTCAGCATCACCAATATAAATCTTGCGGATTGTACCTTGCATATTACTAATAGTTTATCAGATTTTTACTCGTTACAATTATTTATCATACACGGAAACGTGTATGCTGTCAAGACTTTTTAAGGCGGATTTTATAGGCGGTTCTTAAGAAGATTCAAAACTGGACTGCTTAATCTCTTGCAGCACCATCTTAACCACTTCGGGAATTGCCTGCTCCACCGCGGGCGTGCATTTCTCGCTAAAGCTAGTAATATCTTTGGCTTCTACAGCGAATATCGTGATTTTTTGGGGCATCGCTAGGTTAAGCTCATTTCCTAATTCCAGAGAAGTAGCCAGGTTTATTTGATGAGGTGAGGAAAAATATTTGGCGAAGGAAAAATCCTGAGGCTCCATGCGATATATCTGGCCTGCTTGCCCCTTTTCAGTTTGAACGGCATCAATGATAATAACTTCATCATAGCCTACAATAGAATCTAAAAGGCGAAGCCCAGCTTCACTTGTTTCAGCTACAGTTACTTGGGGGTCATTGAGTTGCTTCCCTACCTCTTGGGCCACCCTAATCCCCGCTCCGTCATCAGATAAAATAGGATTTCCCAGCCCTAAAATCAGGGTTTTCATTTCGATTTGCGAAAACTTGTTATGAGATGCCCTGGCTCAGTTTCTTAAGCTCGTTGCCCTGGACATCATAGATGGTTACTTCCAGAGGCGATTGCCCAGGGAGAGAGTGAGTGGCACAGGCAAGACAGAGATCGTAGGGACGCCATGCCATCTCAATGCGGTTGAGCAAACCTTCAGTTATCTCTTTACCAGGTTTTATCAGGTCTACGGCTGCCTTTTTGATAGACATGGAGATAGCCGCGTGGTTATTGGTAGTGCCGACAATCAGGTTGCACTTCTTTATAATCCCTCTTTCGTCAGTTATGTAATGATGGGTAAGTGTACCTCGCGGGGCTTCAACAATACCTATCCCTTCGTCAGGCGTTGCCGTAGGAATGGTACGAATATCCGGGCTGGTTATCTCCGGATCTTGGACAAGCTCCACCATTCTTTCAGCGGCGTAAAGAAGTTCAATCAGGCGTGCCCAGTGGGTTGCCAGAGTATAGTGGGCTGGCTTGCCACCAAGAGTGGAATACATCTTTTCATATTCTTCCTGAGCTAGAGGAGTTGTCATACCATCGGCAGCATTTAGCCGTGATTGAGGTGTGCATCGATAAACTCCACTATCTTTGCCGTCAACAAAACCTTTCCAGCCGACTTTCTTAAGATAGGGAAACTTAAGATATGTCCAGGGCTCGACATGTTCCGCCAAATGCTCCAGATAGTCCCGAGGGGCATACTTACAGAACTCTTTGCCCTCAGGGTCAACCACACGAACTTTGCCATCGTAGAAATTGACCTTATTATTTTCATCAACCAACCCCATATAATAAGTCCGGTGGGTAAAAGTATCGCTCAGGACCATGTCCAAATACTCTTTGTTCTTGAGAACCACGTCATCAAAGACTTTGAGCGATAATTTGCCGAACTCCACCGACGATTTGGCTATTTCTTCTATCTTTGCCCTTTCCTCTTCATTTATGGCCTTGCTCACACCGCCGGGCAATCCGAAGCAGGGATGTATTGGACGACCACCAATTGTCTGGATAACCCAGTGATTGTCGTGACGGGTTTTGATTACGGCACCCCCTAGCTCCAGCCCGACTTTAGCGATTACTCCGAGGATATTGCGCTCAGCAGGAGGAGCATCCGGCCCCATAACGAAATCGGGGGCAGCAAGGATATAAAAGTGAGTGGTATGGTCAGTCACATAGAACGCGCTATAAAGAAGCTCACGCAGCTTTTTGGCTGTGCTGGTTGGTTCGACATGGAACAGGGCGTCTAAGGCTTTGGTTGATGCCATATGGTGGGCTTCAGGGCAGACGCCGCAGATACGCTGAGTTATCTGGGGCATATCCTCAGCCGGGCGTCCCTCGGAAAATTTCTCGAAGCCTCTGAGCTCGGGAACCTGGAAATAAGTATTGGCTACCCCGCCATCGTCATTGAGGAAGATGGCAATTTTACCATGCCCTTCAAGTCGGGTGATGGGGTCTATCATTATTTTTTTCATTTTATTCTTGCCCTCCTAAGTAGTGAATCTGGCAGACTGTAACGGTAGAAAGTGCCTGCCGGGTCGGGAATATCGTCAATTATCCTCTGAATCTCCTCAGGGTCGTTGGAGTCAATGATAGACGAGAGAGCACTCAAAAAATGAGCCCCCTGGTCAATTACTCCTTCCACTGGTCCATAACAGCCGGTGCAAGGCATATTGGCCTGGGGGCAGAGAGCACCACAGCCACCCCGAGTAGCTATGCCATAGCATAATAACCCCTGCTCCAGCAGACACTTTTCCGGGTCAGGGATTATTTCGTAAGGTCTATAGAATTTTTTGATTTTCTTTTCCCCTCTCTTACGAGGACACTCATCACAAACAGCCTTTACCGCGTGACTTATAACAGTCCCTTTCGGTGGTAACTTGCCTGTAATCAAAGCTTCAAGGGCAAGCCAGGTAGTCTTCTCCTCCGGAGGACAACCGGGGACGAAATAATCCACGTCCACGGTTTGGGCTAGAGTCTTAACCGTATCATAGAACTCGGGGAGCTCAAGCTCACCCTCGGGCACCTTAACTTTCGTCTGAGGGAAAATTTTCCCAGGATTATCAGTCGTTGGGGTTTCTATGTAGACGCGCTCGAATGTCAGCTGCCGATTGTAGAAGTTAGACAGCCCGGGGATACAGCCTTCATAGGAACAAGAGCCATAGGCAATCATTATCTTGGACTTGGCTCGTAAGAGTTTGGCAATATGCTCATTCTCCGAAGTCCGAATAGCACCATTAAATAGACAGGCATCAATACTTTTATCTGGCATCTTCTCTACATCAGCATACTTGAAATCCAGGCCTATCGGCCAGAACACGATGTCGGCGGCCTCAGCTAGCTTCAAAATTTTGTCGCCTATTGCCAGAGTGGCGATGTCACAACCACCACAACTAGCCGCCCAGTAAAGAGCTATCTTAAGTTTAGCCATGCTTTGCCTCCTTAGAACTCTGCTTTAAATTGCCCAATATACTTGGCCCCAGGTTTTTTATGGATTGAGTAAAACTATTAGTTACCTCAGCAAATTTTGCTCCTTCAGACGCAGAAACCCACTCCAGCCGAACTCTTTCTTCCTCTATCCCAAGCTGCTTCAACATCTTCTTTAGCAGCGGGATGCGGCGCATTGTCTTGTAATTTCCCTCAATGTAGTGACAATCGCCGGGATGGCAACCAAGAATTAACACGCCATCAGCACCAATGCTAAGTGCCTTAAGCACAAAGAGGGGATTTACCCTGCCGCTACACATCACTCTGATCACCCTTATATTGGGAGAATACTGTATTCTGGAAGTGCCAGCAAGGTCAGCACCAGCATAAGAACACCAGTTACAGCAAAAAGCTACTATTTTTGGTTCAAAGTTGTCCATCTAGCCCCCTATTAAACAAAAAGGGTAGTTCCAATTCACACTTACTTGCCAGCTCAATAACACGGATAACTACTACCATATCTGTCCCAAAAAGGCAATCCTGTATCTTGCTCATAACTACCCTCTCAAATATTCATCTATATCCCTTGCTGCGCGGCGAGCAGCGCCCATAGCGCTTATCACCGTAGCGGCGCCGGTAACTATATCCCCACCAGCCCAGACTCTGTTTTTCATCGTATTGCCGGTAGTCTCATCAGCCACTACCGTACCCCACTTGGTTGTCTTCAAATCAGGAGTAGTTTGAGCAATAAGGGGATTGGGACGGGTGCCCAAGGCAGCCACCACCATATCCACATCCAGGATAAACTCACTTCCCTCTTTGGCAATGGGGCGCCGCCGACCGCTCTCATCAGGCTCACCCAGCCCCATCTCGTAACACTCTATACCAACTACCCAGTTCGACTCATTGCCGATATATCTCTTTGGGTTGGTCAGCAGCTTGAACTGGATTCCCTCCTCCTTGGCATTCTCAACTTCCTCACGGCGGGCAGGCATCTCTACCTCTGAGCGACGGTAGATAATGTAAACCTCGTCAGCACCAAGTCGGAGGGCACACCGGGCTGAGTCCATAGCTACATTACCACCACCAATCACTGCCACCCTTCTGGCCACCAACACCGGAGTATCATATTCAGGAAACTGGTACGCCTTCATCAGATTAACACGGGTCAGGAACTCATTCGCTGAATAGATGCCATTTAAGTTCTCGCCGGGAATGTCCATGAACATGGGTGCTCCGGCACCAGTACCCAGGAAAAGAGCATGATAGCCGCTCTCCAGCAATTCAGCCAGTGTCACCACCTTTCCCACCACCGAATCCAGCTCGATCTTCACCCCCAGAGAAGCGACGTAGGCAACCTCAGCCTGCACAATTTCTTTGGGTAGCCTGAACTCGGGGATGCCATACATCAGCACCCCGCCAGCCACATGCAATGCCTCAAAAATAGTAACGCTATGGCCGAGCTTAGCTAAATCGGCAGCGGCAACCAGTCCGGCTGGTCCTGAGCCGACCACCGCCACCCGTTTACCAGTTGGTTTGGGCGGCTCAGCTCTGGGGTTCAGCGCTCCCCTATTAGTCCGCTCCCAGTCAGCCACGTAACGCTCCAAGCGTCCGATGGCAATAGGCGCCTCTTTCTTAGCTAGCGAGCATGCTTGTTCACACTGTGTCTCTTGCGGGCAGACCCGCCCGCAGATGCCGGGCAGGCTGTTCTTATCCTTCAGTATCCTTACCGCCTCGGGCATATTATCATCAAGGACAGCCTTGATAAAACCGGGGATATCTATCTCCACCGGGCAGCCATCAGTACAGGAATGTTTGGGGCACTGGAGACAACGGCTCGCCTCAGCTTTAGCCTGCTCGTCGCTGTAGCCCAAGGCAACTTGGTTGAAGTTCTTACCCCGCACCTTGGGGTCCTGCTTTGTCATTGGCTCCCTGTTAAGATTCACCTTAGCCATATATGGTGATTAGACCTCCCTTCAAGAACGCTTGGCCATCTCAGCCTGCCAACGCTCAAAAGAGCGTTTTTCCTCATCAAGATAAATACGCTGCCGAGCCGCGAGTAAGTCCCAGTCTACCTGATGTCCGTCAAAATCGGGGCCATCGACGCAGGCAAACTTGGTTGCGCCACCAACGGATACGCGGCAGCAGCCACACATACCTGTGCCATCAACCATTATTGGATTCAAGCTAACAATAGTCTTCACCCCGAAAGGCTGGGTGGTCTTGGCACAGAACTTCATCATGACGGTCGGGCCAATAGCAATGACTCGGTCAACCTTCTCCCCACTCTCAAGCAACTCCTTCAACGGCTCAGTTACCACCCCTTTGCGACTATACGTCCCGTCATCAGTAGTGACTATTAGCTGGTGGCTGGCATTACGTAGCTTGTCTTCCCAGAAGAGCAAGTCCTTGCTCCGTGCCCCCAAGATGGAAATGATATTGTTTCCCTTTTCCTTCAGCGCTTTGGCAATAGGCGTTATTACCGCAACACCAACCCCTCCTGCTACGCAGACCACGGTGCCAAATTTCTCAATATGCGAAGGTACACCGAGAGGGCCAACAAAGTCAGCAACGGACTCACCGGCTTTCAGCTGCGCCAGTCTGAATGTTGTCGCTCCTACTTCCATAAACACCATGCTGACACCGCCTTCCTTCTCATTCCAGTCAGCAATCGTCAGAGGGATACGCTCGCCCCTTTCATCAACCCTGACGACAACAAACTGTCCTGGCTGTGCTTTCCTAGCAACTGCCGGCGCTTCGATTTTGAACAGGTGAATTTTCGTCGCTAAAGTATCTCTAGAAATAATCCGAAACATTTGGTGAACTCCATCTCAATTCATTTAGCTAAATAAAGCTTCTACCTGAGCTAGAATTTGCTCATCAGTAAAGTGGTGCATGGCGATAGCTCCTGAGGGGCAGGCAGCACCGCAAGTGCCACAACCCTTACATACTGCTTCATTGACATGGGACACTCTCTTACCATCTCTAGGCTGAAGCTCAATAGCCTGAGCATTCATCATCCTCCTCCCGCCACACAGGCTACAGTACCAAATTTGTCAAAATGCGATAGTACACCAAGAGGACCAACAAAGTCAACAGCTTTCAGCAGCGCCAGCCTAAAGGTTGTCGCTCCCACTTCCATAAACACCACGTAACACTGCCTTCCTTCCCATCCCAGTCAGCAAGCGTCAAAGGAATACGCTCGCCCCTTTCATCAATCCTGATGACGACAAACTGCCCCGCCAGCGCTTTTCTAGCAATTGCCGGTGCTTCGATTTTGAACAGATGAATTTTCGTCCCTAAAGTTTCTCTAGAAATAATCCGAAACATTTGGTGAACTCCATCTCAATTCATTTAGCTAAATAAAGCTTCTACCTGAGCCAGAATTTGCTCATCAGTGAAGTGGTGCATGGAGATAGCTCCTGAGGGGCAGGCAGCACCGCAGGTGCCACAACCCTTGCATACTGCTTCATTGATATGGGACACTCTCTTCTCATCTCTAGGCTGAAGCTCAATAGCCTGGAAAGGGCACAAAAGTTCGCAAATGCCACAGCCTGAGCACTTATCCTCATTAACCAATGCGTTTATCGCCTCAGGCTTGACATAACCCATTCTCAGGGGACCGGCTGCTTTTGAAGCAGCAGCATAGGCTTGAGAAATTCCTTCAGTTACATCTGTGGGCCAGCGTGCTGAGCCACAAATGTAAACGCCATCCATGGCAAATTCTACAGGTCGGAGCTTTAAGTGTGCTTCCAGGAAGAAACCAAACTCATCTAAGGAGACTTTAAGCATCTTGGAGATATCTTGGTTATCCTCGGCAGGGATAAGAGGAGTAGTTAAAACAAGCATATCACAGGGAAGTTCTATTTCCCTTCTCCATAGTTCATGGTACACCTTTATCTTTTCAGCTTTCCCATCTCCTATAACTTCGGGAGGCCTTTCCAAGCTATATCTAATGAATCTAACCCCTAGCTCCATGGCTTTTCGATAATAGCTCTCAAAATCCGCACCATAAGTCATGAGGTCTCGGTGCAATATCCAGACCTTTGCCTTTGGATTCGATTCCTTAATAAGGGAGGCATTTTTAATTGCCGTCATGCAGCAGATTCTGCTGCAATAAGTTCTCTCAGGAACCCGGGCTCCCACACAATTGACCATCACAACATTCTGACCCAAGGATTCCCCTTTCTTCATTCGTCCCTCTAGCTCCAGTTGAGTGAGTACATTAGTCATCTTCCCATAGCCATATTGACCCGTCGGTTTTAACGCGTCAGCTCCGACGGCTACTATAATAGTACCCACATTGAATTTGTTTTCCTCTCCCTTTTGGTCCAGACTGACATCGAAGTTACCTATAAATCCAGTTACTTGTTTTACTCTGGACGAGAGATGAGTCTTGATCTTAGGATGGTTTTTGACTTGTTCAACAAGTGGTTTGATTAACTTCATCGCTTCTTGATTCGTGGGAAAAAGTTTATGAATACTGCGAAGAGTCCCTCCAAGCTCTGGCTCCTTCTCCACTATATGAACATCAAAACCCTGATTGGCCAGGTTCAAGGCTGCCTCCATTCCAACAATTCCTCCACCAATTATTAATGCCGAAGGAGCTACCTTTATTTCAATCTCCTCCAACGGCTCCAGCAACCTGGCTTTGGCCACCCCCATCCTTATCAGGTCTTTAGCCTTTTCCGTAGCTTTCTCAGGCTCACGCATATGCACCCACGAGCATTGGTCTCTTATGTTAACAAACTCGAAAAGATATTTGTTCAAGCCCGCTTCTTCACAAGCAGCTCGGAATAGCGGCTCATGGGTTCTAGGGGTACAGGAAGCTACTATGACCCGATTTAAATTGTATTCCTTTATCCCTTTCTTAATTGCCGAAATCCCTTCCTCAGAGCAGGTAAACAAATTATGTTCAGCATGCACTACGTTTGGTAGCTGTTTGGCATATTCAACAGCTTCTGGGACGTTAACATATGCCCCGATATTTATGCCACAATGACAAACAAAAACTCCGATACGAGGTTCTTCCACTTTAGTTGCCTCCTTGCGAGTGGAGCGAAGCAATCTCTTCAGCAGCTCTGCCTGCTGCCCCCGAGGCCTGGGTTACAGAATCCGGGATATCTCGGGGACTATGGACATAGCCACAGGCAAAAATGCCCAGCCTTGTAGTATCCAGTGGTTGTAGCAATTTATCTGGAACCTCTACAAAGCCATTTTCGTCTAACTCTATACCTAGTATTTTTGCCAAACCTTGGGTGATTTGAGGAACCATGGCTTGAGCAAGAACCACCAGTTCCGCATCGAAGCTCTTTATCTCCCCGCTGGTAGTTTCCTCATACCAAATAATAGGGTTATCATTCTCAGCGTTGACTTCAATCCTGCCAGGACGGGCCCGGATATAAGTCGCATTGTAGTCCTTTTTAGCCCGGGCAACGTATTCCTGGAACCTTTTACCTACGGCTCTCATATCCATGTAAAAAATGGTGGATTTTGTCCCCGGATGATGCTCGAAAGCCAGCATTGCCTCCTTGGTGGCGTGCATGCAGCAGACACTGGAGCAATAAGCTTTATTCCTGAAATCGCGAGAGCCGACACATTGGATAAAAGCTATATTCACAGGTAGCTTCCCATCTGAAGGACGCTTAAGTGCTCCCATAGTGGGTCCGGAAGCAGCAGTCAATCTCTCAAATTCCATGGCAGTAATCACGTTCTTTATTTTTCCATAGCCGTATTCTGTTATCGATGAAATATCGTATAAACCGAGTCCTGAAGCGAGGATTATCGCACCTACCTTTAGTGCAATGTTTTCATCTTTCATCGTATAGACTATCGCTTTGGGCTCACATCGCCGTTCACATTCATGGCATTCTATGCACCCTTCGATTTGTCCAGCAAGGCAGCGTGAAGATTCTTCTATTGCTTCCTCTAGAGAATATCCCAAAGCCACTTCACGGAAGTCCTGCACCCTCTTCTTAACAGGTCCTTCCCTCATCTCCACCTTATTTCTGGGAGGAAAACGCCTTTTGCAGTCCTCTATCTCTTCCTGGGACAACTTCTCCGGTTCCTTTACCGACCCCTCACCCTCAAGAGGTTGTCCATTCAAATATTGGTGGATGGAGCGAGCTGCCTTTTTCCCTGCTGCAATAGCGTCAATCACGAAAGCAGGTCCGGTAACTACATCACCTCCAGCAAATACTCCTTCAACGCTGGTCACCCCGGTCTTGGTATCGATTTCTATCGTGCCCCTCTTGGAGAGTGAAACTCCTGATTGTTTAACAAAATCTGTTTCTGGAGCCTGTCCCAATGCAGCAATCACTGTATCCACTGGAATAGTAAATTCAGAACCCTGAATGGGGATGGGGCGAGGACGACCACTGGCGTCTGGTTCCCCAAGCTTCATCCGCACACACTCCATTTTGGCAAGCTTTTTGTTCTCAGCGGAGAAGCGGCTTGGAGTGGTCAGGAACTCAATCTTTATTTCTTCTTTTTCCGCTGCTGTTACTTCTTCCTCGGAAGCTGGCATCTCAGTACGCGAACGACGATAAACGATGGTTACCTCTTTCGCTCCTAGTCGCCTGGCTGTGCGGGCACAATCGATAGCTGTATTACCTCCACCAATCACCGCTACTTTCTTTCCAACATCCACCTTTTCCCCAAGACTTGTAGCACGAAGAAACCCTATTCCCTCCATTACTCCAGGAATATCTTCACCCTCCACTCCAAGCTTCATGCCACCGTGAGCTCCAATAGCGACGAAAATGGCATCGTAGTCTTTTTTCAACTTTTCGATGGTAATATCTTTGCCAACCTGGACGCCCGTTTTTATCTCCACGCCAAGCTTCTGGATGTAGCCTATCTCCTGTCGTAAAATTTCCTTGGGAAGGCGATATTCAGGTATGCCAACACGAAGCATGCCTCCGGGTTCAGGAAGAGCTTCAAAGATAGTTACATTGTGCCCCTGTAGAGCAAGGTCATTAGCAGCGGCAAGCCCTGCAGGACCTGAACCTACAATCGCTACCTTTTTATCTGTTTCTGCAACTACCGGGACTTCAAGTTCTTCGATATTCCATTGATCCGCGGGAACTCTCTTAAGATCGCGGATACAAAGTGGCTCATCTATTTGCCCGCGATTACAGGCTTCCTGGCAAGGGGCATAGCATACCCGCCCAACACATGCAGGCAGGGGATTTGTCTCTCTTATGAGCTTATAGGCCTCTTTAAACTGTCCTTCGGCAATGAGCTTAATGTACCCAGGCACATTAGTATGGACAGGGCAAGCATCCATACAGGCCGCTTTACAGGGGCGCTCTTCTCCTTTATCTATAACACATTTCTTGGGAACAGCCTGAGGGAAGAGCATGTATATAGCCTTTCTCTTTCCAATCCCCTGATCGAATTCGTTTGGTATAATGACGGGGCATCCTTCCACACAGAGACCACATCCTGTACATTTGTTCCAATCAACAAAAGACGCCTTTTTCTTTATCTTAACCGTGAACTTCCCTATTTCTCCAGAGACTTTTTCTATTTCAGAATAAGTTAGGAGCTCTATATTGGGGTGGGAACTGGCCTCAATCATCTTGGGGGCAAGGATACACATGGCACAATCATTAGTGGGGAAGGTCTTATCAAGTTGTGCCATTCTTCCCCCGATGCTGGGCGACTTTTCCACTAAATATACCTTAAAGCCCATATTACCCAGGTCAAGAGAAGCCTGAATCCCGGCTATGCCTCCACCGATAACTAGTACCGATTTACGTCCGTTTTCACTGTTACTCATTGTTTTGACAAGCCTACCTTCCTTCCTCAATCGCATTTGCTACCAGATTTGCCAAATCCATTATCTCAATCTTCGGGGTCGGTCGATGCTCCTCTCCCTTATCCACCATGGCACATCTGAAATGGGTCTGGCATTTAGGACAAGCGGTTATAAGCAACTCCGCCCCTGTCTCCACCGCCTCAGACAACCTTTCGGTCCTTAGCAGGTTGGAATACGAGTCGCAGTTCGTCCAAGCACTGGTGCCACAGCAGATGGACTCCCATCCACTGTGTTTCATCTCAACCAATTCTATGCCAGGAATTGACTCAAGCACCTTCCTAGGGGCGTCATACACACCTAAATGCCTTCCTAATCGACAAGGGTCCTGATAGGTGACCTTTTTATTGATTTCCTTAAATTTCACTCCTTTTTGGCCTATCTTCTCAGCCAATAATTCAGAGATATGCTGCACTTCACAACCCAAATCCACATAATTGGGATAGTCCAGTTTAAATGTGCGATAACCCTCGGGACAGGAAAAAACTATCTTTTTGACCCCGGCCTCCTTAATTTGGGCGGCATTATGCTCAGCCAGTTTCTTAAATGTCTCTATATCGCCAGTCCAAAGCGCATCATGCCCACAGCATTTCTCATCAGTAAGCAACTTAGGCTTTATTCCCAGAAGATTCAAGACTTTCAAGCTTGCCTCAGTGATATCAAGAGCTCTAAACTCAATGTCCTCAAAGATGGGCTCAAAATATGGGGCACAGCCTACCCAGAGAAGAACATCGCTGTTTTCTGAAACACTATACTCCTTGGAAAGCCATTCCAATCTCTTTTGCTTAATAGTAGGGCTGGTCATAAGTCTCGCCAGAGATTGCAGTTGTCCAGAGTGGGCACAAACTCCATGTTGCCCATTGTCTTGGGCTATAGTTCTGGCTTTCCGTACGAAGATGGGAAAGTCAACATCACTGGGACATTCCTGTTGGCAGGTATAGCAAGTAAGGCAGGAAAAGAGTTTCTGATTGAACACCAGCTCATCCTCGAAGCCCAGAAGAGCATTCTCAATCAGCATTCGTGGAGAGAAAGCTGGGTCGTATCTCGCAACAGGGCATATACTTGTACACTTGCCACACTCCAGGCAGTAGTAAGTCTTGGTTTCTTGAATAATATCCTCTAAGTTCACGCCAGAGCCTCCATTTTTACTTTAAAAGGTGAAGGGCCTACCTTCTTGAGTTGCTCCACCATTTCCTCGATTACCTGGGCAAATATTGGCGACTCAGAAGTGGATATCATTTCCCGCCTCAGGCGCTCATCCTCCAAACCAAGCGTATTAACCACTCTCTTCAGCTTCTCAAACATGGCATCACACTTCACCGGACCATTAAGATAATGGCAATCTATCCCATGACAGCCGGCAACTAAAACCCCGTCGGCACCCATTTCAAAGGCTTTGAGAACGTATATCGGATCTACCATTCCGCTGCACATCACCCTGACAATACGCACATTAGCCGGGTAATGAATACGGCTTGTTCCGGCAATGTCAGCAGCAGCGTAAGTACACCAGTTGCAGGCGAAAGCTATGATCTTAGGTTCAAATTCAGCCATTCTAAACCTCTAATAACGCCTCGACCATTCCGTTTATTTGCTCTCGGGTGGAATGCCTTATTGACATAGCACCGGTGGGGCAAACAACGGCGCAAGCCCCGCAGCCCTTGCATAACGCCGCGTCAACGCTGGAGACTCTAACTCCATCCTTGCTGATAACCTTGGGGGCGTGAAAATCACAAATCTCTTCGCAGCGTCCGCAAGCCTGGCACAAAGCTTCATTCACCTCAGCTATGGTAGGCTCAATTACAATCCGGCCTCTGCTTATCACAGACAGAGCTTTAGCAGCAGCGGCTGAAGCCTGAGCCACAGTATCAGGAATATCTTTGGGGCCCTCGCAGCAACCAGCGATGAACACTCCATCTGTAGCTGTAGCTACTGGGTCAAGTTTCACATGCTTTTCCATAAAGAAGCCATCCGCCCGGCGGTTGATGGTGAATAGCTTGGCAACATTCTCAGCATCAGAGCGAGCTTCCAAAGCCGGGCACAAAATTACCATGTCTACGGGAACTCGGACTATCTCGCCCAAAAGCGTGTCCTCAGCGATGGCAATCAATTTCCCTTGTTCTCCCTCAGTTAGCGCCACATCGGTAACTTTAGCTACCTTGCCACGAATAAAGTTAACACCTTCATCGCAAACACGGCGATAAAATTCCTCGAATCCTTCCCCAAAGCAACGCATGTCAATGTACATTTGATATACTTCAGCCTTGGTAAGCTCTTTTATGAGATGGGCGTATTTAAGAGCATACATGCAGCAAACCCGGGAGCAATATTCGTGATAGTTCTCATCCCGGCTGCCAACGCAGTGGATAATCGCCACACTCTCAGGCTGCCGACCATCTTTGAGGAAGATTTTGCCCCCGGTTGGTCCTCCAGCACAGGTCATTCTCTCAAACTCAAGCCCGGTCAGGACATTATCATATCTTCCATAACCATATTGCGTTATGCGCCCAGCATCGAAAAGGTCGTAGCCAGTAGTAAGGATAATCGAGCCTACCTCTAGCTCAACAATTTCATCCTCCTGCTCAAAATCAATGGCGCTGGCATCGCAGAACTTCTCGCAAGCCCGGCATTTACCTTTCAGGAAATAAGCACAGCGTTCTTTATCAATAGTAGCCACATTGGGAATGGCCTGGGCAAAGGGGATATAGATTACTCCCCTCTTCCCCAAGCCCATCTCAAATTCACTGTCCACCTTCCAGGGACACTTTTCCTCGCAGACGCCACAGCCAGTACATTTCTCTTCATCTACATAACGAGCTTTCTTCCTCACTCTAACCTTAAAATTGCCTACCGAGCCCAGAACCTCCTCTATCTCACTGTAGGCCAAAAGTGTGATGAACGGATGTTGACCTACTTCGGTCATCTTCGGAGTGAGAATGCATTCGGAGCAATCCAAGGTGGGAAATGTCCTATCAAGCTGAGCCATATGACCACCAATCGAAGGGTCCTTTTCCACCAGATAAACCCTATGCTCACCATTGGCGATATCCAATGCCGCTTGTATGCCGGCGATGCCACCGCCAACGACCAGGACATTGGGATTAAGCGGCCTCTCTTTGATTTCCAGCGGCTCATTATAGAAAACTCTCCTTACCGCGGCCCGAACTAAATCCTTAGCCTTCTCAGTGGCTATTTGCCTATCATCATGAACCCAGGAGCAATGCTCTCTAATATTAGCCTGCTCATAGAGATAAGGATTTAATCCAGCATCCTGGCAGGCTCGACGGAAAGTGGGCTCATGCATTCGAGGAGAACAGGAAGCTACCACCACCCGATTAAGACCAAGGTTTTTAATATCATCCTTAATAAGAGCCTGCCCGGGGTCGGAGCACATATAGCGATAATCACGAGCTACCACTACATTGGGTAGAGTTCCAGCATATCTGGCTACTTCTTCCACGTCAACTGTGCCCGCAATATTCAATCCACAGTGACAGATATAAACTCCAGTCTTTATTTCTTCCATTTCATACTCACCACTAATATCAGTTGAACAGCATTTTATCAACTCACGCTCTTAGAGATCGGCCTCCTTCACTGCTGTTCTTTTATTTTCCCCTAGCCTGCATATTATTAACCACAAAGTTTATGATTTGACAACGTCCAAAAGGGCATAAAAAGAGGCAGCTACTAATCTTCTCTTCGCTGCCCCCTCGGCTTATCAACGAAAGCTATAAAACAACCTCCTTAACAGGAGTATTTATCCATATACCTCTTCAAGTCCTGCGGCTTTGGCAAACCTCAGCCTGGCGATCACAGCCCGGTTAAGATTCTGCGCTACCCGGTAGCACATAGCAGCATTCTTATCGCAGAAATCCTGGAATTTGTTCGTGTCAATAGCGACAACTTTGGCCTTTTCCACCACGACAGCCGTCGCAGTTCGCTGATATGGGAGCACCACTGTTGACCAGCCAAGGACATCGCCTTCGGAGGCGGTATAGACTGTCTTTTCCGTCTCACCTTCCTTAACCCGGACAGCTACTCTCCCTGATTGAATTAAATACATCGTCGTAGCATCATCCTCTTCTCTAAATAGGACAATACCTGGCTCACAGACCATCTTTTCACCGATGCTTAGTATCTTTTGCATTGCTTCTTCACCGACCCCGTGAAATAAAGTGGCCATCCTGGCCTTTTCACCGTAAACAACCTCTTCTTCGGGAGCCTCCTCTTTTGTCACAGAGGGACGAAGCGGCGGTGTTATACCTTTGCTGGTAACTGTTTTCATTACCGTAGGATCGGGGTTGACTGGTCCGCCACATTCCGGTCGATAACAGGTGACGTCGGTAAAGCTACATCTCAAGGAGCAACTGGGGCAAACATCTGGCGGCCTATTTGCTTCTTGAACAAAATATCCACATTCCACACACTGCCACTTTGGCATCTTATCCTCCTTTTCAATTTTTCCTTAATTTCGCAGTAAGTTTACCTCTTTTTTTCTATTAAGTCAACGCACGACTCTTTACCCTAGCTTGCAACGATCCCAGTTTCTTTATTTCCGCAGTAATCTTATTGACGACATTGACAAACTCGTCACCGCAAGAGGCACATACCCAGTGCAACTGCACTCTTTCCTGTTCAATGCCGAGCTGCTCCAGCATCTTTTTGAGCAAGGTGATACGCCGTAGTGTTTTGTAGTTACCCTCCTTATAATGGCAGTCACCAGGACTGCAACCGCAGATAAGCACGCCATCAGCCCCTGCTTCCAAGGCTTTCAAAATAAAGAATGGACTTATTCCACCACTGCACATCATGCGAATAATATGAACGTTGGGAGCGCATTTGAGCCGTGAGATCCCTGCCAGATCAGCTCCGGCATAAGAGCACCAATTGCACAGAAAGCCCACGATTTTGGGCTCGAAATTCATGCTAACACTCCTTCTATCTCCGCCGTAATCTCCTCGGCGGTGAAATAGTTATGAGTAATGGCACCGCTAGGACAGGCAGCAGCGCACACACCACAGCCCTGGCACAGAACTTGGTTAATTCGCGATACCTTGGCCTCATCGTCAAAGAATATGGCATCATACGGGCACAGAAGGTTGCAGATTTTGCACCCGGAGCATTTGGTTTCATCAATAGAGGCTGTTATTGCTGCAACCTCTATCTTTCCCCGAGCGATCATTGCTAAAGCCCGGGCTGCTGCTGCTGAAGCCTGAGCTACGCTGTCCGGGATATCCTTGGGACCTTGACAGCAGCCGGCGATGAGTATGCCTTCAGACATCGTTGCCACGGGATCAAGCTTGGGATGCCTTTCCAGGAAGAAGCCGTCGGCGCTCCGACCGAGATGGAAAAGCCGGGCCACTTCGTTAGTATCTTTGCGCGGCTCTAGGGCAATGCAGAGGATAACCATATCCACGGGAACGCGGAGCATAATTCCTAGTAGAGTATCCTCAACAAGGACAACCAGTTTCCCTTTCTCCTCCTCAACTATGGCTTCATCAGTAACTTTAGCTACTTTTCCTCGAATGAAATTAATACCCTCATTCGAAATACGGTTATAAAACTCTTCGTAACCCTTGCCGAAACAGCGCATGTCAATATACATCTGATAAACTTCGGCATCGGTTTTTTCCTTAATTAAGTGGGAATATTTAAGAGCATGCATACAGCAAACACGGGAGCAATACTCATGGTAGTTCTTATCACGGCTGCCAACGCAGTGGACAATTGCCACGCTCTCAGGCTGCCGGCCATCGGCAAGGATTATATGTCCTTCAGTGGGGCCAGTCGGGCTGCACAGCCTCTCAAATTCAAGACTAGTGAACACGTTGGGATAACGTCCATAGCCATACTGAGGGATAGAGGAAGCGTCGAAAGTGTCAAATCCTGTAGCGATAATGATATTGCCCACATCCAGTTCAAAAATGAGCTCGCTCTGCTCGAAATTGATTGCATTGGCCTCGCAGAATTTCTCACAAGCACGGCATTTTCCTTTGAGGAAGTAAGCACAGTGTTCTGTATCAATGACTGGTATATTGGGCACTGCCTGAGCGAACGGCGTGTAAATTGCCTTGCGCTTGCTTGTACCAGCATTAAATTCACTTAATGCTGTCCAGGGACATTTCTCCTGGCAGACGAGACAACCAATGCATTTACCCTCATCAACATAGCGCGGCTTTCTCCTAATTTTGACCCTGAAGTTACCTACGTAGCCAGAAATCCCAACAACCTCACTATAAGTTAGAATTCTGATGAAGGGGTGACGGGAAACCTCGGTCATTCTTGGTGTAAGAATGCAAGCGGCGCAATCCAATGTCGGGAAGGTTTTGTCAAACTGCGCCATATGCCCCCCGATGCTAGGTTCTCGTTCTATGATATAAACCATGTGATTTGAGTTAGCGATCTCCAGGGCAGCCTGCATACCAGCAATGCCACCGCCGACAACAAGAGTAGCTGGAAAGATCGGCACGCTGCGGATCTCTAAGGGCACATGATGGGACACCCGGTTTACTGCTGCCCTAACCAGCCTTTTGGCCTTCTCGGTAAGCTCGGGGCCCGGCTCATGAAGCCACGAGCAGTGCTCCCGGATATTAGCCATCTGGAATAGATAAGGATTCAACCCGGCCTCGCGGAGCACTCCCTGGAAAGTCTTTTCGTGAAGACGTGGTGAGCAAGAAGCCACTACAACCCGGTTGATCCCCAACTCTTTAATATCCTTCTTGATGAGCTCTTGCCCTGGATCAGAACAAGTATATGGGTAGTGACGCGAAACCACCACGTGGGGCAAGGTTTCAGCATACTTGGCTACCTCTTCCACATCAACTGTGCCAGCTATGTTCGTTCCACAATGGCAAACATAAACACCAATTTTTACTTCTTCCATTTTGGCTCGCTCCTCCACTATTATATTTATATTGCCTCAGCAACAAGCTCAGCGATATCTTTAACCTGCATAGTCTCTGCCTTGCCCATAGAGAGCACACTGTCTCTATAGTTAAGGAAGCAGTAAGGGCAAGCTACAGCTATTATATCAGCGCCTTTTGCAACAGCTTGTTCCACCCTTATATCAGAGAACCTTTCCCCTTTCGGGGTATCCATCCAGATTCTACCACCACCGCCACCACAACAAAGAGCATCCTCACGAGCATCGGGGAATTCTACTAACTCCAGGCCGGGAATACTTTGCAGAATTTCTCTTGGCTCATCGTAGATATCATTGTGTCTCCCCAAATAGCAGGGGTCGGAATAGATTACTTTCTTGTTTATCTCTTTAGAGAGCTTCAATTTCCCCTTCTCGATAAGTGAAGCCAGATATTGGGTGATATGAATTACCTCAAATTTGCCTCCAAGCTCAGGATATTCATTCTTAAAGGTGTGATAGCAATGTGGTGAGGAAACTACCACAGTTTCAACACCATTATTGCTAAAGAGATTAATATTGTTTTGGGCCAGACTTTGAAACGTATCTTCATACCCGGCTTTTCTAATTGACTCGCCACAGCATTTTGCTTCAGTACCTATAAGGCCATAATCAATCCCAAGCTTGTTGAAGATTGTGGCAGTAGATCGAGCTATTGTTTTTACATCAGGGTCATAGGACGGAACACAGCAAGGGAAATAGAGTATTTCGGTACCTGAAGTAAAATTCTTCACCCCGAGGTCCTTAGCCCAGTCATTTCGCTTTTCCGGTGCCTCACCAAGTGGATTACCTACACCAGCGATGTTCTTAGCTGAAATTCTCAAGGCATCAGGGACAACGCCGATACCCAGGCTAGCTACGGCTCGGCGCAGAGCCCTCATGACATCTATTATCTCGACACCTCGGGGGCAGCGTTGAACACAAGCTCCACAAGTGACGCAAGTCCAGACATCCTCGCTGCCAAAATCGGTTGTCCCAAGCTGAGCTTGATGCATGATGCGGCGAACGAGAAAACTTCGGACCAAATTCCAGGGACAGATACCTGTACAAAGACCACATTGGTAGCACGATTTGATAGGCTCACCACCGGCCTCGAGTATCACATCTGTAGCTTCTTTGTAAGGACTTAGTACGTCCATTTTAACATTTACCTCCACTCTTTAGAATTGGTCATAAAAAGGTGGCCCACAAAAGCATTGTAGCCACCCTTTTTCTCCGTAATGTAGATTTAACACGGGCGGGAAGTATAACAAACCACACCCAAAAAAGCAAGATTGTGGCGGGAAAAATGTTCCGAGATTTGCTCCGAGGAATGTCTATCAGCATGACCAGCATTGCAGTTTACAACAGGGCAGGAACTATAACAAACTCCGAACCTCCCCTATCTTGGGACTATTCACGGGCTAGACTACATTGAAACTACTAAGAGCCACTGGTCGTATGAAAAGGGGGGTCAGGTACTTTGTTACAAATCACCTGACCCCCATGTGGTTTTTAGCCTTGGGTAAGCCAATCCTGGGCTCTACCAGTGTCTAGATTATTCCTCCTGTAGCCTTTTTGACTCTTCTAGTGCCTCATAATAGGTGCAGTTGCCAGTTTCGAACAAAGCGCAAGGCTCTCACGTCCCTTAATGAGGCTCTATTGTCCTACGCCACGTTCAATTGTTATTGAGCCCAATACACCGTTGATTAACCGGGGGGAAGAATCGCTTCCGAATTCCTTGGCTAACTCTACAGCCTCATTTATAGCTACCTTGAACGGAGTTTTATCATCAAATAAAATTTCGAAAATAGCCAGGCGTAAAATATTTCTATCTATGATAGACATCTGCTCTGGGGGAAAGGCAGGGGCAAATTTTTTAATAAGAGCATCAAGCTCAGATTTGTTCTGTAGCACTCCTTTCACAAGTTCCTCACTGAAGCTACGTGCTTCTTGAGCCAGTGTTTCCCCTGCTCCTAAACGAGCTAAAGCTTCCTCCACCTTATGCTTCGTGCAATCAAGCTCATAAAGTGCCTGGAGAGCAGCGATTCTTGCCTGTCGCCTGATGCCAGCCATTAGTTAGTTGGATTCTCTGTACATGCTAGCCGCGTTATATCCTCAATTCCTGATATATTGAAGGTTTGGAGTTCTGAATTGATTCGCCTGATTAAACCGCTAAGCACTCTCCCGGGACCTATCTCATAAAAGGTGGTGACTCCACTGTGCATCATATATTCCACCGACCTTTGCCATTGGATGCAATTGCGAAGCTGCTTCACCAGCTCTTCTTTTATCGAATCAACGTCGGTTAATGACCGAGCGGTCACATTAGATATTACAGGAATAACTGGTGGTTGAAACCTAACGTTCGAGACGATTCTACTGAATTCAGCTATGATTGGCTCCATTAAAGCGGAATGAAAAGCCCCGCTAACTCTCAAAGGAATAAGAGCGCGAGCACCTCTTGCCTTGGCTAATTTATTAGCTTCACCCAGAGCTTGGGCGGCACCACTGACTACAATCTGTCCAGGACAGTTTATATTGGAAATTTCGGTCCCACTATGAAAACTTATATCTTTAACTGTTTCTTCATCAAGCCCTATTAAAGCCAGCATGCTCCCGGGATTTTTTAGCCCAGCTTCATACATTAATCTCCCTCTTTCCCTGACAAGCAAAACAGCCTCAGTCAAGCCCAGCGCACCAGCAGCAACCAGAGCAGTATATTCACCCAAACTATGTCCAGCAACAAAAGTGGGAGAGGGGAAATTAGCTATGGTTGCCTCTTCAAGCGCTTTAAGGCAGGCAATGCTGATGACCAGTATCGCTGGCTGGACGTTATGCGTCTTCCTCAATTCCTCCTCTGGACCTTCAAAGCATAAACGGGAGAGAGAAAAGCCTAAGGAAGCATCAGCTCCATCAAAGACTTCCCTGGCTGAAGGATAGCTGTTGTACAGGTCCAGTCCTATACCAGTGCTTTGAGAGCCCTGCCCTGGGAAAACATAAGCTACCTTGGGTAACTCAGCCATGCTAACTATTTCTTCTTGGCGGGTTTGATCTCAATTGCTTCTCTATCATTGTACCAGCCACATGTAGGGCAAACACGGTGAGATAACTTAGGACTGTGGCAATGTGGGCACACATCCATGGCAGGCCGAGTTAGTTTAAGGTGGCTGCGCCTTTTCCCCTGGCGCGCTTTAGCGTATTTCTTCTTAGGTAGTGCCATGTGAATTCGCCTCCTTCATTCCTGGACAGTCAGGTCGACATAGTGGTTTCATGGGCAAATTTAACAACATATATTGCCGTATTAGCTCGCTCAGGTCAAGTATATTTTTATTATTAATGGTGAACCCTTCTGATTGTTCCACCGAAGAGATTGCTAAATCACCAGACACATCGGATATCGGAAGAAATTCTTCTTCCGCAGTGAAACTTATAGGGCATAAAAATGTATCAAGGCAGCGGCTACATATGAGTTTTACCTCAGCAGTTAATTTGCATTGAACTAAAACTCCCCGACTGATATGAATCACCTTTGCCTTTCCTTCAACAAAACCTTCAACTTCTTCACAAATCATCCCACTTACATCATGGCTTTGGGTGGAGCCAATGGGCTCTTTCAGCAACTGAGCTACATTTATCAAAGCCCTCAGAGGTTCTCTTTCCATCTTTCATAGCCTAGAAATTTAGATCAAGCACAAAGTATAATAACTATTCATAAGAGGTTCAAGTATTGGAAATAGAAAACGGTTATTTTGTCACCTGAGCGAAATTGGATTCTTCGTTCAGAATGACATGAAGCGAAGGGCACAGAATGAAATGAAGAGAAGGGTTCAGAATGATATGGAGCGAAAGGCACAGAATGACATGGGGTGAAGGGCTCAGAATGACAAGAGGCGAAGGTTCGGGGTCATAATGACAGGAGGGAGTGCTAAACAACCTTGGAGATAGAAAAACTGAAGCTAAAGATAAAGGATAGCGTCGAATTACAAAGGCAGCAGCTTATCCAGTTGAGCCTAAATATCCATGATAACCCTGAGTTGGGCTTCGAGGAGGAAAAGGCGTCGACCTGGCTTACTAGCTATCTTGAAGATAGTGGATTTCATGTAGAACGAGGCATTGCCGGCTTGGCTACAGCCTTTCGGGCGACATATGGCCAGGGGAGCCCGAGAATTGCCTTGCTTGCTGAATATGATGCTTTACCCAAAATGGGACATGGCTGCGGGCATAATATAATAGCTACTTCGGCACTCGGGGCTGCTGTGGCTAGTAAGTCTATCATTGACCAGTCAGGAGGCAGCGTTGTGGTTCTGGGCACTCCCGGAGAAGAAGTCTTCGGTGGCAAGATAGACATGGTGAAAGCAGGAGCCTTTAAAGAAATAGACGTGGCTATGATAGTACATCCCGATGTGCGGAACATGGTAACCATACAGGCACTTGCCTGTAGCTCCCTGGAGGTGGAATTTTTTGGCCAGCCAGCTCACGCTGCTGCCCAACCTTACAAGGGTGTAAATGCCCTTGAAGCTATGATTTTAGCTTTCACTTCTATAAATTCATTGCGCCAGCACATAAAGGGTGAGGCGCGCATCCATGGTATAATTACCGATGGAGGGGAAGCCCCTAACATAGTGCCTGCTCATAGTGCTGCTGTGTTTTTGATACGTGCTCCAGATAATGAGTATCTTGATGAGTTGAATGGTAAGGTTTTAAATTGTTTTGTAGGAGCATCTGTAGCTAGCGGTGCAAGATTAGAATATAGCTGGAGAAATAAGGCTTATGCTCCGATGAAAAACAATGCAACTTTGGCCGGGCTATTCAGCCAAAATCTAGAATTGCTGGGGCGTCATGTAGAAGCCTTCGACCCTAGCTTTGGCTTTGGCAGCACAGATATGGGAAACGTCAGTCAAGTCGTACCAAGCATACATCCGACAATAGCCATTGCTTCGCTTGAGGTACTCATACACACACAGGAGTTTGCCTCCGCAGCCGCCTCGGAAGCGGGGCACGAAGGCTTCGTGGATGCAGCTAAGGCAATGGCAATGACTGTGGCTGATATCCTCCAGCCAGGAATGCTTGATAGGATTAAGCAGGAATTCCACAGTGATTAGAGTAGGTATTCCCAACCTAAAGGCAAAAGTCGGTGGTATAATTAATTAGTGTAGAACTTGTCCCAACTTATGCGAGATTGCTCAAATCTCTGTGGAGGGCAAGGTTCTGGCTAGGTGGGGGGGACGCTGTGATTTCTGGGAGGGAGCAGCTACAGGTTAAAATTCCAAGCCATGGGCAAAATTTATCAAGTAGTCATCATTGGTGGTGGACCGGCGGGACTCGCTGCCGGGCTATATTGTGCCCGCTCGAGGCTTAATACTTTGCTTATCGAAAAGGGGGTAATTGGCGGGCAAATAACCAACGCTGAGCGAGTGGAGAATTACCCTGGCTTTCCCAAAGGTATCTCAGGAATTGATTTAGGACAACTTATCCATGAGCAAGCCACTAGCTATGGATTGGAAACCTTGCTTGCCGAGGTTACCAAAGCAGTGCCCGGCCAGAGGCATAATCTAATCAGCACCAGCGAAGGTGATTTTGTATCTGAGTCGATAATCATTGCCTCTGGCTCGCAATTTCGCAAACTAGGCGTGCCTGGAGAAGATGAACTTGTGGGTAAGGGAGTTTCCTATTGTGCTACCTGTGATGGCCCTTTATTCAAAGATAAAGCAGTGGCTGTAATAGGTGGCGGCGATGCTGCAATCACTGAGGCTCTCCACTTGAGTAAGTTTGCTTCCTCGGTTAAGGTCATTCACCGTCGCAGCCAGCTTCGAGCCAGCAAGATATTTCAGGAAAGAGCTATGGCTGAACCCAAGATAGAGTTTATTTGGGATAGTGTAGTAACCCAAATTGAAAGCGATGGGGTAGTTAAGCAACTCATGCTAAAAAACAACAAAAATGCTAAAATATCAATATTAGAGTTACCGGGTGTTTTTGTGGCTATCGGCTCGGAGCCCAGTAGTGCTGAGTGGCGGGGGTTGTTGTCTTTGGACGAAGGAGGCTACATAATCACCAATGAACTCATGGAAACGAAGATTCCCGGAATATTTGCTGCTGGGGATGTCCGCCATAATTCAGCCAGGCAGGCAATAACTGCTGCTGGAGATGGCGCTACTGCTGCCATATCGGCAGAGAGATTTCTGACATTCTGAGCGAAGTGAGGAATTTTATGAAAGTTGTTTTGCTAGAAGACCTCCCCGGAAAGGGAAAGGCGGGAGAGATAAAGGAAGTAAGCAAAGGTTATGCCAGGAATTTCCTTTTGCCTCGGGGTTTAGCTTTGGTAGCCACTTCAACAGTCATTAAGCAAGTAGAGTCCAACCTGGAGAAGGAGAAGCTCGAGGAAAGTATTGACCGGGATAAACTAGTTGAGCTGGCTCAGCAAATTGAGGGAAGGGAAATTCGTTTTAAAGCTCGCATGGGTGACGGAGAACGCTTGTTTGGCTCTATTACCGCTGCCGACGTAGCTGAAGAATTAAGTCAGGCCATAGGTTCTGTTATTGATAAAAAGAAAATAGACATAGAAAAATCTTTACGCAAAACAGGCAGCTATGAAGTAGTCGTTAAGTTAGCCAGCGACCTTAATCCGCAAATTACGGTGGTTATCGAGGAGGAGAAAGAGACAAAGACGGAGACAGAGAAAAAAGCAGAGAAAAAGACAGCGAAGAAGAAGGAGAAAGGTAAAGAGAAAGAGGAGGAGAAAAAGACAGCGAAGAAGAAGGAGAAAGGTAAAGAGAAGAAGAAGGAGAAAGGTAAAGAGAAAGAGGAGGAGAAAGATTAGGCATGGCCGAGGAAAAATTACCACCCCATGATATTGAAGCTGAGGAGGCAGTAATTGGGTCTCTGCTTATTGACCCCGAGGCCATATTGAAAATTGCTGCTTCTCTCAAGCCCGAGGATTTTTTTTCAGAAACAAATCGGGTAATCTACCAGGCTTGTTTCTCTCTTTATCAACGTCCTAATGAAGTCATAAACCAGATTACAGTGGCTCATGAGCTAATGCGTCAGGACAAGCTGGAGCAAATTGGTGGTGCTGCCTTCTTAAGCCATTTAATAAGTAATGTACCCACATCCCTCCATGTTGAATATTATGCTCAAATAGTATCCAATACAGCAGTAATGCGGCGACTAATCGCCGCCGCCAGGCAAATCGCGGCCCTTGGCTACGAAGCCAGCCCAGATGTTGAGGCTAGCCTCAACGACGCTGAAGATATCCTGTTTAAAGTGCGAGCCAGGCAAGGTCTTCGAGGCCTTGTTCCGATTCGCGAGGTTCTCGGTCAATATTTTGACAAAGCTGGGCCATCTACTACGCTTAGGACAGGGGAAATACCTCATATTCTAACTGGTTTTACTGCCTTAGATGATTTTTTAGGAGGATTACAGAGGACTGACTTAATCGTTTTAGCCGCCAAGACTAGTCTGGGTAAGACCAGCTTGGCCCTAAATGTTGCCAGAAATGCCGCTATTAACCAGAAGGCCTGTATCGCGCTGTTCAGTTTGGAGATGTCCCGAGAGGCAGTGGTACAGAGACTTCTAGCCAGCGAATCCGGGGTGGATTCTGGAAAGGTTCGTCTTGGGCGCTTTAGTGAGAAGGATGAGATAAAAATCATGGAAGCCAGCGGCGTCTTATCCGAGGCGCCGATTTATGTTGATGATTCACCTAAGCTTCGGGTGGCAGATATCAGGAGCAATGCGCGGCGACTTCACTTCGAACGCGGCATCGGCCTGATTATCATCGACTATCTGCAACTGATACAAGGCGATGGCAAAAATGAAACCCGAGTCCAGGAGCTCAGTAACATAACTCGTGCCCTAAAAACCCTGGCCCGGGAACTGAATGTGCCTGTCTTAGCCCTATCGCAACTAAGCCGGGCCATCGAAGCGCGTCCCTCCCATATACCTCAGCTTTCTGACCTGCGCGAATCTGGCAGCATTGAGCAGGATGCTGACGTGGTCATTTTCATTCACCGGGAAGATCTGAATTATTCTCCTGAAGATTGGAGCAAGGTGCATGATATTGAAACGGAACCTTATCCCCGTGGCATCGCCGATATTATCATAGCCAAACACCGCAACGGTCCTTTAGGACAAAGAAAGCTGCGCTTCCTGGAAAGGGTTGTCAAATTTGATAATTTAGAGGCAGAGCTGATTTCTGCCTCTAAAGGATAAAAAAATGCCTGACCGGCAATTATCAAACTCTCAAAGGGAAACAGATTTTATCCCCGTGCCTGACTCTTTCTTTACCCAGGCGATGCCTAAAATTCAAGACCTGGCTGAACTTAAAGTAGTGTTGTATGTGGCTTATCTTATCCTGCGAAAGCCAGACCATCCCCAGTTTGTTACTTACAAGGAACTGAAAGCTGAAAGTTGCCGGCTGTCAGCCGAGTTAGGCGAGGAGACACTTCGCCAAGCTTTGGACTCGGCTGTAGAGCACGGTGCTCTATTACACTCGACCTCAAATATAAATGGAATGCTCGAGGATGTTTACTCTCTGACCGTTGATAGCCATCAGCCGCCGGCTATCAACATCTTTGCTCTCTACGAGCAGAATATCGGCATGATAACGCCCATGATTGCTGAAGAACTTAAGGAAGCAGAGAAGATTTATCCACCCCAGTGGATTGAAGAAGCCTTTAAGGAAGCAGTTACGCTGAATAAACGCAGCTGGAGATATATCGCTCGCATCCTTGAAAGATGGGCTAGCGAAGGTAAAGACAGTGGAGAGTATAGGAGAGACATTAAAAAGGATGGCCCAGACAAATATATCAAGGGCCGATACGGACACCTTGTCAAAAGGTAACGTTCCCTCTCCCTCGGAAGAAGGCGCAGGTGAAATCTGCCCTATCTGCAAAGGGGCAGGCTTTGTTCATCCTGTTCTAGATTCAGGGCAAGTTGATTTCAGCCGGGTGGTACCCTGCCGATGCAGTAAAGGGGAGTTGAGAAAGAAAAAAACAGAATATCTTGAGAAATACAGCAATTTAGGCTCCCTGTCGCAGCTTACCTTTGACAATTTATCTCCTAAAGGAAAGGCGGCGAGTGCCCTTTCCCAGGAGCGCTTTGCTCAGGTCTACCAGGCTGCCAAAGCCTTTGCTGATAATCCCCAGCGTTGGCTGGTATTTTTGGGTCCCAGCGACTCTGGTAAAACACACCTGGCTTGTGCTATCGCCAATCATCGTATCAGCTTAGGGGAGCCTGTATTTTATATCGGCGCTGCTGACCTCCTGGACCACCTCCGCTCCACCTTCAGCCCTACAAGCGACACCACTTATGATGAGCTGTTTGAGCAAGTAAAGAATGTGCCTCTATTAGTACTTGATGACCTTACTCTGGGCAGCGCTACTGCCTGGGCTAAAGAGAAGCTAGAGCAACTCCTTCAGCATCGCTTCAATACCAGACTGGCCACGGTAATCACCACCGATGTACCGCTGGAAAGAATGGATGAACGCCTACGTGGCCACCTTACTAATAATGAATCCTGCCAGGTATGGACGATTGAGCAAAAATCGCCCTTGGAATCCCAAGGTGGCTTAGAGTTAGAGCTATTACGAAATATGACCTTTGATAATTTTGACCACAAGAGGATGGAACTTCCCCTGGAACAGCGGCAAAATTTGCGCCAGGCTTTCAACTTAGCCGTAGAATTCGCTCGCTCACCAGAGGGTTGGCTGATATTTCAAGGCGTTAATGGCTGTGGTAAGACTCATCTGGCAGCAGCTATCGCTAATTATCGGCTGGCACAAGGAAAACCAGTCTTCTTTGTGGTTGTTCCCGACCTTCTTGACCATTTACGTTCTACATTCAGTCCGGATAGCAAAGTATCCTATGACGAGTTTTCTGAGAGGATTAAAGAAGTTCCACTGCTGATACTCGATGACTTCGGGGAACAATCGGCCACGCCCTGGGCTCAGGAGAAGCTATATCAATTGATAAACTACCGTTATAATGCCAGGTTGCCAATGGTGGTCACTACATGTCTCTCTTTAGACGAGATTGAAACACGAATCAGTTCACGAATGGTGGACCCAATGATAAGCTTGGTATTCAACATCACCGCTCCCGATTACCGGGGCAATGTAAAGCCTACACGGCAAGCTAAACGCTACTAAGTTAAGCATTTCGTAATTACCCTCTGCTCCTGGCTCGGCGGAGAACAAAGTATCCCCGTTCCTCAATCAGCTTCCATCCTTGAGAAGAAGCAAGAACCTATTCAAATGAGATATGGTCTACCGCAACAAGATGACCAAACATCTTGGTTAGATTGTCAGCTATTATTGCCTTCATTCGTCGTGTCTATTCCCCACGAACAAGCTCTTGACCAAGGCGAAATGCGTCCTCGAGAGCCGCAGGATGCTCCTCAATCTGGCCTTTGGTATCAATTCCCCTGACTAATAAATCACCAGAATATTTCACGCCTATAGCATCAAAGAAATACTTCACCGTGAGCACTGCGCCATCAAAGAGCTTTTTGCCCTGAGTGGCGCCAACTGAAATGAACACCCCTCCGCGCACCCGATTGTCCTCCTTGCCCATGCCCAGCACATGTCTTCTTACCCAAAGCGCCTGGCATCTGTCTATTATGGCTTTCGCCTGGCTGGTGATACCATAGAAGAACATCGGTGAAGCAAAAACAATGTGGTCTGCTTCCAGAAGCTTTTTATAGAGCAATTGCATATCATCCTTAATGGCACAGTTGCCATCCTTGAGACAGGCATATATTTCCAAGCATGGTGAGATTTTGAGTTTTGAGACCAGCACCTTTTCGACCTCGGCTCCTGCCTCCTCGGCACCCTCCAGCGCCTTATCAAGAAGAATCTCGGTATTGCTTTTCCTTCTGGGGCTGCCCATAATGCCTAATACTTTCATATTGCTATCCTTCTCATAATTATAGCGTCCCGAATAGAATTGGGCATAAGCCCCTCGGGCTGAGACCCAGGACAGAGCCCCGAGCAAGAATTGAATCCTGTTCTTTATACACCATACTTGTCTTTCAGTATCTGCGAGAGCTCAGGCAGGAAGGCAAATGCCTTCTCAACAAGCCCTTCCTCAATGCTTGAGACCTGACATTCGCTTACTGTCTTACCGACTGTGTTGACCTGGCCTAAATCGCTAAGGCAGCATCTGGCTGGAGCCACCAATGCCTGCTTTGCAATTTGATTCAAGGACAAACCTGTATTTTCCGAGATTACCTCCCAATAGCTTGAGAGAATCGCAGCCAGTGTTTCTGGTGTCTGAGTCGCCAGAGCTGTGGATTCAGTGGGGATAATGCCCCACGAGATAATCCCACCACTCTGAATGAATTCAGCCACATTGCCAGCATATTCCCTGGGCATAAACCCAATTTGATAGGCGTCGAAGGACAGAATTTCTACCCCCAACTCTAACAGATAGGGCAAATTCACCTCAGCACAGAGGTGCAGCCCCTTGGGGCCTTCCAGTCCCTCAACGAACTTATGATAGTCTTCTCTAGCATGTTGCTCGTTGTACCCGGAAAAACCGCTGAACACGTAGCCCAGCCCTGGTTCATCCACCCAGACAAAGGCGTTAGTGTTCTTCTTACTGAGTTCTTGATATTGGACGTTGACTTTTCTCTGAATGAAATCAAACAAAATAGTCCTCGCCTCTTCGTTATAGATGATGGGCTTCAGATCTTCATCCAATACTTTCAAGCCAAAACTCACCGGGCCCGTCACTTGTCCCCTGATAGCTTTATAACCTTGAAGTTTCCTGGAGAGAAACTCGTGGAATACCCTGGAATACTCGGCGGTAAGGGCAAAAGTGTCAGCGGTATCCATTTTCACGAAATACTCGTCGAGTTCTTGTTTAAATCGTGCAGTGTCGAAGGCGAGCCTCTCTTTGTTAAAGTCAATAGCTATGCCGGGGAAATTCTGCGATGCTTGAACATACATATCCTCATACAAGCTCACTTTGGGAAGCTGAGGCCAGAAGGGGATATCCAGGCTTAAGGCAAGCTCCAGCGCCCGGTCAACATCCCTGTGAGGCATTATCCCCATAGCGGTGGTGCTACATCGCGCCTCAAATGCTACCATGAATTTCTGGTCTCTCTTCCTACAAATACCCCTTAAATCATAGCACGGAGGCAGAAATTTTTTTGGATGTCCTTTATCGTTTCATTTGCTTTTTATATTATGCTCACCACCTGCCACAGATTATGGGCCAATATGCCCTGTCCAACCCATATCTCAGTACCCTGGTTTCTTGTTTTGCCAGTTTCACTCATACGCGGCTAGCTTCGAACTTTTCAGGGAGAACTAATTAAGGAATTTCCTGACACCGATGAGGGTTGGTTTCAATTCCCTTTCGAAGATCAGGTCTTTTCCGATCTGATTGGTTTGCTACCTTTAGCGAAAGACATGTGCGTTTTTTACTTCTTTTCTTGCGCCGTTGTGTTCTCCGAGAGGCTTATGCGGACTTTCCTTGGTTCTTTCCCTGATTCGCCATTGGTAGCAGCTTTGTCAGTTGTGACTTCTTCAATATGAGCCACTGCGGGGATTGTTTGCAGCACATCAACAAGGTTCATGGGCCCACGCAGGAAAACCAGAATTGAAGGCATATCAATCTGGGGTACAATCATCTCAGTATTTGCAACTTCGGGTAATTGGTCAAGGAAGGACACGACTTCCATGATTTTGGCTATATCAAACGGAGGTAAGATTTCCAATTCCCATTGCGGCTTGCCCAACCCTGCCTGGTCTTCAATCTCAAGTAGTTTTGAGAGGTCGAGGCTCTTTTTAATGTAGTCAGCAGCCTGGCTTGGCTCCGGGTGTTCGACAGGTGCCTTGCTCTCTTCCATGACTATGGTGTCGCTCTCTTTCACGATTTCTGCGGCTGAGGCGTCTTTCTCTTCCATGACTATGGCGTCTCTCTCCTCTGTGATTTCCGCGGCTGAGGCGTCTTTCCCTTCCATGACTATGGCGTCTCTCTCTTCCGCGATTTCTGCGGCTGAGGCGTCCTTCCCTTCCATGACTATGGTGTCTCTCTCTTCCGCGATTTCTGCGGCTGAGGCGTCTTTCCCTTCCATGACTATGGTGTCTCTCTCTTCCGCGATTTCTGCAGCTATGGCGTCGCTCTCTTTCACGATTTCCATGGCTGCGGCGCTGTTCTCCTCCCTGGGTTTAGCCAACTTATTGTCAAAATCTGCCTGTACCGCTGCTGCCTGCTTCTTAAGGCTCTCCAGTTCTTCCAGCATATAGCCGAATTGTTGATTTACAAGGTTGTGTAGTTCACCCCGGATTTTATTTCTCTCATTCCCTAGCAGCAGTGCTGCTTCCTCTTCGGCTTTGGCATTGATTGCGTTAGCCTTTTCATTAGCAATCTCCACAGCTTCAGCTATCTTGTTTTCCGCCATCTGTCGAGCTTGCTCCTTGGCTTTATCTATAATGGCAGTACTCTCAGCTTTAGCTTGTTCTTCGGCTTCTGTCTTGATCTGTGCGGCCAGCTTGTCGGCTTCGACGACGGTCATCTCTGCAAGTCTGTTAAGAGACGCGATATGGTCCTGGGACTGGGCCAGTTTATCCCGCTCCTTGGTAAGCTCGTCAATGAAAGGCGCTACCTGAGCCTCATCTAGCCCGTTTTTTACCAGCTTGAACTCACGCCCCCCCAGCACAACGACATCATCTTTTTTAGCGTTATTACTCATAATATCATCCACCTTTCTCACAGGACTCAATAATGGCGAGTGTACCAATGTGACACGTTAGCCCTATTTTATGATATTCCGTTATATTTCTATTCCTCGATTTTACCCTGAAAGACTTTCCAGATTCTCTCTGAATTTCTTTTGGTTTCTTCCCAGGCTTGCTCGATGGTCTCTTGGCGTACTCTCAATGCTTCATTCGCACTGTCCTGATAAACCTGCTTAGCTCCCATTTTCGCCTTCGTATACGCTTCCTCGGCTTCCTGTTCAGCTTTTTCCAGGGCGCGCTCGGCTTTTTCTAGGGCTTCTGTACAAATTTTAGCGGCGTGCTCTTCAATTTCTTCATAGGAAGTCTCTCCCTGGCGTTGGCGTTCCTGATATGCCTCCGCTACCTTTCTCTGAGCTTGCAGATAGGACGTGTAGGCGGCCTGGGCCTGACCCATTAACTCACCAAGAGGATCCCTGACCTCCTCGGGGATCTCGGAAGGAAGCTCGACCATTTGTTTCACGTCTTTGCTTACCACCTTTCTGGATTGCTGACTCTTACTCGTCGTAGTCACCATGATACACCTCCTTGAATTTGTTCCTCAAAATCGCTGGCATTTATCATACTTTGACCAGACGGTTCTTCTGAATTTTGTTAGTCTCCGACTTAAGACTGATTAGTTCATCCTCCGCGAACAGCCTCCAACCTTTCCTGTCTCTATATTCGGCATCTTTTACGATGTTTTGTCTGATCCAGCGGAACAGAGTGCTCTTACCTATGCCAACTATCTGGCAAACTTCAGCAGTTCTATAATAAATTCGTCCATTTATTTTTACAGGCATATCAACACCCCCTAAAACTAACTGAATATATTCTAAAACCCGTTCGCTTACCCGTCAATCACCCATTGGTAACCCTACTTTCGTAAGGATATTAAGATTGTCTTACGCTCTACTAGCCTTCGTAGAGGTGACTGATGAAGCAAGCGACGAAGCTCAGGCGGTTGATTCAGGTTATCCCCGAAAGATGAGAGTCAAATGCAAGCATACTGTATGAAGTGCCTGTCAATAAGGAAATAAAAAAACGCCAAAAACATCACCATGCAGAATGGTAGGCCGTCAACCCAAGGCATCTGTCCAACCCGCGGCACAAAAGTATTCAGAATTGACAAGAGTTAGACCTGCTCCTGCACAGCTTAACAGAACTCAGAAGGGCTGGATTTTCCCGGTGTCGGGATATCCAGCCCTTCTATTTTACAAATCACAACTAACAAGCTTACAATACAGGCGGCATTTAATTACGCGCCGGGATGCATGACGCGCCCGACAAATAGAATGGCACCCGTATCAATGTCGCGAATCAGGAAGATGAAGGGGCGGTCTATGGTGACTTCCACAGGAGGTTCGGGTACTGCTGTTAATTCCATAATCACTGCGGTGGCAGCAGCAGCCTCGGTGCCAGCTTCATCCACGGCAACGAATGCCTTGTGCACAACGTCTGATATGAACAGCTCGGGATTACCAGTCATTCCGGAGAAATCCGCGCCACTAGAAAAGGCAATCGGCATGCCCATCCCGGCCAGGGTATCCTTCAGGCTGAATTCTGAGTCAAATTCAAACCGGGGCATCGTCAGGGCGACCTCAGTATATTGCAGATCATTTATGATGGCATCAACCTGCTGAGCATTAAGAGTTTCTTCAAAAGCCTCGAACTGTCCAGCTTCAGGCAGGAAAACAAGCATTGAGAGTTCACCGCCGTCATAGAGCAGCTCAACTGCCTGGTATCCTTCCCCTTCGGCGTAGCCAAACGACTCCGTCTGCTTCATCATCGGCACTATCACCTGCCCGCCGTCAAGAAGGTAGAACGGGCCATCTACTGTAATGTCCTCATCGAAGGGGTACTCCCAGGCAGCATTGAAGTAAATAGCATTGGCTAGCACAAGGCGGGTTAGTTCACCAATCGCACCTGGCGGGATAAGGTCTTCAATGCGTTCTTCCGTCTGATTATAGACCCACTTGTTTATGGTGACGCGGGACTTTTCCGTCTCCGTTATGAAGTCCAGTATTCTCAGCCCGGCACCGTAGTTCTCGGCCAGGACATCGAGGAAGGCGGGCAGGAACTCATAATCCTTTTGCCCCCAGATAGCGTTGACAATGTTCAGCCTGAATCCTTTCCCGTCCTTGCCTGCAGCGCCTTCACCCCTTCTGGCAAGTTCTGTATCAAGCCAGTTAAATGCCGGGTGCAGCCTCTCCTGTTCAAGCATGAATTGAAGAGTATCGGCCATCTGCTGAGCGGTTTCGCCATGCGCTCCGGCGTATGTCATCGCCAGCGCCAGTGAGATGCTATAGGGAGAGTAGAAAAGATTACCCTCCTCCCCTTTAAGCGCCTGATAAAGCTCGAAGGCGAAAGCGCTGTTTCCTTCAACCAGCAATGCTTGCTCACTCGGACCGACATCCGGTGAAGTTATCCGTTCTTTATCTGATTTGAGCATCTCGCCTGCCGCCGGCTGAGCCATCTGAATAGAAGCTATCAGGGGCAGCAGCAACACTAAAGCTAATGCGATTATCACTATCTTCTTCATTTCGTTCACCTCCTGTAAATATTTAGACTGTTTATTTTGCCCTTCCGTTCAAACAGATTGAACAATCCAGAGACCGTTCGTCGCCCCAGGCCACCCGGGGCGACAATTAAACGGCGTCCAGGTTCAGTATAGGAGTTGCACCTCATTGATGTAATCCAGATTCTCCAGGTTGTTCATCTTTATCTTAGCGTCTGAGATAGTGTAGAGAACATCGTCTATGTAAAGGGACCTCTCTACTGAGAAAGGAGAGTAATAGTAGTAATAACCTTGTTCCATGTCAGAGGGGCTCTCAATATGGGTGATTCTACCTTTGAGCTGGATCCCTTGGTCCAGAGATACGTTAAACGCATATGCGCCTTGCCAGACAGGCTCGCCGTAAGCCCACGAAGGAACTCCTTCAGGATACTCCAACTCATCTACCTCCGCGACCGAAACAGGCATCACCAGCAAATTCCGTGCCTTGTCAAACAGGAAGGCTTTGTGGTCCCACAGAACCGGCGAGTCGGTGCCCCTGTCACCTATTTCAACCTTGGATATCTCCCGCGGGTTGCTGACATCGGTGACATCGAACAGCGATATCTTGACTCCTTGATACCAGGCAAATTCCCCCTCGTCTGTTGTTTCCTTGCCTATCCCTATGATATGGGTTTCGTCGTAGGGATGGAGGTAGTCTGAGTATCCAGTTACCTTCAGATAACCGAGAACTTCAGGGCCATAAGGATCCTTCAAATCTATCACGAATAGCGGGTCAACCTGCTTGAAGGTTACCAGATAGCCTCTTTCACCCATAAACCTGGCTGAATAGATGGTTTCGCCGAGAGCGAGGTTTTCCAGCGAGCCGGTAATGTTGAGGGCCATATCCAGGATGTATATGTGATTCTGGGGTGTTCCCTCGCGGGTTGTGGTTGCCACCCTGAAGTAGCCATCATACTCGTCCATGGAGAACTGATTCAGCACCATACCAGGGACCTCGCCGCTGGCAACATACGTCATATTGTTACCTGCTATATGAATCCGATGGATAGAGGTTCTTTGGAAATCTCCCACATCCCCTCCCCACACCGGGAAGGTCAGGTAAATGTTATCTAGAGAGACATAGAGGTTACTACTGGCTCCCAGCAGCATTGTTGCATATGTAGCCTTCTGGTCATCGTTCTGCGTGTTTATGGCCATAATAGTCGTGTACATATAATAGTAGTCAGAAACATTGCAACAGTAGATATCTGTGGCAGGTATTTCCTTCTCGTTGCCGCCGGAATAAATCCTGGGCAGGCTCGGTTCATCGTCTTCTCCATACACAGGCTCATTTATTACCACATAAGCATAATCACCTATCATCCGTGAACTCACGTATTGACCATCGGCAGAAATCTCCCTTTGCAACCGGGGGTTTTCCCTGTCTGAGACATCATATACTTTGATATATGTCTTGGGTGATGTGTAGTAAGCTATGGAGGGCATGTAAAATTCTCCTGTAGGGGCCAGCCGAACATCATAATAAGGCGTTTCCTCCTCAAACACGACCAGTCTATCTCCATTGATGAATATTCCTATCGCTATTCCTTCCAGCTTGATTTCAGACAGGACTTGAGCTTGTTCAGGGGGATACGCCTTCACGATGATAACCTTCTGCCCCGAAACGAGGTAGATGTAATCTCCGTCGGTCTTAACGATATCAGCCTCGTCCACCCCGGCAACCTGTATATTGGTGGGAGAGTAATCTGAGGCAGCGGGGGCATAGATGGCGCCTTCTCCAGTTACTCCCTTAAAGACGTCATTCATCCAGACGTGCCTCCAAGGGGATGCTGTATATTGTGCGTTCGCCTTCACGAATCCTTTTAATTCCTCGTAAGAAGCGAACCTGCTGATTTGATTCTCTCCCAGAAGCGCAGGCTCGAAAGGCACAACAGGCTCAGGCTTATTCACCGCAAAAAATCCCACAACCGCTATTAAAAGCAGCGCAGCAGTGATGGGGGCTAATATTTTTGTCCAATCCATAATAGTCCTCTTCTTAAAACGCTCGGAGCTGAGCAAAACCATTTTTAATGTTTGTTTATGGCCGGGAAGTTCGATTTCCGGAGTTTTAAGGTTTTTTAGTTTCTCGATTAAGTCTTCGTGTTTCATCAACTTTTCCTCCTTCTATTACTGTAAATGCGGAAGGCCGAAAAAGGTTGCATTATTTAACCCAAAAAGTCGCAGGATTTTCGTGGGGTGGTTTAATCTGCTTCTCTTAATTTCTCCACTGCCCGGTGGAGCAGGGACTTTATCGTTCCCTCTTTTTTACCCAGGATTTCAGCGATTTCTTTAATCTGTTTTTGCTCAAAAAATCTGAGAGCGATTACCTCCTGGTATTTAACAGATAGTCGAACGATTTTCCCCTGAATTTCCAGAAAGTCCTGATGTTGTTTTAATTTTTCCTGCGCTTCTATTAGTTCGCTTTCGGGGTCATGAGATGATATGGGTTCAAAACCCTGTTCCTGTAATTCTTCCAGTGATAAGGATTTTTTGTATCCGGCTTTTCTAAAGTACTGATTAATCTCGTTGGTGGCGATTTTATACAGCCACGAGGAAAAAGAGATATTGCGCCAGCGAAATTGCCAGAGCTTCCTCAATGCCTTTAAAAATGTCTCTGAAGTAATATCCTGGGCAGCTTCAAGATTGGCAGTCCGCCGCAGGACATAGCCAAAGATTTTGGGATAATACTGGTCGTAAAGCTTGGCAAAAGCATCGGGGGCCTTTTGTGCTTGTCTGACGAGCTCCTTTTCTTCGCTTAAATCCATATTAGCCTATGAAGAAAACTAAGCATACTTCACTAATATAATGCACCGGTAATAATTTAGTTGCACCCAAATCTTAGTGTATCACCCCCCAACACACTGTCAAGCGTTCCTTCGTTCTTTCAAGAATTTCGGCGGATTGGTAAGAAGTCGCTAAATTGAGCGGTAGGGGCTGAACGCAGGGGCAGGACTCGCTCGTCTTGTGGTCTATTTCGATCCCGTATAAAGAACAGCCAATATCTTCGTTACAGTGGTGCCGACACATCTAACGAGGTGAGGTTGACTAGAGTCGTAATAGACGGCATCTCCAGTCTTGAGAAATTCGACGCGATCCCCAACTTGCACTTTCATTTCGCCCTCCAAGACATAAAGAAATTCCTGTCCGGCGTGGGTGGAGAACTCTTCTTTGTCTGTTGGCACTAGTGTCACAATAAAAGGCTCCATCAATCGGTCAGCCTTTTCCGGAGCCAAGGACTCGTAAAAGTAGCCATATCGCATACTCTCTTTCTCTCCGTAGCGAGATATTTGCCGTCGTTCATCCTTGTGCACCACCGTCATGAGCTTGTCAATTCCTGGAGATATAAAGTAGCCCATCTTCATATCAAGTGCTCTACCTAGCCTAACCAACTGCCCCAATGCAGGGATCACTTCGCCTGATTCTGTAAGTTCCAAGGTATCTATATCAATCCCTGTTCGGCTACTGAGGTCTCTAATGGTGAGCCCCCGTATCTCTCGAACCCTTCGAATCCGATTGCCCAGAGATTCTTTTTCCTCAGCCATCCCTTCCAGATGGGCGAGGTTAGCCAGGTCAGTGAGAAAATCATCATGTTTCACCGCCTTACCCTTAGCCGGATTCAATCTGGCAGAAGTCTTGCGCTTTGCCTTCTCCTTTTTCACGGTGCCCTTCTTTCTAGATTGCCCTTCCCGACACGCCGATGTTACGAGCAATCACAATGCGTAGTATTTCGGACGTTCCTTCGCCAATCTCAAGAATTCTTTGATCCCGATATAATCTCTCGACTTCATAATCCTTCATCAGCCCATACCCTCCGTAGAGTTGGACAGCGTGATGGACACAGCGGCACATAACCTCGGAACAGAACAATTTTGCCATGGCCGCCTCTTTAGTAATGGGATGGCCTTTTTCTCGCAGCCAGCAGGCCTTGTAGAGCAGATTCCTGGCCAGTTCGATCTCTAACGCCATGTCGGCTAGCTTGAAAGCGTTGACTTGAAAGGAACCGATGGGCCGTCCAAATTGGATGCGTGAATTGGCGTATTGTAAAGCCAACTCGAAAGCCGCCTGAGACCCACCCAATCCCATGGCAGCGATGCTGAGACGTCCGCCGTCCAGAGTCGCAAGCATTTGATGGAAGCCATCCCCCCTTTTTCCCAAAAGGTTTGCTTCAGGCACAATACAATCATCGAAAAAAAGTTCACCCGTGTTGGATGCTCGCCACACCATCTTGTCTTTCATCTCCTTAGCTGTCAAGCCGGGTGTGTCGCTCGGAACGATAAAGCAACTAATCTCTGGCTTGCCATCCTCATGCTTACCAGTGACAGCCTGGACAATAATAACACCGGTTAATGAGCAAGCCGAGTTGGTGATAAAAATCTTATGCCCATTGATGATCCAGTGACCCTTCCTGAGTTCAGCCGTAGTTCGAGAACTTCCAGCGTCGGAGCCAGCATCAGGCTCCGTCAGACCAAACGCAGCTAGACACTCTCCCGAACAGAGCCTGGGAAGCCATTCTTGCTTTTGCTTCTCATCACCGAAATAATAGATAGGGCCGATTCCCAGAGAGTTTCCGGCAGCAATAGTAGCGGCCTGGGAAGCATCCACTCTGGCCAGTTCTTCAACCGCAATTGCATACGAGATATAACCCATATTGGATCCGCCATATTTCTCTGGGACAAAGCAGCCTAGCAGTCCCAAGTCCGCCATTTTGCGCGTTAGCTCGGCAGAAAACTCCTCCTTTTCGTCTAACTTTTGGGCGATCGGGGCAATCTGCCTTTCAGCGAAATCCCGAATCGCCTGGCGCGTTAGATTCTGCTCCTCGCTCAAATCAAAATCCATGGTTCATCTCACCCAAGGGTGCTTTCCGCGCAGTACATACAAGAATGGTGTCTAAGCACTTAACTCCTTTCTTGAAGTCTCTCTAAGTCATCTCGCTACTAAGGTTCGTTGCTCTTAATTTTTCCGTTCCTGGCGTTTCTGATAAAAGTAGATTAAGATTTGAGTACCCCTTCTCCAATAAGCTTCTCATAGTAATCCAAGCATTCGGGATTGCACAGAGCATCTCTGTTCGTAACAGATCTGCCATGGATTATGTTTGTGACGGCGCTCTCCACCTTCTTCATGTTAGTGGTGTAAGGAATATCCGGTACCGCAATAATCCTCGCCGGGACGTGTCTTGGGGAAGCTTTTTCACGCAGATTTTTCTTGATTTTTTTCTCGAGATCTTCCGTCAGATGATATCCTTCAGCCAATTTGACAAAAAGGAGGACACGCTGGTCTCCTTGCCATCTCTGCCCTATCGCCAGGCTATCAGCAATCTCCGGCAGACCTTCCATTACGTTATATATTTCGGCTGTACCTATGCGAACCCCGGATGGTTTCAGTACTGAATCAGAGCGACCATAAAAAGTAGCTCCCCCAGTATCACTATGAAATACGATGTAGTCCCCGTGACGCCACACACCAGGGTAAACACCAAAATAAGCCTCCCTGTATTTCTTACCAGCCGGATCATTCCAGAAATAAAGCGGCATAGGCGGAGCAGCCGCTTCACAGACGAGTTCGCCTTGTTGGTCAAATACCGGACGACCTTTTTCATCATATGCTTTCACCTTCATCCCCAAACCCGGTCCCTGCAATTCACCAGCGTATACAGGTTGAATCGGACTTCCAGTGAAAAAGCAGCCATTGATGTCTGTGCCACCTGAACTGGAATTGAAATGAAGATCTTTCTTGATTCCTTGATATACATACTCAAACCCTTCCTTCGACAGAGACGAACCGGTTTGCCATATCTCTTTTAATGATGACAAATCGTAATCATTAGCTGGCTCAAAATTTTCACTCCGGAGATAGTTAATATAGCTAGCGCTGCAACCAAACATAGTGACTTTTTCATCCTGAATCAATTTCCACATAGCTCCCGGCCCGGGGTAGGCGGGATTACCATCATACAAAATAATGGTGTTACCTGTGGCCAGAGATGTTAGCATCCAGTTCCACATCATCCAGCTACAAGTCGTGATAAAGAAGTGAACATCATCTCGCTTCAAATCGGTGTGGATTATTAACTCCTTCAGTTGATTAACCAGAATTCCGGCCGCTCCTTGAACGATGCACTTCGGCTTGCCAGTCGTCCCTGACGAAAACATGATAAACAAAGGATGGTCTGCGGGCAACTGTTCAAATTGAATCTCGGGCGTCCCTTCTGATAGGAAATCGTCATAATATACAGAGTTAGGAATACAGCTAATATCGGGTTTTTCTTCCCTGTAGCGGGTCACTACCACTTTCTCAATAGAGGGTATCCCCTTTACAATTTCAGCAGCGCTGGAAAGGGAATCAAAAGCCTTCCCTTTATAGAAATAGCCATCAACGGTAAACAAAAGTTTTGGTTCGATTTGACCAAAGCGATCAATGGCTGCTCCAGACCCGATATCCGTGGCACACGAAGCCCAGACAGCACCAATACTCGTGCTGGCAAGCATCGCCACAGCTGTCTCCATCATATTAGGCATATAGGCAGCTACCCGGTCTCCAGGCTTGAGTCCTATTCTTCGAAGAGATTCTGCCAAGCGTCCTACAGAGTTATACAGTTCAGAGTAACTCATCCTCGCTGACTTTTGAGTTTCTCCTTTGAATATGAAGGCTGTATTCTTATCCCTGTATCTCAATAGATTTTCGGCGAAATTTAGACTAGCTCCAATAAACCATTTTGCACCGGGCATCTTAGTTACATCGTCAACCACTACTTCGTAGCCTTTCGAAGCCTTCACCCCAACAAAATCCCACACAGAAGCCCAAAAATCTGGTATCTTGTCTACGGACCAGTCATAAAGCTCGTTATAGGAATGAAAGTTCCGTTTATATCGCACATTCACAAAGTCTATAAACTTGGTAATGTTGGCGTTTCTCTTTCGTTCTTCCGTCGGTTCCCAAAGTAACTTGCCCATATCATCTCTCCTTTATAGTATTAGTGTTTGTGTTAATGATATTGTTATCGATTACCCGCTTAAGAACTGGTATCCGTATCATTGACAACAGGAATCCAGTATATATCAAGAATTGTGTTAGTGGGATCTTCGGTGCGGAAGCAAGCCTTCACTTTCATGCCTATTTCGGGTGTTCCATATTGCAGATAGCCTTTGAATATAGTGCACACGCCAGGTAACTCAACGTCAACCTGGAAATAGGGTGTAGTAAGCTCTATGCCAGCGCCAGCGTACTCCACACGCGCATAGGTGTGCACCGTGCCAATTACGGGCTGGGGCAGCTCTTCCCAGGTCATAGGCTGGTTACAGTCAGGACAGTCAGCCCGTGGCGGAAGCCACAGCCTGTGCTCTCCACATTCAGGATTGGCGCATCTGGTGGCTAGTAATTTACCCTTCGTCAGACCTTCGAAGAACGGGGAAAGTTTCCCATAAGTATGCCTGTGGGCGAGACTCCTCGGCCACTCTATCACTAGGGCTGGTTCGGATTGAAGCACCTTTGCGGGTTTGCCAGTATACTTAGTTATCTTGCCTTTTGATGCCACAGTTTTCCTCCTTTAAAAAGCCTTCCTGAGAATGCCTACTGTTACATGTGACCCGACACCAGCGTGAGATACCCAGGCTGCCTGTTTAGCATCAGGTACCTGGAGGCTCTTCCAATCTTCGGGCTTTTTCTTGCCAAAAGACTCCCAAATCTTGGGGTTGCCATGGAACTTATCATACTTGCCCTGTAGTTGCCAGAGGCACTCGATTCCTTGAAAGATGCCGGTTGCTCCTACAGCATGCATGGTACCTATCAACCCTCCAGACAGATTGGCTGGACATTTACCACCAAAATAGGCATCTCCAGATTCAATGTAATCAGGTTCTTGTCCATAGGGACGGAGTCCGATGTCTCCATAAGTTTGAATGTCACTTATTGTAAATGCATCATGCAGCTCCACCAGGTCAAGCTCTTCAAGCGGGTTAGCGATGCCAGCCATTCGGTAAGCAAAATAAGAGGCAAATCGTGCTGCAGCGAAGCTTTCAAATCCCGGCCACCGCTGCCCTTCTTTCTTGTGCAGGCCTTTATACATATCGGCGGTCTCGTGTGGCAGCAACGGGATCTCCATATCTCTACGGTCCGCTACCCTCAAGGTATGGCTCCCGCCGGCTATGAAAAGCTCGCAAGGTTTATCGGTCAACTTATAGGCAGTTTTTTCATCGCAAAGTAGCATACAGGCGGCGCCATCTGTCATAGCACAGCATTCCAAGAAACGTAACGGGTAGGTTGACATTGGGCTGTTAAGGACATCCTGAATTGTATATTTGCCTGGTTGCTGAGAATACGGCGAGTAATAGGCGTAGAGGTGATTCTTGACTGCCACTTTGGCTCTAGTCTCCTCGGAGAGATTGTAAGCCCAGGCGAAACGGACGGCCATAGGAGCATAGTAAGCAGCATAAATTCGGGAAAGCCTGGTCTCAAAGTCTTTACAGGCTGCGTTAGCAATGTAGTAATTGCCTGTTCGCGTATCCACTTCAGACATGCGCTCCCAGCCTACGGCTAACGCCACATCAGCATATCCACTGGCTATCGCCATAGCAGCTGTCAGCACTGTGGAGCCACCGGTAGCCCCGCCAGTCTTGATACCTATATCATACATGGGATCAAGACCGAGGTAATCAGTGACCTTGGCTTCGCACAGGAGCTGGTCTTGAAAGTGGTCGGCAAATGCACCGCAGGCAAGAAAGTTGACTAATCCTTTGATTTCTACCGGAGAGAGCTTTAAATCGTTATTTTCCAACATCTGACGGAACGCCACCATCACCTGCTCTTCGAGCTTCATTTCCGGGCAGAACTTCTTATAATTTGTCAGACCCCCAGCAACGGCAAATACCTTTCTGTTCCATTTGGGAATGCGCAAATTACCTTCCTTCAAAGTAATCATTTGGATGACTCCTTTCTCTGTCTATTAATAACAGCAGTGTTCTTGTCTACCGTAATCGCCCTCAACACAGCATCGGTCTGTTCCTTTACATATGTTTTGAAAGTCCAGTGTTTTCTCAGATGCCAACGTCTGAGGGCCCAGGCATGCCCAAGAACGACTATGTCATGGGCAATCAGCTTGGGATCATCAATATTAAACTCACCCCCTTCAATGCCTCTTGTCAGCAACTTCTCAAATACAGTCAATATACGCGCTTCGGAGTCGAAAATGCCTTGCCGGGCATTGCCTGGCAGGTTTTTCGTTTCCTGATATGCAAATAGAGTAATATCTTGATTGTCGTCATGCCATTCATAAAACTTTCTCAGAAGCCCTACAAGAGCTATCGCCGGGCTTACCGTTGCCAACTCATTGGCCCAATCTTCCATGGAACCCGCCTGTTGTGACGTAGTACTATTGATAATCGAATAGAGAATCTCCTCTTTCGAACCAAAATAGTGATACAGCGTACCGGCACTCATCTCGCAAGCTTTAGCCAACTCACGCATATTGGTTCGGTCATACCCTTTCTTAGTAAATGCTTTTATAGAGCAGCGAACTATATGATTTCTGCGCTCTTTGACCAAAGACTCGTCACTACTGAAAGTGCGTATGGTGAACTTTTTAGATTTTTGCACGGCCGATTGAACGAACATTCAATCTACAACTATTGCTCAACTATATCATCAGGTAGAGCTTTTGTCAACAACTTGTCCTGGCTGACAACATGGGCAACACTGGGCAGCATATTTCAGCAAGTTCCCCTTCAATATACTCTACGGGGACAAAATAGCTAAGGGATTGGTGTGGACGGTTGAAATCATACTCAATAGACCAAAAAGTTTAGCTTACGCATTTCATCTTAGTGTGCATCTAAGTAACATTTCAAGCTTTTGTGGGATGTCGAACAAGTTGGACTATTTCTCATCCTCAACTAATTTTAATTCCGTACTACAACTCGCCCGCCTTTGCCATAGTGTCCATCCGCAAGAAGAGTTCGGCAACATTCAGTTTAGAGGTGGTGGGGTCTTCGCCGCGGAACTCTCGCCATAGACGTTCCACGTTGAGCAGAATGCGCTCGTGGTTAGGCCATTGCTTGAATTGCCCCAAGTCAATGTCTTTGGCAGCTTCATCAACGGTCATGCCTTTGTCGAACCGTTTCTTGGCCTCGCGTCGGACAAAGACAAGATAATCGCGACACAGATTCAGCCCTTCCACTCCACACACCGGCCCATGGCCGGGGACATAGGTTTGAGCACCCACCTTCACCATGGCATCCAGGTTCTTGAGCCAGCCAGCAAAGGACCCTTCCATGCCCAGCGGGGTGGAATACAAAAAAATGAAGTCGCCGGCAAAAATGATACCCTCCTTGGGTAAATATACAATTATGTCGCCCATAGTGTGACCAGGCCCAAAGTGCAGCAGCCGGACTTCCCGCCCATCCATATGCAGTGTAAGCTGCTTGTCAAAGGTGATATCAGCTGGCGTGACCGCGATTCCCCGGAAATCAAATTCAGGGAAGATGGTATTCATCAGGCTGGGATCCATTATCCCTGTCCCCATTGCCTCATGGCGACAGTATTCATGCGAGATTATAGTAGCCCCCGCAAACACATGGTTCCCCCAGGTATGGTCTCCATGGTGATGGGTGTTGATTAAATAGCGAATCGGCTTATCGGTGACCTTTCTAATCTCGTCTCTGAATTTCTGGGTCAGGCCGACCGTAGCCAGCGAATCCACGACCACCACATAATCTTTGCCCACAATGAATCCAGCATTGTTCCAGTACCAGGTAGCCTTGGCCTGGATATAGGCATAGATATTGGGAGCCAACTGCTTGACGCCCGGTTCCCAGGTTGGAACTGTGTATTCTTTGTTCATAGTAGTGTCCCCCCTTTTTAACCCCACTTAATTCCGATCATCCAGGATGCTCGGCAGCGTACAAAACACCCTGTAGACAGAAATATCAACGGGTGAACATGCGCTTCGGCGGCTTCTCTCCAACGCGGTTCCTGAGGATGCCGATACCTTCCACCTCCAGCTCAATGACATCGCCTGGCTGAATCCAACGGTTGAGTTCCATACCACAGCCACCCTCCACAGTCCCCGAGCCCAAGAAATCACCTGGATATAGCGCCTCCTCCATTGAAGCAAACTCAATAATCTGAGGCCAGGTCCAGTAAGCCGTGCCGCTGTTATTATCCGACCACAACTCACCGTTGATACGGGCCATCATCCTCAGGTTCTTAGGGTTCAATTCATCAGGGGTCACCAGGCAAGGCCCCATGGCACTACAGGTATCTTTGCCCTTAGCCGGACCGAGCCCACCTGCCAGCATCTCCTGCAACTGGATATCGCGAGCACTGATGTCGTTGAAGATAGTATAGCCAGCAATATACTCCTCCGCCTGTGCTCTCGAGATGTTTTTGCCTTCTTTGCCAATATAGATGCCGTATTCCAACTCGTAATCCAGCAAATCGGTGAAGGCAGGCCAGAGAATGACTTCGTCGTGACCAATGACAGTGTCAGGATTACCCTTATAGCATACCGGTATCTCATACCAGCCTTTGTCAAGTTGCTTCTTCCCGGAAAAGCTGGCGTGGCCCTCGAAGGTGAGATAATCCCGAAGGGAATTCGGCCGCGTCACCGGCGCCTTTAGCTTGACCTCATTCATCTCGTAGACTATCTTTTCACCTCGGGGACCAAACAAGCTGCCTTTGACTTGGTATTTCGCCACATAGTCGATGGTCATCTCGGCCTTGTCTTTCCCTTCATCTCCTCTTCGGAAGAAGGCAATCATGTCAGGTGGAAGCATTGCTGCCGCTAGTTCGTAGGACTGACTACTGCCATGCTTATCAGCCAGATAGCGCGTATAGCCCATATTGAGATCGATAAGCTTATTCTGGTGCATGGCTCCGATGCGTTGTATCTGGCCGACTGGTGTGGAAACCCCGAAAGTCACTAGCTTCATTCCCTCATCTTTCCTCCTGTAGCCCCTGCATACTATCGGCTTCTCGTATGGGATGTCAAGAGATCACCATGTTGTACAAACCAAGCAAGTGTGCAATCTCACCCTCAGGTATACTCTGAACCTCTGCCTGGCTGCCTAGTCACCCAGGCAGCCAGTGTGCCCGAAACCTTTATAAAGCCAAGCCGGCCTGGTATCCTTCGCTGTTAGCTTCCAGTATTCTCCGTGGTTTGGCAGAATTGCCTACGCAGTATATTTCAGGAACTTTACCTTCCAGGGCTTTGTATAAGCGATCATTCGCCTTGTAGCCGACTGCTATAATGATTGTGTCGGCTGGAATGGTTTCCTTCTTGCCCTCAGCAGTAGTTACTCGAACACTGCCTTCTCTTATCTCTTCGCAGGTCGCGCTGGTCAGCAGGGTCACCTTTTTGCTCCTCAGCCCACCCATGAGTCGGCGTCTTGTCATGAATAACATGTCACTAGCCATCCGTTTCAATATTTCTATGATGGTCACCGTCTTTCCCTGTCCCGCCAGATAGTGCCCCGTCTCACAGCCAACCATCCCCCCACCGATGATGACCACATTCCGCCCTGCCTTGGCTTTGCCCGAGAGCACATCCTGAGCAGTAACCACATTTGCTTTATCAATGCCAGGTATGTCAGGCATGGCTGGAGTGCCTCCTGTGGCTATCACAACGGCATCTGGATTCCCTTCAGTAACAATTTCAGCAGTGGCATCTGCATTAAGCTTAACTTCCACTCCAGCTTTCTCAACTTGATTGACCAGATAGTCTATCCAGGGGAAGATATCGCCCTTAAATGGAGGTAAAGCAGCTGTATTCAGTTGCCCACCCAGCTTCGCATCCTTTTCAAACAGAGTAACCTTGTGACCTCTCTGCGCCGCCACAATGACAGCCTGCATACCCGCCGGACCACCACCAACTACAACCACTTTCTTTGCTTTTTTCACGGGCTTAATCTGGTATGCTTTCTCTCTGCCCAATGCGGGGTTGACGACGCAGGTTACACCCTCGCCGCGTTCATCGAAGGCCAGCCGTTCAATGCACTCCATACAGCCTATGCATGGGATAACTTCATCAAGCTTTCCTTCAGCCACCTTATTGGGCAGGTCCGGGTCGGCTAAAAGACGCCTGCCTATGGCTATAAGGTCAGCTTTGCCCTCCTCGAGAATCTTTTCGCCAAGCTCAAGGTCCAGTCTGCCCACCGCAATTACCGGCACCTTGGTTAGCTTCTTGACCTCTTCAGCCAGAGGTATCAGAAAGCCCGGAGTATCTGGAATTGGAGCGGTTGTTATATAAGACCCGGCGCCATAAGCCGATACGTGAAGCGCTTGAGCCCCTGCCTCCACTACCAGCGGTACCATCTGTTTGGTCTCCTCAATGGTAATCCCGTTCTCCACTCCCCATTCCTGGGCATTGAACCTGACCCAAACAGGAAAATCTGGGCCTACTTCCCTTTTAATAGCCTGAAGTATCTCTACCAAAAATCTTGCCTTATTCTTAACCAAGCCACCGTATTTATCTTTGCGCTGGTTGGTAGCCGAGGAGAGAAAGGCGGCGACAATGTACTGGTGAGCACCGTGAATCTCTACTCCATCAAAGCCAGCCTCCCTGGCTCGTCTGGCAGCCGAAGCAAACCATTCTACCCTTTCAGCAATTTCTTCCACAGTTAATTCATGAGGAGGTTCTCCCGAGATGCCCATAACTCTGGCGGGCACTATTACCGGGGACGGACTCACCTGCACTACCTTTCCATCCCAGTACTCCATGGTGGAATGCATTATCTGGATAGCTATCCTGGCATTGTATTTATGAGCGGCATCCGTCAGTTTTTGCCATCCGGGAATCAACTTATCGTCTCCGAGAGATGCCTGGTGAGGCGTGGTGCATTGCAGGCTGGGAGCGCTTCCTTCGACAATAATCAATCCTACCCCACCTCTAGCCCTTGCCTCATAATAATCGAGCGTCCGCTGACCAACAGCGCCGCCTTTTTCGGCATAGTTGGTCCCCATCGGCGGCATGACTATGCGATTCTTCAGTTGCATATGGCCTATGTTCGTTGGCTCAAAAACTTTCTTGAATCGAGCTTCAATCATTGCTGGCTCCTTCCTTTATTTAAAAAACGTATTCCATTTTTTCCCCAAGTTTACCACGAAACCAGAATCCACCATCCACACCTCCGGTCTCAACTTGATTTCGCACAATATTATACCAGCTTCAAAGCCCGGGAAAATTTAAGTAAAAGCGCAGGTAGATAGCGATGCTCATTGTGATGGTAAAGAAATTTTTGATAGCCAGAAATTCCTCGTTTGGGGCTCTTAACACAAGTGTTATAATCTAACCGATGCCACAGAAGTTTGCCCACCTTCACGTCCACACTGAATATAGCTTGCTCGATGGCATGTGCCGCATCCCCCAGCTTATTGCCCGGACCAAAGAGTTGGGCATGGACAGCCTCGCTATCACCGACCACGGCGCCATGTATGGCGTCATCGATTTCTATGTGGCGGCTAAGGAAGCAGGTATAAAACCAATCATTGGCTGCGAAGTCTATGTCGCCGAGACCGATTGCCATAGCCGGGAGCCGGCTCACAAAAACGTCTATCATCTTACTTTACTGGTCAAGAATGAAAAGGGCTACCGCAATTTGCTCCAACTGGTTACTAAAAGCCACCTTGAGGGATTTTACTATAAGCCCAGGGTAGATAAGGAGCTTCTCAAGCTTCATCATGACGGGCTTATTGCCCTTTCCGGGTGTGCTCGGGGGGAACTGGCTCGACTTATCCTCGAAGGGCGAAACGACGAGCTTGCCAGGACAGCTTCATGGTACAAGGAAGTCTTCGGTGATTACTACCTGGAGATTCAAAGGCATCCTATCCCTGAACTGGAGCAAATCAACCAGGAGCTTATTTCGCTGTCCACTAAACTCAATATACCCCCGGTAGCCACCTTCGATGTGCATTACGTTGATAAAAAAGACGCCCCAGCCCATGAACTTCTTTTGTGTATACAGACGAATACCACTGTTTATGATGAAAAAAGGCTGAAGATGGCTGGCGATTTCTTCTACCTGAAAAGCCCTGAAGAGGTGGAACAACTGTTTGCTGACTTACCTCAGGCTGTGGAGAATACTCAAGCTATTGCTGATATGTGTCAGCTGGAGCTGGACTTCACCAAGCTACATCTGCCGCAGGTGGAATTGCCCGAGGGCAGAAAAGCTGATGATTTCCTGGCTGAGCTCTGCTGGCAGGGCCTGGGAAAACGTTACCAGGAGCCCGGCTCAGAGGTCAAGGAACGGCTTAGCCACGAGCTTGATGTCATCCAGAAGACAAGGTTTGCCCATTACTTCCTCGTTGTTTGGGATATAATCTCCTTTACCAGAGAACGGGGCATCTATTTTGGTGTTCGGGGAAGTGCTGCTGCCAGCCTGGCTCTTTATTGCCTGGGCATCACCGATGTCGACCCACTAGCATATGGGCTTGTTTTCGAACGATTCCTTAATGTCGAGCGCCGCGAGCTCCCTGATATTGACCTTGATTTTCAGGACGACCGCCGTGATGAAGTCCTGGCCTACGTTAACCAGAAATATGGTTCCGACCACGTAGCTCAAATTATTACCTTTGGCACCATGGGAGCCAGGGCAGCGATAAGAGACACGGGGCGGGCTTTGGGCATGCCTTATGCTCAGGTTGATCGGGTAGCCCGACTCATTCCTCTGGAGCTGACCATAACCCTGGATAGGGCTCTGGAACAGAGCAGGGAGCTTTATGACATTTATCACCAGGATGCAGCAATACGTAACTTGATTGACTCAGCCAGGAAATTAGAGGGATTGGTCAGGCACGCCAGCACCCATGCCGCCGGTGTGGTTATAGCACATGAGCCCTTAATCGAATATGTACCACTACAACTGCTGGGAAAGGGTGAGCAGCGCACTGTCATGACTCAGTTCCACATGGGGAACATCGCCCGCCTGGGACTGTTAAAAATGGATTTCCTGGGACTATCTAATTTGACCATCCTGGCCAAAGTTAAAGAAATTATTGCCCAAAATCATGGAATCTCCCTGGATTTGCAGCATATTCCTCTCGACGATGCCAGGACCTTTGAGTTGCTTGCCTCGGGGGAAACCAAAGGCATCTTCCAACTGGAAAGCGCCGGCATGCGCCGTTATATCAAGGAACTCAAGCCCACTAACTTCAGCGATATCTCAGCCATGGTGGCACTCTATCGCCCTGGCCCCATGGAACAAATTCCCACTTTTATCAGGGCCAAGCAGGGTGTTGCCCCTATTCATTATCCCCATCCCATTCTCAAAGAGATTCTAGAAGAAACCTACGGAGTTATCGTTTATCAGGAGCAGGTAATGTTTATCGCCCAGGCTCTAGCCGGCTATAGTCTGGGCCAGGCTGACATTTTTCGTAAAGCTATGGGTAAAAAGATACCTGCGGTGATGAAGAAAGAGGAGCGTAATTTCATCGGCGGAGCGAAAAAAAATGGCATACCACCGGAATTAGCCGGGGAGGTATTTTCCCTGATCGAGCCTTTCGCCGGCTACGCTTTCAACAAAGCCCACAGCGTTAGCTATGCCCTCATTGCTTACCGCACTGCCTATCTTAAGGCAAATTACCCAATTGAGTACATGGTTGCCTTGCTCGACACTTACTCGGATAATATGGAAAAGGTCCGTTCGGCGATTGCTGAATGCCGGAGGTTGGGCATCAAAGTGCTCCCACCGGACATTAGTAAGAGCCATGCTAGCTTCGCCATTGAGAAGGATGATGAAAATAATCCCGCCATCCGCTTTGGACTGGCTTCTACTAAAAATGTCGGCTTTTCCCCAGTTGAGCATATCTTGTCTGGCCGGGACTCAGAGGGCGATTTTAAGTCCATAGAAGACTTTTGCTATCGAACCGACCTTCATAACATCAATAAGAAAGTATTAGAAAGCTTGATTAAAGTTGGTGCCTTTGATTCCCTGGGCAGCCGTAAGACGCTACTCGAGTCCCTGAATAAAATTATCTCCCTGGCTCAAGCGAAACAAAGAGAAAAGGAATCGGGACAGGTTAGCATGTTTGATGTATGGGGTCAAAGCTCCCCTGCCCCCTGTATTGGCTATGAGCAAGCCGAGGAAGAGGTATCCACCAAGCAAAAGCTTATCTGGGAAAGAGAGCTGTTAGGAGTTTATTTCTCTCAACCCCTTGACTTCCTCGCCAGGGAATCATCCTCACCGGGTACTGTTTCCTGCGGCGAAATCAATATGGACATGGTTGATGAAACGGTTACCGTGACGGGAATGGTGGTCTCGGTACGCCAAGCCCACACCAAGGATAACCGCCCCTTTGTTGTCGCTTCAATCGAAGACCTGGATGCCAGTATCGAGGTCATCGCCTGGCCCAGGCTCTACGAGAGCACCCAGGGGATATGGCAGGAGGGCAACATTCTCACCATCAAAGGCCTAGTGAAGGTCAGGGATGGGGAAGTGCAGTTAAACTGTCAAGAGGCGATGCTCCTCCCTGTGAGGCAAGAGGTGCTAAAGGAACCCCAGCGTCGCCATGTCATGATAGATATCAACCAGTCGGGCGACGCAGAAAAAGACATCGAATGCCTCCATAAAATTATGGATATCCTCAAGAGTTATCCCGGGCAAGATAGAGTTTCTCTGGCTGTTGTCAGCGAGGATGAACTAACTAACCTGGAGATACCGGAGACAACAATCAATTACTGCCCCGAATTAGCTGGAGAATTGAGCAGGATAGTAGGCGAAAGCAACTTCAGGCTTGACCTATAGTTCAAGCCTGAGCCACGAAGCAATCTAGAAAAGGAATTGCCTGGGCTGCGAGGTCGCTGGAAATAGACGCTGTCTCCATTTCTTGCTATATTTGAATTTTATGTTTAACTTAATTCCTTCAGGCAGTGTTACCTCAGCTTCGGGATTCCTGGCTGGGGCGGTGCATGCTGGAATAAAAAGCGAAGACGAGCTTGATTTAGCTATTCTTTGCTCCGAAGTGCCCTGCAAGGCTGCCGGCGTTTTTACTACCAGCCAAATTAAATCAGCGCCGGTTATTCTATCTCAGAAGCATATAGCAAAAGGGCGAGCGCAGGCTATAGTTGTAAATTCCGGTTGTGCCAATGCTTGCATGGGTGGGCAAGGACTGGCAGATGCCCTGGGAATGGCAAATCTGGCAGCAGCCAAGCTAGGATTAAGCCCCGAAGACATTCTGGTAGCCAGTACCGGTATCATTGGTGTGCCCTTGCCCATGGATAAAATCAGGACTGGAATTCCTAAAATAAAGCCAACCAGAGGAGGAGGCCACGATTTTTGCCGGTCAATAATGACCACGGATACCAGACCCAAAGAAATGGCCGTCCAGGTAGATTCAAAAGGAACTAAGTTCACCATTGGTGGAGTAGCTAAAGGGATAGGTATGATTCATCCCAACCTGGCTACCATGCTTTGCTTCATCGCCACCGATGCTGTGGTGAGTGCTGATTTCCTGCCAGCAGCATTACAAAAGGCGGTGGACTGCTCTTTCAACATGGTAAGTATTGATGGCGATACCAGCCCCAACGATTGTGCATTCTTATTAGCCAACGGATTAGCTGGTAACGAACCTATTGACTTCGATAATGGCGGCGATTTCCAGGAAGCCTTAACTGCAGTTTGCACTCATCTGGCTAAGTCCATGGCTCGGGATGGAGAGGGAGCCACAAAACTTATTGAAGTCACGGTAGAAGGAGCGGAAGACCCGGTTTGGGCTCGCCAGGCGGCTCGGACCATCGCCAGTTCACCGCTGGTGAAAGCAGCCATCCATGGCAATGACCCCAACTGGGGTCGTATCGTTGCTGCCCTGGGGCGAAGCGGGGCAAGGGTGAGAGAAGACAGACTGGATGTCTATTTGAATGATGTTTGTGTCATGAAGCAGGGTTGCCCCACCCCATTCATCAAAGCGGAAATGATATCGGCTTTGAGCAACAGCGATAATGTGTTCATAAGGCTATGCCTGCATTTAGGAGACGGCCAGGCCACTGCCTGGGGCTGCGACCTCTCTGAGGAATATGTTAGGATAAATAGCAGGTATACCACATAATGCAAAAGAAAATCATTGTAGTCAAGATTGGCGGCAGCACCCTGGGCAACCACGATACTACCTTAGAAGACCTGGTGACGCTTCAGAAACAGGGTAAGTCCCTGGTAGTGGTGCATGGCGGCGCCAAGGTGACTTCCGAGTGGCTTGCCCGGCTGGGCATTCCCACTAGCTTTGTAAACGGGTTAAGGGTCACCGATGCCGAGACCCTGAAGGTGGTGGCTGCGGCGTTGGGTGGGCTGGTCAACAAGGAACTGGTAGTGGCCATCCAGGCCCTGGGAGGAAGGGCGGTAAGCCTAAGTGGCTGCGACGGCAACTTGCTCTGGGCAAGCATCAAGAGCCCCGAGCTGGGCTATGCCGGTGAAGTTGTCGCTGTTGACCCCACTCCGTTGAAGCTATTGCTAAATGCCGGCTATATGCCAGTGGTCTCGCCCGTAAGCTTCGGCTCGGTTGAAGGCCGGACGATGCTGCTCAATGTTAACGGGGATACTGCGGCCGGGGAAATTGCCGCGGCATTAGCCGCGAAAAAACTCGTATTCCTGACCGACGTTGATGGCATTCACGATGGCTCGGGGAAGGCGATCCCCAGGCTCAACTTGGCTGAGGCCAAGAATATGCTCGTCTCCGGAGTAGCTTCAGGGGGCATGGTTCCTAAAATAGAAGCCAGCCTTAGAGCCCTGACTACCACGCAGGTCGTGCGCATCATAGATGGTAAAATTTCCCATGCTTTGCTTCATGATGTTACCGGACAGGCTCGGCAAGCTAAATCAAGAGGTACAACAATTGCCCCAGAATAACTGGCAAGAGTTAGAGCAGAAGCTATTTCTGAGAACGGGGAATAGAGTTCCCGTAACCCTGGTTCGCGGCCAAGGAGCCTGGGTCTGGGATGACCGGGGCCGAGAATATCTCGACTTTGTCGGCGGCTGGGCAGTAAACAGCCTGGGGCATTGCCCGCCGGTGGTCGTCGAGGCTCTGGAAAAGCAAGCTAAAACCCTGATCCAGGCGTCAAACCAGTTTTATACCATCCCTCAGATAGAGCTGGCACAGCTTCTAATTGGGCACAGCTGTCTCGACAGAGTTTTCTTTTGCAACAGCGGTGCTGAAGCTAATGAAGGGGCAATAAAATTGGCTCGCCGATATGGAAAGCTCCGACTCAGCGGTGCCTACGAGGTCATTACTACCTATAGTTCTTTTCACGGGCGGACTCTGGCTATGACTGCCGCCACAGGGCAAAGTAAGTTTCAGAAGCCCTACATACCTCTGCCTGAGGGCTTTGTCAACGTGGAATACAACAATGTCGCATCGGTCAAGCGGGCAACCAGTGAGCAAACCTGTGCTGTAATACTGGAACCAGTCCAGGGAGAAGGTGGGGTGAACATACCTGGCGATGACTATCTCAAAAAGGTGCAAAGCTGGTGTCGGGAAAAGGGAATCCTTCTTATTCTGGATGAAATCCAGACGGGCATCGGTCGAACGGGAACCCTCTTCGCCTATGAGCAGTATGGGGTTGAGCCAGACATAATGACTTTGGCTAAAGGACTGGGCAGTGGTGTGCCAATTGGCGCTTTCTTAGCCAGGGAAAACGTCTCCCTTTTTTCTCCAGGCGAGCACGGCTCGACCTTTGGTGGCAACCCACTGGTCTGTGCCGCCGCTCATGCCACCCTGAAATACATCATTGCTAACGACATACCGGGAAGGGTTAAGCGAGTAGGGAATTATTTCATGACCAGGCTGGAAAGCCTGAAGCAGCAGTTTGATTTTATCACTGAGCTAAGGGGCCGGGGACTCCTGATAGCTTTGGAATTTAACCAGGAAATCGCCGGGAAGCTGGTACTGGCTTGTATTGACAGAGGCTTATTGGTTAACGAAGTGAAGCCGAATGTTCTGCGCTTTATGCCACCCCTTATCATCACCGAAAAGGAGGTGGACAAGGCGATAGGTATTTTAGGGGATGCATTGAAATGCTAAAGGCAAAAGTCAAAATGTAAAATGACAGGACAAAGTTTAAAAATCAATTCAGTAAAGCCTTTTTGCACTTTGAATTGTAATTTTGATCTTTTATCTTTGGTTTTTGATTTTTGTTAGAGTTTAGATATTAGGACTTCTCCGAAGGAGGTAGAAATGTCAGACAAGGTAATATTGGCCTATAGCGGCGGTCTGGATACATCCGTGGCGATAAAATGGCTTGAAGAAAGCTATAGCTCGAAGGTCATCACCCTCACCGTGGATATAGGCAATGTGCCTGATTTTGAGGCTATTAGACAAAAAGCGCTCAAAGTCGGAGCCATAAAAGCGCTGGTAGTCGACGCCAAGGAAACCTTTATTAAGTCGTTTGTCTTTCCCGCCCTTCAGGCCGATGCCGTTTATGAGGGGCAGTATCCCTTAGCCACAGCCCTGGGACGTCCTCTCATCGCCCGACTCCTGGTGGAAACAGCTAAGAAGGAAGGGGCAACAGTGGTAGCTCACGGCTGCACCGGCAAGGGCAATGACCAGGTGAGGATTGATGTAGGCGTAGCCGCTTTAGCCCCCGAGCTAAAGGTAATAGCTCCAGCTCGGGAGTGGAATATGACCCGGGAGCAAACAATTGAATATGCCCAGGCCCACAATATTCCTGTCCCTATCACCAGGGCCAGCCCGTATTCCATCGACGAGAACCTTTGGGGCAGGAGCATTGAATGTGGCGTGCTGGAACATGCCTGGACCGAACCACCCGAGGATGTCTTCCTGTGGACAAAGTCGCCTGAAAAAACACCAGCTCGGCCTGCTTATCTGGAGATTGGCTTTGACCACGGGATACCGGTAAGCCTAGATGGACGAAAGTTAGAGCCTGTTCCCCTTGTCCAGAAGGTTCATGACCTGGCTGGGAAGCATGGCATAGGCCGGATTGACCACATTGAAAATAGGCTGGTGGGCATAAAATCGAGGGAGGTTTATGAGGCGCCGGCCGCCGTGGTCCTGCTGAAAGCGCACCAGGCTCTAGAAGACCTGGTGCTGGCCAAGGAACAGCTCCGCTTCAAGGCCAGGGTCGCCGCTGAGTATGCCGACCTCATCTATAATGGGCTGTGGTTTACAGGTATACGCCGGGACTTAGCCGCCTACGTGGAAAGCACACAAAGGTACGTCACCGGCACCATAAAGGTAAAGCTCTTCAAAGGTAACTGCCAGATAGTGGGTAGAAAGTCGCCCTACTCCCTTTATGACTATAGCCTGGCTACTTACGATAAAGGCGATGCCTTTGACCAGAGTGCCTCCCCCGGCTTCATCCACATCTGGGGCCTGCCGGCGAGAACTCAGGCCAAGGTGCAGCCAGAACCACCTGAATAGCGTAAGGCCTCAGTAAGCGACAGCGAATCGTTCGCGAACGTGTTGCGGATGCTCAAGTTCATCGAGCATGGCAACGGCGTAGTCCTGCGTGGAGATTTTGCTTTCGCCTTCTTTGTTCTTAAGAAGTTGGTCTTTCCCAACCCGGTAATGCCCCGTCCGCTCTCCGGCGGCGATCGAGGATGGTGGACACAAGAATGTCCACTCAAGTTCATTTTCTTTCTTTAGCATGTAAAGTGTTTCTCTGGTTGCCAGCACTCCGTCTTTCACCTGCTCCGGGAAGCTCACCGTATCAATAACCTGCACACCAGGGGCGACTTCAAGACTTCCAGCCCCACCGACAACCAGCAATCTTTTGATTCCCGACTTCTTGACCCCGCTGATAATCGCCTTAGCGCCCTTGATTTGCTCATTGTAGATATCTGGATTGCTCCAGCCGGGATTGTAGGCACTTACGACTGCATCATGACCTTTCACCAGTTCGTCGACCTTGTCTTTAAGAACGTCCGCTTTCACAATGGTAAGATGCGGGTTCCGCACAGTTATCTTCTCAGGATGCCGCACAATCGCAGTTACCTGATGACCCCGCGCCAGTGCTTCATCGCGAATGAATGCTCCAATCTGTCCGCTTGCTCCGATGATTGCTACTCTCATAAATATAACTCTCCCTTTACGCCTTCAAAGTTATTTTCCATCCCTCGCTTCTGGTGCTTCGCATTCGCATAGGTTTCCTCACGCTGGATTTACGTGTACCTAATTATACAACATTTAGGTATTCTGGGACATAATACCTAATTTGTAGTAGGCCTGATTGGTATAGTGTCCCCGGAATTCACCTAGGTCAGACTGAAGAGAGGATACCGATCCGTTGTCAACAAAAAAGCGTATGAAGCTACTCTCAGCGACCATCGGTATACACCAGCTACAAAGTCAAATAAACCTCTAGGATAGCGAGTAGTAAACAAGATGGCAAACCAGGCTATCACCACGCAAACCAAGGCTGCAATCACCAGGCAGGCCAGGATGATGTAGTGTGGGATAGCTAGAAACCACTTCACTAGTGGTAACCCACGGCTCAGGTCTTTCGGGACATCTGGATATGGGATCTCAATGTGAACCGACTGCTCTTCGTCAGTTGACGGGTATACATCTGTAAGCAGACCAAGATAAGTGGCAACACGTGTGCTGAACTTGGTCAATGCTACATTCCAATCAAACCACCACTTGGGGTACTTTTGCCGGAAAAGAATCATGAGTACGATTGGCAGAAACAAGATACCTCCCGCAGCAAATAGCCAGGTCCAATCATTCGGTGGACTCCACTCAAAGCTCCCACCACTTACCAAAGCCAGAATAATAGCGATTGGAATTACTGTGAAGATCCTGAAGAACGTGGTTAACCGGTTAAGGGGTCTGTCAGGGTAATCGATTGTCAAAGTGGCGGGATATGCGGGCGGGGTCGGCGACACTTTTGTTGTCATTGTTATTGATACCTCCCTTTATGTTTTGGCCTATAATCTGTTCACTTTCCAATTTAAGCATGCCCTATAATTTGGCGCAAGAGGCATTCTGGGGACACAATACCTGATTTATAGCAGGCCTGAGTGGCATGGTATCCCTGGGATTCCATTGACAGGAAACAGGAATTTAGCTCATAATCCTAATTAAAACTCGTCAAGTCTGGGGGGAGACAATGAATCTCAAGAATCTCAAGCAGATGCTAGAAAGAACGGCCCGCGAGGTGCCACAGCAAACGGCTATCGTCCTTGGCTCTCGCAGAGTTAGCTACCGGGAATTGGATGAGACTTCCAACAAGATAGCCAACGCCCTTATCAGTCTGGGAATAAAGAAGGGCGACCACGCAGCCATTCTAATGTCTCGTACCCCTGAGTGGGTCATTAATTGTTTTGGAGTGCTTAAAGCTGGAGCTGTGAGCGTGCTCCTCGATAGCGGAGCTAAGGCGCCCGAACTTGAGCCTCTACTCCGTGACTCTGATTCCAAAATCCTGATTACTGAAGAAAGATTCTCTCCCATGTTGTCTTCAGTTTTGCCCAATTTTCCCCTGCTGAAACAGGTTCTTGAAATTGGTACAGACCATTACAATAGGATGGTGGCCAGTAGCTCCCCTGTATCACCCTCTGTCGATATAGAGGGCGAGGATGATGCTGTCATTTTTTACACCCTGGGCGTGCTGGGGAAAAACAAGGGCGTAGTGCATACTCACGCGTCGTTCATGTCGATCCTGCCCATAGTGGTGCAAAAATTTGAACTGGAGAGAGACGATGTTGTTTTAGGTATACTCCCTTTTAACTACCTTCTGGGATTTGGGTTGGTCGTTCTCATGCCCATTAAGAGGGGAGCCACCATAGCAATCCTCCCTCATTTCAGTTCAAAGAGTCTCCTGGAGACTGTAGCGCGGGAAAAAGCAACCATGCTTATAGGCGTCCCGGCTAGCTTTAACGGCCTGGCCTTGATAGACGAAGAGACGATGAAGAGCTATGACCTTAGTTCGTTAAGGGCGGTGCTTTCTGCCGGGGCAAAATCCTCAGCCCTTTTTATGGAGATGCTTGAGAGCAAGTTTGGCTTAACTGCGTGCGAAATATATGGGCTCACGGAGTTGATAATCGTCACTATAGGTGCTATTCGTGACCGCAAATTGGGTACGGCAGGGAAGCCCCTGGCTGAGCTTAAAGTGCTGGATAAAAACGGCAAGGAAGTACCCCGCGGCAGCGTAGGGGAAGCTGTCGCCCGAGCCCCCTGGATGATGAAAGAATACTACAAGTCGCCCGAACTTACGGCCCGGATCCTCAAAGATGGTTGGTTTCATACTGGCGACCTGGTCAAATTGGATGAGGACGGCTACCTGGAGTTCATAGAAAAGACATCATCTATTATAGTGCCCTCGGGGGGAGTCAAAATTCTCCCCGCGGCAGTTGAAGAAGTTCTCCTGAGGCACCCCGCGGTAGCCGAAACAGCCTGTGTCGGTGTCCTTGATGATTACAAAGGGCAAATACCCACAGCTTTCATAGTGCTTAAGGACGGACAAAGTGCTACGGTGGACGAAATACGCGATTTTTGCCGCCAGAGTTTATCTGATTATAAAGTGCCCAAACAAATCAAGTTTGTTGACAGCATGCCCAGGACCGGGTCGGGCCAAATAGACCGGAAACGGCTCAGCGGGATAAAGGAAAGCTGACAGGGAGGACTAAAACAGCCGTCCAGGATGTTTTGCGGTGTTCAGCACGGAATCCTAGGGACATAATACCTGATTTGTAGTAGGCTTGATTGGTGTGGCGTCCCTGTAATTTGCCGGGGAGAAAGGGTGACCTTCTCGTTCAAAATCAGGGAGATACTCTTCTGCCGCCCCCATTTCCTGCACCCATCCGTTTTCTATTCCCAGGTCAGTTAGTAGCTGGAGAACCGTTTCATGCTCCTCAACAGTGATCTTCCGTGAAAGCAGTGGTATCCGCGGCGCCCGGTGCATCGGCATGTATTGGGACATTATGCTGACCGTCACCGTGGGAGAAATCTCCCGAACAAGCCAGGTTAGCGATTCCTCACTGCCTGCCAGACCGTTGGGCAGAATAAGATGACGTACTATCAACCCCTTTTGTGCCAATCCAGATTCATCTACCACCATGTCTCCAACCTGCCGATACATCTCTTTAATAGCCTGACGGGCCCGTGCTACATAATCCGGGGCATGCGAGAACTTCTTAGCCCACCTGTCAGAGCCATATCTCAAATCAGGCAAGTAGATACTTATGACACCGTCCAGCTCTTTCAGAGAAGCGGTAGAATCGTAGCCGCTACTGTTGTAGACCAGCGGCACTCGAAGCCCCATGGGCACTGCTTCCACAACTGCCCGAAGGAGCTGGGGAACAAAATGGGATGGCGAAACGAAATTGATATTGTGGCAACCCAGTTCATCCTGAAGGTAGAGCATCCTTTCCGCCAGGGTATGGCAGTCCATTTCCCTTGATTTCTGTTTTTCCCAGTTCTGGCTTATCTGGTAATTCTGGCAATAAACGCATCTCATATTGCAATTGCCAAAGAAAACCGTCCCCGACCCTCTGGTTCCTGAAATAGCTGGCTCCTCACCTTGGTGAGCGCAGACCGCCGAGACTATGGGGAGACGCCCTGAATGGCAATAGCCCGGTTCGTTTTGTAATCTATTGCCCCGACACTCCCTGGGGCAGATATCGCAGGAGGCTAATCGAGCCTCAAGTGCTTGCGCACGACGCTCCAATTCGCCAGAGTGGTGTAGTGTAACGTATCCTGGTTCCATAGACGCTCAGAGTACCGTGAGTGAGCGTGGCACAACTCACTGACTTACACTTTAGACGGCTGACATGGTGCTGTCAACTTTCCGCTCACCGATGACCTGGGATTGGTGTGGTATTCCGGGGAGATAATACCCGATTTGTAATAGGCCTGACTGGCATGGTGTCCCTGGAATTACTAAAAGGGGCCGGGGAGTGAGAGATGATTACCCGGCCCCTTTTAGCCCTACAGTATCTCGATCCTGTAAGTTAGTACGCTCTCTCTCCGTTTATCATTTCCCGGCTATTTCTTGGTCTTGTCATCGGTTTTACCGGTGCTGGAGCCGGTTTTGGTCCAGCGAGCTAGAAGCTCACCAGCAACCTCGCGACCGCCCAGTCCAAAGGCAATAGCAGCTGCTATAGCAGCTGCGCCCAGGGCCAGTCCAAAACCCAGCAGAATGAGATCGTCGGCAAAACCCATTGCGCGTATTCCGAGGAAGACACTCAACACAATGATGGATATCCTGACGAAGGAAACCAGAGATTCTGACCTGGCGCCTGCCCGCAGAATATTCGCCACGAAATTGGCAACAAAAATGCCGACGCCGATAATAACAACACCCAGAAGAACCTGCCCCAGAAATTGGGTCAAGACGGCGATCAACTCGTTCACAACGGTAAAACCGAGCAAGTCCGCTGCCATTATTAGGGCAAAGAGCATTATGAATACCATAATGATGTAGCCAACCACATTGGAGGGGGAGCCGGCGCCTTCAGCGGGCTTTTTTGCCAGACCTAACTTGACCGGCAACTCATCAAAGTTAATGCTGGTTAGAAATTTGGTAACCAGTTTGACTAAGAGTCGCCCTACGAGGTAAAAGATAGCAAGAATTACTAAAGCGCCGATAATGGGCGGAATGGCGGCAAAGATTCTTTCAAATACAACCACAATTGCGTCAAAAATACCTTCTACGCCCAGAACCTGCAGTATGGCCAGTATGAACAATATCCATACGATCCAAAAAACTGCTGTGCCCGCACCTTGGGCCACCGGAAACTGGCTTTCATCTTTGGGGTCTTTACCCTTACCCAGCCTCTTATCGATACCACTGGCCCGCATGAGTTTTCTAATGCCTGCCCTGAGGACTTTGGCCAAAATCCAGGCTAGGAGCAATAGGATCAGTACGGCGACGATAGTGGGCAGGAAACCTATTAGCGTTCCGAAGAAATTCTGGAAAGACTGTAATACGCTACCCCAGTCCATTCTTAGCACACCTCCTTTCTGTTAATTTTAATTTTGCTGCTGTACATTCATATGCACCACTTTAGTTTCCCCAAAATCTTAGTTCATAATACATCACCCCCCCCCCAGTGCTGTCAAGTGTATTCTAGGATTTTCGCCAGATTGGTGAAAAAGTCGGTAAATTAAGTGATAAGACTGACCTCCTACCTCTAATTATAATGCTAACGCCTGTTTTGTCAATACGGGTGGTATTCTGGGGAGATAATATCTGATTTGTAGTAAGCTTAATTGATATGGTCTCCTTGGAATTCTGAGGGACACTAGAGATAGGAAAATGCTATACTATAATAGAATAGTGTTGTAAGCTGGTGGTACTCGGACCTATGAAATGTCCCATGATTCCGCGAAAAAATGTACTGTTTTCGTAGACTATACATAACCTGTGGCCGTTGTTGAAACCCCATGTTAGGCCATTACCATTAATCGAATATGGACAATAAGGAGGCACTAATATGCCAGAGTTAGGTTTAGGCATCCCTTTCTGGGTAATTGCTTTGATATGGTTAGCTAAGGTTGTGTTGCTGGTTTTCGTCTCTGCTCTTCTGGCGTGGCTCGGAGTCAGAGCGCTGGATGCGATTATCCGTCAGGTCCCTTATCGCGAGCGCATAGGCGAGAGTCCGGTGGCTGTCGGGTTGTTCACGGCAGGCTTCTTCATCCTGATTGGTCTTGTTATCCACGGCGCTATTACCGCACTCACTGCGGTCACAGCTCCAATAGTGTGGTACATCTTCGACTTCAGGACGTGGGGGTTGCTAGCTATGAGCTTTGCCATAAGCTTACTTCTTGGAGTAGCCTTATTCTATATCGTGGACAAGCTAACGCCTAAAATACCGTTTGGCAGTATTAACGAAAGCCCGGTGGCGGCAGGGCTACATGTCTCTGGTTATCTCATCTTCTTTGGCTTAATACTCCATGCGGCACTGACCGGACCGTTATGAAGAGAGCCGGGGTTTTACTAGGTCTAATAGTTGTCATATTAGCTGCGGTGGCGACTGCTGGTTACGCCTCGGCATTTCCATCTGCAGGTTTGCCCGAGAGAGATGGAGATACTTTTGATGATTGGGAGATATGCAGGACCAGGGCCTTCGATGAAGACGGCTTTTATCAAATAACTGAGACAGGATTTCGCCCCGTTATAGCCTTCCAGAGCCTGGGGGAAAATGCTGACCTAGCCTACAGCCTGGGTGAGCAGATTGCCGCCAAATATCCAGACCCGCTACAGAGGGCAGAGGCGGTATTTCGTTTTGTCCGTGATGGAGTGGAATATACCCCTGATATAGACCAAACTGGAAATGAAGAGTTTGCCTGGAATGCCGACGAGCTGGCGATGACTATTGTCGAGGATGGAAGTGGGGAGGGTGATTGTGAAGATATGACGGTATTATTGGCGGTTATGTATAAAGCTGCCGGATTTCGCTCAGCTATAGTGCTTCCCTCAGGGCATACTGCGGTATTGGTTTATCTACCTGAATATAACGAGGCAACGGTTTTCTTTGAGCTGGAAGGTGAGCCAGGATGGATCTGGGCAGAGGCTACTGGCAGAAACAACCCGCTGGGTTGGGCGCCTGAGCAGTATCTCGATACTGAAATAGCTGCCTACGAAATTTCTGCCGAGATACCTGCTTACGAAATACCTGCCGAGGGAGCAGCTCCATTAACACCACCTCCTTCCTCGGCGATAGCGGTCGCCGGAACCGGCGAGGGAGTCACCTACCGACCGTATCTTTTTTTCATCGTAATTGGTTTATTGTGGTGTATGTCGTTGTTCAGGCGGAGGCGAAGACGTTGAGCCAAGCCCCCGTATGCGTCGTCAGTGATCGATATTCTGGGGGCATGATACCTGATTTGTAGGCCTGATTGGTACGGTGTCCCTGGGATTGCTAATTCCGAGAAACTGGTACTAACCTCCTAGTACGTAAGAATACTTGACAACTGCGTTATATATGTGCTAGTATTAATGTTGTCCCGAGTAGCCGAGCAGTGACCTGGCATAAGAGTTGGGTTTGGTGAAAGCTGAAAGGTGCGGGTAGTGGCCGGCACGAGGTAAGCGGAGGGCCAGGCCGGACGATGGCAGGTGAAGGAAGTGAGGTTACTCGGGGCGTCTGATTTTTTGCTGGCTAAGCGTCCTTGTCGCAGTTTGAAATGACCCAATGAATAGGCTTGATACTTGCGTGGATATCAGCCTATTCAAGTTTGACTCTTAACCAAAGTTCACCATCTACGCCTTTGATTTCGTGGTATTCTGGTGACATAATACCTGATTTGTAGTAGGCCTAATTGGTATGGTGTCCTTGGAATTCAATATTGCCTAACAGTCTGGCTGCATCATGGGGGGATCCTACATTACAGTCTTTTTGTGCTTTCTCCTGCGGAGGAACAGGAACACTATTCCCGCCCCAGTAACTGCCAGTATTAAGAGAAGCCACCCTACCAGGGGGAAAGTCCAGGTTTTGTTGATGCGCCCGGCAACACCTTCATAGTAATCGGGTATTTGGGGTACACCGTCCACTCCCGGCAGCTGGGCTGCGGCGTAACTCACCACCGCCTCCCATACTTTGAGCTCTCTTCCATCGGCATGATGCACTATCAGTTCGTCCAGCCTTTCCAGCGGTACCGGCTCTCCATCGGCGTTTTTGGGGACTACCTCCAACTGAGGCAGCATATCTGTCACCAGTGGGAGGAAGAGCAGGAGATAGACGTCGGTGACCAGGTTGTACAACTCTTCGTCTCCACGCTTCAAGGGGATGTACTTTTCACTGTTCACAGGTTGAATCCCATCCCCCGTGTAAAGCTCGGCACTGGTAACCGCACGGGTCGTGGGAATAGGCAGGTTTACAAAAGGTATGGTCAAGAGCACTGCGTTAACAGGGTTGTAGCTGTACCGCAGGCCGGAGAACTGTAGAAAATAAGAATCTCCCATAAACTCCTGCAACAGTATGTTTACCTCCAGCACACGGCGCACTTCTTCGCCGGTGAGATAGACAGACGCAATCGGGCAACCTGGGTAGCCGTCAAGTCCGTGTCCCATGCCTGTAGCTTCAACAATCTCGTAAAAGGAAACGTTTCCTCCGGAGTGTTCCGTGGTGCCGGGAAAGATGCTTTTCCGGATGCAGCCATTAGCCTGACTTGCTACGTCGACCCTCTTGCCGATAATCTCTTGGGCGACCACGCGCACGGCGTCGGCAACGAAGTTGCCCAGCGGAGTTTCACTCAAGGGCGGCTGGTTGGACAGGATAAAGTCAGACTTGGCTACCGTACTCATGACATCGTCGAATTTGCCTCCGGTCACTTCCTCGATGTAGGCGTTCAAGATGAGGGTATATTCCTGGACCAGGGCATCGATTTCTGCATCGCAGGCAAAGCTGCTGTCAATGGGAATAAGAAAGGGGTGGTCGTTTTCTTCGTTGCGCACCCGTACCTTGCCGGTGTTGGAGTTGTACGCCAGTTCAAGTTGCCCCAGGTACATTCCCAGAGAACCAGCCTGGACAATGATGGTAGCGCCCTGTAAGACTGGCTTATACAGGGCGGTCTCACTGTGGCCGCCTACGATTACGTCGATACCCGGGACCTCTCGTGCCAGTTCCCTGTCCTCATCCACGCCAGAGTGAGTTATGCCCACGATGACATTTGCACCCTGTTCTTTCAGTTCATCTACCGCCTGGCGGGCCGCCTCGTGCTGGTCCAGGAACTGCATGTCCCCGCTATCACCCATTACCAGGATGGCGTCTTTACCTATAAGGCCGAAAACTCCTACTTTCAGGCCGTTTTCCAGCTCAAACATCCCGGCCTTTCTGTAGAGACCCCGGGCAGCCAGCGGATGGGCTGGTGGCGCCTCCGTGTTGGAGGCCAGTACCAATGTTTTCTGGTGGGCTTCGGGGTATCCGGCCTGTAAAAGGTATTGCGCCAGGACGTCGGGGCCGTAATCGTACTCATGGTTGCCTATGACTACGGCGTCATATCCCATCTTCTGCATTATGGTAAGCTCTGCGGCATAACCATTGAGGGCCAGCCAAGCGAAAGCAGAGCCTCCCAAGAAATCACCGGCGTCAAAAAGAAGGACCGGCTCACCTTCCCCCATTTTGTTCTCTCGGATTTCGTCCACGGCAGTAGCCAGACGAGCAAACCCTCCTATGGTAGGGTCTTCTTCTTCGGGATGGTAGTCTACTGCCGGCGAATGGGGTATCAGTGCGGACTGCATATCGTTGGTATGGAGTATACAGAAATACAGCTCTTCGGTTTCACCTGCGTAACTTTTCAAATTTCCCGGAATGCCCAGGAATGAGGCGACTACCAGGATGGTTGTCAGAATACAGAACAACCCTTTGTTTGCCCTGAACAGGCTGCTTCTGTTACACATTAGTGATGTTCCTTCTCTTTAAGATAGTACAAACCAGGTCGACAACCAGCGTCTTAAAGGAAAAACTACTGAATGATATCATACACTACACCTGGTATTCGGGGGTCATAATACCTGATTTGTAGTAGGGCTAATTGGTATGGTGTCCTTGGAATTTCCGCTAAAATGCACCTGAGAGTCCCGAGAAAGAGCATAAAACCCTCTGCCCTGGTCTCTTCTCCCCTCCTCCTCTCTCCTCTGGAAGGCCCGACTTTGTCTCTCGGGCCGCACGAAGTGGATTATGACCAATGCTCAGAGAAACACGTTAGCTTCTTCTTAAGGAGAGGAAGACCTTATATCCCACGAAGACAAGCACAGCCAGGGTGGCAGCAATGCCGACAAATCTCAGCATGTTGTCCAGGTCATAAGGTACAAGTGCGAATATCATCGTCCCCAGGCCGCCTAAAATCAAGCCGGCCCCGAAGATACCCAGCCTGCGTTGAATGAAGGTGCCCACGACAGCAAATACCGCCCCCAGAGGTAAGACAACGAAGAATATGTTTCTATCATGTACCGCTGCTTCCTGCTGATATTCTTCGTAAGTCTCCATCCATTCTTGCTCCCACCCCTGGTATTCAGAGCTGTTGTAAGCTGGTGGGCGCTCGGGATAGTCAGGGTATTGGGGATCAGGATAGAAAGCCTCGACGCCCGCGATGACAAGCAGGACAAGCACAACTGCTATAGCCACAACATAGAGCCCCTTAAGCAAAATCATTTATCCACTCTTTCGAGAGTTTACCAACCGTGTTCTTCTCCGCGTCTCAGGTGGTCCTTCTGTCAATGTCCGTTTACTCTTATCCCCTCTCGATTTAATTATATCTCTAACTACCCCTGAATGGAAGCCGTGCCGCATATGTAACTATTAGATATACTGCCTGTCATAATCCCGTAGAGAGTAATATTCTGGGGAAATAATACCTGATTTGTAGTAGGCTTAATTGGTATGGTGTCCCGGGAATTTCCGAATGTCATTTCAAAGGGATACAATGATATTGGCGATTGCCCTTGAAGTTTATTCGAGGAAGAGCAGGAAAGATGAAAAACGCGAACAAGCACATAGTCGTATGCCTTGGTGCTAGTATGGTGCGTGGACAGGTCAGTTACAATTTCGTGAATCTTCTAGATCAACGCATGACTGAGGATGGCTTCCAATTCATTAATGCAGGCGTCGCAGGCGACCAGGCCTACAACGTATCGATGCGCTTGGATTCCGTTATTGATTACCAGCCTGATTTCGTCATCATCCTGGTTGGCACAAATGATGTTACCGCTACACTCAGTCCAACGCTGGCGCGCATTTCCCGCTTAACCAGGAGATTTCCTCAACCGCCATCGGCAAAATCCTATCAATATAATATGCTCAGGATTATCAAGACACTTAAAGAGAAGACTTCAGCGAAAATTGCCCTCATCTCTCTTCCCGTTCTTGGCGAAGACCTGGAATCAATCCCCAATCAACACATCAAGGAATATAATGCTCTGCTCAAGGAGATTGCCGACGGGGAGCAAGTTAGCTATCTACCTGTTTATGAACTCCAGGAGGAGTATTTGGGGAAGGTTCAACAAGGCAGCGGCCGGCCGTATAAGAGTGGAGGTATGCTTTCAATTAAGGCACTTGTTCGTCATTATTTGCTTAGACAGAGCTTTGACGAAATTTCCAGGAAGCACCACTTCTTATTGGTAACTGATGGGATACATATGAATAGTCGTGGCGCAACATTCATTGCCGATGAGATCGAGTCTTTTCTGCGCTCCCATGTGTGATAGTTATATGCATGTGCACGGTATTCTGGGGAGATGATACCTGATTTGTAGCAGGCCTAATTGGCATGGTGTCCCTGGAATTCGAAGTAGGGTTACTAGTGGGATCAGGATGCCAATTTCTTGGCAACCTGCATTTTCACTCTTCTTTCCAGTGCGAGAGTCGCTTTCAGACGGTACCTTATAATAATCCTTAATGATAACTTATGGTCTGTCTAATAGCTTCCTCAAGCTCCTGTGGAACATCAGTGCCGATTACATATTTCTTACCCGTTATTAACTTGATCTGGACAGCATGAAAGCCGGAAACCCTCAACAGCATCCCGTGAGGAGTTAACCGAATACCCCACCCGTAATACCAAGGACTTTTGACGGCTTGACACGATTCTATCTCATTCAACTTAAACCGTTTGCGGATTACTCCAGGCCCAAATTGCACTAATAGCTCTTTTTCCCGGACGACCACGGTTAAACTGGGGAATAACACTAGAGCTAGCGCGAGGACAACCAGGACTGCGATAGCAATCCAATTAACGCCGGTATTCGCCAGGATAATCCCGCTTGCCACCATTGCTGCTACAATGGCCACAATGATGAAGTATCCAACCTGAGTATGCTGGTAGCGCTTAATCATGATATCTTTCGTGTAATTATACCCAAGGGTGTGTTTGTTAACAATGAATTGGGGTGCCAATAATGGTCCATGTTTTGAATGATTACTCGTATTCTGGGGACATAATACCTGATTTGTAGTAGGCCTGATTGGTATGGTGTCCTTGGAGTTCAGTTTTGCTTTTATTTGCGCACATGTGCTAGAATGGTATCGGCACGAACACGAGCATGTGTGGAGGTATGCTCATGGTAATCACTAAAGAATGGTTTACAGTTGAGGAGGCCGCTGAATACTTATGTGTATCTAGAAGAACTATCTACAAACTGACCAAGGAAGGCAGGCTGCCAGCTTTTCGCATTGGTAAGGAACGTCATCGCCGATTTCGTAAGGAAGACATGGATAAGGTGCCCCGTCCAGGAGAGGAGATTGCAAATATAGAGACGCTTTTGAAGTTATCTGCAAAAGCTGACCCGGTTCTTGCCGAAGTCTGGGATAATGAAAAGGATGCAGCTTATGACCGGGTATAAACGCGGAGATGTAGTCCTTGTCAAGTTTATCTTCTCCGATGAGACTGAAGAGAGACAGCGTCCAGCAGTCATAGTAAGCTCAGACGCTTACCATCAAAGCCGTCAAGAGGCTATAATTGCGGCAATCACTAGCAGGACTGACCGGATATTGGTGGGCGACCACCTTATCAGCGATTGGCAGGAGGCTGGGCTGCTTTTCCCCTCCGTTGCCACAGGAATCGTAAGGACGATAAAGCAAGGCATGATAGCAAAGAAGCTTGGAATAATGCCCCTGCCAGATATGAAAAGAATTGAAGGCAACCTGCGAGATGCCCTGGGACTCAAGTAGGATATTCTGGGGACATAATACCGAATTTGTAGTAGGCCTAATTGGTATGGTGTCCCTGGAATTCTGGATGCTGTATTGTTTTTGACTTAGAGAGACGAGTCGAGATGTTAGAAGTGTATTTTTTTATCCTCGGATTAGTGAACAGCGTCTTTCTGATTTTGCTCTTTCTTGTCCGAAAGAACAGACTAGACCTTCTTCATCGATTCGGTTGGATTTATTTGCTGTTGGCTATTCCTGCAGCCTATGGAATTTTCCTGGTGCAACAGGAAAATGAAACAGTACGATACAGCATCTTTCTCGGGATCTTCCTAGCCTTTCTACTTGTAGAGTGGCTATTTGATTATGCATTGAAAATCAATTTTCGAGAGAACTGGAAGAAAAACTGGAAGTGGATAGTACCCTACTTAGCTCTCTATTACGCGATGAACTATGGATTTGTGGTGATGCCGTGGAAGACTTCTTTGGTGTGGGGGCTCATCATGCTCGGATTATTTATTGTTCAAATAATCGCAAACCTAAAGAGTCACCCCAAAATGAGTGAATGAAGCATTACTTCGAGTAATATTCTGGGGACATAATACCTGATTTGTAGTGGGCCTGATTGGTATGGTGTCTCTGGAATTCAAACTGCATCGTGTAGTTGAAGAAACTACCGCTTGTGCTCAAGAGCACAAACCCAGCCCGCCTACAGTACTCCTTGGTTGTCCTCCTTAGTGGATAATCTGGGTCTATAAGGGTCTCGCCTATTGCAAGGATGCCACCTGGTTTCAATATCCTGCGTATCTCCTTGAGTGCTCTATCTTTGTCTGGAATCTCTGGCAACACAGCAACCATTACAACCGAGTCGATGCCCTCATCAGTAAATGGCAACTCGTATGCATTGGCTAGCATGGTTTCAATGTTGGTGAGCCCAGTATATTCTGGTTTCTCTAATCTTCTTCTCAGCCTCTCTATCATCGCCGGTTGCATATCTAAGGAATAGAGCTTGCCCTTATTGCCTACAGCTCTGGCGAGCCCCAGCGTATATACACCTAAGCCACACCCAAGCTCCAGCACACTCATGCCAGCCTTTATTCCCGACCGCTCGACTATCTTCTCTTCTGGCTGTAGCTTTCGTCTGAAGTCCGAGGCAAGAACACGTACCTCAATGATAGAGGCAATGAATGGCGGCGGCTGAAATCTATGGAACCTCTTGGCCAGCCTCACAGGTAAGGTGAGCGTTATAAGAATAGCCGCTTTAAGATAGGCGGAGGTATTCTCCAATGTTATCTCCTCTAAGAATACACCACAAAACTGGTCTGTTGGACTCTGTTCATCTGGATTATCTAAATGCAGGAGCATTATAGCATTGATATTTGATCACAAGCATAGCCGTTGTATGAGAGAGTTAGAAGCAGTGGGGTATTCGGGGGAAATAATACCTGATTTGTAGTAGGCCTGATTGGTATAGTGTCCCTGGAATTCGTTAAGAGTCATCCTCGCACCATTCGATAACATCGGTTGACCAGATGGTGTCGATGGCTTTTTCCAGCACTACCTTGCGTGGCTCGGGTATATCCAGCAGCATCCGCAGGATGCGGTCCTCAAATTGGCCCAGGAACGGACACTGTTTACGCAGTGAGAGGATGGTAGTCCTTGCTCCGCCATAGACCAGATAGTCGAGTAACCGGGCATGGGGCTCAATATGCTCCCGCACATGACCGCCAACCCGTTCCAGAAACTGCTCTATCTGCTTTTCCCGGTGTCGGGCAAACCGCGCTTGCGAGGAGCCACCCTTCTTGTGGCGGGCGTGCACCAGGCCTGTTCCCGTCTTGCTATCTATGAGCTCCGTGCCCCGGCAGATGCCAATGCTGTATGCTCCCAGGCGGACCAGGACCAGAGCGATAAGGAAGTCCTGACTGAGAAGAGAACGCAACGGCCCAACATCATAGCCGTCGGTGATATATTCTTCGGCAATCGGGAATGGGGGCAGGACCAGGTGCGTTTGCGGCGGGCTCCAGAAAAACGCCGCTCCCGTTCCCGACCCAGCCACAATCTCAGCCACGGCTGGTGGTATAGCAGTTGCGGCAAACACCTTTCCCAGCAGATTTTCCACTCTGGCTTGAGGCGTCCCCCGCGGGAGGTATAACGATATCGCCTTGCCTTCGGTCGAAGCCAGCTCGTTCAGGAAGCCGAGCATCTTCGATCTGCCGAGACGGACCCTCTTTGATACAAACATAATATCAATGGCTCAAACGAAATACTCTGGCTACATGCTGACTATGGTAACGCCGTCGCCACCCTCGCCCTGCTCCCCGGGCTGAAAAGACGTGACCAGCGGATGAGAGGCCAGAATCTCCCTGACAATCTGACGCACGGTGCCCGTGCCGATACCGTGAATGATGCGGACCCGGCTCAAGCCGCATAAAGACGCTTCGTTAAGGTAGCCTTCCAACGCCGGCTCGACCTCCTCAGCCCTCTTTCCCCGCAGGTCAAGCTCGAGAGAGACCCTGGGCTTGCGCATCTCCCTCCTTATCAGGACGCTGTCCGTCTTCACCACGCCGGTTGCTGGTATCCTTTTCTCCACGCTGTCCAGCCTGAGGGTCATCTTCACTTTCCCGGCATAGACTTCGACAAGCCCTCGTTCCTCAGATATGGAAATCACCGTCGCTGGCACGCCAGCCTCTTTCAGCCAGACGGTATCACCGGCGGTGATTGGGCCTGCCCCGGCTTCTGTTTCGTCTATCCCAACCGCCGGTCTGGCCTGCCATACCCCGGCATCCAACTGCTCCTGTGCCTCGGCTAATGCCTTTTTCGCCTGCTCGATTCTTTCCCGGGATTTTTCCTTGCGCAACTCCGCTGCTGCCTCACGAATTTTCATCTGCAGTTCGGCAGCCTCGCGAACTATCTGGTCACGGGTCTCCTTGATGATTTTTCGCTTCTCCTCTTCTAACTGGCGGAGCCTGTTTTTCAAGTCAGCGTCGTTTTGTTCTGCTTCATTCAGTTCCTTCTCCAGGCTGTGGCGAAGCGACTCAGCATTCTTCTGCTCGGTCACCAGATGGGTAAGCAAAGCCTCAATCTCCTGGGCGCCTTGGGAAAGCATGTGGCGGGCGCGGGCCACAATCTCCTCGGGCAGTCCCAGGCGGGATGCTGTAGCCAGCGCATTGCTGCCGCCCGGGATACCCACTGTCAGGTGATAGGTGGGCGCCATCGTAACGAGGTCCACATCCAGAGCAGCGTTTTGCATGCCGTCGGTAGTGTGAGCCAGTGCCTTTAATTCAGTGTAGTGAGTGGTGGCTATGGCCATCGTTCCCTGTGATAGGAAATGGAGCAGGATAGCACGGCCGAGAGCCGAGCCTTCGCCCGGGTCAGTGTTGGTGCCCAGTTCATCCAGAAGCACCAGGCTCTGTGCCGTGGCGTTGTTGATGATATGCACGATGTTGCCTATATGCCAGCTGAATGTGGAAAGGGTCTGCTCGATGCTCTGCTCATCACCGATGTCGGCATATACGCCGTCATAAACAGGGATGCGGCTTTCCGCCAGCGCCGGAATGGGCAGGCCGGCCTGTGCCATCAGGCTGAGAAGTCCTATCGTCTTGAGGGCGACCGTCTTACCACCGGTATTGGGCCCGGTAATGACCAGGACGGAGAAATCCCGGCCAATCTCGACCGATAGCGGCACTGCCTTCTTTTTCAGCAGCGGATGTCTGGCCTCGACCAGCCTGAGCACTCCGACCGGTTCATGTCCCTCTGCCTTAGCCCTTCTACCAGCGGCCACGATAATGGGCTCGGTGGCTTTGGCCTCCCTGGCGTATCTGGCCTTAGACAGCGCCAGGTCAATCTCAGCAATCAGCTCAATATTACGGGAAATTTCGCTTTCGAATGCCCCGACTTCAGCACTGAGCGTTCTCAGTATCCTTTCTGTTTCGTCCTTCTCTTCGGCACCCAGCTCGCGCAGTTCATTCTGCGCGTCCGTAGTTGTCCAGGGCTCAATGAATACCGTAGCCTCAGTATTGGAGACGTCGTGGACAATGCCCTTTATCTGCCGGCGATATTCCACCTTGATTGGAATTACATACCGGCCTTCCCGCTCGGTAACAATGGGTTCCTGGATTATTCTCCGTCCTCTTGGTGAGGTGATTATGGCTTGCAGGTGAGTGAGCAGCTCCTGGCGCACTTGCCGTATTCTATGCCTCACCGACGCCAGTTTAGGTGAGGCAGTGTCCAGCAGGTCGCCGGTCGGACTCAAGCAGCCGTCAATATCTTTTTGAAGCTGGTCCAGTGCCACAATGTCTCGAGCCAGACCGCTGAGCAACGGGAGTTCACCCGGCAGGTTCACCAGATGGTTTCTTAGCCTGTGGGCAGCGTTCAGCGTCTTTTGAATTTCCAGCAAAGATTGAGGGTCCAGCACTTTGCCGCGTGTCGCCATCTTCACCACTTCCCGGATATCAGTAACTTCGCCGATATGGGTATCGGGACTGAGTGACAGCAAACGGCGCGCCTCAGCCGACTGTCTGAGCCGCAGGCGGACTTCTTCTTCATCCGAGAGGGGAGTGAGGTCGAGGGCCAGCTCTCGACTGGCGGAAAATGAAGTAAAGCCGGCCAGTATCTTCCTTATTTTGTGAAATTCGAGCAGTTCTAAATCCCTGTCGCCCAAGGTAACCTTCCGAGTCGCCTATACTCTCATCGCCATATTAATAATCATCGAATAGTATAAAGCAATCACCCCAGTTTTCAAAAAGTCGGCTTCTCTAGCCAGGGGCGGACAGAATTACCTGCGTCGTTTTAAAGAGGGTTCCAAGGTATTCTGGGGAGATAATACCTAATTTGTAGTAGGCCTAATTGGTATGGTGTCCCGGGAATTGGGTGAGGGTTTATTCACCTAAATAGCTCCTTGACCAGTTTTTGACGCTCTATTTCAAGGTAAGCAGCAATCTCATTCACGATACTGCTCAGAGTGCCGACTCTGAGAGGTTTGTATCTGGGAATGGTGATGTGATGTTCAGAGCCTTTAGAGGTGGATGTGAGTCGCATATGGCTACCGGTCTGGCGAGTCATCTTATAGCCGTACTTGCCCAGGAGGGCAGCGAGCTCCTCACCGCCCATATCCCTGGGGAGCTTCATACGGCGATTACCTCGTCCTTTACCATGTGTAGGCGGATGAGCCGGGGCATCTCTTCGGCCTCAAAATGGCACTGCATGGCATCCTGCACCATCTTTTTCAGTTCTGCAAAGGAATTGGCTTCGGTAAAGATGTTATGTCCGAGTGCCCTGGCGGTATAACCACCTTCCGGAGCTTCCTCTACCAGAAAGATTATCTCCTTTTCCATATCTCTCTCCTAGGCGGGGCTCAGTTCCTTAACCCTGACCCTGCCGGTCATTAATAAGTGTAGCACAGTCTTGAACAGGATTTGAAGCGCTTATATCGTGTATTCTGGGGAGATAATACCTGATTTGTAGCAGGCCTAATTGGTATGGTGTCCCTGGAATTGCTAATTCCGAGAACCTGGTACTAACTTCCTAGTACATACGAATACTTGACAACCGCTCTATATATGTGCTAGCATTAATATTGTCCCGAGTAGCCGAACAGTGACCTGGCATAAGAGTTGGGTTTGGTGAAAGCTGAAAGTGCAGGCAGTGGCCAGCACGAGGTAAGCTGAGGGCCAGGCCGGACGATGGCAGGTGAAGGAAGTGAGGTTACTCGGGGCGTCTGATTTTTTGCTGGCTAAGCATCCTTGTCGCAGTTTGAAATGACCCAATGAATAGGCTTGATACTTGCGTGGATATCAGCCTATTCAAGTTTGACTCTTAACCAAAGTTCACCATCTACGCCTTTGATTTCGTGGTATTCTGGGGACATAATACCTGATTTGTAGTAGGCCTGATTGGTATGGTGTCCCTGGAATTCGCGCCCTACCGGCGTGTCATTGCGAGCCCCGACTTGTCGGGGCGTGGCAATCTCCGGAGAACTACAAAGGCTTGCTAACTATCCCCGCCAGTGCTATTATTAAACAAAATAGGCATTTTGTTTAATAAGGAGAAAACTTACTAAACTGGCGTTTAATATGGATACTGCTCTGTTTAGAAATAGCCCTTCCGGCAGGTTGGTACGTGCTATAGACGGGTACTGGGCTTTTGTGCCCAACCCGCTGCCTCCGAAGCTTGACTGGAGTGATGCTCTGGTATCACTGACATCCAAAGCTGACCTGGCTCTGGGGACTCTCTCCGGTCTTGGTGAGACTTTGCCTAACCCCCATCTGCTCATTTATCCTTTCATCAGGAAGGAAGCCGTCCTTTCGTCGCGCATTGAGGGCACACAATCATCACTTTCTGACCTGCTGTTGTTTGAAGCCACCAAGGCTGAGAAACAGAGAGATGTAAGGGAAGTGCAAAACTATGTCCATGCCATGGAGCACGGGCTGAAACGCTTGGATGACCTACCTCTGAGTCTGAGGCTCATCCGTGAATTACATGCTATTCTTATGGAGGGAGTGCGTGGGGAACGGGCTACCCCCGGTGAGTTCAGACAATCCCAGAACTGGATTGGCCCCCCAGGGTGTACCTTAAATGACGCTACTTTTGTGCCTCCACCCGTGGCAGAAATGAAGGAAGCCCTTGACCAATTGGAAAAATTCCTGCATGCCGATACACAGTTACCTCCACTGGTCGAACTGGCTCTAATCCATTACCAGTTTGAGACTATTCATCCTTTCCTCGATGGTAACGGGCGTATCGGGCGGCTTCTCATTACTCTTTTTCTCTGCCAGCGCAGCATTCTCAATAAGCCTTTGCTCTATCTCAGCGCCTTTTTTGAGCGCCATCGCCAGGAATACTATAACCGTCTTCTGGAAGTCAGTCAGCGAGGTGCGTGGCGACAGTGGCTGGAGTTCTTCTTGCAGGCAGTAGTCAAGCAATCAGATGATGCCGTCCGGCGAGCTCGCCGTCTCTTAGACCTTCACCGCACTTATTATCAAACCAGCCTGGGAAAACGTCTACCGCCCACGGCAGTGGAGCTTGTGGAACTCATCTTCGTGAAGCCAGTATTAAACGCCAAGGTCGCTCAGGAATCTCTTAAAGTGACATTTCCCGCTGCCCAGAAAGCCATTAAGGCTCTCATAGAAGAAGGTATTCTAGCTGAGATTACCGGTGGCAAGCGGAACAAAGTCTACGCGGCGAAAAAAATCCTCGAGATTCTGGAAGAGGAGACCCCATCCCCGACGGAGGGAGACCGTGGCAGTAAAAAGGACTAATAATCGCCGAATCACGACTCCGCAGAGCCTGAATATCTACGTCAAAGGAATCTGTTGCTGCGTATTCGCCAGCCCTCCGCCTTCTCTCCGCTTCAAGCCCCTAAAGTGCTTTCAATTCCACTATGGTGTATGCCGGGGATATAATGCCTGATTTGTAGTAGGCCTGATTGGTATGGTGTCCCTGGAATTGTGAAACTTCACGTGGTTTGCACTCTTCTCAACATGGCAAAGCTCGTCAGTTCCGTTCCCGGTATCTTATCCTCTGAAACAACCTCAAATCCGAACCGCCGGTAGATAGCCACGTTCTTCCCAGTATTCGTCTCCAAGAAGCATGGCATCCGCTCCCGGTCGATACGTTCCAGTACCGGCCTCACCAACCGGCTGGAAAATCCCTGTCCGTGATATACCGAGTCCACTCCGATGATTTGCAGGTACCAGTGCGGGTACGGAACCAGCTTGCGGTGCAGGTTATCTACATATCTACCGTAAGCCCACATTCGGCTTGCCCGCTGGCGTCCAAACTTGAAAAGAATTGAGAGCGGGACCGAGCGTATAATTTGCCAGCCTCCAAAAGGTGCCTTCCCCGGTGGCAGCCAGGCTGCCACGCCCTCCAGCTTCTCTGAAGACGCATAGACCTCGCCGTATTTCAGACAGACAGAAAGTGCGATGAAACCGAACGTATCGGCTACTGCACGCCGCTCCGTTTTATCGTGGAAATAGTACCGAAGCAACTCGTATTCCGTGAAGGCTCGCCCCAGCACCGCGGTCCCAGCATCCCGTTCTTTCAGAGTTAGCCTTAACAACTCGCTGGTCTGATCATCCATGCTTCATTTCCAACAATAGTTTGGTCAATGTCCAGAGGCACGAAAGCCTGAACAGGATTGCCATAAATACACGAGTATTTTTCTGGCAGGGAAAGTTGGTTCTTGTAATCTGAGTATAGCCGCCGCCAGCAGTCTTGAACTGCTGAGGTCATTTTTCTATTCATCACTTAGCTCATGGAAACTGCACCTCAATTTATAGCTGCGCCGGGTGCCAGTATCATTAATTATAGCAAAGGATGTTGCTGAGACAGCAATAGTCAGAAAAGTGCAATCCCCTTTCGAGGATTAGGTTCTTTCTGACAGGAGTTTGTAGCTGCGGGGTATTCTGGGGACATAGTGCCTGATTTGTAGTAGGCCTAATTGGTATGGTGTCCTTGGAATTCACATGTGCTGGCATCTAAATCTCCCTGGCGAGACTAGGATGATGAGCACGGAGCCATTGCTCAACATCATTGCGGAGTTGTTTCGCTAAAGCAATCATTTCTTCAGCTTCTTGTTCAGTGACCAGTCCAGCTCTTTCATAATCGCTGATATTACGTTTTTCACGGAATTTATCCAATTGCCTGATTGTAGCGGGATCTGTTTTGATGGTGAAAGCCAATGATTGCAAAACAAGATAATGCTGCCCCTCTTTCCGGGCTCGGTAACCAACTGCCGCCAGTGCTGCCTTAGCAGTCTGAACAGCCGCATTATGCGCAATACTTAATCGCCAATCCGGACCCAGTTCGATTATCTCTACTTTTTTCAGGTCACGGTCACAGATATGCAACAATTCAGCAATTTCACCTGCCGAGGGGCGGTGTTTCACAATCAGTTTATCTTTCAGCCAGTTTTCTAAGCTCATCTTCATCGCCTATCACAAAAATTTTCTCGTCCTCAAGCACTGTCTTGACGAAATGATGGTCCTCTTTCACTTTCTTCTTGAATTCGGCAACCGGATAAACAACAGTGTTGACCTCACGCCCCAATTTTTCTTCCGCCGGAGAGAGTAGCGAAACCACGTCTCCGAAAGAGATTTTGCCCACCACCATCAGGTCAATGTCGCTTCTTCGGTCATCGGCGCTCCTGGCAATGGAGCCGAAGATAAAAGCTACCCGTATTTTATCTGCCTCAGTTACCAGAGACTGTCTGAGGACATCAGCCACCCCGAAGGTTTTCCTCACGATGATTTTAAGCTCATTGAAGATAGGGCACCGGGCATTGGCTCGATAATATACCTGCCTCCCTTGAACTTCCCGGATGATGATGCCAGTATCCGTCAGGTTTTTCAGCTCCCTCTGCACCGTTCCCCGTCCGATTTTCACAGCGTCCAGTATTTGTTTGGTATAAAAAGAGCTATCCGCTCGCCCATAGAGGAGCGCAAGGACCACCTGCCGTGTTTTGCCGAAGAGACCACTGCATAACAAATTTTCATTCATAGACATTACCCATTCTGGGTATTATATTACCCATATTGGGTAACAAAATCAAGTATTAGACACTGCCATTTTCTTCAAACGTGCCTCTACGTGTCTAATACTATCGGGTATTCTGGGGGCATAATACCTGATTTGTAGCAAGCCTGACCGTCATGGTATCCCTGGAATTCTTACACCTTTGTCAGAGTGTTTTTTCTCGCCTTTCTCAAGCGAGTGGGCTCTTTGGTTATACCAACTGACGTTGCCAGTGCCGTAGCCATATATTGATTCAGGCTCATTCTCTCCGTTTCAGCTCTATATGCAAGTAGTTTATGAAGCGAAGGCGAAATTCTGAGTCTGATTTGACCACTATATTTGCGCGGTCTCGGCTCAGGAATACGAAGTCCTCTTTCCAGATTGGACTTTATCCAATCCATTTTGACTTCCTGAATCTCTTTTATGGCTTCCTCAGGTGTATCGGCGTGTATTAAACAATGTGGAAGCTCTGCAATCCTGGCAACCCAATAAGGGCCCTCACCGTCATCCCATTGCTCAACTATAACGGTGTAAGGCAACTTCGCATAGTGTTCTAACTCTTTCTCTATATTGCCTTTAATTACCATCTTTAATCTCCATCTTAATCGTAACCTCTAGCCAGTTATGCCTCTTGTTCTTCAATAATCTCTAATAACTCTTTTACGTAACAGGATTTAACTGTACTTTCTCTTTTGTAAGGCATCGTGCGCGTTCCTATGATAGCCTTTGGATGCTTTGCGCCTTCTTCGATATATCCGTACCGTTTTATTAGTGCTTCAAAGTCGCGCAAAGCCACATTTTTAGGATTCCGTCGAATTGCCTCCAGGGATTTTTTGTCGCGAGTCATAGGACATAAACCTCCTGAACATACTCTGCCCCCTTTCTCGGTCTTCTCCCTGTTATCAATTTACTTTAAACAGGGCGACGTTATGGTATCATATATGACACCACTTGTCAATACCCTTTACCCTTTTGGTATTATGGGGACATAATACCTGATTTGTAGTAGGCCTAATTGGTGTGATGTCCCTGGGATTCTAAGATGCCCTTACTTATGATCCTCTTTTTCTCAATCCCCGAAACACATTCCACATAGGAACTCTTCTCATATAGTCTTTGTATGTATCTCCGAATTTCTCAATATTGAATACGTCCTCTTTTCTGGATGCCATCCAGAAGCAGAAGATGGCTACTAATCCCAATATTGTAGAAGGAATTGATTGGATTAGTAAGATTACACCAGTCATACTGATAGCACTTCCCAAATAGAGAGGATGTCGCACAATTCCGAATACACCGCTATCAATAAGCACGGTGGTAGTCTCCCACCCAGACTCTGGCTTCCCTCTGTATTTGAGACTGACGAATGAAGAAACAACAAATGCAATACCAAGGACAATAAGAGTATAGCCGATATACAGCAATGGGCGAATATCTATAGTCTTCCATAACCAACCCAGCAAGATCAAGGAAAAATAGACACCTAGCCCGCACGCCATGTAAATCTCTTGCACCATACGTTTTCTGATTACAGGAATGAGCCATCCAAAGATAATTGCGATCCATATTCCGGCGCAGATTATATACACCCACATCTTGTCCTACCCCCTCTTTCACACTACCCGGTGACACTCTAAATGGCTGCTCCAGTTTTGTCAATGCTCACCAAACGTAGATGGCCAAACAACCCCTTGTCCGCAAGGCCGCTATTTCACCTGCCAAGATCTGGGCTATCCATTTGCCGAAGTACGTGAGAAAACATCGCTGTGTGACCCAACAAACCGCCCTTTTGTGCAGTGAAAAACCTCCTTAAGGTATTCTGGGGAGATAATACCTGATTTGTAATAGGCCTGATTGGTATGGTGTCCCTGGAACTGCCGATGAGGTTCTTTCCGACTTAGTTAACGTAATGACTTTGACTAAGCAACAGGCTCCCTCACTGCTATAATCAGAGACTCGATACCGAACTCCTGGGGAATCAGTTCATTGTGCGCTTGGCATGATTCCAGATAAAGCTCTATGGCTTCTTTCGCCATAGAAATGGCTTCTTTTTTGGTCTCCCCCTGCGTGTAGCAGCCAGGGAGTGCTGGGACATCTACCGAGTAGCCCCCTTCCTCTTCTGGAATAAGAATAACCGTATATTTTAACATCGCGCCTCCTAAAGAAGGTCTTCCAATTCCTGTATTGAGATTTCAGCTTTTTTCAATATATTGGAAAGAGTACCTGGTTTGATTGGACTTGTATGAATAGGGACAACTATTTTTGTGCTCGCTTGTCATCATTTCGCATAATTGTGTGACTTCCACGACTCCTATCAACATACCAGCCTTTCCTTTGAAGAGCTTTAACGAGCCTATTTCCTTTAACCTGCGGTAGTTTGGCCACCTTTACTTGGTCTGAACTTGCTCCAATTATATCACAAAGGTAGTTAACCCTTCCTGTCCCCCTCTCTGTATGTTGGGTATCCCCTTTCGCGATGGTATTCTGGGGACATAATACCTGATTCGTAGTAGGCCTGATTGGTATGGTGTCCCTGGAATTTGTGGCCAAGCGATATAATATTGCGGCGGAGTCAGTTCAAAAAGAAACAGTCTCTCTTCAAAAGAGAGACTGTCGGGCCAGGGCTACTCACCCTAGCGCTGTTGATTATATAATAACAAAACCGTTAGCATTTATATAGCTAACCATTTATGGATACTGGTGGGGCAATTGAGCTCAAGCGGGCTTCTTTTTTATCGGGAAAGGTAATGCGGGGTTAATTATTGGTATGGTGTCTCTGGAATTCGCTGTAAGTCTTGACTTCTCTCTCATCGCTCATTATAATGAGTATATACTCATTATTTGGAGCAAATAATATATGCTACAGTCTCATTTAATCGTTACAGTCAACCAAAAAGTACTGAGCCTGCTGGCGAAATTCTCAGGCCAAGAATTCTATGAACGAGAAGTGGCTCGTAGGCTTGGAATAGCTACAGGCTCAGCAAACCGGGCATTGAACGAGCTATATTCGACCGGAGCTGTCACACGCCGAAGAAAGGGGAAAATGTATTTCTATTCTATTGATTCCTCTAATGCCGCCCTAGCAGAGTTCAAGAAAATTATAAATCTCATGCTAATTGAACCGTTAGTAGAGGGATTGAAGAAGATGTCAAGCCGCATAGTACTGTATGGCAGTTGTGCTATTGGGACAGATACTTCTGAGAGTGATATGGATTTATTCGTTGTAGCGAACAGCAAGGAAGATGTGTCAAATGTTATCAGTGGTTTTACATTCCCGAGAGGATTTGAGAATATTCATATTCAGTCGGTGATTATAACGCCTGTCGAGCTATTGGAGAGAGGGGAGTCAGAGCGGACTTTCATGGAAGAAGTTGAACGTGGCATAGTACTCTGGGAAAGGGTTGCCAGTGAAGCAAGAGTTTAAACAGTGTCTCGAAACCAAGAAGATTGTTTCCTTCGCCAGAGGCAAAAAACTGGTTAAGAAGGAACTCCAAGTCGCCAAAAGTGACCTGTCGGACGCCAAAGCCGGTTACGAAAATGAGCGTTACAAGTGGTCAACTATACAAGGCTATTATGCGATGTTTCATGCTGCCAGAGCACTTGTCTACTCCCGGGGCTACCGTGAAAAGAGCCACTACTGTCTGGCTGTAGCTTTGAAGGCGCTATTTGTGGACGAAAATAAAATAGACGCTCAGTTAGTTCGTGACCTCCTCAATGCCATGAATCTCCGTGAAGCTGCCGATTATGAGGCTGAATTTTCTCAATCCGGGGCGAAAGCGGTTATTGCTTCAGCGGAAAGGTTCATTGAAAAAGCGACTGCTATTTTAGGTATCGGTATTCTGGGGGCATAATACCTGATTTGTAGTAGGCCTGATTGATATGGTGTCCCTGGGATTCAGATGCTCGAGAACTAAAGAACTTCTTAGATATACGCCAGAAGCACGTTTCACACCATCATGGAATAGACTACAAGCCGATCAACGCCAAATCCGGCATGCTCAACCAGACCAAGTAAGCTCTTGTCTCGGTAATCTACTCCTATGCGTATCACCTTTATGCCCTGGGACCGATACTTATCAGCCAGAGTGCGGACAAGTCTGTTGCCGATGCCCTTCCGCTGATAATCGGGATGAACCCCTATCATCTGGATTACGCCTATTTCGGTGGCGCTCTCACGCACACGTGCTACCTGACCTAAGATAAAGCCACGAACCTGGCCATTGGCTTCTGCTACAAAGCTCAGGTTCAGCAATGGTGCTGCATCTCCGGTAAGCGATCGTATGTAACTAGCCGGGCTTTGCTGAGGAGATTTTCCTCGCCCAGCAGACAATATATACTCAGCGGTCAAGTTACGATAAGTAATAACATTTCCCGCTGCCCTTATTTCCTTATCAATAGAAAGTATAGGGTCGATGTCTTCCAGTTTGATGGGTCTGACCTCTATCTTATCCTGTTCACTCACACTAGCCCCTCAATCCGAGCGCTTCCGGATAGCTATTATTATATCATATAGCTAAGAGCCTGTAAAAAAATCCAAATAGCGGTATTCTGGGGGCATAATACCTGATTTGTAGCGGGCCTGATTGGTATGGTGTCCCTGGAATTCGCATCCTACCGGCGTGTCATTGCCAGGTCCCCGGCCACTCCTGTCATTCCGGGCATATATGCAAAAAAAGTTGTTATTTGGATGCTAATAAGATCCTCCATGAGACCGCCAAGACCACCGTTGTTTCCCTTTCCGGGATGATTCGTTTTGCAGAAATGGCTATTTCCCCTGGAGTTCAACAGCTCTTTTTCATACGTAAGGCGATTACCTCCGGAAGATTCAGTTGTTAAAGTACGTACGATTCGTTTCGTCGGTTTGCCTTTTATATTTGCGAGCCGTGGGGGCTGGCGGGTTGCCGCATGGAGGCAATTTCCAAAAGATTCTCGACAACAGTTTTCAGGTAGTTGCGATCGGTCGGGTCCAACCGGTAATGTACAGAATACCATGTTACGAGTAATCTGGAGGCTTCTCTGATTACGCGGCGGTTACCAGGGTCGTGCTGAAGGGAAGACTGTAACTTGACGCGAATGAACGCTATTTCAGGGTCAACGCCTTCCAGATTGGTAATGTTCCACAGTTGGGATGTTCCGGCAGGGCTAAGGGTACCGGAATAGAAGCCATGTTTGCAGGCATTCCGGTTGCCTTTCTGGCCACCGCACTTCCTTTTAATCTGTGTTTGGTTTGCAGTCAGGTTTTGAGAAACCTCACCCGCGGGATTTGATTTGTCAGGGTAGCACACGAGTTCCAAATTAGCATGAATTCTTCATTTGAACAAGGGGAAAATAGCGCGATTAGGGACTAGGGGCTGGGGGCTAGAGATTAGAGATTAGGGATTGGAGACTGGAGACTAGAGACTAGAGACTGGAGACCGGAGATTCGAGGCTGCCAGCTGTCTGCCGTTCGCCCCGATTGCATCGGGACTCGCAAAGACGCCAGGAAGGAGCGCGCAGCTTGTCCCGAAGTGCAATTGAGCCTGTCACGTCGGTCCAGGCTCCTGACCGTTTTGTTCCAGGGCGAGCCGCGCTTGACGTTTTCGGCTTATAGTAATATACTAATCTAGTAACTGTGACAAGGGCAGTAATGAAAATCACTCGGACAGCCAGATTCAGGAGAGCCTGGCAGGAGTTGACTGAGGAAGAGAAAGAGTTGGGACGGAAGGCGCTGAGGAATCTGGCGACCGACCTGGGGTATCCTGCCCTTAGAGTGAAGAAAATGCAGGGAACCGGACATATCTGGGAAGCCAGGGTGAGCCGTTCACTCAGGGTGACCTTCGAGCTTGAGGGTGACACCCTTGTCCTGCACAATATTGGGCGACACGATGAAACGCTGGAGCGATCGTAGGAGGTGATGAAGGTGCCAACGACCAAGGTTACCAGACACGGGCAGATTACTCTGCCAGCGTCAGTGCGCGAACGATTGGGAATAGAGGAAGGTGATTTGGTAGAGATCGACGTTGAGGACGAGAGAGCTGTGTTAATACCCAAGAAGCTGGTAGATAAGAGCCAGGCTTACTTCTGGACGAGGAAGTGGCAGGAAGGCGAGAGGGCGGCTGACGAAGACATTAAGGCCGGGCGCGTCAAGACCTTTGACTCCGTCGATGAACTCATAAAAGACCTGGACCAGAAATGAGGCAGGGGGCGATCCCTTACTAAGTCTCGCCTGCCCTGGCCGTCGCTGCGGGATTTGATTTGTCAGGGTAGCACACGAGTTCCAAGCAGAGATTAACATGAATTCTTTATTCGAACAAGGGGAAAATGTCGCTTCGAAGGACCAGGGGCACCCTAAAATGAGCGGGTGGCTGAAGCATCACTCCGAGCACATAACCCGCGGCATAATACCTGATTTGTGGTAGGCCTGATTGGTATGGTGTCCCTGGAATTCGGAATGTGCCTGACTTCGTTGACCGGTATTCTTTATGTTAGAATATGAAAAGGTCTCGAGTGATTGTTCGCATTGAAGGTAGAAAAGACTTGATATAAGCGAAAATATTACTCTGCGATGGTGGATCTATGCTTGATTATTCAAAATTGGAAACTACAAAAGCTGAACCCGAAGCAGCTTCAATGATTGAGACGTTTCGAGCTGTGGGATATAACGTTGGGACCGCTATCGCAGACATTATCGATAATTCCATTTCAGCTAGTGCAAATAATATTTGGGTCGATTATGAGTGGGATGGTGCTGACTCGAAAATGTTTATTACCGATGATGGATACGGAATGAATAATGCAGAATTGATCCAAGCTATGAAACCTGGCAGCCAAAATCCGCTGGACAAAAGGAGCCCAGACGATTTGGGAAGATTCGGGCTTGGTCTAAAAACCGCGTCGTTCTCGCAGTGCAGAAAATTTTGTGTAATTTCGAAGAAAAAAGAAGGTGATCTCGTCTATTGGACTTGGGATTTAGCCTTTGTTGGTTTAAGTAAAGGATGGAATCTGCTGAAATATAGGCCAGACGAAGATGTTTGCTATGAAACATTGAACAAGCTTGAATCGGGCACTTCAGTGATCTGGTGGGATATAGACAGACTAACAAAAGGTTCTACTAAATCAGATGAGACGTCAAAACGAAGATTTTTTGAAAATATGGAAGCTTCAAAAAAGCATCTTGGAATGGTTTTTCACAGATATATTGAGAATGGCCTTAATATTTATTTCCGTGACAGGCAAATTATCCCTTGGGATCCATTCCTGACAGGCAAGTCAGGTATTCAAACTCGACCTGAAATGAACTTTGCCGACGGTCAAATTTCTATACAGGGATATATTTTGCCACATCGATCTAGGCTGACTCCTGAAGAATACGAATACGGGAAAGGACCTCAAGATAGTTGGACAAATCATCAAGGTTTTTATATTTATCGTAACGATCGTCTACTAGTACCAGGAGATTGGCTAAATATGTTTAAAAAAGAGGCACACTGCGATTTGTGCAGAATTAAACTGAACATGACAAATGATTTTGATAGAGAATGGCATATTGATATTAAGAAATCTCAGGCAATACCACCTCCGGAATATAGAGAGAAAATTCTTGCGTTGGCAAAAGAAGCTAGGAGTTTTGCAGTAGAAGTTTATCGTCACAGGGGGAAAATAATAAAAAGGACATTATCTAAAGATGAATTCATTCCAGTTTGGGAAGAACGAGTAAGACACGGGAAGCGTTTCTACAAACTGAATAGGAAGCACCCGATAATACGAGATCTACTAGAAAGAAGTAATGGATTAGAAAAGCAAATTGAAAATGCTATTAAATTTATCGAGGAAACCGTTCCGGTACCACTGATAATGATCCGCGAGAACGAGACTGATGTTATTCACGGGAAACCTTTCGAAGGAGCGAATCATGATCTGGTGTGGGAAATAATGAAAGCCATGTATGTTCAAATGATTAATAATGGTTATAGCTGTGAAGATGCTAAAGCAAAGATAGCAAATATCGAGCCTTTTGATTCATACTTGGAATATATTGAGCGCTTAGAGATTAACAGATGAATAACGCAGCAATTAGAATTATGAGGATTATGCTCGGCAGTAACACCTCGGTTAGAAGGGATGAAATAGAAGCAAAAGTAAATCAGCTGCTGGAAATGCCTGATTTTTCTGACTGTGACAAAGATCAGCTAATTAGGGAAATTGAAAGCATTTATAATGTTCGAGTCGAAGATTTCAGGATTATCGAAAGGGAAGATAGAAGAAAACCATGGTTAAGCGAAAGAAGAGCCAATATTGATTGGGGTTTCTGGCCACGCTATAAGACATACCTGCAAGATGAAAAGAATTTTGCTCCAGATACTTTGATTAAGCTTGATCGTTTGACAGACAGGATTCTTGATGGCCTGTTCGACCCGGTAGAAAATGTTCAGATCGATAAGAAAGGTCTTGTTGTCGGGCAAGTTCAATCGGGTAAGACTTCAAATTATACTGGACTTATTTGTAAAGCAGTGGATGCTGGGTTCAAGCTTATTGTCATTCTTGCTGGAGTTCATAATAATCTGAGAAGCCAGACTCAACTAAGGTTGGATGAAGGTTTTTTAGGTTTTGATACGCAACACACAAGAGCCTTTAATCGAAACAATATTAGAATTGGAGTTGGAAGGATCAACCGTGATAGCGTTGCTCACTCACTTACTTCTAGCCTTGATAATGGTGATTTCACAAAAGGTGGAGCAAATTCTTCCGGATTTAATTTTGATACTAATGAGCCCATTATCGCTGTTGTTAAAAAGAATCCTCGCGTATTGCTCAGGTTATATCAATGGTTTTCTGCCCAAGTATCCGCAGATTCTGATGGGGCTAGGACAATAAGCAATAAATCATTATTAATGATTGATGATGAAGCTGATCATGCGTCAATCAACACCAATAAACCTGAATGGCAGCCAACGAGAATTAACGGACAAATTCGTGATATATTGAGTATTTTCCGTAGATCAGGTTATGTGGGGTATACGGCAACTCCATTCGCAAATATTTTCATACCGCTTGGCGAAGACGACCTCTTCCCACGTGATTTTATTATTAACATACCCCCACCATCGAACTATATTGGCCCCGAGAAAGTTTTCGGATTTCGTTTCTTCGAGGATGATGAAGTATTGGATGATGTTTTACCGATAATAAATCGGATAGAAGACTATGCGACATTCGTCCCTAATCGACACAAGCAGTATGACCAACTTCCATCAACGATTCCAGAATCTCTAAAAATGGCTGTTCGTTGTTTTATTCTTACGTGTGCAATTCGTAGACTTCGAGGACAAACATCTGAGCATAATTCTATGCTAATTCATGTCTCAAGGTTTCAACGTTGGCAATACCACATCACCGAATTAATTCAGAATCAGTTTGATTATTACAGAATGGGCATTGATCAAAACGATAAAGAAGTATTAAACGCATTCAGAAGAACATTTGAAGAAGACCAACCATATTACAGATCATACGTCACCGTATCTAGTCAAATACTCAATTCACCGTTGAAATCGATTGATCCAGGAGTTCAAGTTCACTCTTGGGAAGAAGTACTTCCTTACGTACATGAGGCGGCAGCTAGAATTGAAGTAAGGCAAATACATGGAGGATCCAGAGAAGTGCTTGACTACTTTGATCACAAAGATGGACTTTCAGTTATAGTAGTTGGTGGTAATAAACTTTCAAGAGGTCTTACTCTTGAAGGATTGTCGGTAAGCTATTACTTGAGGTCATCTCGGATGTACGACACTCTTATGCAAATGGGTCGATGGTTTGGATATCGTCCAAATTATATTGATTTATGTCGATTGTTCACGAGCCGAGAACTGAATGAACACTTTTGTCATATTACCCATGCTGCAGAAGAATTACGGGAAGAATTTGATCTCATGTCAGATGTCGCAGGTTCAACACCTGAGCAATACGCGCTTAAGGTTAGAACACACCCTGGAGTGTTACAGATTTCCGCAACAAATAAGCTACGTTCGGCAGTAAATATACAATTAAGTTGGGCAGGTCGCTTAATAGAATCTTATGAACTTATCAAGAGTTCAAAAATTATTGAGCAAAATCTGAAGCACACAATATCTCTTTTTTCGACTTTGCCCGAAAATTACCAGGTTATCAACGATAATCTGCTTTGGTCAGACATTCCCGTAAATATGATTACTGATTTTCTGCGGGGCATTAATACACCGGAGAATTTAAAGGCATATGATCCAATAAATCTTATTCGATTTATTACAGCACAATTACCCAATAAAGAATTACTTAAATGGCGAGTTGCTCTAATGTCAAAACGTAGTACTCTCAAACAGGTGCCTTTTCAGATTGGAGGGATTCCGGTAAATATTGGATGTTTTATGAGAACTCAAGACGATAATAATTCTGATGAAAATATCTATTACTTGAAAAAATCCCATATTATAAGTCCGAATGATGAGTTTATTGATCTTACTCCGGAAGAATACAGTTACGCTATGCAATTAACTAGAGAACAACGAGCAAGGAAAAACAAAGAAGGGGAACCTGCATACCCAAATGGAGAAATTGTTCGTAACAGGATTCGCAATCCCCAGAATCCCTTGATGTTGATCTATTTACTGGATCCTTCATACGCAAAAATGCCCAAAGGATCCCAACCATTTGTCGGATTTGCGATCAGCTTTCCTGGTAGTAAGCATAATGAATATATAACTTATAAGGTTCACGAGGAGCTATTAGGGTACCTTGACTTCGAAGACTACTTGGAGGATTTTGACGTTATTGATGAGAATTGAAACTATCTGGGAAGAACTTGAAGGCGATCAATCACTAAATTCAGGAATAATCTATAAGAGGTTTTCTGAAGAAATTAAATCGGACATTTACGTTGCTGTTAAGTCACCCGAAAAATTACGCTGTATAGCTGCGCGAGTAAACGCATCGCCGCATTTAGATACGGAAAAACTAGATAATTTCCGTGAGATAAAAATAGAGGCTGTTGAAGACCAACAACACCCAGAAAAGCAGTTCTTACTGATTCTCCTCCTCGACCCTCAGCATCAAGATATTTTTGCCACTCTTTCTGAGGACTTGATGAATCAGGTTAAAGATATCACGGACGAGAATCAACTTATTAAGGACTTATTTTCAAGGTTGATAAAGTGGCAAACTCTTTTCGAAAAAGCTAAATCACTTGGTTTATCAGAAGAATCACAGATAGGGTTATATGGTGAACTGTTTTTCTTGCGGAAATTCCTCAAGCGGGAAACAAATCAAGAATTTTGTGTCGAAGTATGGAAGGGGCCTGAAAACGCTGTTCAAGATTTTCAGTATTCGAATTGGGCTGTTGAAGTAAAAGTAACACACGGGAAAAACCACCAAAAAATTCATATTTCTAATGAGCGTCAGTTGGATACAGATTTTGTTCCAAATATATATTTGTACCATTTGTCAGTTGATATTCGGGAGGAAAAAGGAGAAAGTCTAAATGACATGGTTGATGATGTATTCAAAATAATTAACGAGAATGGTATTGCGAGCGCATTATATAAATCCAAATTACTGGACGCAGGATTTTATGATAATCATCGCTCGTTATATTCGACTAAAAGTTACAATATCAGAATGGAGCGAGTTTTTAGGGTCAATGATACGTTTCCCCGAATATCTGAAAGCCAAATACCAAGCGAGATAGGTGACGTTAGGTATTCCGTTGTTATCGGAGATGACGTTCCGTGGAAACTATCAGAGGACGAATTATTTCTAACAATAAGACCGAAAAATGCTTGAAACTCAAGAGATTGAAAAGTATTATTCAGAATTACAGGAAGACATAAATGCCCTCCTAATCTCAGAGGAGCAAGGGGCGACCCCAGAACAAATATTTACCGAGCAAGCCCTGACTTTATTAGATGAAGCTGGAGAAACAGAGAACTTCCGGGTTTGTTATGACGAGAAAATTAGCAGACGTGGGATCGAGCATAAAATAAATGGTTATGCATTGTATGAAAACTACGAAACTCTTGATTTATTTATCACAATATACAATCCTGGCATGACTATTTCTACTCTTCCAAAGTCTGATATAGAAAAGGCAGTAAGCAGGGCTGTTAAGTTTTTTGAAAATGCCAAACAAAAAGGGTACGTTGATCAAATTGCAGAAAGCTCAGAGATTTTTGATATAGTTAATACACTAGCGAAATCTCCTGATGTGCAGGAGTATTTGTCCAGAGTCAATATCTTTATCCTGACAAATGGAGAGGTAAGATCTAGTCTTGTACTAAAACAAAGTTCTCCAGACTATAAACTAATATTAAGAATTATCGATATCCACTACTTGTATAACTTATCGGATAAATCAAGAATTCCCATTGAGATAGATTTTACCGAATTTGGTGTCCCCTTACCGTGTATAACAACGAATGTTGAACTTGAAGGATATCAGTCATATCTGGCAATTATTCCAGGTGCTATATTGGCTACAATATATGAAAGATATGGTTCTAGACTATTGGAACAAAATGTCAGGTCTTTCCTGCAGTTTTCAGGAAAAATAAACAGGGGTATCAGAGATACAATTAGGATGCGTCCACATATGTTCCTTGCGTTTAACAATGGTATCGCTGCGACTGCGGAAGAAGTGAAATTTGTTCCACTTGATAATAGCGAAGGTTATGCAATATCACTTATTAGAGATTTCCAGATTGTAAATGGAGGACAGACTACAGCGGCTATTTATCATACTTGGAAGAAGTATAGAACAAATATTTCCGAAGTATACGTTCAACTGAAATTAACGACAATAAAAGACAAAGAAAGCACTGGTGAGATAGTAGCAAAGATAGCAGAATATGCAAATACACAGAATAGAATCTCTGCTTCTGACCTCAGTTCCAATAATCAAAGTTTAGTCAAGCTTGAAATGATATCTAGATCAATATGGGCACCACCTAAAGATGGACAGTCAAGTCAAACGAGATGGTTTTTCGAAAGAGCGAGAGGTCAGTTCAGAAACGAAAGATTGCGACAAGGTTTTACACCTTCAAAGAGAAAAGCATTCGATCTTAAAAACCCAAGAAAACAGGTTTTCACAAAGGAGTTACTGGCCAAGTATATCAATTGTTATCAGGAAGTCCGCAGGAATAATAGAGCTGTTATTGGGCCACATATTGTTGTGAGAGGGAGTCAAAAGAATTACGCACAATTTTTTACCCATAATCTCTATGATGAACCTGATGAAATCTACTTTCAGGATTCCGTAGCAAAAGCGATTCTTTTTCAAACAGCCGAATTTGTATATGGAATTCAACCAAATTCGATAGGTGATCTGAGGTACATAACTGTTCCTTATTCAATCGCTTGGCTGAGTTACAAATTGGAGAATAAATTAGATCTTTATAAAATATGGCGAGATCAGAAATTAGATGCAATATTTGAAGATGTTCTTCGTCAAACTATGATAAGAGTTGAGGATTCTATCAAAGGAAATGCTCCCGGTTCTCTTTATGGTGAATGGGCAAAAAAAGAAGAGTGTTGGAGCTTCATTAGAAAAGAGGATTTTTGCATAGATCTAAGTAAAATAAAACATTATGTTACTGACCCAAACGAGATAAACGAAAGAAGAAATATTGACGACAATCAACAAATAAGAACTCAGTTTCTAGAAGAAATCGAATCATTAGGTGCGGATAACTGGAAAAGAATATATTTGTGGTGCAGAGATTCTGAGCAAATATCCCAATTCTCAACAGATATGGCTCATACCATAGGTAGGAAAATAAAGGACAAAATCACATTATCATCAAAAGAGATTTATGCCTCCCACTTATTACTGGAAGAAATAGCCAGCAAAAGCTCTTTGCTTCAATCAATCTATGAAGATGCCGAATATGAAGGTACCGATGACTAATAGCATTGAAAAAGTAATACCAATAATTGATATATTTGCCGGACCCGGAGGTCTTGGAGAAGGGTTTGCATCTTTGAAAAGCAGACGCGGTGTCCCTAGGTTTAATATTGCTCTCTCAATTGAGAAAGAACAATTTGCACACAAGACCCTAACCCTTCGTGCATTTTTCAGGCAGTTTGAGGATAATTCAGTTCCAGATGAATATTACCAGTATTTGCGAGGTGAAATCACTGGTGACAAATTATTCGGTCGCTATCCCCAAGAAGCAGAGAAAGCGATGTCACAAACGTTGAGAGCCGAGCTAGGCGTGATAGATGAGAAGGAAGTTGACTCTCATATCCGAAGTGCTATTGACGGTTCATTTAACTGGGTACTGATTGGTGGTCCCCCCTGCCAGGCATATTCGGTTATTGGACGATCCAGATATTCAAGAATCTGGAGAGAAGATCCGAGCAAACGCGATGAAGATATCAGACATTATCTTTATCGTGAATACCTCCGCATTCTTGCTGTTCACCAGCCAGCGGTTTTTATTCTTGAAAACGTCGAGGGACTCTTATCCTCGGTAGTTTTCAATGGAAAGATTGCCGATAGAATATTTCAGGATCTTGAAAATCCAAAGAAAGTGACAGGCAGTTTTGTATATATTGAAGGGGAAAAGGAATACAGGCTTTTCTCATTTACTCGTGAACCAAGGGTTTTTAACCCTTTAGGCGAACCGGAGTTTCTCCCTAAAGATTTTATTATCAGATGTGAAAGATATGGGATTCCTCAAGCACGGCATAGAGTAATAATTTTAGGAATCAGAAGTGGCATAAATCTTAAACCGGAACTACTGGAGCAACAATCAAACGAAATCAACATCGAAATGGTGATTAATGATCTGCCAAAAATCAGAAGCGGAATATCGAAAGGCACAGATTCAAACGAAGCATGGCTGAGTATTATCAGACAATTACAGTGTAACGGAGTACTCTCAGATCCGATTGTCAGTAACAATGTGAAAGGGGAAATCATAAACCGGATCAGCAACCTGTCGGATGATCTGAATCGTGGAGATGAGGCGATAACGATGGATAAGTCTCCTGTACCCAGGGCTTTAAGGGGCTGGTTATACGATGAAAATCTGAAAGGAGTTGTTAATCATTCCAGCCGGGGGCATATGCCTTCTGACCTCCACCGATATTTCTTCAGCAGCTGTTTCGCATCTGTAAACCAATTTACCCCAAAACTGAGGGATTTTCCTAAAGCCCTTCTCCCCGAGCACAAAAATGTTGTAGCAGGAGTAGATAGTCCACAGTTCTCAGATAGATTCCGAGTACAATTATTTGGTAAACCTTCTACAACTATTACCTCTCATATTTCAAAAGATGGACACTATTATATTCATCCTGACCCAACACAGTGCCGTAGTCTCACCGTACGAGAAGCTGCACGACTGCAAACTTTTCCCGACAATTATTACTTCGTTGGCCCACGTACTTCCCAATACCAGCAAGTCGGCAATGCGGTACCGCCTCTTCTTGCATATCAGCTGGCTGAAAAAGTGTATAAAATACTGCGACAAGTACCTGGATGAGTGACAAACAAGTGGTTGATAAACTTTCCAAAGGACATCGAGCTTGGAATATGTCCAGAATTCGGTCTAAAGATACTAAACCAGAAAGAGTAGTGCGTTCTATATTGCATAAGATGGGATATCGCTTTCGTCTTCATGAAAAAAAGCTTCCTGGGGTGCCTGACATAGTTCTTCGCAAATATAGAACAGTTATTTTTGTTCATGGCTGTTTCTGGCATCGTCATACAAATTGTAAATATGCTTATTATCCTAAAAGTAGAACTGAATTCTGGTCCGCGAAATTTAAAATAAATGTCGAAAGGGATAAAGAGGTTAAGAAACAACTGCAAGAACTAGGATGGAAAGTCATTACCATATGGGAATGCGAGATATCATCTACTCATAGTATTCAAAAAGTCTTGGCAGATAATTTACCAAAGCAAGAAAGACACCTAGTCCAAGATACCGATTAAGGGAAAATAATGACAGATAAACCAAGAATAGACGGATCTAACGTACTGTACCACTACCTTCAGAAGGACCTTTTTCGCAATGATATCTGGTTCTTCCAAATGCTTGTTGCGCGGTTAGTGGCATCTTTGGGTATCTGGTTCCGCCCGTCGTTTTACCAAAAATCCCCTTTGTTAAGGCCATATGCAGTGCGTGATCCTACCTGTCGAAAGAATACTAACCCTGAGAAGATTGAACAATGGGGTTGTCCTAATGAAAAAGGCTACTTCAGGGATGATAACAGTTTATTAAAAGATATACCTAAAAACCTAAAGGTTATTAGTCCACTAAAAGATCTATATCAGGGGAAATGCATCGGAAAAGGCTTTGTAGCATCACATATTTGGCGCGAAGTAGATCCTTTGCATTCCAGTAAGCCGCTTGCCTCTCGCGATCCTTGGACCTATTCATTCGTTCCTAATCTGGTCTGGCTCCCAGCACAGGTTTCTAAACTTACAGATCGGGAGGGATCTTTCGCCCAATTCTATCTTCAAGCAATATCAGTTAAAATTTACCGTGACGTTCCTGTTTCTCCCGCCATACAACCCTTTGCAGATGAAGCTTGGAATCGATTAATAATTAACGATACGATACCGCAGCATGGACTTCCTCAGGAGAAGGAACTTTCGTTTTTTGATGACACACCGTCTTTTTGGGCACACAGATTGGATGATATTGAATCTGTCTCTGGAGCTCTGCAAAGAGTTTTAAGTGGCGAACCTTTACAAACGGAAGTTGTCTCTAGACGATATGGGGCAGGACTCAGTTTATTAGGTTCGGATGCCTTGGAGCCATTAGCGAATACTTTGAACAAATATCTGATCGCGCTCCGTGGTACAAGTACTATTAACACATGCTGAGCATGAATCCGGTCATCAGTGGACTCGTGAAGATCTAAGAAAATATTACTCCAAATTCACTGGCTTCGGTCTACTAAATCTGATTGGGAGTCATGTCGTCTATTCTCCAAACCATAAATAGGTCCTTGGTCACATTTAGTCAAAAAGTTTAGACAGGCGCGATGTCCTCAGGCTTCAAGCAGATGCTCCTGTTAGAAACAGTAGTCAGTAGTCAGTAGACAGTAGTCAGTAGTCAGGAGTCAGAATTCAATAATCAGTAGACAGTAGACAGTAGTCAGAAGTCAGCATTCAAATTTTCTTATTCCGATAACAACGTTGCCATCTTCTGGAGCGCCTCCGAGATTGTCTCGGTTGGCAAAGTGCATATCAATTCTGCATTTCGAGCGCGCCAATCCAAACTCTTAACCTGGTCAGATAATATTGCTCCTGCCACTGGTAACCCCGCGGGAAGAAGAATCTCAAAAGGGTAGCCCTTGGGTTGGCTGGTTATTGGACAAAGGATGGCCAGTCCTACCTTGCTGTTATAGCTTTGTGGTGACAGCACCACGGCCGGACGGCGTCCGGCTTGTTCGTGACCTTCTTGCGGATTCAAGCTAATCCACACCACATCTCCGCAACCAGGCACATAAGTCCGGGGGCCTACCACGTTTCATTCCCCACGGCGGAGCCGGTATCAACCTCATGATGCAAGTTCTCTTTGGTGACCTTTGATAGGAGTTGTTCCAGGGTCAGCTTCGGCTTAGTTACCGGCGTGACAACGATTTTCCCATCTGCCAGCGATACTTCGACGCACGTCTCTTTCTGGAGTCCCACTTCATCAGCGAAAGATTTCGGAATGCGCAAAGCGAGACTGTTACCCCATTTCTGAACACGCGTCTTCATGTCAAACCTCCATTCACGGTATCTACAATGAAGATACTCTTTCTACAGGCGCTTGTCAAGTCTGTACAAGAGGGGAAAGGCACAATTTGTTCCTGAGCCCGCTGAAGTCACAAAGCGGCAAAAAGTTTAGACACGCGTGGTGTCCTCGGGCTTCAAGCAGATGCTGTTGGTAAAAATACCGGGAAAAGCGATGCAATGAAAACGATGTCTAAGAAAGCTACAAGACAGAGACTACGCTTCCTTGTCTAAGTCTTTGATAAGCTCGTCAACCGATTCGAAAGTCTTCACTCGCCCGGCCTTGATATCTTCGGCAGCTTCCTTCTCGCCTTTCTGCCACCGCTTTGTCCAGAAGTAAGCCTGGCTCTTATCTACAAGTTTCTTCGGCATTAACACAGCTCTCTCTTCTTCAACTTCAATTTCTACTATGTCACCTTCCTCTATTCCTAATTGCTCACGCACCGATGCCGGTAAAGTAATCTGCCCGTGTCTGGTAACCTTGGTCGTTGGCATCTTCATCACCTCCTACGGTCGCTCCAGTGTTTCATCGTGACGCCCGATATTGCGCAGGATAATCGTATCCCCCTCAAGCTCGAAAGTCATTCTCAGTGAACGGCTCACCCTGGCTTCCCAGATATGTTCAACTCCCTGCATTTTCTTCACTCTAAGGGCAGGATACCGCAGGTCCGTCGCCAGATTTCTCAACGCTTTCCGCGCCAGGTCCTTCTCCTCCTCTGTCAATTCCTTCCAGGCTTTTTTGAATCTGGCCGTCCGGGTAATCTTCACTACCGCCCTCGTCTCATATCTACTAGATTACTACATTAGTATATTACTAGCAAGGGGAGATGTCAAGGCCAGCTTGACACTACACATTTCGGCAAAAAGTTTAGACACGCGCGGTGTCCTCGGGCTTCAAGCAGATGCTCCTGGTAAAAATACCGGCAAAACAAGGTATAATAGCTGAAGCTAAAAAGTAGAAACCAGACTTGTGGAGGAGGTGATATGAGCCCAATATACAATGTGTACTGTGACGAAAGCTGTTACCTGGAAAGGGACCGCCAGCCAGTAATGGTGCTGGGGGCTGTCTGGTGTCCACTGGAAAAGACCCGCGAGATATCCGTGCGTATTCGTGAGATTAAGACAAGTCATGGGCTCTCCCCAAAATTCGAAAGCAAATGGACCAAAGTATCACCTGCCAAACAAGTATTTTACCTGGATTTGCTTGATTACTTCTTTGATGACGACGACCTTCATTTCCGTGCGCTTGTTGTGCAGGACAAATCAAGGTTGCAACATGAGCTTTACGGGCAGACTCATGATACCTGGTACTACAAGATGTACTTTGACATGCTGAAAGCAATTCTTGACCCTGAAGCTTGCTATCGCATCTATCTGGACATTAAGGATACACGGAGTGCTGCAAAGATTGCTAAGCTGCATGACGTGCTGTGTAGTAGCATGTATGACTTCGCGAGTCAGGTTATTGAGCGTGTACAGACGGTACGTTCCCACGAGGTGGAGATATTGCAACTTACTGATCTGCTTATTGGAGCTGTGTCGTATGTTAACCGCGGACTCCACAGGAATGCAGCCAAGCTCGCTGTGGTCGAACGGATGATAGAACGTTCAAGTTATAGCCTTACAAAAACCACTTTGCTAAGAGAGAACAAAGTTAATCTTTTCATGTGGCAAGCGACGGAGAGGCAGGGGTGACACAACCTTCTTGGTTACCGGATGCATTGCGGTATAGTGATTTTGACGGTGATTGGGAGAGATTTTTGGCTACCGTTTATCAAATATTCGAGCGTGATTTCAAACAATCGAGACCGAGCTACGAGGGGCGGACGGTAGTTCCTGATACAAGAATCGAAGATGGGAAGGAAGCAGGTTTTTGGCATATGACTTGTCGGTACGAGCCTCGGACACAGGCTAGGGAAATGGATTTGAGAAGGTGTGAGCGCATACCATGGCCCAGACCAATGATTGAGCACTCAGCAGACAAATCCCTATCCGTATGGAAAAGCGAAAGAAAGAAACCTAGTAGATCGCGTCAGACACGGGTTCTTATTTGGCTAGAGAATCTAGATTATGTAGTGGTGCTGGCAGAGAGACCGAGGGCGATGATACTTGTCACCGCTTATTGCACAGATATTAAATCTCACAAGGAGAAGCTCAGGAAGGAAAGAGACGAATACTATAAAACGCAAAAGCCGCCCGCTGGGGCGACTTAAGTACTCCTTCTACTCATGGTAGATGAGTTATTATTAGTTTAATATATTATGACAATTTTGTCAATAGCTAAGTGTCGCAGATTCCATCAAATAGCTTCGCCTGCAAGTATACTACAGTGCACTATCGTCAGGTTATACAAAACGCCAAAAAGTTTAGACAGGCGCGATGTCCTCAGGCTTCAAGCAGGTGGAACGAAAATCAAAAATAAAAGATAAAAAGTCAAAATTACAAGTCAAAAAGCAAAAATTCAGCGCCCTGGCGAGTCGGGGCTCGCAATGACACGGTGGGTTATTGCTCCTGTTAAAAATACCGGCAAAACAAGGTATAATAGCTGAAAGCGAGGACTACAAAGTGCTGATAGAATTAGATAGGAGGGGAAATGCGAGAGGTTATTTTATATCCCGGTGAGGATGGCTATTGGGTAGTAGAGTGCCCGAGCTTGCCTGGTTGCATAAGCCAAGGAAAGACAAAAAGGGAAGCAATTAAAAATATCAAGGAAGCTATAAGCTGCTACACCCACGCCCTCGAAGACGATAACCTTCCTGTACCCAAAGAGAAGTTTAAGGTATCAGTGGTAGTAGTATGAGCAAGCTTCCTGTCCTATCAGGCGAAAAGTGTATCAAAGCTTTGGCAAAGGCAGGATTCTATTTTAAAAGGCAGGAAGGTAGCCACGTGACACTCAGGAGAGACGAACCATTTTGCCAATTAGTTGTCCCTCTTCATAAAGAATTGGATAGAGGAACAGTGCGGGCTATTATTCGTCAGGCGGGATTGTCAGTAAGCGAATTTACCAAGCTGCTGTAACGGTGTTAACCAAGCGGGATGAGATAGATATAGATGAATTATTCGCGGAGCCGATTTCAAAAAGAAACCAATAAAGCGGTACAAGAATACGTGGCGTCTATTCTCTTTGACCGGCGGCTATACCGCCAGGACATCGAGGGAAGCATCGCTCACGCCAGGATGCTGGCAAAGCAAGGGATAATAGCCGGGAGCGAGGCGGAAACGATAATCAAAGGGCTCAACTCTATTCGAAAGGAAATCGAGCGAGGGAAGTTTCAATTCAAGACCGAGTTCGAGGATATACACATGAACATCGAAGCGGGGTTGTTTGAAAAGATAGGCGATGTGGCCGGCAAGCTCCATACCGCCCGGTCCAGGAATGACCAGATAGCTCTGGACTTGCGCCTCTTCGTCAAGGAGGAAATCTTGAAAACCATTGATAAGATAAAAGCTCTGCAAACTTCTCTGGTGGAGTTAGCCGAGGCGAACAAAGCTGTCGTCATGCCCGGCTATACTCACCTGCAGCAAGCCCAGCCAATTCTCCTGGCACACCACCTGCTGGCTTATTTCGACATGTTTCAGCGGGACAAGGAAAGATTCCACGATTGTCTGAAGCGCACCGATGTGCTGCCCCTGGGCAGTGGTGCCTTAGCCGGCGTCCCTTATCCCCTGGACCGGGAATTCGTGGCCCGGGAGCTGGGCTTCAGCAAGGTAAGCACCAACAGCCTGGATGCTGTTTCCGATAGAGACTTCGTCATAGAATACGAAGCGGCGGCGGCCATCACCATGATGCATCTTTCCAGGCTGGCTGAGGAGCTTATCCTGTGGTCATCGAGCGAGTTTGGCTTCATAGAGATCGGCGAAGCCTTTACCACGGGCAGCAGCATAATGCCTCAGAAGAAAAATCCCGATGTCGCCGAGCTGGCCAGAGGGAAAACCGGGCGGGTATATGGCAACCTCATGGGCATCTTGACTACTATGAAGTCTCTGCCTTTAGCCTATAACCGGGATATGCAGGAGGACAAGGAAGGGCTTTTCGACACTGTGGACACGTTACACTCCAGTCTGGAAGTATTTGCGGGGATGGTAAAAGCGGTTAAGATAAACACCGAGCGTATCTCTCAAGCGATGAAAACAGATTATATCCTGGCCACCGACCTGGCCGATTATCTGGTGAAGAAAGGCATGCCATTTCGGGAAGCCCACGGCGTGGTAGCCAAACTCAGCAAATATGCCATGAGTAAGGGCAAGAGCTTCCGGGAGCTCGGCCGGAAGGAATACAAAAAGTTCTCCGCGCTCTTCGCCAACGATGTATATAAGATAACTTTGGAATCATCGGTAGCCGCCCGAAATGTTGCCGGCGGCACCTCCCCCCAGCAGGTGGGAAAGGCACTGAGAAGAGCCAAGAGGCTAATCAAGAAATGATTAAGCTGGCGCCGTCGATTCTTTCCGCTGATTTTGCCCGCCTTGGTGAGCAAATTGCCGAGGTCGCCAGGGCCGGGGCCGATTATATCCACGTGGATGTTATGGACGGTCATTTCGTGCCCAATATTACCATCGGGGCCCCGGTGGTGGCTTCAATCCGCCGGGTAACCAGCCTGCCCCTGGATGTCCACCTGATGATAGAGCATCCGGAGCGGTATATCTCCGAATTTATCAACGCAGGCGCCGATATTATTACCGTGCATGTAGAAGCCTCTCCCCATATTTATAGTACGATTCGGTTGATAAAGGAACTGGGGGCCAGGGCCGGAGTATCCTTAAATCCACCTACTCCTCTCAGCGCAGTAGATGAATTTATTCATCATGTGGATTTGATTCTCATTATGAGCGTTAATCCCGGCTTCGGCGGGCAATCCTTTATCCCGGAAACATTGCCCAGGATAGCGAATATGCGCAAAATCCTTGATAATAGAAAACCGGGTGTCGAGCTCGAAGTCGACGGGGGAATTACTGCCGACAATGCTCCTGACATAGTCGAAGCCGGTGCCGATGTCCTGGTGGCTGGAAACAGCGTATTCAGGGCCGAAGAGGGGATAAGCGGTGCGATGCAGAGGCTGAGGGAAGCGACGGCATAGGAAAATCAAAGATCAAAAGTTAAAAATCAAAATGACAAGTCAAAATTCAAAATTTTTTAGCCTCCCTCTTTCTGTCTTTGCGAGGCTGACAAAGTCAGCCGAAGCAATCTCGCTGTAATTTCAGGAGATTGCCACGCACCTTTCAGGTGCTCGCGATGACAATGGGATAAGGGTTCGCAATGACAGTACGAACATTAAATCCTAAATTCGAAGCACGAAATCCTGAACAAAAGAAAGGGAAAGTTAATTCTTCTCATCAAAATATAAATGACCAAAACAATTTAGGACTTTGAATTTCGATATTGGGATTTGTTTAGAGCTTAGAAATTAGTATTTAGGATTTAGTCGGTGGGGTTGATTTAGCGGGCGGCTTTATATTGGGTGCGGAGGCATCTGGTGCAGATGTTGACTTTTCTTTTCTTTCCTTCTACCATAATCGTAGTTCGGTGAATATTAGGTAGCCAGCGTCGCAAGGTACGCCTCTTGGAGTGGCTTACATTATGCCCGGTTTGAGGTTTCTTACCGCAAATCTCGCACTTCATAGAAACTTCTCTATCTGTTAAATTTGCGTAATGATAGCACAACTATCAGCCCGGGTAAAGGGGATGGGATGAAAACTGATTTAGCCGATGGTCAAACCCTGAAGGAAATGTTTGCCTCAGGAACTGCCTGGCTGGAAAAAAGCGCCCCCGATATCAATGCTATAAACGTTTTCCCTGTTCCCGATGGTGATACCGGAACCAATATGGTGCTCACCATGAAGTTTGCTCTGGAAGAGGCAAAGCTCAATTCGGATAACCAGGTCTCCTCGGCAGCCAAAGCGCTGGCTCACGGTGCTTTAATGGGAGCGCGGGGCAATTCCGGGGTTATCTTATCTCAATTCTGGCGTGGTTTAGCTAAAGGGCTGGAGGGCAAGACCTATTTCAACGGCGGGGATTTTGCCAGAGCACTGGCCGGAGCATCACAAATGGCTTACAAAGGGATTGTCAATCCTGTTGAAGGGACTATCCTGACAGTACTTAAAGACGCATCTAAAGCTGCTCAAGAAGCAGTAAAAAATGATGATGCCCTGGTCTCGGTATTGGAAGCGGCGGTAAAATCGGCTGAGGATTCAGTGGCCCGGACGCCCAGCTTACTGCCAGTATTAAAAGAGGCTGGAGTGGTGGATGCCGGTGGGCAAGGATTGTATGTTTTGCTGGACGGCGCCCTTCAATTCCTCAAAGGAGAGTCACAGAAGCTACAATATCGGAGGCCCCGCCTGGTTGTTGCCGAGACAGAATTAGCTCCCAGGGCAGCCCAGAGGCCGACCCAGCTGGAAATGCCTCATGGGTATTGCACAAATTTTGTCCTGGAGGGACAGAATCTTAATTTAGGCAAAATCGAAAAAGACCTCAAAAAGAAGGGGCAATCTTTGATAATTACCAGCGACGATACTCTGGTCAGAGTCCATATCCATAGCTTAGAGCCCGGTGAAATCCTGAGATATGCCACAAAGTTGGGCAAACTGCATGAGATAACTATTAATAACATGGATGACCAATATGCAGAATTCATCAAGATGCAGAGGGAAAGAATGCCTTCAGTCGATATCGCCATGGTAACAGTGGCCACTGGAGACGGTTTTTTCGAGCTACTTAATAGCCTGGGTAACATAATCATTGTTCCCGGTGGTCAAACGATGAATCCCAGCGTTCGTGAACTCCTGCAAGCTGTAGAATCAGCTCCCTCGGACAACATTATTCTACTGCCCAATAACAAGAACATAGTGTCTGCCGCTTCCCATGTCCGGTCATTAACTTCCAAAAAAGTGAAGGTGATTCCCACCAGGAATATCCCTCAAGGCATAGCGGCATTGCTTGCTTTCGGTTATGACATGAATCTAGAGAAAAATGCTCGGGCTATGGAGAAAGCAATAAGTAAAGTACAGGCTATAGAGGTTACCAGAGCAGTGCGCGAGACTTGTCTTGGTGGCCTGGAAATAAGAAAGGGGCAATTTATTGCTATTCTGAACGATGAAGATTTGATAGCCAGGGCTGATAAAATAGGGGATGTTATCCTTGAAGCTCTAGGCAAAGCAGGAGCTGAAAAGTCGGGGATAGTCACCATTTATTACGGTGCTGAAATCAAGGGTGTTGAAGCTCAAGAGATAGCTCAAGAAATTCGTGACCGATACCAGACCGAGGTCGAGGTAGTTTATGGTGGTCAACCCAATTATAATTATATAATTTCCCTGGAATAACGTTAAGTCAAAAATCAAAGATAAAAAATAAAAATGACAAGTCAAAAATCAAAAATTCTTAGCATCCCCTTTGCCGTCATTGTAAGTCCCGATTTATCGGGACGAAGCAGAGATAATGAGATTGCCGCGCTTCGCTCGCAATGACAAAAAGCGTTGTACTTGATGAATCAAGCTTTGGCGGAGATAAGGAATAGTGGTTAAGGTTGTAACTGATAGCTGCTCTGACATTACCCCGCAGTTAGCCCGGGAGCTCGGGATTACTGTGGTGCCGTTGTATGTCCAATTTGGCAATGAGACCTACCGGGATAATGTCGATCTGAGTACGGAGGAGTTCTACCATAAGTTGAAAACAACTAAGATTCACCCCACCACATCAACGGTCACCCCGGCTGATTTTGCCGAGCTTTTCACTAAATTAGCGGAAGAAACAAAGGAAATCCTGACTATAACTCTTTCTGAAAAGTTCAGTGGCACTTATGCAGCGGCGCTGCAGGGCAAGGCTATGGCTACCAAGGATTGCCACATTGAGGTCATTGACTCTAAGTTGGTAGCAGGCGCACAAATGCTTTTAGTTATCCTGGCAGCTAAGATGGCTCAGGCAGGGGCTAATTTGAAGCAAATCGCTGACTGGGTCAGGAGAGCGGTTTCCAGAATGCATGTTCGTATGAGCTTCGATACATTGGAATACTTGAGAAGAGGCGGGCGCATTGGTAAGGCACAGGCTTTCCTGGGTAGCTTGTTAAAAGTAAATCCTGTCTTGGGAATAAAAGACGGTGCAACCTTTCCTATCGCTCGCTCCCGCAACCGAACTCAAGCTATGGACCTTCTGGTAAATTTTGTCAGGGGTTTCAGCCAGATAGAAGCCGTGGCTATCGAGGATGCCACTACCCCCGATGATTTACAGACATTAGCCGGGCGGCTTAAGGATGTAGTCCCTCCAGAGCGCATCCATCGTTCCAATGTAAGCCCGGTGGTCGGAACTCATGTTGGTCCTCATGTCCTGGCTGTTGCCGTCCTTGAAGCAGAATAGAAAGTGACAGGCATTGATTCGCTACGAAACGTTCTTGAGCTGGAACGCCGGAAAGGTTACACCGATAAGGCAGTAATCGGCGGCCTGGATAAGTATCTTCACAAACAGGCCGGGCAAATCAGGCAGAGTATCAATAACCCGCAGCTTGTAAGCGGCTTTGATGAACTTAACTTAGCCAATTCCAATTATGGCTCTTACGGCGTGGATGAGCGTAAGAGATGGATGACAAATGTCTTGGGCTGGTTAGATAAGATAGAAAAAGCGACGAAAACGAACAGAAGTCAGAAGTCAGAAGTCAGAAGTCAGAAATCAGTAGTCAGTAGTCAGAAGGCGGCGGCTGAGCCCCGCCAGAATCGAAGGGAAGGGCTGGACTCGCCCATAACTGTTATCAAAGGCATCACGTCCAGCGTAGCTAACAAATTTGCCAGGCTCAATGTCAGAGAATTGCGCGATTTGCTTTATTTCTTTCCCCGACGCTATGTCGATTACAGCCGGAGGAAACCCGTCTCTGAACTTATAGAAGGCGAAGACCAAACTATCATAGGCACAATCTGGCAAGCCAGAGTAGCTACTCTTGGTAACCGGCGAGGCACAGAGGCAATTGTCGGCGACAAGACCGGAAACATCAGAGTGGTCTGGTTTAATCAACCTTACCTGGCAAAAAGCTTCCATACTAATGACAGAGTAGTAATCAGCGGTACGGTCGGCCTGTTCAAAGGACACAAGGTATTCGCGTCCCCGGAATGGGAATTGCTTAAAGATAAAGAACTGATTCACACCGGGCGCCTGGTTCCCGTCTATCCCCTTACTCAAGGCTTATATCCCAGGCAAGTAAGAAAATGGACCAAGGAGACTGTCGATGGCTATGTCTGGCAATTGGGTGATTTCCTGCCTTCAGATATTAAAACTCACTGCCAGTTATTAGACCTTCCCGCCGCAATTGCTCAAGTTCACTACCCCGATGACCTGGCAATGGCGGAAAGGGCAAGAGGGCGGTTAGCCTTCGACGAGCTATTTCTTCTGCAGTTAGGTGTGCTGGCTAGAAAGCGGGACTGGCAGGAAAGTCAACCGGGTAATGCCTTTCATGTAGACCAGGAAGTTATCAGCAGATTTTTAAATTGCCTGCCTTTCACTCTGACCCAGGCCCAGGAGCGAGTGTTACAGGAAATTTTAACCGACCTCAAACAAGCAAAAGCCATGTCACGTCTTCTTCAGGGGGAGGTAGGCAGCGGCAAAACCGTAATTGCGACCCTGGCTCTCTTGATAGCTGCTGCCAACGGTTACCAGGGGGCGTTAATGGCGCCCACCGAGGTCTTGGCTGAGCAACATTACACCAATATCTGTGGCTATCTGTCCCAGGTCGGCACCCAGGAACCTGGTTCCGAGCCGGGCGAAGGAACTATCAGGTGCTACACAGGCTTTCTCTCCAGGCCACTTACCATCGCTCTGCTCATCGGAAGCCTCAGCAGTAATGAGAAGGAGAGGCTACATTATAAAATCGGGCAAGGTGAAGTGGATATTATTGTCGGCACCCATGCCCTTATTCAAAAAGCAGTAGAATTCAACAAATTAGGGTTGGCGGTAATAGATGAGCAACACCGCTTTGGCGTGTTACAACGCTCGGCCCTGCGGCAAAAGGGGTTCAACCCTCATGTCCTGGTCATGACAGCCACACCTATTCCTCGAACCATGGCGCTGACGCTCTATGGAGACCTCGACATTTCGGTTATCGATGAGCTGCCGCCGGGGCGACAGGTAGTGAGAACAAAGTGCCTCGAACCACAAGATAGAGAAAAAGCTTATATCTTCCTTCATCGCCAGGTCAGCAATGGCCGGCAAGCTTTCATCATCTGCCCCTTAGTCGAAGAATCCGAAATACTCGAGGCAAAAGCCGCCACAACGGAATATGAGCGACTATCCCGAGAGGTTTTCCCGAATTTAAAATTAGGACTACTCCATGGTCAAATGCCTGGTACTGAGAAAGAGGAGGTGATGCGCCGTTTTCGAAGCGGGGAGCTCGATATTCTGGTGTCAACCTCGGTAGTGGAGGTGGGCATCGACGTACCCAGGGCCTCTGTCATGATGGTAGAGGGTGCTGAACGCTTTGGCTTATCTCAGCTCCACCAGTTCAGGGGACGTGTGGGGCGAGATAAAGAGCAAGGTTATTGCCTGCTTATCTCGGAAAAGCTTTCACCGGAAGCAAGGGAGCGTCTCCGGCTGATGGAGAAGGTTCACGATGGCTTTGTCCTGGCTGAGAAAGACTTAGAGCTACGAGGTCCCGGGGAATTTTTCGGCACCCACCAGAGCGGCCTGCCCGACCTCAAACTTGCCAAGCTAACCGATTTACGCAGTCTGGAGTTAGTTCGGCAAGAGGCGATAACTCTTTTTCAAAGCGACCCCAATTTAAACAAAGCTGAACATCAACCCTTACGTCAACAATTGAGTCGGGCATGGTCCAGGGGCGCTGAATGGAGCTAATTCCCGCTAAATACTAAACTCTAAATCCAAAATACTAAACAAATCCAAATGACGAAATAAGAAATCCAAAGCGATAAAGTTTGTAAGGGCGCAGTTTAAGATTTGCTCGTAAATCGGTAAGGTTTAGCAAAAACTTTCCAATTTAGCTAGAATATGGAGAAAATAAAAACGCACCAGGGAAGTGCCAAAGAGATTTATTATGTACATTGATAAATATCGACTGGATGGGAAAGTAGCTTTAATCACCGGCGGCTCAAGAGGCATCGGCCGAGCCACTGCACTGGGTTTTGCCGAAGCCGGAGCAGACGTTGTAGTAGCCAGCAGGAAACTTCCTGACCTGGAGAAGGTAGCCGAAGAGATAAAGAAATCAGGAAGGAAATCCTTACCGGTAGCGGCTCATGTGGGGCGGATGGAAGATATAAACAACCTGGTCGCCAAAGTCACCAATGAATTTGGGAAAATCGATATCCTGGTGAACAACGCAGGCACCAGCCCGGCGTTGGCCTCTTCATTAGAGGTTGATGAACGTCTATGGGACAGTATCTTGAATCTTAATCTGAAGGGATTATTCTTCCTTAGTCAGGCCGTAGCTAGAGTGATGAAGGAACATGGCGGAGGCAAGATTATCAATGTCGCCTCAATGGATGGATTTAAACCAGAGCCAAATATTGGCACGTATGCAATCAGCAAGGCTGGGGTCATAATGGTAACCAAGGTCATGGCCCTGGAATTGGCTCAGTATAATATCCGCGTAAATGCGATAGCTCCCGGAAATGTGCACACCCGTCTCGGCGACTCCCGCTTCCTAGCTATGCCTGAATACGAGGGGGAGATGATCAAAAGGACACCCCTAGGACGCATAGCCGACCCTGATGATATGGTAGGTGCGATGATTTATCTGGCATCCGATGCCTCCAGCTTCGTGACAGGAGAATGTATCACTGTAGCCGGTGGAATTCGTCTGACTTAATTCGGAAAGCCGATGGGCTTATGAAAATCTTTGGTGCCATACTTGAGAAGACAACACAGGTTTGATATCGTGATTTTGGATTTAGGGTTTATTGTTTTGACATGCTCAAGCAAGAACTAGCCAGATGTTTGCAGCAAGCTGTATTGAAGGCACAGCAAGAAGGTGCACTCGATTCAGCCGCCTTGCCCGAGGTGCTTATAGAACATCCTCAAAACCCCGAACACGGAGATTTTGCTTCAGGCCTCCCTTTGAAGCTGGCTCGGGCTATGAAGATGTCCCCCATGGCTATAGCCGAAAAGGTCTCTGAGCATATAGTACCACCACCCCAAATTGACAGGATTTGGATTGCTTCGCCAGGCTTCATCAACTTCACCCTGCGGGAGGACTGGCTGAGTACGGAAGTGGAATCAGTCCTGGCTGCTGGTGAATCGTATGGCGATATTGAGCTAGGCAAAGGTAATAAGGTCCAACTTGAATTCGTTAGTGTCAACCCCACCGGACCTCTTCACGTAGGCCATGGCCGTGGTGCCGTTTTAGGCAGTACCCTGGCTAATGTGCTTACCGTCTCTGGCTATGCTGTAGAAAAAGAATTTTACATAAATGATATGGGTAACCAGATAGATAACTTCGGCCGTTCCCTCAATGCTCGCTACCGGCAATGTCTGGACAAAGAAGCCACCATGCCACCGGATGGCTACTACGGCAATTACATGATTGACCTGGCCAAAGAAATAGTTCAGGAGCAGGGTGATAGATTTTTATCGTTGCCCGAGAGCGAGGCAGCTTCACAACTGGCGGAGGTTGGTACTGCCAGGATGCTACAGAAAATTAAACAGAACCTCGAGCTGCTAAACGTTGTTTTTGACACCTGGTTCTCAGAAAGAAGCCTTTATCAGGGCGGGCAATATAGCAAGGCTATGGAACTACTCCAGGGCGGGGCCTATATTGCCAAAAAGGAAAACGCTACCTGGTTCGAATCGAGCGCCCTGGGCGAAGACAAGGACAATGTCCTGGTGCGCAGCGATGGTTCTCCCACCTATTTTGCCTCTGATGTTGCCTACCATTACAACAAGTTTCTGGAGCGGAAATTCGACCGGGTTATTGATATCTGGGGGGCTGACCATCAGGGACATGTCCCTCGAATGAAAGCGGTGCTCAAGGCCTTAGGATGTGACCCTGAGCAGCTTAAGGTGATAATCTGCCAGTTAGTCACCCTGCGGCGTGGACAGGAGCTAGTTAAAGTATCCAAGCGTAGTGGCGATATTATTACTTTACAGGAGGTGATAGACGAGGTAGGCTCGGATGCTTGTCGCTTCTTGTTCCTCTCCCGTTCTGCTGATAGCCAGATGGACTTCGATATAGAGCTCGCTAAGCGGCAATCAGCGGAAAATCCTGTGTATTACGTTCAATATGCTCACGCCCGGATTGCCAGCATTCTTCGCTTAGCCGAACAGCGGGAAATAGACTGCGGTCAGGGCGATGTTTCTCTGCTTACCACCGAGCCGGAGCTCACCTTAATTCGCCGCTTAATACTCCTCCCCGAAATAGTAGAACAGGTGGCAGTTACTCTCGAGCCTCACCACCTGCCTTACTATGCCCAGGATTTAGCCACCGCGTTTCACAGCTTCTATAAGCAATGCCGGGTTGTCTCTGAAGACGAAGCGCTAACCAAGGCCCGCATCAAGCTGGTCAAGGCAACTCAGATTGCCCTGGCTAAAGTCCTTCACCTCATGGGCATGAGCGCCCCGGAGAAGATGTAGAGTATTTCTTAGAAACTATTGTCAAATAGTGGCAACGTCTCTATCATGAATCAAGCTGGAGGGAGCCAAACTTCGTGCTCACCAAGTACTTTTTTATTCTTTCGATGGTGCCGCAGGCGGTATAAAGGTCTTATGGAAGCGGTTTCCGATCAATATTATCATGGAGTAATATTCTGATGACCAGTAAGCGAATGATAATAATCACGATAGCAGCCTTATTAGCGGTAGTCATTGTGTTCTTATTAGTCTTATATATAGATTATACAAGGACCATTTCCACTCGTGATATTAAGATAGGCAAGTTAACCGAATCGGTTGAATCTATTAAGCTGGATTATGATATAAAGTCAGTAACTGTTAAATATTCCCCGGGTTATAGAATCGGTATGAGCTTATATTTCCAGGATATACTTTCTGCCGGTATGCAAAGAGACATATTTTTGGACTGTGCCCGCGCGATTACGGATCCTGAAACATTAACATTATTTAAAGAAAAATACCTGTATCGTATTGACATTACCTCCGAATTTTACGATCTTAACCGCGAGAACTATGACTCGGATGGGTATCCGTACTTTGACATTGTAATTTCCTTTCACTTCTTTAACGACGAAGACAACAAGTACAACTTAGTACCCCGGTTTGAAAGTATGGGCGGCAAGGGAAATGAAGACTATGATCATTGGTTTTATGAAGACGCTATCACTGGCGAAATCTGTTCCCTGACATTATCAGAGAGCTGACCTTAATTCGCCGCTTAATACTCCTCCCCGAAATAGTAGAACAAGTGGCAGTTGCTCTCGAGCCTCACCACCTGCCTTACTATGCCCAGGATTTAGCCACCGCGTTCCACAGTTTCTACAAGCAATGCCGGGTTGTCTCTGAAGACGAAGCGCTAACCAAGTCCCGCCTCAAGCTGGTCAAGGCAACTCAGATTGCCCTGGCTAAAGTCCTTCGCCTCATGGGCATGAGCGCCCCGGAGAAGATGTGATTTATCCCTTTCGAAGTCTTGCAACAAGTAGCGATATATTCATATTTGTCCTAGAAGGATAGAATTCAGCACAGTATTACTCAAATTCACAGGCGGAATTGTGCTACTACCCAGAGCAGTTGTCTCAAAGATATAATAAAGTGTGAGGTCTGACATTTACGGAAAGAGCTGAGTATGGTATGGTTCGCTCCTGACGGATAAGGCAGGCAAGTGATGACAGCTGCACAAATATTGGGGTTGCTGGGAATTCTGTTCATTATTGGATTCATAGGGGATTACCTCTTCAAGAAAATAAGTTTCCCCGACATATTAGCGCTCCTTGCTTTAGGTTACGTGGCAGGGCATGTCTTACATATTGTAGACCCAGCCTGGGTAGCCCCGGCCGCGCCGATAATAGCCAATCTATCTCTGGTCGTGATTCTGTTTAACGGTGGTTTGGGCCTGGAGTTTTCCCAAGCTCGAGCCAGCGCTCCCAGGGCAATAGCGCTCGCTTTAGTGGGCATCGGGGCCAGCATGATCGCGGCGGCGGCCTTTGTTTACTACGTTCTGGATTGGGAATTGATGAATAGCTTATTACTTGGAGCCATCGTGGGTGGCACAAGTCCTGCTATTGTAATGCCTCTTATCGGGCGAGCTAAAGTCACTCCTGAGATCTCATCCTTATTAAATATGGAATCCGCTCTAAATGGCGCCTTGGTGATTGTGATTGCTCTGGTTATCCTGGAAGTCATGACTGCTGGGGCAACTGGGAATATAGGTCCTGCGATTGCTAAAGCTATTGGCATGCGCTTTCTTATAGGACTGGGAATCGGCGGCGGCGCCGGATTTGCCTGGCTTTGGGTGCTGACGTTCATAGAAGGCGAGCTATACGATGATATCTTGACCTTAGCTGTCCTTTTTCTACTTTATCTCGCCGTGGAAAGTTTGCAAGGCAGCGGAGCTATTTTTGCTCTCGTCTTTGGCTTAATCCTGGGAAACGGCATGGATTTTGCTAGATTTCTGCGCACTAAGAGGACTATCGAGATCCACAATGCCATGATGAAGTTCCACTCTCAAATATCTTTCATAGTGAAGACATTTTTCTTTGCTTACTTGGGACTGATGATAACCTTTGATGAACCCAGCATAATTGTACCGAGCATCATCCTATCTTTGGTGCTATTGGCGGTAAGATTCATAGTAGTCCCTGCTATTTCCATAGGTAAGAGGAGCTTGCTTGCCAACACGGGAATACTAGCTACCATGCTGCCTCGAGGTCTATCCGCCGCCGTGGTAGCTGAAATAGCTGCTTCCTCGGGCATTCCCAATGCCCGGCTTTATCCCGAGATAGTGACGGTGGTTATCGCAACTACTGTCATAATCTCAGCTGTAGGTATTCCCCTCTTTGCTAGGAAATCGCGGCGAGAGAACAGCGAGACAAGGGAAAGAGGTGGGACATCAAATTCACCTTGAGCTAGCGCCAAGCAATCCCAGTGGGCTTGGTGAGGGCTGAGATTGCCACGCACCTTTCAGATGCTCGCAATGACACCGCTGCTTGACGGATAAGTGGTTTTTGCTGTATTATTAAGCAAACTTACCACTCTATTTACCTCGCCTTATAGCGGAAGGTTATGTGGTGGAGCCGATGGTATACAAGATACAAGCAAAGCTAGTCCTCAGGTAGGCATTTAGTATGGCTGCTAAGTATTGCCTTGGCAGCTTTTTACATTAATTGTGGCGGTGAGCAGGCACACTGCTTAAAATAAAAACTCAGGAGGAAAGATGGCACGCGAGGTTAAAATCTACACCACCCCTACCTGTCCTTATTGCAAAATGGCTAAGAAGTTCCTGGATGACAACGGCATCAAGTATCAAGAATTTAATATAGTTGAGGATAAAGCGGCCCGGGAAGAAATGAAGAGTAAATGTACTTCACTGGCAGTCCCCACGATTTGCTTCGATAGCGAAGTGCTGATCGGGTTCAATGAGGCAGAGCTCAGAGAGAAATTAGGACTTTAGTTCGCTAAGGTGAGATATGTATGAATTGATTATTATTGGTGGCGGCCCGGCTGGTATGACGGCGGCAGTGTATGCAGCGAGAAAAAAACTGAATACATTGCTTATAAGCTACGACATAGGAGGGCAAGTTCTGTGGACTACTGGCATCGAAAACTATATGGGATATCAATTCATCGAAGGCCTCGAGTTGATGAAGAAATTCGAGGAGCAGGTAAAGCAGTTCCCCCTTGATATGAAAACCGGGGAGAAGGTCAGCAGCTTGTCCCAAACAAATGGAGGTTTCGAAGCGAGAACAGATAAGGGTGAAAGCTACCAGGCTAAGGCAGTTATAATTGCCGCGGGCAAGCGACCTCGCCAGCTAAATGTTCCGGGTGAAGAGAAGTTGAGGGGCAGAGGAGTTACCTACTGCGCCATTTGCGATGGTCCCCTCTTTGCTGGTGAAAATGTTGCCGCCATTGGAGGTGGTAACTCAGCCCTGGAGGCTGCCGACGACATGGTTAAGATAGCCGAACGTGTTTATTTAGTATCACTAACTCCTCTTACCGGTGACCAAATCCTAATCGACAAAGTGAAGGCTGCCAACAACTTGACAATGTTCCTGGAACATGAAGTCCTGGAGATAAAGGGGGAGAGCCGCGTTAAGGGAATAAAAATAAGGGACCTGAAAAGTAAACTGGAAAGGGAATTGGATGTTGGTGGCATCTTTATCGAGATCGGACTTATCCCTAACTCGGAGCCATTCAAGGGAATAGCTCCTCTAAATGGCTTTGGGGAAATCGAAGTTAGTTGTGCTAATGAAACTGGCGTACCCGGGCTTTTTGCCGCTGGGGATGTCACTAATATTCCTGAAAAGCAGATAGTGGTGGCTGCCGGGGAAGGGGCGAAAGCTGCCCTTAAAGCTCACCGCTATCTCCAGAGGCTCAGCGAATAAATAATATTGTAAAGGAGGATTGAAATGGCTGTTAAAAAGGTTGGCGAAAAATATCGCTGCAATGTCTGTGGCAATGAAGTGACGGTGACCAAGGTTGGCGGCGGTACTCTAGTCTGTTGTGGTCAGGATATGGAATTAATTAGCTCGTAAGGTTTTAAGAGGAGTGAGCAAATGGAAAATGAACAATCCCCGACGATAGAGGTGCTTCAGCTCGCTGTTCGGATGGAGGTAGAGGGTAAGGAGTTTTACCAGCAGGCAAGCCAGAAAAGCAGCAACAAGCTAGCTAAGGAACTATTTCAACACCTGGCTAATGAAGAAGACATTCACCGTAAGAAATTTGAGGAAATATATGAAGCCCTCAAGAGAGGGCAGAATTGGCCTGATGTAGAGCCACCATCTGAGAAAGGGAAAAGGCTCAAGTCTCTGTTCGTCGAAGCCACTAAAGCGCTGGGCAGCAAGATTAAAGTGGCCGAGTCTGAACTTGAAGCTATCAAGATAGCTATGGATATGGAGATCAAGTCTTATAATTTATATCACTCTCGAAGCGAAGAAAGCACCCTCCCTGTGGAAAAGCGGTTCTATGAGACTCTGGCAGGCGAGGAGCGGGGGCACCATCTCGCCCTTCTCGATTCCTATGAGTATCTCAGTGACCCCGCGGGGTGGTTTACCAAAAGAGAACACTGGTCATTGGATGGGGCTTAAATAAACAAATAGGAGGGTACAACATGGGGGATGTTGCTTTAAGCATTGAGCAGCTAAGTGTAGAGGTGGAAGGGCGGGAGATTTTACATAATATAAATTTAGGGATGAAGCTTGGCGAGACCCATGTCCTTTTCGGTCCCAACGGCAGCGGGAAAACCACTTTGCTCATGGCGATAATGGGTTTCCCCAAGTATCGGATAACCAGAGGCAAAATCATTTTCAAAGGCCAGGACATAACTATGTTGCCGCTGGATGAGAGAGCCCGTTTGGGGATTGGGATGTCCTTCCAACGGCCGCCGGTGGTTCGGGGTGTAAAAACACGTGACATGGTGGCTGCCTGCCTCAAGGGGCAAGCACATGAAGAGCGCATCAGTCAACTCGCAGAGAAAACTAACCTGGCCGATTTTCTGGATAGAGAGATAAACTATGGGTTCTCGGGAGGGGAGATAAAGCGTTCCGAGCTGATGCAACTACTGGCGCAGAGGCCCGAATTGACCTTGATAGATGAGCCTGAGTCAGGCGTTGACCTGGTAAATATCGCCCTTATCGGTGAACTGTTAAATAGCTTGCTGGAAAAAGATTGTCCCATACTTGAACGAAGATGCATGGGGCTTATCATTACCCATACCGGTCATATCCTGGACTATGTTAATGCCCGCACTGGCTATGTTATGGTGGATGGTATAATCGGATGCGAGGGAGATCCCCATGAGATTCTAGCCACTATCAGGGAGAAAGGCTACGAAGAATGTGTCAAGTGCTTTATAGGGAGAGCACCAAATGCCTGAAATAAAATCTTCCAAGACATACAGAGATAAAGCTAAAGCAGCAGCAGCCAAACCAGCAGCCCTTGGTGAGGATATAGATTTGGGCATTTATGCTAGCTCAGCCGAGGAGCAACCATACCAGGCTGACCCGTCGAAGCTTCCTGCCAAGGTCAAAGAGCGGATGCTGGGGGCAGGGGTCATTCTGGATGACGTGAGCCAGAGGTCAGGAACCTTTATCCAGATGGATAACGCTCCGGTTCATAGTTCGGTCAGACAAGAAGGTGTGGAAGTGATGGCAGTCAGCCAGGCTCTGGAAAAGTATGACTGGCTGTCAGACTACTGGTGGCAGGCAGTAGCCGTAGATACCGATAAGTACACTGCCAATATAGAGCTGAGCCAGCATAATGGCTACTTCATTAGAGCCCTGCCTGGCAATAAAACCATCTACCCGGTTCAGGCTTGTCTCTATCTGGCAAAAGCGCGACTAGCTCAAAATGCGCACAATATTATCATTGCTGAAGAGGATTCGGAACTACATATCATTACTGGTTGTACCACCGCTTCCAACGAAGAAGCTGGCCTGCATTTAGGCGTCTCCGAGTTCTATATAAAGAAAGGGGCTAAGGTTAGCTTCACCATGATACACAACTGGAATCCAGAGGTGGCCGTCCGTCCCCGCACCACAGCAATCTTGGAAGAGAATGGCTTATTCCTCAGTAACTATGTGCTTATGAAGCCGGTTCGTTCACTACAAATGTATCCCACAGCCAGGTGTGTGGGGGAAAATGCGGTTGTCAGATTCAACAGTATTCTGGTGGCAGCTCCGGGGTCATCGCTGGACGTTGGTTCTCGGGCCATCCTCGATGCTAAGGGAGCGAAAACAGAAATCATATCACGAGCGATAACTACCGGAGGGAGCATTATTGCCCGAGGTTATGTGGAAGGCAATGCCCCTGATGTCAAAGGTCATCTGGAATGTCGTGGGCTAATCCTGATGGGAGGGGGCATAATCCATGCCATACCTGAGCTTAAAGGTACTTTAGCTGGCGTTGACCTATCCCATGAAGCGGCAGTAGGCAAGATAGCTGAGGAAGAAGTAGAGTATCTCATGGCACGGGGGCTAACTCGAAGCGAAGCTACAGCCACAATAGTCAGGGGATTTCTCAAGGTGGATATAGAGGGATTGCCGCCCTTACTCAGTGCCGAATTACAGCGGGCAATTGAAGCCAGTGAAAAGGACCTTATGTAAATAAGGCTAACAGGAGATTAATCATGAATCACAATGCTCTGCATAATCTCAGCTACGGTTTATATGTGATAAGTTCCAGAAAAGGAGACAGATTTAATGGACAAATTGCCAACACAGTGGTTCAAGTCACCTCTGAGCCTCCCACTATCTCCGTGTGCATCAACAAGCAGAACCTCACACACGAGTTTATCACCGAGAGCAAAGTCTTTGTCGCTTCTGTATTATCTCAAGATACACCCTTATCTTTCATCGGTCATTTTGGCTTCAAGTCGGGTAAGGAAGTAGACAAACTCAAAGATGTCAATTACAAACTAGGTGAAGCTAAGGCTCCCATAGTACTTGACCATAGCTTGGCTTATCTCGAAGCCAGGGTAATTAATCAACTAGATGTCGGGACTCACACTATCTTTATAGGGGAACTCGTGGGAGCGGATGTTCTCAGAGAAGGTGAACCAATGACTTATGCTTACTACCGTCAGGTTAAGAGAGGCACCACTCCCAAGACAGCTCCCAGCTACATCAAATAGAGAAAGGAGGAGGTATCCAAAATGGCGAAATACAAATGCACTGTTTGTGGGTATATCTATGACCCCGAGTTAGGCGACGCCGACGGCGGTATAAAGCCGGGAACGCCTTTCGAGGAAATACCCGATGACTGGGTATGCCCTGTCTGCGGAGCAAGCAAAGACCAGTTCGAGAAAATAGAGGAGTAAGTGACGGAGGTGCCATGATAGCAAACCTGAGCCAAGAACAATTAGCAGGAATATTAGAGGCAATACCGGTGGAAATTTCTTTCGTTGACGAGAACGATCTAGTTAAATTCTGGAATAAGCACGAAACGAGAATTTTCAAACGGCCAGCTTCAGTGATTGGGAAATCAGTTCAGAACTGTCATCCGAAGCAAAGTGTGGACAAAGTAAGCCAGCTATTGTCCGATTTCAAGAGTGGCAGGAGGGATTCAGCCGAATTTTGGATAAATCTCGGGGAAAGGAAGGTATATATCAGATATTTTGCCGTGCGGGACAAAACCGGCAGGTATCTGGGCACACTGGAAGCCACCCAGGACATTACAGAGATAAAGAAGATTGAAGGAGAAAAGAGGCTGTTAGAGTATTGAAGGAAGGAATAAAATGAAAGCAAGACAAATAAAGACAAATGTTTACTGGATAGGCGCTATCGACTGGGACAGGCGTCTCTTCGACGCCTTGATACCCCTTCCCGATGGAACAAGCTATAACTCTTACCTGGTGCAGGGCAGCCAGAAAGTTGCTTTGATAGACACCGTGGATCCCTCTACGACAGAAATCCTCATGGCTTATCTTGAGAATGTTCCCATTATTGACTATGTCATTGCCAACCATGCTGAGCAAGACCACGCTGGTTCTATCCCCCAGGTTCTAGAGAAGTATCCCGATGCTAAAGTGGTCACCACACCCAAAGGCCGGGATATGCTCGTGGCTCTCTTGCTTATCCCGGAGGACAAATTTATCACTGTAAGCGATGGTGAAACTTTATCCCTGGGGGATAAAACCCTGGAGTTTATCCATGCCCCCTGGGTACACTGGCCTGAGACCATGCTTACATATTTACGGGAAGACAAGATACTCTTCCCTTGCGACCTTTTTGGCTCCCATCTGGCTACCACAGACTTGTATGTAGCCGATGAAGGGCAAGTCTATGAAGCGGCTAAAAGATACTTTGCTGAAATCATGATGCCTTTTCGCACCAGTATTGAGAAACATTTGGAGAAGCTAAACAGTTATAAGATTGACGTCATCGCCCCCAGCCATGGCCCCCTCCATGACAAAGCATCGTTCATCATGGAAGCATATCGAAGCTGGGTGTTCGGCCCACCAAAAAACATAGTGGTCTTGCCTTATATCTCCATGCATGGCAGCACCCAAAAAATGGTGGAATATTTTGTTGGAGCCCTGGCTGACAGAGGTGTCACGGTTAAGCAGTTCAACCTGGCGGCAACCGATATTGGGAAACTGGCCATGACATTGGTGGACGCCGCCACTATGGTCATCGGCACGCCTACAGTTCTGGTTGGTCCACATCCCAACATCGCCTATGCGGCATTTCTAGCCAATGCTTTAAGACCCAGGCTCCAGTTCATCTCCATTATTGGCTCCTATGGCTGGGGCAGCAAGGCTGTGGAACAGCTCACGGGAATGATTCCCAACCTTAAGGCGGAGGTACTGGCTCCCGTGCTCAGCAAGGGATTTCCCGGAGAAGACGATTTCAAGGCCCTGGACAACTTAGCCAGCACCATCGCACAAAAGCATAAAGAGCATGGCTTTGCTTGATAATGTCTCGCTTAAAGAGGGTTGAGAATGGATAAGACAATAACAATTTATGATGCCAGAACTGGGAGTACAGAGATAATAGCGAAGGCAATTGAAGAAGGGAGGGAAAAAGCTGGAGTTGAGGTTATATCGAAGAGGACTGCAAATGCAAAAGCAGAGGATCCCAAAGATATTGATGATCAACCAACAGCCTGAATGGGTTTCCCCGCTAGACATCTTCATGGTTCTTTGGGCATCCCTGAAATGTCATAAATTTGTAATTTTTTTGACCACCGCTTTATAACTTCTCCACTAGTTCTAGACTAAAATTTCAGCATGATAGTATCCTTAGAGTGCGCTAATAATGCCATCACCAGCTATTCTTTGGATGGAGTGGCGAATCGGTCCAGATGATAACTGACACAATAAAGCACATGTTCGGAATGAATGCGATGGAGCCAGGACTGAAAATGCTACGCAGACCAGGCAAGGATGGCTTGAAACAGTGCCAGGAATTTGGGAGGAGGATTGCTGGGGAAATAACACAAGAAGTAGGGAGGTGATGGAATTATGAACTAAGGTTGAAGCTGTGCTAAATGTGACGGAATCAAAAAAGGAAATTGCCTAATCTTACAAACTAAGGAGGTAGGGAAGTGAAATTTGGAGACATTTTAAAAGGAAAGGAAGCTGAAGGGAAGGAAAAACATGCCCCAATGATCGAGGTTGGTAAAGGAAAGGGTGAGGCAGGTATAGACATTGTCCATGTAGTAGTGGGCAAAGAAGTGCCTCACCCCAATACTGTGGAACATCATATTGCCTGGATAGAGCTTTATGGAGTGAAGAAAGATGGGCAGGTAATAGACCTGGGCAGGTCTGCCTTTGCACCGTCCTATACCAATCCCAACGTCAGGTTTCAGGTGCCAGTGGAGCAATTTAAAGCCTTCTGCGCTGTCTCTTATTGCAACATACACGGCGTCTGGGAAAACTGTTTGGAAATCTAAAAAAGGAGGTAAACATGGAAGAGATAAAAGAACAAATAGGTCATATGCCCCGGATAGGCGAGCCGGCTCCGGCTTTTGAGGCAGTAACCACTCATGGGAAGCTCAAGCTGGAAGACTTTAAGGGGAGCTGGCTGATTCTCTTTTCCCACCCGGCTGATTTTACCCCAGTGTGCACTACTGAGTTCATCGCTTTTAGCGAGATTCATCCCGAACTACAAAAGCGAGGGGTAGAGCTTCTGGGCCTTAGTGTAGATAGTGTCTCCTCGCATATCGCCTGGGCGCGCAATGTGGAGGAGAAAACCAAGGTAAAGATACCATTCCCCATTATCGCTGACCTCAACAAGGAGGTTTCTCTGGCCTATGGCATGATTCACCCCGGTCAGAGCAAGACCGAGACTGTCCGATGCGTGTTCATAATCGACCCTAACCAGATTATCAGGACAATACTCTACTACCCGCTGACCACCGGCAGGAATATGGATGAGATACTGAGAATAATAGATGCATTACAAACGACGGACAAGAATGCTGTAGCTACTCCGGCTAACTGGCGGCCGGGCGATATGGTAGTGGTGCCGCCACCGAACACACAGGAAATGGCTGAAGAGAGACTCAAGCAGGGGTACGAGTGTACCGATTGGTATCTCTGCAAAAAGAAGCTGTAAACAAAATAGGAGGAGAATATGGCATGTATTAGCCCTGATGGTAAACCTACCGAGTCAGGTTCCAAGATGCTCCGTGCGCTACAGGCAGGGTTGAAGTCTCCCGAGGAAATTGCCAAAGAGGCTGGCCTCCCCCTGTTTAGGGTCAGAAGCGGGCTGCGTGAGCTTAGTCAGGCTGGGCTAGCTAAGCAAAGAGATGATAGGTACGGGCTTAGTGAAAAGGGAGCCGAGCTGATAAAGTAATATCCCAGGCAATATTGAATGTATATAGGGAGTGTCTTACCCTCACAAAACCAACAACTTGTTGGTGAGGAGGGTTAAGTGTATATTGCGATGAAATAGACAAAAAAGTTGGCGACACAGGAGGGACAAGTGGACAACGATAAAATTATTGCTTTACTAAATCAAGACCTTGAGGGCGAACACGCAGCCATCATTCAATATCTGGTCCATGCCCATGCTATGGGCGAGGGTGAGATGGCGTGTGAAATCGAGGCTATCGCCCGGGAGGAAATGCGTCATTTCGATTGGCTGGCTGAGACCATAGCTGGCCTGGGTGGCACTCCCAGCCTCGAGAGGGGAGACATGCGCACGGGTGGCGAGTCGGTTTCTGATTGGATGAAAAACGATGTGCTTCTTGAGGAAGACGGCATCGCCTTATATGAAGAACACATCAAGACCGTCGGCAATCCTAAGATAAAACGGCTGCTGAAGCGAATTCTTTCCGATGAAAAATCACACCGAGGCGACTTTGAACACTTTGTAACTAAAGCCCAAAAGGAAGGGGCTAAGGATTTAAGGGGCTCTCGACAGGACAAGATTGTCCATGTTCTCAATTGGGGCATCGAGCATGAATATACCGTTATCCTTCAATACCTTCTCCATTCCTATATGACGCCCAACAAGGATGTCAAGAAGGAAATGGAGGACCAGGCTATAAACGAGATGCAGCACCTGGGATGGCTGTCTGAAGAGATGGTTGACAAAAAAGGCAGTCCCAAGATTGAGCACACCAAGGTGGATAAATCCACCAAGACCACCGATATGCTTCGGGCAGATATTGAGATCGAGAAAAAGGTGGCGGCTGAATATGACCGCGCTGCCAAAGAAATTGAAGAGCCTGACCTGAAAAAGCTTCTCGCCCGGATAAGAGACCACGAAATATATCATGCTGATGTATTCGGTGATTTATTGAAGGAAGAGGAAAAGCAAGGCTAATTAGTATGTCGAGATGGCAGCGGAATGCCAGCTCGAGCCTCGGCAATGGGAAAGAAGAGCAGCCCCAGCAATCGACTAATGCGTTGTGAAGCTGGAAGGAGCGGCATCTTAATGGAGATTTAGGGCGCTTCACCATAAACTGCAAATTCTGGAAAATCTTAAGCTATGGAGACGTGAGGTGGGGAAAAGTTAATGGCCCATAAAACTAATTCCAAGAAGCCCGACAAGGCTTCAATCCATATAACTGGGATGACTTGCACTACGTGTGCAGCCACTATTGAGAAGGGTCTTTCCGAAACTCCTGGTGTGGAACAAGCTGACGTTAGCTTCGCTTCGGAGAAGGCTTCGATAAAATACGATCCTACAAAGGTCAACCTTGACAAGATTAAGAATACCGTCTCGCAATTGGGGTATGGGGTTGCCACCAGGAAATCCATATTCCCGGTGGGCGGAATGACCTGCGCTTCTTGTGTTGCCCGAGTGGAGGAGGCTCTCTCCAGCGTGCCGGGGGTGATTTCAGTCAGCGTGAATCTGGCCTCGGAGAAGGCCACCGTGGAGTACCTGGAAGGAACGGAGCTGGCTGACATGAGGCGAGCGGTAAAAGACGCCGGCTATGAACTTGGCCCCGAGGCGCAGGCTTTGGAGGATGTGACCACTGCTGCTCAGCAGGAGATTCGAGTTCTCAGGAATAAATTTATCATCGCTGCTATCCTCACCGCATCAATCATGGCCCTAGGCTGGGGGGCTTCCTTTGTTGGGAAGTCTTATCTATTGTGGGCTCTGGCTACGCCAGTGCAGTTCTGGGCGGGTTTGCGCTTCTACCGAGGGGCATGGGGCGCGCTGAAACATAGAACCTCTGATATGAATACCCTGATTGCTGTAGGTACCTCGGTGGCTTACTTCTACAGCATGATAGCTGTTATTTCCCCTGGCCTTTTTGCCACTGGCGTACTGGAACCCCACTTATACTTCCACACCTCAGCAGCGATCATAACCTTGATTCTTCTTGGCCGTTTTCTGGAAGCTAGAGCCAGAGGACAGACCTCGGAGGCAATAAAGAAGCTTATCGGTATGCAACCGAAGACCGCTCTAGTTATCCGTGAGGGCGAGCAGGGAGAGATTCCCGTTGAAGAGGTTCAGGTTGGTGACCTTATCCTGGTACGTCCCGGCGAGAGGGTACCTATTGATGGCATAGTTCGCCAGGGCTACTCCAGTGTTGATGAGTCCATGATTACTGGGGAGAGTATCCCAGTGGAGAAAAAGGTGGGTGATGAGGTGGTCGGTGCCACTATTAACAAGACAGGCAGCCTTGAAATCGAAGCAAGCAGGGTGGGTAAGGATACAACGCTGGCTCACATCGTCAGAATGGTGGAGGAAGCACAGGGAAGCAAAGCTCCTATTCAGCGTCTTGCTGATGTTATCGCCAGCTACTTTGTGCCGGCAGTGATTGGTATTGCCATTGTGACCTTCGTAGTCTGGTATTTCGTGGGGCCAGCTCCATCTCTCACTTTTGCCTTTCTTAACTTTGTCGCCGTGCTCGTTATCGCCTGCCCCTGCGCCTTGGGGCTGGCCACTCCAACTGCGATTATGGTCGGCACGGGCAAGGGAGCCGAGCATGGGATTCTCATCAGGAATGGCGAGGCTCTGGAGAGGGCTCACCAGATAAACACTGTTCTCTTGGATAAGACAGGCACTCTGACCCGTGGCGAGCCTGTGATGACTGACATAATCTCTGCTCATTCTTTCTCCCAAGAAGAGGTCCTCCAGCTAGCTGCCTCCGCCGAGCATAACTCAGAGCACCCACTTGGTGAGGCTGTGGTCAAGGCTGCTCTGGAGAGGAAGCTGGAATTATCTCCGTCCTCAGATTTTAACGCCATCCCGGGGCAGGGCGTAGAGGCTTCGGTGGAGGGCAAGAAGCTTTTCCTGGGCAACCTCAGGTTAATGAAAGAACGAGGCCTTTCCCTGAATGGACTGGAGAAGAAAGCCGCTGAACTCCTTGAAGGAGGTAAGACGGTAATGTTCTTGGGGCGGGATAGCCAGGTAGCAGGAATTATTGCCTTGGCTGATACCCTAAAGCCAGGCGCCAGAGAAGCGCTCCAAGCGCTGCGCAAGATGGGTATTGAAACAGCTATGCTCACCGGGGATAACCGGCGCACGGCAGAAGCTATTGCTCGAGAGGCAGGCATTGACCGTGTCCTGGCTGAGGTGCTCCCTGAGCATAAGGCTAGAGAGGTCAAGAAATTGCAGGAAGAGGGAAAGGTGGTGGCAATGGTAGGCGATGGAATTAACGATGCCCCGGCATTAGCCCAGGCAGATATCGGTATCGCTATTGGTACAGGTACCGATGTTGCCATGGAGACTGGAGATATTACCCTGATTAGCGGGGATTTGATGGGAGTGGTAACCGCTATATCCCTGAGCAAGCGGACCATGAGGACTATCAAGCAGAACCTCTTCTGGGCCTTTGCTTACAATACTGCTCTAATCCCGATAGCAGCCGGGGTATTGTATCTTGCCTTCGGGAATATAGGTGTACCATCCGGGCTTCGTTTCGTCTTGGGTGAGTATGGTTTCTTGAATCCCATACTGGCCGCAGCAGCCATGGCGGCTAGCTCCATCACTGTCGTATCCAACTCACTGCGTCTAAGAAGGTTTAAGCCAGTCAGGCTCGACACTTAATGAGAGGAGGTGCTCAATGGCAGTAGATCCAGTTTGCAAGATGCAGGTAGAGGAAGCTAAGGCAGCAGCTAGTTCCGAGTATCAGGGAAAGAAATACTACTTCTGCGCTGTTGGTTGTAAGAAGGCTTTCGACCAGAACCCTGAGAAATACCTCGCTGAGAAAAAGAATTAAACTTACAAGGGGGTAGATAATATGTGGAAGTGTACTAATTGTCATCACGTAGAACTTAGCACCGACAGACCCCGGCAGTGCCCGGTCTGCGGTGCTGAGGCAGAGAAGCTCGTCCCGCATGAGGTGTCGGGGATAAAAGGGACTAAGACCTTGAAGAATCTTAAAGCTGGTTTCGTGGCCGAGTCCCAGGCAAATCTGAGGAACTTGGCTTTTGCCATGAAGGCTGAGCAAGAAGGCTATTCTCAGGTGGCTAGGTTGTTCCGTGCTATCGCTGAAGCTGAGGCAGTCCATGCCTTCAACCACTTCCGCCTTTTGGACGCTGTGTCTGGCACCCAGGAAAACCTTGAGAGTGCCTTTGAGAGGGAGAATCTAGCTAGTAACACCTACCCCCAATTCGTCAGAGAGGCAAACGAGGAGGGTAATACGAGTGTGGCAACGGTCCTGGGTTACTCCCGCGATGTGGAAAAGGGGCATGCCAAGCTCTATAAGAAGGCGCTGGCGCATACGATGGCTGAAGAAGAGACCGAGTACTACGTCTGCCAGGTCTGCGGCCACGTTTCCGACGGCGTTCTCCCCGATGAATGCCCTATTTGCGGCGCTCCCAAAGAGAAATTCAGGAAGGTAGTCTAGCCGGGTAGGCAATAATTCTCTTAACAGCTAGTATTTATGAAAGGGGGTGTTCTATGAGTAAGTTTACAGAGGTATCTAAAATAGAAGAACTGAAAAGCGGAACAATGAAGACGGTAGTTGCAGAGGGGCGCGAAATCCTCCTGGCCAGGGTTGGAGATAAGTACTACGCCACTGATAATCGCTGTCCCCACATGAGGGGCGATTTATCACAGGGCAAACTGGAAGGAACTGTAATCACCTGTCCCCTGCATGGCTCTCAATTTGATATCGGTAATGGTCAGGTCGTGCGTTGGTTAAAAGGTGGGCTAATGTCGAAGCTAGGCAAAACACTTAAGCTGTCCAGGAACCTTACGGTGTATAATGTGAAGGTTGAAGACGGCAGAGTCCTGGTAGAGGTCTAGCCGCGTCTTGGCAAGGAAGACCTGCGGAAGGACAGTATCGTAACGAAGTTAGCTTGCGCAGCAGATGAAATAAGAACGCCAGCACTTGGCGAAGTCAAGGTAGTATTAGACAGGGACAAGAAGGGTGAGTCTGTCATTCTAGAGGTTCTCGGCAAGAATAATTGGAGGAGGTCAAGCTATGGCTGAATTATCTTTACCATTTGAGTCCAGATATTTTCCTGTGAAGAAATTCCTCAATGTTTACCAGGAGTCCATGGATGAGCCAGAGGAGTTCTGGGCTGAACAGGCACGTCAGTTAGATTGGTTTAAGACCTGGGACAAGGTACTGGAATGGAAGCCGCCCTTTGCCAGATGGTTTGTAGGGGGGAGATTAAACGCATCATATATATGTGTTGACCGTCATGCTAAGACGTGGCGCAGGAGTAAGGTGGCTATATACTGGGAAGGTGAGGCGGGGGATATTAGGGTCTTAAGCTATTCTACGCTATATCGTGAAGTCAACAGATACGCTTCAGTCTTAAAGAACTGTGGCGTAGGCAAAGGGGACAAGGTTGTCTTATATCTGCCCATGATTCCCGAGCTGCCTATTTTCATGCTGGCATGTGCCAGGATTGGCGCCATCCATACGGTGATTTTTTCCGGTTTCAGTGCTCAAGCATTGGCTGACAGGATCAATGATATACAAGCCAAGTTACTAGTAACTGCCGACGGGGGATTTCGAAGGGGGAAGATAATCCCGCTGAAGAGTATAGTCGATGAGGCCTTGACTATGTGCCCTTCAGTGGAGAAGGCTATTGTAGTTAAGAGAGCGGATGTTCCGGTCACTATGAAGTCATCAAGGGACTTCTGGCTGCATGACTTGCTTGCTAAAGCAGCACACTTTGTGGAACCAGAGCCGGTAGAGTCGAACCACCCTCTCTATATACTATATACCTCGGGTACCACGGGCAAGCCTAAAGGGATTGTCCACAGTACTGGTGGCTATCTAGTCCAGAACTATTCTGCTTATAAGTGGGTTTTCGACCTTCGAGAGGAATCGGTCTACTGGTGCACTGCTGACGTCGGTTGGGTCACCGGGCATAGCTCAATAGTATATGCTCCGCTGGCACATGGGGCAGCCATAGTACTTTATGAGGGGGCTCCCGACTATCCTACGATTGAAAGGTGGTGGGATATTATCGAGAAATATGGAGTCACCATACTTTACACCTCGCCGACAGCCATCAGGATGTTCATGGGATATGGAGAGGAGATGCTAAATAAGCATGACCTCAGCAGTCTGGAGCTGTTAGGGAGCGTGGGAGAACCCATTAATCCCGAGGCCTGGCTCTGGTTTTACCGCCATGTAGGTGGTGAGAGATGCCCCGTCGTTGATACCTGGTGGCAGACTGAAACCGGTGGCATCATGATTTCACCTTGCCCTGGCATAGAGTGTGTGCCTCTGAAGCCTGGCTCAGCAACATTCCCGCTGCCGGGGGTAGAGGCTGATGTAGTTGGTGAGGATGGCAAGACAGTGCCGCCGGAGCAGAGAGGTTTCCTGGTAATAAAGAAGCCATGGCCCGGGATGCTCCTTGGCGTACACGGAAACCCGGAACGCTACAGGGAAGCCTATTGGGCGCGGTTTCCCGGCGTTTACTATACCGGCGACTACGCAGTAAAGGACAAAGATGGATACTTCTGGGTCTTGGGAAGGGCTGATGAGGTGCTTAAAGTGGCCGGGCATAGAATAGGTACTGCTGAACTAGAGGACGCCGCTGTCTCACATCCTCAAGTAGTTGAGGCAGCGGTTGTGGGCAAAGACGACCCGGTGAAAGGCGAGAGCATCGTCATCTTTGCCAGGCTCAAAGAAGGTGTTGACCCTTCTCCTGACCTGAAAAAAAGCCTGGCCGCTCACATGCGAAAGGTGGTAGGGCCTATAGCAGTTCCTGATGAGGTTCATTTTGCCGCCAAGCTACCCAAGACGAGGAGTGGCAAAGTTATGCGGCGGGTTTTGAAGGCTGTGGCCAATAATACCCGCATAGGTGACCTCACAACTCTGGAAGACGAAAGCTCCGTGGAGGAAATAATCAGGGCTTATCAAGAGCTTAAAGAAGGGCAGGTAAAGAAGAAGTAAGATGTCGCCAGATATTAATTTCCTATTGAACAGAAAATCAAAATTAAACAGCGTATAGACCAGGAGGTGTAAAATGGAAAAGAACCTTGGGGCAGAGCTTGCGATCAACAATGTATCTACTGAACTCAACCCCTTCGTCGAGGAGTTTCTGACTCGAACTGTGGTCGGTGCAGTCTCTTGCTTGAAAGGAGCTGAAAACATACGGGACCTGGAACTTTATCTGGAGCGGGGCGATGTCAAGCTCGTCGTTAATGGGAATGAACTTCCCCTTACCCCTTTCCCTAAGGAAATTTTCACCAACACAATAATTGGCTTGGTCTCTTCATTAAAGGGAGTGGGTAAAATAGACAGCTTGAAGGTTAACGTTAAGGCACAATAGTCAAATTATTGATACAAAAGTCACATACAACAAGGGTGGCGACTTTTAAAATTGAAGAATATATAAGGTAATTCTTGGCGACGACAAACAACAAGAGTTGAGAAAGGAGGGAGAGATGGTCGAGCAACTATGTCCAGTTTGTGGCTGCACAATCGTGGGAGCGGGCTATGAGAAAGAGGGCGTTAAGTATTGTTGTGAGCCCTGTGCTACCGGTGGTGGGCCTTGTGAGTGTGGATGCTGCCACCACGTTGAAGAAGAGAAAGAAAAGCATTAGATCGCTCTGGAATATAGTGGGGCTGTTCAGTAGCGTGGAGTTTTAAATGCCTAACCATCTGATAAACGAGACTTCTCCCTATTTGCGTCAACATGCGCATAACCCGGTGGACTGGTACCCATGGGGTCCAGAGGCATTCGAGAGAGCTCAAAGGGAAAATAAACCCATCTTTTTATCTATAGGGTATTCAACATGCCATTGGTGCCACGTGATGGCACATGAGTCTTTTGAGCATCCTGAAGTAGCCAGGCTCATGAACGAGGCTTTCGTTTCTATAAAGGTAGATCGTGAGGAACGTCCTGATATAGACAATGTTTACATGAGCGCCTGTCAGGTGATGACAGGCAGTGGGGGTTGGCCTCTTAGTATCATCATAACGCCAGATAAGAAACCTTTCTTCGCCGCCACTTATATCCCTAGGGAGGGTCGATTTGGGCTGATTGGAATGATGGAGCTAATCCCACACATTAGAGAGCTTTGGGCAACGCGGCGAAGCGAAGCGTTAAGTCTGTCCAATGAAATCGCTACCGTACTTCAACAGACCTCGCAGGACACACCCGGTGAAGAGCTAGATGAGGCGACACTGGAGATCACATATGAGCAGCTTGCCAAACGCTTTGATGGACAGTACGCTGGTTTCAGCAGCGCCCCGAAGTTTCCCACCCCACACAATCTCCTCTTCTTGCTCCGTTACTGGAAACGTGACGGCAACAAGGCAGCGCTGGATATGGTGGAGAAAACCCTTCAGACAATGCGGCGTGGCGGCATCTATGACCACGTTGGATTTGGCTTCCACCGCTATTCCACAGATTCGCAATGGCTTGTTCCCCACTTTGAGAAGATGCTTTACGATCAAGCTATGTTAGCTATGGCCTACACCGAGGCTTATCAGGCAACGGGAAAAGAAGATTATGGAAAGACAGCACGGGAGATTTTCACCTATGCTCTGCGGGATATGACAGCGCCAGAAGGCGGGTTTTGCTCGGCTGAAGATGCTGATAGCGAGGGAGAGGAAGGGAAGTTTTACCTTTGGACGCAGGAAGAGGTTCGACAGGCATTTGGCAATGAGGAAGCAGATTTCGTTGCCAGAGTATTCAACATTGAAAAAGATGGCAATTTCCTGGAGCAAGCCACTAGAAGGAGGAGTGGCGTTAACATTTTGCATTTAAGAAAGACGCTTGGAGAGCTCGCATCCGACTTGAATCTGTCTCAACAAGACCTTCAGGCGCATCTGGAGGTGATACGGCAGGAACTATTTGCTTGCCGCGAAAAACGTGTCCATCCTATGAAGGACGACAAGATTTTGACTGATTGGAACGGTCTCATGATCGCTGCATTGGCGAAAGGGGCTCAAGCCTTTGATGAGCCTGAGTATGCTGAAGCGGCCTGCCGTGCTGCAGATTTCATCCTTGGGAATATGCGCAAACCGGCCGGCCGGCTTTTGCACCGCTATCGAGATGGTCAGGCTGGCGTAGAAGCAAATCTGGATGACTATGCTTTTCTGGTTTGGGGTCTAATAGAACTGTATGAGGCCATTTTCGACGCAAGGCATCTTGAGGTTGCTCTCGAACTGACTAGTGATATGGTAAGGCATTTCTGGGACGAAGATGGCGGTGGGCTTTATCTCACACCTGACGATGGCGAAAGCCTGTTTGTTAGAAAGAAGGAGATTTATGATGGCGCTATTCCATCGGGAAATGCTGTGGCAATGCTGAATTTGCTTCGTCTAGGGCGTATGACTGCGACTTCCACTTTGGAAGAGAAAGCAGCGAGAATCGGTAGTGCTTTTTCTGGAAGCGTCAAACAATCACCATCGGCGCATACTCAACTCATGGTTGCCCTGGATTTCGGAATTGGGCCTTGTTATGAAGTGGTTATCGCCGGCAATGCACAGGCAGAGGATACCAAAGCTATGGTAAAAGCGTTAAGAACACGTTTCTTGCCGAATAAGGTGGTGCTTCTCAATCCCGGTGAACGAGAATCACCTGAAATAGCTAAGCTTGCCGAATTTACCAAAAATCAATCGAGCATTGAGGGCAAGGCCACGGCTTACGTCTGTCTGAATTATAACTGCAAGTTGCCAACGACGGATATAGGCAAAATGCTGGAGCTACTAAATGTGACATAGCTACCTCAGAAACGAAGTGACCCGCGTGAGTGTGGTGGTTCGCAAACAGACGAAACGTCAGTTAACAATGGGTTAGGGGGTGATTGGCATGTGAATATTTGACTGTGATGCGAGAGCCGAAATATTAAGAAGGAAGAAAAGGAGGGGAAAATTGGAAACATTTCGTGGTAGTGGTCATCTGCCTAGAGCTCCGAAGGTGTGGGATGTGGAATTGGATGCCGACTGGGAGAAGAAAGAATTTATAGTACGCATACCGGCAGCTAGAGCAAAATTGACCGAATGGCCAGGGCTAATGGTACAAACTATCGGCAGCGAAGAGGCAGTATTCAGAACACGTGGTATACCACCACTGCAAATTCACTGGTGGCATGTGGTGAGGAATCCCACTGGTGGTCTCTGGGCGATGGTCCTTGTACCTCCTAATGAAGAAGGAATATGGCTCAACTGTGGCCTTCGCCTAGAAAAGAAGGGTGGATGATCTTCGGTGTAACCATCCGATTGCCTCTTTAGCCTAGCCTTGCCAAGGGGGTGATGTCTATGCGAGACAGATAGCAATGGAAGCTGTGTTATTCAAAGAATAAATAAAGTCCAAAAAAAGGAGGAAAATATGGCTAAGGTAGCACGAGAGATGGTAGAGAGGGCAGGCATTAACGTTGACCAATTGCTGGAACTTCTGGTCAACAATGCCGCCGCCGAACTCACCACCTATTACTACTACACGATTTTACGGGCGAACCTGATTGGACTGGAAGGTGAGACGATCAAAGAGATTGCCGAGACCGCCCGAATTGAAGACCGCAACCATTTTGAGGCACTGGTTCCTCGCATCTACGAACTCGGTGGCAAACTGCCCGAGAGCATGGTGGAATTCCATAACTGTTCCGCTTGTCCTCCCGCCAGCCTGCCGAAAAACCCGACAGATGTCAAGGCAATATTGACCGTGCTGGTGGAAGCCGAGAGATGCGCAGTGCGGGGCTATACCAACGTATGTAACCTGACCGCTGGTAAGGACCATCGAACCTACGATTTGGCTCTGTCCATCCTTAACGAAGAAATCGAGCATGAGTCCTGGTTCTCTGAATTCCTGGGCGAAGGTCCTTCAGGGCATTTCCTGCGTCGCGGCGAGACTTCGCCCTTCGTATCCAAGTTCCTGAAGTAGGTCCTGTGAATTATGAAGGGGAGACGTTGTTTTGTGCCTCCCCTTCGTACTCCGACAAACGAAGGGTCTAAGAAACGCCGTATTCTTCACCTTCGGCTCAGGATGACAACATGGTGAACCATTACCAGAAACAATTGCTTGGAGGTCTACCAGCATGAAAAGGTTCAGCAAGGAAGAACTTGCCCGATACAATGGAAAGAATGGTGCGCCAGCTTACATAGCCTACAAAGGAAAGGTGTACGATGTATCGGCTAGTTTTATATGGAGAAATGGTAGACATCAAGTTCTCCACAACGCTGGCGAAGATTTGACTGGCAGTCTTGAGCACGCTCCACACGGCGTGGAGATGCTGGAAAGGTTTCCTGTGATTGGAACACTACGCGAGGATTGACTGAAGGGCTTGCATTTGGTCCATATCATACGCCTCAAAGCACGGTTTGTGGTTTGTTTATGCTACACTTAACCCCTATGTAGGGGGTGATTCACCCTGCTTTTTGCGAATAAAGACCGAAGGTATTTGAGGATATGATAGCCTTCCTGCAAAACCTCCACCCTGTTATCCAGGCTCTTCTGGCGACATGTTTTACCTGGGCAATGACCGCTCTCGGAGCAGCCACAGTATTTGCTGCTAGAGATGTGAGCAAGAGGGTACTCGACGCAATGCTTGGCTTTGCCGGGGGTGTGATGATTGCTGCCAGCTACTGGTCCTTGCTTGCTCCGGCCATTGAAATGTCGGAAGGGGGAAATGTTCCTGCCTGGGTTCCAGCTACAGTGGGCTTTCTCATCGGCGCTATTTTCTTGCTAGGTATTGATAAGGTACTCCCTCATCTCCACCTTGGCTTTCCCATCGAGGAGGCCGAAGGTATCAAGACATCCTGGCGGCGCAGCACCCTGCTTGTCCTCGCCATAACTCTGCACAATATCCCTGAGGGTCTTGCAGTCGGAGTTGCCTTTGGAGCTGTTGCTGCTGGTTTTCCCGCAGCTACTTTACCGGCTGCTATCGCCTTGGCTATCGGCATCGGGATTCAAAACTTTCCCGAAGGGCTAGCAGTCTCCATGCCTCTTCGTCGGGAAGGTCTGTCTCGCCGGAGGAGTTTCTGGTACGGCCAGCTATCGGGGTTGGTTGAACCCATCGCCGGAGTCATCGGGGCTGCCGCTGTTATCCTGGCGAGGCCCATCTTGCCGTATGCTCTGGCTTTTGCCGCCGGTGCTATGATCTTCGTTGTGGTTGAAGAGCTAGTTCCTGAGTCTCAGCGTGGTGGCAATACGGATTTAGCTACCATGGGAGCCATACTAGGTTTCGTGGTAATGATGATGCTCGATGTCGCCTTTGGTTAGTTTACATAAATGAACTTCCCCTTACCCCCTCCCTAAGGAAATCCTCACTAACACAATAACCGGTTTGGTCTCTTCATTAAAGGGGATGGGCAAAATAGACAGTTTGAAGATTAACGTTACGGCACATTAGTGTGTCAAACCTTCCATCCTTGTCATCCTGAGCCTCCCCTCTTTCGCCATTGCAAGCACCTGAAAGGTGCATGGCAATCTCACATTACCCCTCCACGGGATTGCTTCGGCTGACTTCGTCAGCCTCGCAACGACACAAGGGGAGATTGCGGAGCTTGTTCCGAAGCGCAAGCGAGGAATCTCGCTCCTCTCAATAACACGCGGTAATAGTAATCAGCCTCCACTACGTGGGTTTTGACAGGTTTGCTAGCTAATGGTATTATAACTTATATAAAGTGTGGATTATAGCCAAAGTTAATGATAGCAAGATGGTCAATTCGGTTGGGAATGGGATTTAGGGGGTGGTAATAAGTGGATGCCACCGATAGTTGGCTTTTATTAGCCTTTCTAGTTTGCGTAGCCCTTTCAGCCTTCTTTTCCAGTGCTGAGTCAGCTTTCATCGCTCTGCCCAAGCTTCGCATAAGATATCTGGTGGAAAGCGGTGTTAAGGGAGCGGAAAAGCTAGCCAGATTTGCTGAAAAGCCCGAGAGGTTTCTGGCTACCGTCCTTCTAGGTAATAATCTGGTAAACGTCGCTGCCGCTACATTGGGCACTATCATAGCCGTGGCGGCCTTCGGTGAAGTGAAGGGACCAATTATAGCCGTCTTTGGAGTGACAGCGATAATTTTAGTCTTCGGCGAAGTTATCCCCAAGACTTTTGCTGTGCATCACGCCCAGCGGCTATCCCTAATCTACGCTAATCCTTTAAAAATAATAGAATTGTGTTTTTACCCCCTTATCCTGGCCCTGGAGCGAATCGGGTTAAGTCTTACCAGGATAGTAACTGTATCCGAGGAGGATAAAAAATTAATCAGCGAGGGCGAGATACTTTCGGCAATAAGTGCCGGGGAAAGCGAAGGTGTGGTGGAGCAATATGAGGCAAAGATATTGCAACAGGTGTTTGAATTTACCGACCGCCCCGTGAGCAAGATAATGATCCCGAGAACGGAAATCACCTGGGTGTCTCAAGGGACAAAGCTAAGCGATTTCTTGAATCTCTATACCCAGGGACGATATAGCCGTTTCCCCGTATATAAGGATAATACCGATAATGTGGTAGGGATATTACATGCCAAGGATGTGCTGCTGAAACTAACCGATGAATCTGACAACAGCGCCAGCGTCATCGATGATTTGGTGCGCCCGACCTATTTTGTGCCTGAAGGCAAACGCCTGGGAGAGCTCCTGGCTGAGATGCGAGACGGTGGTCATCATGCGGCAATCGTTGTCGACGAGTTTGGGGGAATCTCGGGAATGGTTACTCTCGGGCAGCTAACTGAGGAGATTGTCGGCGATATTCACGATGAGCTAACGGATCAAGAAAAGGATTTCATTGTAACTGGCGACAGCACCTTTCAACTGGATGGAGGATTCAGGGTTGAGGAAGCTAATGAGGAATTGAAGCTGAATTTACCCAGCGGTGATTATGAGACTGTGGCCGGCTTTATTTTCAGCCACCTTGGTCGGATACCAAAGCAGGGGGAGCATTTTAAGTACCAGGACCTGAAGTTTGTTATCACTGAAATGCGTGGAATGAAGATAGAGAAGGTCATAGTAACCAAGGAAAAGGGCATTGCTGCATTATAGGTCAAAGGGGAGCTCAAGTTTATCCTATCTCAACATGGTGCGATTTTGGGGGAAGACCTTGAGAAGTTAAGGAAAATCGTCCCTGACCCGGCGCGCCAGCAGAAAGCACAAGAATACCATAGATTACTGCGGCGCGGCTCATTGCTCGATCTCGGAATAGGGGGCATCTTATTACTAGTCCTTCTTTTCACCCCTGCCTCAACTACGCTGGCGAGCCTTTTGACTTTTCCTTCCCCATGGTCAGCAGCCCTGTACTTATTGATCCTGGCAGCAGGCTATGGAGTGATAGTGGCACCATTAGGCTATTACTACGGTTTTGTCCTGCCCCATCGCTATGGCTTATCAAAGCAAGCCCTAGCAAGCTGGCTAAGGGACAAGGTTAAAGCTTCGGGGCTGGAATTACTGCTAGGCTTATGTCTGGTTATAATCGTTTACTGGCTTATAGGGAATCTCCCGGCGCTGTGGTGGCTAGCAGCTGCCTTGATTATGTTCTTAGTCAGCTTAATCCTCACCTGGCTAACACCCACCTTTCTTATACCCTTATTCTTTAAATTAAAGCCCTTAGAAGAAGGAGGGCTCAAAGAGAAATTGGTAAATTTAGCCAAGAGGGCTGGAGTTGATATTGAAGAGTGCCTTACCATGGATTTAAGCAGCAAAGCCACCACAGCTAACGCCATGCTAAGCGGCTGGGGCAAATCTAGACGTATTATCTTCAGCGATACTTTGCTCCAGGGATATTCATGGGATGAAATAGAGGTAACTTTGGCTCATGAGCTAGGACATCGTCTCCACCATGATATTCCTAAGCTCATAGGAATCCAGGCAGTCACTTTTTTACTGGCATTTTATCTGGCCAATCTAGCCCTGAGAGCTGGAGTGGTATTATTTTCCCTCCAGGGAATAGGTGATATCGCTGGCCTTCCCTGGCTAATTCTCGTTCCAGCCATGCTTATCCTGGTGTTACAACCGGCACTTAATTGGTATAATCGTCGCATAGAAATAGCGGCAGACGAGACTGCATTGGCGCTGAGCAATAACCCCCAAGCCTTTATTGGCTTGATGACTAAGCTGACCGACCAGAATCTAAGCGAAGCCGAACCTGGCCAGTGGGCAAAACTTCTATTTTATGACCATCCCACCTATAATGAGAGGGTAAAACTAGCTCATAATTATATTTCTCGCTGTCAGTGACGCGAAGCAATCTAAGGAGGCCTTTTGAAGCTTATTTTAGTTAGACATGGCGAAACTCATTGGAATAATGAGAGGCGTATCCAGGGAGGTGATAGCGATATCGAACTGAATGATACCGGATTGGAACAAGTCAGAAAGCTAGCAGCTTTCCTCGAGAATGAGCCCATTACTGCTATATTCTCCAGTCCTTTGCAGCGAGCTACAGCTACAGCCAAAGTCATAGCTAGCCATCACCAGTTGCCTGTAGAGATTGATCAAGGGCTTAGAGAGCTGAGAGTTGGTGAACTGGAAGGCATGTCTGTTTCAAATTTAAGTACCACGTTCAGCCAGTTTTTAATGCAATGGTGGCAAGACAGGGGGACAATGAAATTACCCAATGGAGAAAGTCTTGTTGAATTGCAACAGAGAGCGTGGAAGGTTATTGAACGTCTGCTCGAAAGGCATAAACCTAGTCCTGAGCACAGCAAAGACGCTACGGTGGTAGTAGTCAGCCATTACTTCGTTACCTTAGTCATCATTCTCAAAGCTTTAGATTTGCCTCTGGACTTCTTTACCAAATTCAAATTAGACCTTGCTGGAGTAAGCATTCTTGAGTTCCGTGATTACGGAGCCCGCTTGTTGACATTTAACGATACCTCCTATTAGCGTTAGCTGCGAGGGGCAAGGCAAATGGCAATAACAGATGACAAAGAGGAATAGTGTTGGCATTTGAGCATTTGGATTTTGACATTTGGGTTTATTTAGAGTTGCGAGGGGGAAAGCAAAGAAGTAATACCTATGAACAAGAATAAGCTAGAGTCGAAAGTCATAGATTTTATCCAGCGGTATAGCTTGATTCCAGATGAAGAGGTAGTGGTTGTCGGGGTCTCAGGTGGTGCTGACTCAGTATGCTTACTCCATGTCCTGGCAAAATGGCGGAAAGAGCGAGGGATAAAACTTCACATGGCTCATCTCAATCACCAACTTCGGGGAGTTGAATCCGAAGCTGATGCTGAATACGTGTCTAATCTGGCTGGCTCGCTGGGCATTCCCATCACTATTGATAGGCAGGACGTGGCTGCCTACAGGGCTGAAAGAAATTGCTCTATTGAGGAAGCTGCCCGGGAACTACGCTACGCTTTTTTTGCCAGGGTAGCTGGAGAGGTCGGAGCCCATCGAATAGCCATAGGTCATACCAGGGATGACCAGGTAGAGACCATTTTGATGCATATATTACGGGGAACAGGGATTACCGGATTGTGCGGCCTAGCCCCTTGCTCGCCTATGGCGTATGACAGCCAGGGAATGTCCTTGCCCGCTTCTTCCCTGTCATTGCGAGCTTCTCCCTTGTCATTGCGAGCGAAGCGAAGCAATCTACTGGTAATAAGACCGCTTCTGGATATTACCAAGGAGGAAACAGCGAGTTATTGCCAGGAACAGCAACTTGACCCGCGTATTGATTCCTCCAACCTATCGCCTTCCTTCTTCCGAAATCGTCTTCGCCTCCACTTGTTGCCTCTGCTCAGACAATATAATCCGAGCGTTGACCAGGCCTTGCTCCGTTTGGCTGATATCGCCAAGGAAGATAATGCCTTCATTGAACAGCAAGCTTCTGGATTGTGGGATGAAGTGGCCAGGCAGGAAAATAACACCATCTACCTGGATAAAAAACAGGTTGCTGGCTTGCCGATAGCCTTGCAGAGGCACTTATTGAGAGTAGCTGTGACCAAATTGGCCGGGGATGTTCGGGACATCGAAGCCAGTCATATTGAGGCGGCAAGGAGCTTGCTAAACAAACCGGCTAGCAAAAGAATCTCTCTCCCTCATGGCCTTATCTGTCACGGAGGATATGATGAGCTCGTCATTGCGAGTACAGCCAAGCAATCTCAGCTTCCGCCCTGTCCTTTCCCTCCGCTGCCAGGCGAATTTCCTCTTAAAGTGCCTGGTAAGACAGTTTCCCCAGGATGGAAGGTGATAGCCAGCATAGTTCGGGAGCGAGCGGCTTCTCCGTCATCGCGAGGCGCCCTGGGCAAAAGCGAGGGAAATTGCCAAAGCAATCTCGTTGCCGATTTCGATTTACACAAAACAAGAACCGCGCTCTTTGTCCGTCAGCGTCGGTCCGGAGACAGATTTCAGCCCCTGGGCATGAACATGCCCAAGAAGCTCCAGGAGTTCATGGTTGACTCCAAGATACCTCGTTCCTGGCGAAGCCACATCCCAATCGTCTGTTCCCCTCAGCAAATCATCTGGGTAGTAGGCTGGCGCATCGATGATAGAGTCAAGACCACTGAAGCTAGTAAAGAAATCCTTCGTCTGGAGTTTATCAAGTCAGAGTGAAAGCAGTAGACAGGGAACTACGTTTACGCCGTCTTACCGTCGACGAAGCCCTATACCGGCTTGACCAATATCTCTACGATGCCTTTATGGCTGGCTTGCCCTCTGTGCGCATTGTTCATGGCAAGGGAACAGGAAAATTACGCCATGCCGTACACGAGTCACTAGCCAAGCACCCTCTGGTTAAATCCTATCGCCTTGGTGATTATGGCGAAGGAGACTATGGCGTCACCATAGTGGAGTTGACAAATCGTTAGAGCTTGTCTCCGAAATTAGAAACATTATATGGCTTAATCTTTGCCAGCTTGCTGGCTTCCGCCATCCTCCTCATCCTCCTGCGCTGCCTCGCTCTTATTCATCAAGGTACCTAAAGAACGCTGGAACGCTTGGAAAACAATCTGCTTCGCGGTTTGCTTGGCAGCAGCAACGATTTCTTCGGCTTCCTGTTCTGCTTTACTCCTTGCCTCGGTTATGACCCCAGCCGATTCCTTTTCCCTCTTGCTCCTCCCACTCTCTACGGCTTCGTTAATGATACCTTGCGATTTTTGAATGGCGGCACTGATGATTGCTTGTGCCTTTTCTTCACCCTCCCTCTGGCCTAGCTCTCTGGCTTGGTTCAGGAGCTGTTGAGCTTCCCGCTGAGCTTCCTGCTTTGCCTGGCTAACCTCCTTTTCCGCGCTTTTCTTTAGCGCGTCGACAGCCCTAGACGTTTCTTCAATCTCCTGGGTGGCTTTTTTTATCAAGGTGTCCGCTTCCTTCCCGGCATTAGCCAGTATCTTGCCCCTTTCGTCCTCAGTCGCTTGTCTCGCCTTGGCGACAATCTTGGCTGATTCCTCTTTAGCCTTGCTGATTATGCGTTCTGCTTCTCGCTGCTTCGCTTCCGCAGCTTGCTTTTTGGCTGCGGTTTCAGCCTCCGCAGTGATTTGCTCAGCTCCTTCTCTCGCCTCCTCGATAATAGCGGTGGCTTTCGCTTCAGCTTTCCGTTTTGCTTCCTCCACCACTTGCGCTGCCCGTTGGTCAGTTGCTTCCGCCGCCAAAACCGCATAGGCCGCTGCCTCTTGCTCGGCCTTCCGTTTCATTTCAGTACGATACGCCGCTGCTTGCTCCTCTGCTTCCAGCTTTGCTTGGCTTGTGATTTGCTGCGCTGTCTCCTGGGCCCTGGTAAGAACACCGGCCGCTTCCTGCTCAGCCTCTTGCCTGATCCCCTCTACTTCCTCCTCAAGAACTTCACTGAGCCGCTGCTTGTATTCATCCATAATCCTGGCTGACTGTTCAACTGTCTGCCTTACCTTATCTGCCGACGCTAGCATTTGGACACCTCCTTGATTTTCATTGCCGTGAGCTTGAGTACGTCGCTTGACTGTTCGACTTCTGCTCCCCGCCCCCTGACTTTTGACACTCAATTTTGCACTCCCTGAATCTGTTTAACAGTCTAGTTTTTCTAGGAATTTTGACTTGGATCCAATGGTATAACACGCTCCCCACACTGTCAACTCCCCGTTGGCTGACCATAGGGGCAACGCCCGAGTGGGTATTTTAGCAAGTTCCCTTACTCCTCTCTCTAATTCCGCGGAGACAATACTAGTTAAGCCTCCTACAAATCAGGTATTATGTCCCCAGAATCATTGATTCAAAGCACAGTTTCTTGAGACGCAGCGGCTCAAAGCTTATCAGTTCAGCTTGCCCGCAGGGCGGGTTGGATAACCCCCGGCAAGAGACATGGCAGTTAGCAGTGCAACCCGGAACAGGCTTGAATCTACCATCGGCTTGCTTTAGGGCAAAGGGCAGTGGTAATCCCTCGCAGTGCGGGATGCCCCGGGAATCACTCTCCCCGGCGGAAAGTTCCTGGCAGGTGGCATAGGTCATTCCCCTGGCTTCAACCAATTCCTTGACTTTACGGTGGAAGCCGAGCCTCAAGTCCCTGCGCAGGCGATAGCCTCCGCCTGACCAATGTGCCTCGTAGATATATTCCTGCTCGAATTCCCTGGCTGCTAGCGGCGACTGGCTGTAGATAACTTTGTATATTCGCTGCCATATGCTCGTGCCTTCGTATCCGCCTGATGGAGCACGCCTCCTGGATAGCCGGCCAGTGCTGGCGGTGACATGCCTGGCTCCCACCGCAGCGAAGACATCCAGCAAGCCGGCTATTTTTTCAAACCAGGAATCGCCGTAAAGGGCCTGGAATAAGTGGACCAAAATGGGGTCGAGGCGAATGACGATGTCTATACCCATGCTGGCTAGCTTGCCGGCAGTAGCTACCCTGGCATCGAACGAAGGCGCCCCTGGTGACAAAAGCCCGAGTACCTCCGGAGTCCCTTCGATGGTTATAGCTATAAATTTAGGCTTGTATTCGATAAAGCCAGGCAATTCCAGAAGAAAGGACGGGTCGCCTTTGGTGGTGATGAAAAACGAGACGCCGTAGTCCATAAGAAGCCGTATCAGTCTCTTGACCTCTCTTTTCAATTCGGGTATGTCCTGGCAGGGGTCGGAGATATTGGACAGGGAAATCGGCGGGCATAAAGTCAGCCTTTTAAGGTCCTTCTCCACCAACTCAGGCAAGTTGTTATAAATCAGGGTATCCTCGGAGTAGTTGGAGTAAATAGCTTCTCTGGCATAGCAGTAGATACAATTATGAACACATTGGTTTGGACCCGCTGGCGTGACATTGATAATCCAGCAATGGAAGCACTTCCGTTCGGGGTGAGAGTAGGGGAAATCATGGAAGGTCGAGCCTTTCTTGGCTATTAACTTTACTGACACAATCCTATTTTAGCAGTTTAGCCAATTTGTTAACTCGACTTCCTCTCACAACAAAGTGCGCACAGGCAGAAACGGAGCAGTACCGCTCTCTAGCAAGCTGCGCCCCATCTTTTTTGTCATTGCGAGCAGAGCGTGGCAATCACGCGAGGAGTTAATAATCCGACGGATGTTGGTTCAAATTCAACTATTGCTATCAAGGATTCCGAAAGCAAGGCCGTATTTGTGCTGGTTACCTTTTTTATTTGCAATGGGATTAAAAACCCTGTTAGCATTTAGTAGCAAGAGAAACTTTTGGGCGTAGAGGAATATGGCTGAGCTTGTTTATCTCCTCGGAGCAGGTGCCAATCAGACTGTTGCTGATTGGCATGGATTAAAGCCGCCGCTTGCTAACAATTTCTTTCAGATGGCGCTACAGAGCGATAAATTTAGCGGTAAAGTTTATTCAGAGCGAATTGCTCCTGTGTATGACTACATTTCCCACTTTTGGAAGAAGAGTGAAGGAGACCTGCGGAATGAACCTTTTGGGCTTGAGGATTGCTTCACCATGCTGCAACTTCAGCAAAACGAGGCAGAGCGTTCAGAAGACTACAACGAGTATGCACGACTCGCTGGAATTGAATTCCTGCTTGAGTCGTTCCTAGCCGAGTATCTGGCGGAGTTTGAAAATTTTGCCATTAAATCAGATTTGATGAGACAGTTAGGAGTAGCAGTGTATCGAGAGCAGTCAATCATTCTAACTCTTAACTACGATTGCATCCTCGAGACTGTGATCGAGAGTGCTTCTGGTGTGAAGGTTAACATTCCGCAGTCTCTTCTTGAAAGCTCTCATGAGCAAGAAGAAATCCCAGATGGTGAACTGCCATATAGTCATTACAACTGGAATCGACCTTTGGCCTATGGCATCAAATTTGACGAAGTTCAGCTTCAGCGAGCCGGCTTATCTACATACGTCAATGGAGATCGGTTTTATGATCACCCCGAAAACAAGCTCTACTCTTGGAAAATTTTGAAGCTACATGGCTCACTAAATTGGTTTCAATATCTCCCCATTCGCAAGTATCCGTCCTTTGATCCTTCAGATATGGAATTGCCCAAAGAGAAGTTGCGAGAGGTACTGATGGTACAAGCTCGCTGGTGGTTCGTTGCGCCGCCTGACCTTCGAGGTTGGCTATTGAAGCCGCTAATTATCACACCAGTCCTGTACAAGGAGCAATTCTACCAGCATCCAGTCTTTTCAGACATTTGGAGACAAGCCTATAACGAACTTTCTACTTGCAAGCGCCTAGTTGTGGTTGGATACTCCTTTGCACCTACTGATTTCAATATTAGGAAACTATTCCTCGAAGCCTTCTGCAAAAGCCATCTGAAAGAACTGATTGTCGTTGATCCGAATACAAGTGTCGTCCAAATAGTTAAAGAGCTTACCCACTTTGACAAGCCAGTCCTTGTTTGTAGAGATCTAAAGGAATATCTTGGGCTATACGCCGCATTGGAAACTCATGGACCAGGACAAAAACCTCAGAAAGCTTGACTTCTCACACTGAATGTTAGGGAATCCCATCGCCACAACACCAATTAGACCTACTACAAATCAGGTATTATGTCCCCAAAATACCTTTAAAAAGACAAAACTATTTTTACCTTAGTATATTGACATTAGCATATGCTGTATGCCATTATAAAGTAAACCAAAGTGGTAGAATAAAGGTATGCAACACAAGCCAAACCCCTATTGGTCATCTCTTCAGGAGTGGACAGTCAGAGTTCATAAGCGGTGGTGGAACATGCTGAATGTGGTACTAACCGCTATCCCACTTGGTGTTGCAATTGTAGGATATTTCGTTTGGGCGTTTGGTACAAGAGCAAATCCATTACCAATTTGGAACCTAATTCTATTGGTAGCAGGGGTCATAATTTTTGGGTTATCTAGCTTCTTGGCTTTTCATAGGGTAAAAACAGAAAGGGATGAAGCTAAAGCTAAATACGAAGAACTTATGCTAGGGAAACAATCCGCAAAGTTGATAATATCCTATCATGATGACCAGAATTGGGGATTCCCTAATCCTAATATTCCTAACATTGACACTGAACGTATGGTAAAGATTGGCATTGACTATAATCCTTCACGATTAATGCAAATTGCCAAGATATTTATAAAAATAGACAATGCGGAACCGGGATACGAAGCATGGAGTCAAAATCAATTTGATATTGATAAGCCAGAGCATCATGAAAGCTGGTTCCATCTACCACACGTACCAGCTGGTATACATAAGGCAAAGTTAGTTATTCTAGCTAATAATAAGCTATGGGAGTCAAATGAATTCGACCTAAATATACCCCCTAAGTCACTGGCTAATTCACCATCAACTTCTCATAAGGAAGATCCTCAGAAATGAACAGCGCGATACAGTTAAAAATCGCCGAATTATTAAAGAAAGGATGGACATTAGCTGCGATAGCCGATGAATTAGGTGTAACATCTGACACAGTAGAACTCTGGAGAGCTGGTAAAAGGAATCCCACAAATGCCAAAGCTGTCCTATTAATGCTTGATAAAGTCTTAAAGAAAAAGCGAATACCGAAGCAGAAGCGTTATGCTAAAGGTAGCCGTTTAATGCAAAGATAAATAATTTATAAAGGAGGAACCATTCATGGCTGAAGATAATGAAATTAAGAAGGAATTGACTGAGATAAAAGTGCTTCTCAAAGGAGCACAAAGAAGAGCAGATGTCCAATGGGTATATAGTATCGGGTTCGCAGGTGTGATTGGCTCTTTGGCATTATTAGCAATAAACGCCGATCCATGGGCAATATTACTTGTGTTTTTCGCTGGACTTACCCTCATGGTAATATCGCCATATCTTGGCGGGAAATGATAGGTAGACTTTTGAAACAACCATCCGACTTTTGGAACGGATGGCACTTTTGAAGCAAAGCCCGTCAAGGGAGAGGAAATTTTAATTGCTCCCAGGCTCCAGAAGCTCGAAGCCGCTCTGCTCGTCCTGGATACGCAGCACCTTTGCGCCGAGGATTTCATAGAGGATGACTTCTCCCACAAGCCAGGTAGTGACGCCATGCCGCAGGCATCCAGTCATGGTCTGCCCTGCCCGTCCCAGCGCAGCATGGATGTGCAGGGTCGGTTTGCCATCTTCGCCGGGGGCGAGCACGCCCACCCCCACCACCTCATGTGCTCCATCAATGGGCAGGAGCATGGGCTCCGGTGGCCTTTCCTCTGAACGCCGCGGGCCGACAACGACGTCGCCACCTCCAATTCCCCCCACCAGGATAGCCTGTCCCACAGACACCCGCTTCTCCTCTGCAAACCGCTCGATACATTCGGGCACCACATCCCCATCCTCCAGCCGTATCACGAAAACCCGGCCAATTCTTCCTTCACATGCTTTCATGCTAAACCTCCTTTGGAAATCTCAGGATACAATACTAATTAAGCCTACCTCACAGAACCCTTCGCCGCTCAGAGGCAATGCGTAGAGTCGGGGCTTGTCCCGACCCTACGCCTGAGTGCTGGTTGTATTAAACAACAGGATGCCAGCTCAGGAAGGGATAGGTCACTCCATTGCCACTATTCCAGATGTAAGCGGGGTTAGACTGGTTCAGGGCGACTGCGGTTATGTTTCAGCCTGCACCTGAGAACGTCGCGATGTTCTGCTCACTGACCGTGGAAAGTCCCCCCAAAGTTGCCAATCGGCTCCCGGCCTTCTCCCTATTGGCTGTCTGGACCGCCAGCTTATCATAACCGGAAGTGGTTTAAATCGTTTATCAAAGTGTGATGCCGCCCAAGCTGTCTCTGATATCATCCAAGTCATTCCAATCCCGTATTCCCAGGCCAAATTTAGTCATCAAAGTCAGCGATGACGAAATAGTAGTTTTTGTCCAAGGTGATGGTGGTAGTGGCGTCATAGACATCGGCAATAGTGCCCGCATTGCTAACCCAAGCACCAAATTCGTAGCCCCTATCCGACTCCGCCACCAAATTGACCACTGTTCCCGCGGCATAGCGAAAAAGCCCCTCGCCGGGGACGGTTACTGTGCCGCCTGTGGTGCTCGAGATCTTAATGGTGTACTGAGGAGTAAAACTAGGAGTACAGCCTGCCATCCCTATAACTAAGGCCACTATCATCAGAAAGATGCTAGCTCTTTTCACGCATATCACCCCCAAAATGCTATTGTATCACCATTGAAGGAATCGTCAATAAGCTGCGGTGTCCAAGACATACTATAGAGTTAAGGAGCAACAATACCTCTCAGTGGACAACCAAGCAACATTTCGGGCTAATGGGCAAATTCACCCTCACCTTATTCCTCTTCCTCCAAGAGAGAATCATAATGATTTATGCAGTTAACTATGGGCAGGCAAGTTCGGTTACCAGGAGTTCCAGAGCTAATTTGTCGCTATATTTGCCAGTTTTGATGGCTAAGTCGGTTTCCAAAAGCTTATCGTATGCCCGCTTTACTCCCTCAAAGTCATACAATTTAGCCTGGCCAAGCGTTTTATCCAAGCTATAGCTTGATTTCAGCCCTAGTCTGTCCTGAATCTGCAGGCGGGACAGCCCCTTTTTCAAATCTTTGGCTTGGGCTATTAAGCGGAATTGTCTGGTAATCATGACCATGATATAAGTTGGCGCCACACCATCATAATACAGCCGATGAAGTATCCGTTGGGCTAACTCGGTCCGACCTTCGGCCACGGCATCCACCAGGGCAAAGATGTTAGCCTCCTGAACATGACTTACCAATTGTCTAACATCATCTTCGCTGATAGGGCGCTCCTGGCTATAAAGAAGCAGTTTCTGGATTTCACCATCCATCGCCCATAAGTCTCCGCCTATTAGTTCAGCGAGCAAGTTCACAGCCTGGGGAGTGATATCGCCGCCCTCTTCCCTCACCCGTTGTTGTATCCAGGCCTTTAAATCCCTGCCTCTTAACAAGGGGAAAGTTCTTACTTCAGCTAATGGTGAAAGCTTCTTTAATAGAGGATTAGGGCCCTTCATCTCCCCATCAACCAGCATCAGCACAGTCGTTTCGGGCATTTGCTTGATGTAGGAATCCAAGCCTTCCCATTCCCCCAGCCCGTTTCCAGATTTGCCTTTGCCAGACCGTGGTCTGCTTTGTTTTACCTCAAAGCGCCCTAATAAGCCATCGACTATAACCAGGCGATGTGAGGATAAAAAAGGAGCGGCACCACATTTATTTCTAAGTTCACTTAAAGTTAGATGTTGCCCCTCTAAGTTGGTGGTGCTAGTCGCCAGCATTTCCCGATCGCCCAGGTCAGCTTTAATTTTCTCCACAGCTTGATTAAGGGAGAAATCGTCCTGCCCATAAAGAATGTAGAGCATTTACCTTGTATTCTATCACAGCACCAGCGTTTCCTGGCAGGGCTTGTGCCCCTCAGAGCGAGGCGGAGATGAACTCCGCCACTACCTTTATTCGTAGGGGCGGGGCTTGTCCCCACCCACTTCTCTAAATCAGGTCTTGACCATGCGAAGGATTCGGATATGCCAAACGGCTTTTCCCGGCAGAAGCTCAAAACCAAAATATGATAGGATATAATCATGAAGGTTGCCATCATCGGGATACCTGAAAGCGGCAAAACAACTATCTTTAATGCCCTAACCAGAGGCAAGGCTGAAGTTGCCGCTTATTCCCCGACCCTGGCCCCCAATACCGGCGTGGCCAAGGTACCCGATGCCCGACTATCAATGCTGGAAGGCATATTCCAGCCCAAAAAGACTGTTCCCGCAGAGGTGAGTTACATAGATATTGCCGGTCCCATCAAGGGCTTCGGCAAAGAAGGAGCAGGGGGAGAATTCCTGAACTACCTGACTACTGCTGACGCCCTGCTCCAGGTAGTCAGGGCTTTTGAAGATGACAAGGTTCCCCATCCTGAAGGAAGCATAGAGCCGAAGCGAGACATAGCTTCCTTAGATTTAGAACTCGCCATTTCCGATTTAGCGATTATGGAGAGAAGGCTCGACAAACTGGAGACAAGCTTGAAAGGAGCTAAGACAGCAGAGCGGGAGTCCTATTTAAAGGAGCAACTTTTGCTTCAAAAGGTTAAAGCGGAGTTAGAGAAGGATATACCGATAAGAATACAAGGCCTGGCTAAAGAAGAACTCAAAATGTTAGCCAACTATCAATTTCTTACCGCCAAACCTATGCTGGTAGTCCTTAATATCGGAGAGGAGCAAATATCACAGGCTTCACAATTGGAAAGTGAGATAAGTTCCCTTTACCCCCAGTTTGCCGTGGTAGCCCTTTGCGGCAAGCTGGAGATGGAGCTAGCTCAGCTCAGCGACTCTGAAGCCCGGGAATTCCGTGAAGCCATGGGACTGAGCAAACCGGCGCTTGACCGGGTTATCGACCTTTCCTATAGTCTTCTGGGACTGGTTTCCTTCTTTACCACGGTTTCCTCCGAGCTAAAGGCCTGGACTATACCCGGCGAAACTCCGGCACCAAAAGCGGCAGGAAAGATTCACTCCGACATGGAAAGGGGGTTCATCCGAGCTGAGGTTATCAGCTATAGCGATTTGGAAAGCTGCGGCAATATAGCTGAGGCGCGAAAAAGAGGCCTGCTAAGGACAGAAGGCAAAAATTACATCATCCAGGATGGCGATGTAGTTACCTTCTTATTTAATGTCTAGGCAATCCAGGTTATTTCAGAGCAAGGAGGGAAGATGGAGATGACGATCAATAAAACAAAAGTTTCTATTGTCCAGGGAGATATCACCAGGCAAGCTACCGATGCCATCGTTAACGCTGCCAACTCCAGCTTAATGGGTGGCGGAGGGGTGGATGGGGCAATACACCGGGCCGGGGGACCAGCAATACTAGAGGCATGCAAGAAAATCGTTGCCCAGCAAGGGAGATTGCCCACAGGCAAAGCTGTAATCACCACGGGAGGAAATCTCAAAGCCCGGTATGTGATACATACTGTTGGTCCCATCTGGCATGGTGGCAGCAAAAATGAAGCTGAGCTTTTGAGGAGCGCCTATTACGAGTGCCTGAAATTAGCTACCGAGAACAAATTGGCCAGCATCTCCTTCCCTTCCATAAGCACCGGAGCCTACGGCTATCCCGTGGATGAAGCGGCAAAAATAGCAGTAAGCACCGTCGTTTCGTTTCTTAAGGAGCAAGCGACTTCTCTTAAAGATGTCGTGTTTGTTCTCTTCGATTCCCGGACTTACCAAAGCTATTACTCCGCTTTGCAAGTTTACCTCAACCGCTTAGAAGCGTAAGAAAACAAAACCTCAAGCGACAGCTATTTGAGAAGGCTGGGACTTATCCCCCGCCTACAAAGAGTGGGGTGTTGAGAAAAATAGAGTTGACCCCTTTTATGTGTAGAAGCCTCTGGGATCGAATAGCCTTAATAAAGTCACTTCCTCTTTAGCCACCGGCTGAGCCTCTTTTAAATTGGGGCTGACCTTAAGTTCCCAGCCAACTTTTTCTTTTATCCCGGCTATTGCTTCTTCTACTGCCTGTTTTGGTTTGGATGGAATATAGGTTGTCAGTGTAAAGATTTCTTCGCCGCCAATCTTTTCGAAGATGCCGACATCTGTTACCAGCGTCGTCACATTTTTCCCGCTGAAGGTAATATAGGGCACTTTTTCCACTAATCTCTGCTTACCCGAGTTGATTACAGCTACAGTCTCCCTGTTACCGCTAGCTATATCGTTGGCTCCTCCCGAGCCGACCAGATATGTTAGGCCGGGAAGTTTTGTAGAGTTCCCATTGCCGTATTTATCTATCTGCCCTCCTCCCAGAATACCCAGGCATTGATTTGACGAGCCACCGACGAAGACCCCGAGCATGGTTTCATTGTTGTTCAGTATTTTGCACGTGTGCATGTTGTGATAGCTGAATATAAATGGGTCTGAGGCTCTGGGCAGGTAACCGTACATGCCTATCTCAGCCATTAAATCCACGTCATACCCTTTTCCTTTTAGTCTATAGGTTGCCAGCCATCCTGCCAAATGTGGCAGTCCGACACCGGCGAGTATTGTCTTGTATCCTCCGGCAACGAATTTGTCATTTATAACCTGCGCAGCAGTGACCACCGTCTTCTCCAGCGGGTTCGGTTCTTTGTTGAAATCCAGATTTGTTATCTCAGCCACTATTTCGTCTTTCCATGAATTCGAATGGGCCTTACCTTTAAGGTAAAGAAGCCTGTCTCTACCGAGTTTGGCAAGATACTCGTTATAGTCCTTGCAGTCCAAAATCCAGTACTTTATCCACTCCGAGAATTTTCGGTCGTCTCTTGATGCTTCCCTGCTTTCAGTGAGGAAGTCATAGTCTTCAAAGTAGTGCTCGAATTCAGGCAGGCCGCAGTTTGGCATTCCCGCGGGATGTGCCCCATAAGGGACTTCGCAGACCGCCTTGACCATGTAAGACGGAATTCGGACAAGATGTGAGTGCCTACGTATATATTCCGTGGAAACGATTTTCTCTGCGCTGACGATGACTCCTTGTTTTGCCCCCCAGGCCCCAAAGACATCAGCCCCCAGGGGATAGGTAATAATTGTGTTTCCGCAGCGGTCGGCAGCAGCGCCGTGGACCAGCGCAATATCCGGTCTCAATGCGCTCATGAGCCCTATTTTCTCGCCGGGGACAAACGGGTCATCAATGACCGTAAATGATTCCTTGTTTTCCTCCTCCATGGAGCTTCCCACAATTGACCGGGTGGGAATTACGCTCCATCCCATTGCTCCAGCCAGGAGTCTCTGGGGGATGGTAAGCATCGTCCAGTTCTCGAACTCCACTTCACCGGAGAGGTAGGCTTTCTGAGCCACGGGATTCGGTCCTGGCGATGGGTATACGTCACCGATGTAACTGGCTATGATTTTCTTGGCCAGTCTTCCGTGAATTAAAGACAGCACTGTTGCTGTGATGCCATTATTTATAATGGTGAACTCGGGGTTTTTGTCCCAGAACTCCCTTACAAGCTGATTGAATAGAGCTCCCCCTCTTCCGGCAAAACCGATGGACATTCCTTTTTTAACGTGCGTTCTTATGGCTTCACCAAGGGAGCAGACCTTGTCTTCACCTTCAACTACGGGAAGTCGGAATTTCGAGTCCAGGAAAGTTTTTAGCTCTTCTGTCTCCATCATTGTGCTCGAACGTTTCAAGTGGGTGGGGCTTCAATTTGTCCAGGGTAATAGTTTAGTTCCCCCAAAATCCTGGTTTATGCTATATCACCCCCCTCGTACTGTCAAGCGTTTTTCGAAACGCGGATGCCTGATAGCGTTTGGGGCTAGGTGTGTTTTCTTCAGCTTGTCTGATTATATATGGTATTGTATGATAGGATAAAACTTGATTGGCCGGCATAGTTTAGTGCAGACATTCAACTTAGCGGCAAAGAAAAAACAGTCGAGCCGGAGATGGTGCAGAGGTCGGAGATGGAGATAATCCCAGCCGTTGACATCAGGGGCGGCAGGTGCGTCAGGTTATACCAGGGTGATTATAAACAGGAAACTGTTTTTGATGAGGACCCGGTGACAGCAGCCTTGACCTGGTATTCGCAGGGGGCACGATGGCTCCATATTGTCGATTTGGACGGGGCGGTTGCCGGTGAGCCCCAAAATATGGAGGTGGTTGAGGAGATAATAAAAGAGAGTGACCTGTTAATAGAATTAGGCGGCGGTATCAGGCAAGAGGAGGTGGCAGAAAAACTGTTGCGTCAGGGGGTAAGCCGGATAATTTTGGGAACTGCGGCGATAGAGAACAGGGAACTGGTAAAAAAGCTATGCCAGCAATTTGGCGAGGCTATCGCAGTTAGCCTTGACGCCCGAGATGGCAAGATAGCCATCCACGGCTGGCAGAAGAACACGGTTTTTGAGGTTCTCCAGTTAAGCCGAGAGATGGTCGATGCCGGAGTGAGGCGCTTCATTTATACTGACATAAAAAAGGATGGCACTCTTACCGAGCCTAACTTTGACATGATAAATAGATTGCTTGCTGAAGCAAATGTCCCCGTCATTGTGGCCGGGGGGATTTCCAAGCTGGAGCAGTTACAGAGGCTTAAGGAGCTCGGTGCGGAGGGAGCCATTATAGGCAAAGCTCTTTATACCGGGGATATCAATTTGGGGGAAGCTATAATCAATTTCGGAACTTAGGAGGCAAATGTTAAAGTTTGATGATAAAGGCTTGATTCCAGCTATTGTCCAGGACGCCAGGAATGGTGAAGTCCTGATGCTGGGCTACATGAACAAAGAGTCGCTAAAGCGCACATTAGCCAGCGGAGACGTCTGGTTCTACAGCCGCAGTCGGCAGGAATTGTGGCACAAGGGAGAAACTTCGGGCAATTTCCTCAGGCTGAAGTCCATTATCAAGGACTGCGACAGCGATACTCTTCTCATAAAGGCTGAACCTACAGGGCCAGTATGTCACACCGGCAACCGGACTTGCTTCTTCCAGCAATTGGAGAGCAAAGACACAGCGTAATAGCTTGGTTCATCTTTTGAACAAGCGCTGAGTTTATCTTCGCCTCACTCAGGGCGGGGACAAGTCCCGCCCCTACGAATAAATGTAGTGGCGGAGTTCATCTCCGCCTTCGAGAAATCCTAAATTCCAAGCACCAAATCCCGAACAAAAGAAAGGAAAATTTAATTCCTCTCATCGAAATACCAATGATGAAAACAGCTCAGAGAGTTATCACAATTAAATCGGGATTGGTATTTGGATTTGTTTGGAGCTTGGATTTTGGCATTTGGAATTTATCCAATGGGATTGCCACGCTTCGCTCGCAATGACACCCCACTTGTCTTTGCGAGGCTGACTTCGGTCAGCCGAAGCAATCTCGCAGAGGCCCTGAGATTGCCACGCACCTTTCAGGTGCTCGCAATGCCAGAAGGGGTGTTGAGGAAAATAGAGTTGCCCCTTTTTACTTAAAAAAGGGAGGGGGCAGCGTGAAGCTGCCCCCCTTTCGAATCTTTATCCGTTCCCGCCGCTACCAGCCAAGCAATCTCTCTACTGCCGGCTCCGGGAAATCAACCTGGCAATCTTATTGAGATTCCTCTCTTACTCACCGGCAACCGAGCGAGAACATTATGCCACTGTTAAAGTACTACGCTGTTTATTCGCAAGGATTCCAGGCTGCACCTGTTATATTGCAGCTGAAAGGCGTGAACAGTGCACAAGCTACGTCGTTCATGAGGTCACCTACTGATGTAAGATCCATTCCTAGGTCCATGCCCAAATCTGTCATAACACCTGACAGCGATCCAACGACAGTTCCAGCTAACCCTATACCCCACGCCAGCATGTCGACCGTCCAGGCAAGTGGACCCATGGCCCAGTCGCCCATGGGTTGCATCAGGGCCGGTAGCCAATCCACTTCTGCTGGCAAGAGCTCTCCATCCACTAGTGCATCCAGAATGGTCTCCATTAGATAGAAGCCAGTCCCAATGATGGTGAACGGGATTTTAGCATACGTTGACGGCGCTATACCCTCATATTCACATTGCGCCGCTACCGCGCCAGGCACCACCGCCATGGTCAGCAACGCAAGAGCAACACCTATACTGATTATTTTTTTCACCTAAACCTCCTTTACTTTTGATATTTCGACACTATTTTACCATCCCGAGTTCCCGGTATCGGGACGATACATGATTTTTTCTTAATCTGAACTCCCGATAAACACCTCCTTTCCGAGCTTATAGCCCACTCTGTTTACCGGCTCAGTTTTCTGCAATAAGACCAACCACAAATGTTAAGAACTTGTTAATAAAGTATATGCTACAAGGTGCTGCTTGTCAAGTCCCCCCGGAGATTTTACAAAAAAATTCCATAAAAAGGTAATAATCTACTGGGCACACCCCACACGTCTTGACAAACTTACCAAGGTAAGGATATTATGTTTTAAATGAGGCTGGTTAAAAATTCCGTAGTTGCCCAATTTATTTTACCCCGTGGTTGGGGAGTGTTTATTGAGCAACCGAGCCCGATAAATCAGGCAACTTATAGAAATGCCTAAATTGAACGGAAAATCAGAATTAAACAGACTCTTTTAATATAGAAGAAAGGTGGTAACAGCTTAGTTTTCCTAAGATGAACGTGCGTCGAGTTTGCCATATTCTATAGGTTAGTCCAAACAAACTTTTTGGGGAAAATTTACCTGTTACGAAGATTGAGAGTGCGCATAAGGCGAATACAGGCTGCCCTTATAGCCGGGCTTTTGTTATCTATGCTGATATTGCCCCAATTCGCTCTGGCCGCTGGGCCAGAGATAACAAGTGTCGTTGTGCTGGACTACACCTCTACTACCGCTACCATCTTCTGGACTACCAATACTACCAGTGATAGCCGTGTGAACTATGGCACCACCCCAGCATTGGGCCAGACTAAGCATGATGACACTGAGGGCACCACCCATAACATAGTCCTCACAGGCTTAACCCAGGGCACAAAATACTACTTTGAGGTTGAATCTACCGATACCTCCGAAACTTCCACTGATGATAATGACGGCGCATATTATTCTTTCACAACAGAAGCCGTAACAGCGTATTCCATTACCCTTGACTCTGTTTGTGGGGTCTGCGGCGAGCTGATCGATGTAGGGGTCTGTGGCGAGGTGATTGGAGTAGAGGCGCTTGTTGCAGCGGCCGGTACCTATCATATCTGCTGGGATTCTCGCTCAGCAGCGAATGCTGTAGGGACATTCACAGCAAGCGGAGCTGGAAGCCATACCCTCGCGTTCTATATGCCCGAGGCTAAGAAGGGCATTCATACGGTCTATTTGACCGACAACGCTTATGCCGAAAAGGCTAAGGCTGAATTTGAAGTCTTCCCTTCCGTAAAGATTGACCCCGAGGAGGGACCGGTGGGCACGGAAGTAACCCTCAACTGCTATGGTTTTACCGCCTCGCAGGACATCCGGGTTACCCTCTTCCAGGGCGAGGTACAGAAGGGCGAGGTAAAGACGGGTAAGGCTGATGCCAAGGGTAGCTGGCCGATATCTTATACCATCCCACCCGCCCCTGCCGGTGGCTATATCTTCAAGGTCGAGGGTAAAGAAGGTACGGTATGGGTTAATTGGGTGAGTAAGTATTTCAAGGTGACGCCCGAAATTACTGTCACGCCAGATTCAGGCACGGTGGGTCAGAAGATTAATGTAGAAGGTACAGGCTTCGCCAGTGAAGAAGAGGGCATTGAAGTTACCTTCGATGGGGAGGCGAGGAAGGAAAACATCACTGCGGATGAAGATGGCTCTTGGACTACCAGCATCACTGTTCCCATTCGTACATGCGGCCGCTATGACATTGATGCCTCAGGAGAAACCACCAGGGCTCGGGATGTAGATGATGTTAAGTTCACTGTGGTTGCGGGAATATCAGTTACGCCTGCCCTGGCTTATGTGGGGGATGAGATTACCGTTATAGGAGGTGGGTTCGCACCCGGGGAAGAGGGCGTCAAGGTTACCTTTGATGGGACGGTTGTGGCTACCGACATCCCCGTTGATACTTATGGTTGTTGGGAATCCTCCTTTAATCTGCCGGCCAGCGCCTACGGCAGCCACACTGTATCGGCTTCTGGTGACACAACCGCGGCTGTGACGACCACCCTCGACACTCAAGCTCAAATAGTGGAACTCAGCCCGGTTGAGGGAGCACCGGGCGACTCCGTTAGCCTCACCGGCAATGGCTTTCACGGCAGTCAAGATTTAACCGTGACCATTGGTGGCATTGCCATGTCGGAGGATATACAAACTCAGTCCAATGGCAATATTGTCATTAGCTTCCGAGTGCCAAAAGGAAGCCCTGAGGGCAAACAGACCCTGGTGGTGACCGACGAAGGCGGAGCTACCGACCAGGTCGACTTCACGGTAACGAGGAAAACCCTATCGACAACTCCTCTGCCCATCTCGCCCAAGGAGAACAAACTAAGGTCGGGGGAGGTGACTTTCAACTGGCAGGGAGAGACGGGTAGCACCACTTATACTTATACCATGGAGATAAACACAACTGCCGGTTCTGGAAACATCTGGTCGAAATCAGGTATTGCAGAAAGCAGCTACACACTAACCGAGGGCGAGGCTTTACCCAAGGGTACCTACTACTGGCGGGTTAAGATAGTAGATGGTTACGGCAACGAAGGCGCCTGGTCGGATTCTATCGAGTTCACGGTATCGCCGATTCCAACCTGGGTATGGGTAGTAGTGGGGGTGGTAGTGCTGATAGGTCTCATGGTCGTGGCCTATCGAGAAACAAAATTCAAGGTAACAGAATAAGCCAGCCCGTTAAAATTTTCTCCCGGTTCTGCAATAACCCTTGCAGTCGGGAAGGTTATTAAGTTGGGGGGGGAAATTGATTGTGCGTAACCGCATAATCTCGTATAAAATTCTCCAAAAGGAGCAAGGCGAATTTTCCCCGGCGCACTAAGGAGAGTGGGGTGATATGATTGGCTGTTTACTGCTCATCCCAATCGCAGGGCTTTTAGCGATGATGGGTATATATATGAGTAGTTTGATGGCTTATTTTGCAGCTATTGCCGGAGCCATGGGTATCTATATGGCTGGTATGGCATCTTATTTTACGGCTTTCTTTATTATAATGTTCGGATGAGTCTATGTTAAAGTGTATGTGGGGCGCAATGAAAAAGAGCAAGGCGAATTTTTCCCGGTGCGCTAAGGAGAGCGGGACGATATGAGCTGCTTAGCACTCTTATTGCTAACCGCGGTTATAATTTACTTCGGTGCAACGATATCCTTTTTCCTGGCTGCCGGGATGATACCGCTAGCTATATTATCCTTGGTGCTGATACCATTAGCTCTTCTTTTCACGTGGCGCATTATCTATCCCTGGCTGGTGCGGATGGGGAGATGGTCAGCTCAACTCAAAAATCTCATCTTCCTTGCCATTGTGCTGACGGCCGTAGGTATGGGCCTGGGTTATATTATTGATGTTCCAACTGCCACAATACCACTAGTAGGAATAGAGGTACCGCTCACAGTCCTAATCTTTGGGCTGCTTTTCCTCTTCCTTCTCTTACTGGCCATAGTGGTATGGGTGGTGAGGTTATGGCGCCGCGGCTGGCCCACTGTGAGAAATTTCTTCTGGGACATTTCTTTTCGTACTGTTGCCCTGTTCTGGAAAATACTGGTGGGCATTCCTATAGGTATAACCTGGTTTTTCTACCACCCTCCTCTACGCTGGCTAATAGCAGCCCTCCTGTTTTACCTCAGGGGGATTTCAGCCGCAGTAGCCTGGCTTTTGTACAACCCACCATTGAGGAGCATAGCAACTGCTGTCCTTTTCGTTACACGGTTAATCGCTCGACCCACAGCCTGGCTTATATACAACCCACCAATACTCTGGGTTATACAATTTGCGCTCTTCATCCTCAGGCTGATAGCCCGCTCCGTCAGCACCATAATTTATGGTATTGTGTCGTGGTGGCCTGTCACGGGCGTCAAAGGAACACTAAGGAAAGGGCTAAACGTTGAGAGTAAGTCCTATCAAGACTATAAGTATGCCTAGGATGACGGTAGCGGCGCCGCCTAGCAAGCCAGCGACGTCCATATGAGTAAAGATTCGGATAAATACTTCCTGTCCAGAGGCTGCCATTCGGGATGTTAAGCTAACTTCCGATATTAAATCCTATCAAGGCTACAAGTATCCCCAGGATGACGGTAGCGGCGCCGCCTAGCAAGCCAGCGACGTCCATATGAGTGAAGACTCGGCCAAATATCTCCTTGCCAAAGGCCGCCATTCGGGGCGTTAACCTACCTGGTTCCTCAGGAGATTCCGGCGCCATCTCATTGGAGTCCCTATCAAACATGGGCAATACCAATTTTCTCCACTCACGCGATTCCCGATAGACTACACCAGCTATTATTATGCCCACGATAATCAAAAAAATCCCTAAGATTAGCACCGCTGTAGATAGACCAACGTCAACTATCTCAACTGGCGCGGGGTTAGCTGTGCCCATTTTCACCTCCTGTTCCCATCAAGTTCATTTAATAATCCTCTCCGTCATTTTGAGGTCACCTCGGGCAACCCAAGAATCTAAAGACCCTTCCCCTTTGTTTCACTCAGGGTCAGGGTGACAATTAAACGGCCTCCCATCAAGCGAGTCTCAATTTATTTTAGCGTAGCATAGCTACTGCATTGTGTCAATAGCTCTCTTTTTCAGGGGCTGCCCAAAAACTTCTGTCGAGGAATCTCTTGTGGTCTCCCACAAATTGGGGGGACAAGTTCCTCCTTGAGAAGCTGGTGTGGCCCTAGTCATAATTCTTCCTTGTATCCTCTTCCTATGCTAAAATCCAGCAAGGCTTCATATGGTAAGTGCTGACGAACTAAAATATTGGGTGGCTTTTTCCGGGATACCCAGGATTGGGCGGGTACGGATTTCCCAGTTAAAAGAATACTTTGGCAGTTTACAGGATGCCTGGAAAGCTCCCGAAGGCAAGCTAAAGCAAGCAGGACTAGATTCACGAAGCATATATGCCCTGGTAACCCTACGTCCGAGAATCTCCCTGGACGCTGAGATGGAAAAACTGGAACGCTACAAGGTAAAGGTGTTTGTCTATGATGACCCTCTTTATACTTCGAGCTTAAAAGAAATTTATGATTACCCCCCGGTACTTTATGTGAGGGGTAGTCTCCCAGCCGAGGACGAGCCTTGCCTGGCCATAGTTGGTACCCGCCGTCCCACTATCTACGGGAGGCAGGTAACTGAGGAGATTGTAGCCGACTTAGCCCGAAGTAAAATCACTATTGTCAGCGGATTAGCCCGAGGAATTGACTCTGTGGCTCATCGGGCTGCTCTGGATGCCGGAGGCAAAACCGTAGCTGTGTTTGGCTCCGGTCTGGATATTGTCTATCCCGGGGAAAATGTTAAACTGGCTCAAGCTATTATGGAACACGGAGCTCTGGTCAGTGAATATCCTTTAGGCGTCAAGCCTAGGCCTGAGAACTTCCCGCTCCGCAATAGAATTATGAGTGGCTTGAGTCTGGGGGTGCTGGTGGTGGAAGCTGGAGAAAGGAGTGGGGCTTTGATTACGGCCCATCAGGCAGTGGAACAGAATCGAGAGGTCTTTGCTATCCCGGGCAGCATCCTCTCACCAGCCAGCCAGGGAACTAATAGCCTTATTCAAGAAGGAGCCAAGTTAGTTCGCAATTACACTGATATTCTCCAGGAACTAAACCTGACCATTATAGTCCAGCAAGCAGAAATTAAGGAATTTTCCCCGGCTGACGAAGCTGAATCTGCTATACTAAAGCAATTGAGCTCCGAGCCCAGTCATATAGATGAAATTTGCCGCAGCAGCGGTTTAACTATGCCGGAAGTGAGCAGCACTCTGGCGATGCTGGAGTTAAAGGGGATAGCCAGGCAAGTGGGAAACATGAACTATGTGCTGGCTCGAAGGAGTTAAACCATCCTAAGAAAATTTAGAGCAAATTCATCGGGGTCCCCAAAAAGTCTTCGTGCCTTTTTGGGGGTTAAGTTGAGACAGGGTAAATCATGGCAAGTAAACTAGTTATCGTCGAATCTCCAGCCAAGGCAAGGACGCTAAACAAGATTCTCGGACGTAGCTATAGTGTAAAAGCATCTGTGGGGCATGTGCGTGATTTGCCCAGAGCAAGCCTCGGGGTAGATATAGACAAGGGTTTCATCCCCAAGTATGTCATTCCAGCGGATAAGAAAAAGATAGTTGGCGAAATCAAAAAGGCAGCTAGTAAGGCTAGTTTTATCTATTTGGCTACTGACCCTGACCGCGAGGGAGAGGCAATTTCCTGGCACCTAGTACAAGCAGCTAAGCTGGACAAGGATGACATACCCATTCAGCGCGTAGTTTTTCAGGAAATAACCAAGGACGCAGTTCAAGAGGCCTTCCAAAGTCCCCGCTCTGTTGATATGAACCTGGTGAATGCCCAGCAAGCCCGGCGTATCCTCGATAGACTTGTGGGCTACAAGCTGAGTCCGCTCCTGTGGAGAAAGGTACAGAGAGGACTTTCCGCAGGCAGGGTTCAATCGGTGGCCGTGAAGATGGTTGTTGACCGCGAACTGGAGATTCAAAACTTTATTCCCCAGGAGTACTGGATTATAGAAGTTGAGCTGGCCCCGCCTGAAGAAAAAGAGGCGAGTTTTAAAGCCAGGCTGTTCGCCCTGGCCGATGGCACCAAGCTGGATATTGACAATAAAGATGACGCAGAAAGAGTTACCGCTGATTTAGAAAAGGCTGAATATACAGTTAAGGTGGTAGTAACTAAACAGGTAGCTCGTCAGCCAGCCCCGCCTTTTATCACGAGCACCTTGCAGCAAGAGGCCTGGCAGAGGCTGCACTTCACCGCTGGGCGAACTATGGCTATTGCCCAGCAACTTTACGAAGGCCTGCCCTTGGGCAAGGAAGGCTCGGTGGGACTTATTACCTATATGCGCACCGATTCTACCCATGTGGCTGCCTCTGCCGTAAGCGAGGCGAGGGAGTTTATCGGCGAGAAATACGGAGCCAAATTTCTCCCACCAAAGCCACGTAGTTTTGCCAGGAAAGCGAAGTGGGCCCAGGAAGCTCACGAGGCAATTCGGCCCACCAAAATTTACCGCCAACCAGAGCAACTCAGGCCATTTCTTAATCCAGCTCAGCTAAAGCTCTACGAGCTTATCTGGAAGCGCATGGTCGCCAGTCAAATGTCAGCAGCTTTATACGACACAACCAACGTGGAGATAGAGGCAAGCAATGTTGCTGCGAGCGAAGCGATTGGGTCCCCAAAAAGTTCGCCAAATTTTTTGGGTGAAAAACAACCTCAAGGATATCTACTCAAAGCAAGTAGCTCTGTGGTTAAATTTCCTGGTTTTATGGGTGTTTACAGCGAGGGCAAGGATGCAGATGAACGAAGGGAAAGCTTTGTTTCCTTGCCCAAGCTGAGAATTGGAGATAAATTGATTTACCTGGGAACCTTTCCCGAACAATGTTTTACCCAGCCGCCACCCCGCTACACTGAGGCCACATTGATAAAAGCGCTGGAGCAGAAAGGAATCGGACGCCCCAGTACCTATGCTCCTATCCTGTCCACCATTCAAGCCAGAGATTACGTCAACAAAGCCAATGGCAAATTCCACCCTACGGAACTAGGGATAACTGTCAACAAAATCTTGGCTGAGCATTTCCCTAAAATCGTTGACCCTGGTTTCACATCTCAGATGGAAGAACAACTAGACGAAATAGCTAAGGGTAAATATGAATGGATAGCTGCCTTGCAGGAATTTTATCCCCCCTTCCAAGATACGTTGGATAAAGCTTGGATCAATTTAGAAAAGGTTAGCATAACCCAGATGAGCGATGAGACATGTCCCAATTGCGGTCGCCCCATGGTCATAAAGGTCGGGCGTTTCGGTAAATTTCTCGCCTGTAGCGGCTATCCTGACTGTAAAACAACCATGCCCTACGCAGTTAAAACCGGGGTTTCTTGCCCCCAATGTGGTGGCGAGCTCGTGAAAAGAGTCAGTAAGAAGAAGAAGAAGGTATTTTATGGGTGTAGCAAGTTTCCCAAATGCCAATTCGCCGTAAATCGCAGGCCAATAGCTCAGCCTTGCCCTAGCTGTGGCAATCTTTTAGTGCAATACAGAGGGGATTGGGCTAAATGCGTGGCTTGCCAGCGTAAAGTAAAACTATCCGGGCCGGAGAAACAAAAAGAGGGGGTAGCTTTATGAAAATTCTAGTTATCCATGGACCAAATTTGAATATGCTGGGCAAAAGAGAAAAGTCAATTTACGGAGAAAAGACCTTGGACGAAATCAATGCCCAGCTGAAGAAAGAGACCCAGGCCTTAAATGTCGAAGTGGTGACATTTCAGTCTAATCATGAAGGGGCGCTCATAGATTTTATTCAAGAGCAAACGGATTCCGCCCATGGCATAATAATTAACCCTGGTGCTCTCACCCACTACGGATTTTCTCTGTTCGATGCCCTGGTTGACAGCAAATTACCGGTAATTGAAGTCCACTTATCAGATATTTACCACCGTGAGGAGTGGCGCGCCAAGTCTGTAATTGCCCCCATAGCTGAAGAACAGATAATTGGCTTAGGCTGGAGGGGATATATTACTGCTTTGCAAGTCTTGGTTGGCAAGCTGAAAGTAGAGTCTTAACGGTTAGGATTTTAAGCAGGAGACTTTATTTGGAAGTGGCAAAGAGACCACTTCCATTGCCGTTCTCAGGATTGGCGTTTCTTAAAATCTTCTAGGTCAAGTGTATTTATGAAATCCTTATATGCTGATAGCCCTTGCAGCTCTTGTTCATCAACTTTACCTTCAGGAACAGATTTGCCTGTTTCCTCTTCAAGTATAATGCCCGCTTTTTCAAGCACCGATTCTTCAGCATATATTGGGGCTCCAACTCTTACAGCCAAGGCCAAAGCATCGCTAGGTCGAGAATCAATATCTAATTCACCACCATCAATGCTGAGAGCAAGTCTGGCATAGAAAGTATCTTCCTTAAGTCCACTTACCACGATATACTCAACTGAAGCTCCCAAGGTAGAAATTACAGATTGCAACAAATCATGCGTCAAAGGGCGAGATAGCTCGACATTTTGCAGCTTTACGGCAATAGCATCTGCTTCAGCAGGACCAATCCAAATGGGTAGATAACGATCAGTTCCCTTCTCCTTTAAAATCACCACCCGTTGATAATTCATCAAGCTAACCCGGATGCTGTCAATCGTCATCTCTACCATGCTATGCCTCCTTTGTAGTGTTTATTTTACCCCCACAATCCTAATTAATCAATGAGCACAAGTCAACTATCCAAGCTCAAAAATTAAGTTTCTTTCCAGATTGCCATAAATTCTCAGACATTAGATAATTATTGCGGGGGGCCATGACAAAACTTATCCTGGCAAGACACGGTGAAACCGTGTGGAATGTAGACAAGATATATCGGGGTAGAACGGATGTAAATCTGGACGAAGTGGGCATTAAACAGGCAGAGCTATTGGGTAAGTATTTAAGCAATTGGAAATTAGAGGCTATTTATTCCAGCCCTGTAAAAAGGGCGCTAGACACAGCAAATATTATTGCCCGTTATCAGAAAATTGGCGTACACATTGCCGAGGGCCTTATAGATTTCAATTATGGGGAATGGCAAGCTCTGCCAGAGCAAGAAGCGAAGAGGCTATATCCGACCCTCCACAATGAGTGGCACAATAATCCTCACAAGGTAATAATGCCCGGCGGAGAGAGCCTGGAAGATGTAAGAAGGAGAGCTATCGAGGTAGTTAACGATGTCCTTTCTAAATATCAGGGGGGCGTAGTATTGGTATCTCATCGGGTTGTGAACAAAGTCCTGATATGCTCCTTACTGGGACTGGACAACTCATACTTCTGGAATATCAAGCAGGATGTCGGCGGAATCACGATTTTCAATTATGTAGATGGTCGTTTCGTCTTGACCAGACATAACGATACTTCACATCTGAGAGAGTTACAAAAACCCGTACTTGATGATTTTTAAGCGCGCCTAGAGGGATTTAAACCAACACTCCACGTTCCTCCGATCGCTGTTTACATCTAATAAGTCAGGTAGAATTCGTCCGAAAAAAGAAAACGTACCCTAACCTGCTTTACTCTTCAGGAAATCGTGTGTAGCCTCGGGCTTAGCTCTCTTCGGTCACGGTTCCTTTAACCGAGTGGAGTGCTGCTAGAAATTCTCGGTATGCTGCTGCCGTTACTCACTAAAGGGAATGCCTGCTGATTTATGCCATTTTTAGTTCGGAGGTGCAGTTCGGGCAGCGACTGGCATTAATAGGAATGGAGGTAGCACAGTAAGGGCATTCTTTCGTTGCCGGTGCAGCCGGTTCCTCTGCCTTTTTGCGAGCTTGCATCCTGGCAACTGGACGCACGATTAAAAAGAAGACAACTGCTGCTATTATCAGCAAGTTAACAACAGTAATTATGAAGAGCCCGTAGTTGATTGTAACTGCCCCGGCAGCCTGGGCGTCAGCCAGAGAAGCATATGGCCCGGGAATTAAACCTTCTTTAAGGACAACGAAGAGGTTGGTGAAATCAACATTGCCCAAGGCAAGACCTATGGGTGGCATAATGATGTCTTTAACAAATGAGTTTACGACTAGACCAAAGGCGATACCGATGATGATGCCCACAGCCATGTCAATCACGTTGCCTCTTGTTATGAATGCCTTGAAGTCTTGTAACATTCTTGTTTCCTCCTCTCTGTTTTCTTTGTCATCCATCTTACAACGGCCTTACTGCATTATCAATACCTTTATCCTAGGTAGTTGCCCCTGAGAAAACTTCGTTTTACAGAGGCGCCTTATCCATTCCTCTGGCATCTCCTGGGTTTCTATGAAATCCATCCAGACGAATCGAAGATTTTGTAAGGTATAAAAGAATGAAGTGAATTTCTTATGGGAGTACGGGATAGCCCTGCGCTATGATAGCGCGCCTAGAGGGATTTGAACCCACGACCCCCGGTTCCGAAGACCGGTGCTCTTGTCCGCTGAGCTATAGGCGCAAAAATAAATTGGGGTGAACGGTGGGATTTGAACCCACGATCTCCAGGGCCACAACCTGGCGCCTTAACCACTAGGCTACGCTCACCACAACCACAAATATTATACTTTACAATGGCTGTAACTTTCAATCTTGAAAGCAAGCCTTTTTTGGCACTTTATTGTTGGGTGAAGTCAAGCTATGCAAACCTAGCAAACATGCTATAATTATCCTTCCCTAAATTGCTATCCGAGTAGAAGATATGAGAATTTGCCTGCTGACCTATAGGGGGAATCCTTACAGTGGTGGGCAAGGTATTTATATTTACTATCTATCGCGTGAGTTCCAGCGGATGGGTCATGAGGTGGAGGTTATCGCCAGTGCACCACTCCCCGAAGTGAGCGAAGGAGTAATCCTACATCAGCTCAGAAGCTCAAGCATATATCATCCGGGAAGCTCTTTCAGGAAGAACCTCCCCAAAGTCAGGAACCCTGTTGACTTACATGAACTTTGCGCCAGCCGCCTGGGAATCTTCGCCGAGCCCTGGGCATTTAGCTTCAGGGCTTATACCAAGCTAAAAGAGCTTTGTAAACAGCGCCGCTTTGACATTATTCATGACAATCAAAGCCTTGGTTACGGGCTCCTCTTGATGAAAAGGTTGAACATACCGGTAATAGCTACCATACACCACCCACTCCCCATAGACAGGCAAGCTGACCTGGAACAGGCGAATGGGCTGAGGGATAAATGGAGGATCCGAAAATTCTATTCTTTCATCCACATGCAAGCTTTAGTCGCGCGGCGCCTGAATCGAATAATTACGGTATCTCAAAGCTCCGCCAAAGACACAAGGCTGTTCTTTAAAGTGCCCGCTGACAAATTCAGAGTGGTCTACAACGGCATAGATACCGATATTTACAATGGGAACGAAGAGGCAAGCCAGAACCGCGATGGCTTAATCATAGTCGCCAATACTGACGATAGAAAGAAGGGAGTACTTTATCTGCTCCAAGCATTGCAAATGCTAGGAAAAGACAAGATAAAGCTGACTATTGTAGACGATGCCGAGCGGCATTCCTCCTACGTAGAAGATGTAGGGCCACTACCTTCGTATGGTTTCAAGTTGGTAAGAAAGCTCAATTTAGACGGGATGGTGCACTTCACGGGGCGGCTAACGCGCGAGGAACTGGCACAACATTACTCTGCTGCCCAAATAGCAATAGTGCCCTCCCTTTACGAAGGTTTCGGAATACCTGCTGCCGAGGCTATGGCCTGCGGGACTCCCGTTATATCCACCACTGGCGGGGCACTGCCTGAGGTAGTAGGCGATGCAGGTATTCTAGTGCCTCCGGGAAGCGCCGATGCCCTGGCTGCCGCAATTAAACAGTTGCTCAATGATAAACAGGCACAGCAGCGGATGAGCGAGGCAGGGAGAAAAAGAGTGGAAGAGAAATTCAGTTGGGAGCAAGCAGCCAGAAAAACGCTCGAAGTCTACCAAGAGGTACTGACAACAAGATGATTACTATAGAACTTGACCTTCTGGATATCAAGGATGGGGATATTACTTTAGACGCCGGCTGCGGCAATGGCAGACACTCTTGGGAAGTCTATAATAAAAATCATTCCTCCATCATCGCCTTTGATATCGATACACTGTGTATCAAAAAGAACAAGTACGTCTTAGATTCATTAAAGGAGCAAAGGAAAATTAAGGGCAGCTATCATCTTCTCATTGCCAATGTGACAAAATTACCGTTCAAAGCTGGCACCTTTGATAAGATTATTTGTTCTGAAGTTCTGGAGCATATTCCCGAAGACAAGAGCGCAGTAGAGGAATTGATTAGGATACTGAGCAAAAATGGTGCCATTGGGATTAGCGTGCCTCATTACTTGGCTGAATCTATTTGTTGGAAGTTATCTGGAGATTACTATGGTTTCCCTGGTGGGCATATCAGAAAATACAAAACTCGGGAACTTCTCGATCTTGTGAATAGTGCTGGCTTATCCGTTTATACTATTCGCCACAAGCATGCTCTTCACTCTTTTTACTGGGTACTTCGCTGTGTTTTCGGGGTCAAAAAAGAAAAAGCCCTGATCCCCTCCCTATATAATAAGTTCCTAGAATGGGACTTACGCACTAACCACAGGTTCTTCCGTTGGTTGGAAGACCTATTAAATCACCTGTGCCCCAAGAGTGTCGCCATTTATGCCAGGAAAAAAGAATATGTCCCAGCAGAATAACATCGCTTTACCCAATTGCCTCAGTTTTCAAGACGCGAATTAGCTGTCTAGAGTCAAGGTGCTCTCTGGCCATCCATGGCCTCTCTTTCCTCAAGTTCGTGAAGGTAAGAAGCAATGGATTTTGCTGCGTTCCTTTAGCCCAATTGTCTTTGACTTGTATGTGCTTACAACTTTAGCCAGTTTTTTATCAAGAAATGAGACGAGCAGGAGCCAAAAACAGGCACGAAACTGCCTTACACGGCTCCAGTGGTCGTGGCGTCCGTTTCACGCAGGAAAGTCAGAGGCTCAAGTCCTCTACCGCCCGCCAAAAAGTCTCTCCAGCTTCTGGCTAAGCAAAATAGGCAATAAGCGCTACCACCCCTATTAGGATGAGCCAGATGCCCACCAGATAATTGAGGATCTTAGGAAAAATCATTACGATGATACCGAAGATAAGGCTGATGATTCCTCCAATAAGACCCAATTGACCCAAGTTAGGTAATGATTCAAGAAAACCCATAGCTTATCACCTCCTTTAATTGTATTATCACTAGTATGCTATGAAAACAAGTATTTCGTCAATAGGTGCGTTTCCCACTGCTACTAAGCGAGCTTTTTCAAACGACAAACTTGAACTTGGCTATGCCTCCGAGTAAAATAACAAATACCATGATTGGATTTGAGCACATGAAGAAACTATCCCGGCCATCCCCGTCTAAAATAGTGCTTTTGGTGATAGACGGCGTAGGCGGTTTACCTCATCCTGAAACCGGTAAAACAGAACTGGAGTCAGCCAAGAAGCCCAACCTGAATCTCATAGCCAGAGACTCTCTTTGTGGGCTCATTGACCCTGTTGGCCCAGGAATTACGCCGGGGAGTGCGCCGGGCCACCTGGCAATATTTGGCTACGACCCTGTCAAATATAGTATCGGGCGAGGAGTCGTGGAAGCTCTGGGAATAGATTTAGCACTAAAGCCAGAGGATATCACGGCCAGAGGTAATTTCTGCACCGTGGATAACAAGGGAATCATTATCGACAGGAGGGCAGGACGGGTTTCCACAGATAAAAGTACCGAGTTATGCCGCTCATTGAATAATATCGCCATAAATGGCGCTGAGATTTCCGTGCTGCCGGTGAAAGAACATAGATTTGTGCTCATCCTCCGCGGCGAAGCTTTATCTCCTGAGTTAGCAGATTCTGACCCCCAGCAAGCAGGGCTAGCCCCCAAAAAGATAGAGGCGTTATCGCCGCAGGCACAGAGAACCGCGGAAATTGCCAACGAATTCGTGTCTCAAGCAAGAAGCCTCTTACAAGGCAAAACCCCTGCCAACATGCTGCTTCTGCGCGGCTTCTCCCGCCGCCCCGACATCCCCTCCATACCTGAAATCTACAAATTAAAGCCAGCAGTCATCGCCATTTATACTATGTATCAAGGACTGGCCAAGTTGGTGGGGATGCAAGTATTGCCGGGAGGTGAAAGCATAACAGAGCAACTGAACAGCCTGCGCCGCTACTATGCCGATTACGATTTTTTCTTCGTCCATTTTAAGAGCACCGATGCCAGAGGGGAGGATGGCAATTTCCAGGCTAAAGTTCAGGCCATTGAGGAACTTGATAATGCCCTCCCCAGCTTGCTCAGCTTAGACCCAGAGGTCCTGATTATTACTGGAGACCACTCTACCCCCGCAACCTTAGCCATGCATAGCTGGCATCCAGTCCCTTTCATGCTAAAGTCCAAATGGTGTCGCCCCGATAATGTCACTGAGTTCTCGGAACGAGCCTGCCTTGCTGGTGCTATGGGTCGTTTCCCAGCTACGGAAATCATGACTCTAGCCATGGCTAATGCTTTAAAACTGGACAAGTTTGGCGCCTAGCAAGAAAACACTAAGCACGAACTTCAAAGTCCTAAACAAAATGAGTTTTGGTATTTGAATTTGGAATTTCAGATTTGTTCAGGATTTACTAGCCCGGTTTAGCTTTCTCGCTCGGGTTGAGCCGCCTCCACCAAACCTGCTTGTTGCAGTGCTTCCATAAGGCGGGCAGCTCTAGGATAGCCAATACGAAGACGGCGCTGTAAGAAAGAAGTAGAGATATGTTTATGCTCTTGTACCAGGCGCTTTGCCTCTTCCAAAAGAGGGTCGGGGGAAGCAGCTATCTGGGCACTTAAGGGGCGCTCAGCCACCTCATCAAAGTCGACAGGGCTCACTTCAATCTGCCGCTGGTTTCCCCAGAAATACACCAATCTTTCGATCTCAGCATCAGAAACAAAGCTTCCTTGAAGACGTTTAGGCTTGCTAGCTTCAGTAGGCATGTAGAGCATATCCCCTCTACCTAGCAATTTCTCAGCACCTACCATGTCAAGTATGGTCCTGGAATCTACGTGAGAAGTGACTGCGAAACTAATGCGGGTAGGAAAGTTAGCTTTAATAAGCCCAGTAATTACATCTACTGAAGGGCGTTGTGTAGCTACGACGAGATGAATGCCTGTAGCCCGAGCCAATTGAGCTAACCGACAAAGCGCATGTTCCACCTCATCGAAAGCTGTCATCATTAAATCAGCCAGCTCATCAATGACGAGCACTAAATATGGCAACTCTTCTCCAGGTGAGCGGTCTTTGTTATAACCCTCAATATTGCGTGCTCCCGCCTGAGCAAACTGACGATATCGACTATCCATCTCTTGACTAAGCCATCTTAAAGCCTTTATCGCCTTACCAGTATCCACAACCACCGGAGCAAGTAGATGGGGCACTCCATTAAAAGTCACTAACTCCACTCTCTTGGGGTCAACCATGATGAACCGAACATCGTCGGGGCTGTTGTGTAAAAGCAAGCAACAAATAACAGAATTAAGACAAACAGTTTTACCACTGCCAGTAGCTCCAGCGATAAGCAAATGTGGCATCCTGGTCAGGTCTGCTGCCATCGCCTCACCACCAGCACCTTTACCCAAAGCGATAGCTAGCTTGGAGCGGGCTTTAATCTTCTGAAAAGTAGCGCTCTCTATCGCACCGCGAAGGGCAACTGAGCCAAACACAGTGTTAGGAACCTCAATGCCCACCACCGATGCCCCGGGCACGGGAGCCTCAATCCTGATGCTGGAAGCAGCTAGGGCTAAAGCTAAATCATTGCCCAAAGAGGTAATGCGGTCTACCCTTACCCTGATTCTGGACACTTCTTCCAATTTCGTTTCATAGCTACCATCCCTCCCCTTTTCTCTTACTTCCTTATATTTTCTGTCCCAACCAGGCTCAACACCAAACTGTGTCACGGTAGGACCTATATTTATCTGCACAACCTTGGCTTCTACACCATAGCTCGCTAGAGCTTCCTCAATCAATCGGGCTCGTTGGTCAATGTCTGCCCTGTCCAATTTCACCTCAGCTGGCTTATCCAAGATATCAATCGGCGGAAGGTGCCACCCTCCTGGGGTGAGAATTGGTTCGTGTTCTGATTGCCACACAGGAGGAGAAGGAAGTATAGCAGGCCTTGCCTCCACTTCATCGACTGCCCCTACTTCAGGGGAGGTAGCTTCTAGAGGGATAGCTTTAGCAGGAGCTCGCCGGGGAAAGATGACGCGGGGACGAAGTCGGAAAACTCTGGCCAAGAAACGCCAGCTATTCTTAGCAGCGCTCCAAACCTGCCGAGGAATAATAAAAATAATACCCAGAAGGACAAGCCCGGCTACCCGAAGCCCTCCCACGCTATTAGAGGCACCTATTATGCTTTGCCCGAATGTGCCTCCCAGTGTGGCTTGCCTCAAAATACCTTCCCCAGGAAAGAAAGAAAGGATTCCCCATACAGCAAAAGCCAGGCTAATGCCCCCGAGAACCCAATTCCACCTATGTTTCACAACAGAGAACTGCCGCCGCCATGCCACCCAGACCAGCGAGCCCAAAGCGATGGCTACAATTATTAATCCATAACCAAACAATGCGAGCATGCCTTCCCATAACACATACAGCAAGACTACTATTACGGCAATTAAGATAAGCCTTCGTACCACCGGTGAAGCGATGAAGCCGAAGAAACGCTTCCATGCTGGCCGGTTTTCTTTTGCCTTCCGCCCCGGATTAGACCTACTTCCTGCTTTAGACACGGAGTTATGCCCCTAGCTCGTCGGCTTCCTCTGGGTTTTCCCTACCTCCACAACCACAGGAATGATGACAGGACGACGATGAATTTGTTTATAAAAAAATCTGCTCAGAGAATCTTTTACTTTGGCATCAACGAAGCCTGGTTCACCCAAGCGTCCTCTAGAAGTGAATATTTTTCCTTTCTCTAAAGCAGCTAGCACCACATCCCGGCCTTTCTCAATCAATGTCTGTTCCTCTCCAGCATCGACAAGGCCTCGCGTTATAATGCGCGGCCTTTCAGCTAGTTTACCACTTTCAGCATCAACAGCAATGGTCACCACAACGACGCCGTCCCGCGAAAGTAATCTGCGGTCCCGAAGCACAACGCCATCCAACTCGCCTGTTATCAGGCCGCTTACATAGATAACTCCGACACGGGTTCTATCAACCACCTTTCCCGAATCTTGCCCGAGTTCAAGCACATCCCCGTTCTCAAGAACAAAAACGTTATCTTTGGGTATACCCATACTTCGAGCTAAGCCGGCATGCAAGCTTAAATGGCGATACTCACCATGAACAGGAACAAAGAATTTAGGCTTAACCAAATTAAGCAAAAGCTTCAACTCCTCTTGACTACCATGCCCGTGGACATGAACTTGAGCCAGCTTGCCATAAATTACATTGGCACCTTGACGGAAAAGGCTGTCTGTGGTCTTGCTAACCAATGTCTCATTGCCGGGAATAGGGGTTGCTGAAATCACCACGGTGTCGCCAGGGATTATCTGAACTCGACTACTGGGGTCGCGATTAGCCATGCGCACCAAGGCAGAGGTGGGCTCACCTTGACTTCCCGTGCTCAACACGATAACTCGATTGTGAGGCAAGGTCTTAAGTTCGTCCAAGTGACACATAAGGCCGGGGGGAGCAGTAAGATAACCCGTTTTCAATGCCATGCTCACTATCTCCTTCATGCTTCGCCCGACGATAAATACACGGCGACCATGTTTAACGGCAACATCAAATACTTGCTGCTCGCGAGATACAAGAGAGGCAAATGTAGTTACGATTACCCTCCCCTTTGCCTCGCTTACAATCCTATCCAATGTATCCCTAACAACCATCTCGGAAGGAGTATATCCAGGAAGCTCGGCATAGGTGGAGTCAGAAAGAAGAAGCAAAACACCATTTGCCCCTAGCGAAGCTAATTGGTTAAAGTTAGTAGCCTCGCTAATGACCGGGGTATAATCGATCTTAAAATCACCACTGTGAACTACAATTCCCAGGGGAGTGTGAATTATCAGCCCTACACAATCAGGAATACTATGGCAAACAGAGAAAAACTCTATGGTGAAACTACCTAGTGTAATCCTGCTCCCTGGGCTAACTAAATTCAATTTTGCGTCAGTTTTCACCCCTCGCTGCTTGAGTTCCATGAGAATAAGCTCTCGAGCGAACTTGGTAGCATAAATGGGAGGGGAGATGCGAGGTAAAATATAAGGCAGCGCCCCAATGTGGTCTTCGTGCCCATGAGTAATCACTATCCCTCTTAAATTTTTCTGTCTCGCCAAAAGATAACTAATATCTGGGATAAGCAAGTCAACTCCCAGCATCTCTTCGCTGGGGAACATGAGTCCGGCATCAATGACGACGATGTCGTTGCCATATTCCAATGCCATCATGTTCTTACCAATTTCACCTAATCCGCCTAGAGGGATTACTCTTAACTTATGTGCTGGCATGGTTTTTCCTTTCCTTTCATGCAGGACATGGCTCTAAAACAAGCTTAATTGTTGAGATTCAACTGTGTCTTGAGGCAGGTCTTTACCTTGGGCTAGTATCTGCGGAATCCTGAGCATATCCGTTTCGATGGTCCGGCGCAGAGAGCCTTGATGGAGGGCTGCTGCAGGATGATACATGGGGTAATAAATGACACCTCCTGACTTTCGCGGCTTCCCATGAATCTTGCTTATGCTCTCATTGGGGAAATACCGCGCTAGAGAGTAACGTCCCAAAGTAATAATCATTTGGGGATGAATGATCTCTATTTGACGGTCTAGCCATTTGCGGCAACTTTGTATCTCCGCTGGCAGCGGGTCACGGTTTTGGGGCGGACGACACTTAATTACATTAGCAATATAAACTTCCTCCCTGCGTAAACCAATTGAGGCTAACAGTTGGTCCAGAAATTGCCCTGCTGGCCCGACGAAAGGACGCCCTTGCTGGTCTTCGTGCCACCCTGGAGCCTCACCGATAAAAAGTAAATCCGCATCCTCGGCCCCCTCACCAGGCACCACCTTAGTGCGATATTTAGCTAGCTCACAATCCTGGCAAGCTATAATTTCCTCACAAAGTTGAGCTAAAGCTGACATCTAATTCGATGGTAGCATATCTACCCTTGTCGGTCAATTTGGGTTCTCCCTAGACCAGGATTGCTCAACCTATTTACTCTTCTTCCTCATCCTCATCCTGCTCCCAAATAGGCTCGGTGAACTGGTCAATAAACTCAGCCGTAACTCTCTTCGCTATTCTATCCATCTCCTCATCTACTTGCTTAGCCAGATTATCAAGCTCGGTCAAGTCAAGTGTAATTCCGAACATCTTAGTCAGGATACCAAGCACAGCTAGGGAGGCTCTGGGATTTGCTATTTGCGTGGCATACGCTGGCACTTCGCCCAGCAAGCAAACGCCTTCCATCCCCCTTTCCTTAGCCATTCCCAATATCAATCCATTCAATCCAGCGATGCGAAGGTTACCTCTAAGAACCACATTATGTTTGCTTAACTCGTCAACTAAGTTAGAAGTTGTCGCTGCTCCCCAAACCTTCATTTCTTCACTATGGTGGATGCGTGTCACCGCAGCAGCACAACTATATACCCTTGCCACCTTAAGCCTTTGCGCTACGTCCAAAACACAGTTAACCAGCTCATATCCTTTTAAACTAGGCTGTTCCTCCCCAATAAAAATCACCAGGCCTTTACCGGCCTTGGGATACTGCCAATAATAAAACTTGCTCTCAGGAAAACGAGGGCTTTCAACCATGTTGTCTCTGACTGTGACGCCCACTGGTTCAAAGAAGTTAACAGGTTCAATCTCCCCTATCTCTACAGCATTTAGCTTCTCCACAAGATACTTCGCTGCGGTTAGGGAAACGTCGCCAATGCCAGGCCAGGAGGCAAGCATGACACAACTCTTAGGGCGTGGCTGTTTATAAAGCTTTATTACGTCTTTCATATATATCTTAGCCTCCCTTTGTCGCCACTGATACACGAGAGCAATATAAAGGAGGAGTTTGCAAAATCCCGCCAACCCATCTTGCTTCCTGCCCTATGCCAAGAAGCTCTTTTAGCACTTGATACACGTTACCGGCAATCATAGTATCCTTCACTCTCCCCACTATCTCACCATTCTCGACCTTATATCCCAGCAAAACGTTGCCACCGAAGTCACCACCCAGAAGATTACCCTGGTCAGCACCAATAAGCTGCTCCACAATTAACCCTTCTTTCATATCCTCCACCATCGCCTGGAAAGAAACATCTCCTCCGCTTAAAATAAGAGAGCTTATAGCTGGGCTGGGAAAACCACCACCTACTCGTTGGCCGTTACCGGTGCTCTGAGTGCCAGCTAAAGCTGCCGTTTGTAAATCATAAAGGAAACTCGTCACTACCCCATTTGTAACAAGCGGTAGAAGCTGGCTGGACACCCCCTCGTCATCAAAAGGATAACTCCCTACGCCGTAAGCTATGGTAGCATCATCCCATAAGCTCAGCTTTTTGTCAAAAACTTGCTCCCCTAGTTTATCTTTTAAAGGCGAAGCTCCCTCGAGGACTGTTTTGCCGTTAAACGCCAACACTAGAGGACTCAGTAAAGCACTGGCTACTCCATTAGGTGTAAAAATTATTGGCAGTAGCTTTGTGGACACGGCAGCTTTTTTCTTAGCCATCTCCAGTTGCCATATCACTCTATTAGCCAGGTCATCAATCCCGATAAAATCGGGACGGCATGAGCTTTCGCTATCGCCCACAAAAAGCATATCTGTATCACGAACAAGAATACCTTCCAGGCTAAGGCCAAAAAAGCTGCTGTCATACCTTCCCTCACCGCCTTGAGAATTAATTAAGGAGATGGAGCTTGTCCCCTTGGTTACTTGAACATCGCAAAGGATATCAGGAGTATGGCCCCTGATCCTGGCTATAAGCTCCTTCCCGATCTCAACCATCCTCTCCATAGCTATTTCGTCTACCTCGGAATCAAAGATGCTTACCTCAGAATAGTCGCGGGAGGAAGGAAATCGAAAGTTGGCCGGGCTGCCAAATTGAGAGGTTTCCACAGCCATGTCAATCAAAGCTTCCCAACCGCCCCCTCCACTAGCAATAGCAAAGCCAATTCTACCTTCCTTGAAAATTCGCAAGGCAGTACTGCTACTCTCCTTGGTCTGAACTTGTTTTAGTTCATTGGCTTCAAACTGTATCGGCATTGCCCGAGAAGAAACCGAGAAAACTTCAGCTTGCTTAGCCACCTTTTGAGCAGAGCGGAGAACCTCTATAAGATGTTCCATCTTAAATCCTAATTCCTAATATCTAAATCCTAAACCACAAAATTAGTAGTCAGTAGTCAGGATTCAACAATCAGAAGCCACCCCCCCTACTGGCTACTGTCTACTGACTCCTGACTTCTCAATTCTTATCTGCCTCCTATCACACAATGACGAATCCTGATATGTGGGCTACCGTTAGAAACGGGTAGCGGAGATTGCCCCCCTTTGCCACAGCCACCACCCTGATTCATCTCCAGGTCATTGCCTACGGCATCTATATTTTGCAGGGTAGTAAAAACATTACCAGTTAGCACCACGGGGCGCAATAACTCTGCTAATTCCCCATGGCGAATCATGTAAGCTTCCCCAGCGGAGAAGGTAAACATCTCCAGGCTAGTCGTCCCGCCATACCAATCCTTAACATAGACGCCTTCCTCAATGCCACCAAGCATCTCCTCGAACGAAGCGCTATCTGGCTCAATAAAGGTATTGCTCATTCGCACTATGGGGGAAAAGAGGTAATTTATGGCTCGAGCATTCCCCGTAGCCCTTTCTCCCATCTTAGCCGCTGTTTCCCGGGAATGAAGCCTTCCCTCCAGAATGCCCTCCCGGATAAGATAGGTTTTCCTTGTCGGCGTCCCTTCATCATCGTATTTATAACTTCCCCGCAAGTGAGGAATCGTAGGGTCATCAATGATATTGAGCTGCTTGCCGCCAAATCTTTTCCCCAGGACCATGATTTGCCGCAGGTTTTCATTTTGATATACAAAATCCGACTCGGATAAATGCCCGAATGCTTCATGAGCAAAGACTCCAGCCAGAACAGGGTCCAAAATTACGGTATACTCTCCGCCTTTTACCTGGGGGGCAGCAAGAAGGGCTGCGGCACGCCTCGCTATCTCCCTGGCTTTCTCATGTAGTCCCTCCACGGCAGAAAACTCGCCATTGCTTCCCAGGCTTAGTCCTGCTTGCTGAACCTCGTTATCCTCACGCGCTATTGCTGTAAATCGTAAATTAAGGTCAGCTTTAGCTTGCTCTATATAACTACCTTCAGAATTGGCGAAAATACGTTGCCTCCTGGCATCACGGTAATTGATTCTTGTGCTTTGAATTTTTGGGCTACTTAACATAATATCATTATAGCTATCTAAAAGCCCCTTCTTGGTTGCCAAAGGTATGGTTGTGGCATCCTGCTTCAATCGCGGGATCACTGCGTCCACTACAGGCCCCGTAGGAAAAAGCTTAAATGGTTCCCTGCTGGCTAACCTTGCCTCCTCCAGCGCCAGAGCTACCTTGTCCCGCAGTCCGTCAAGACGATTAAAACTGACGAATCCCCAACTACCCTGGACTAAAGCACGAATATTGCCACCAGAATTACGAGCCCTGCTTATCTCCTCCAGTCTCTCCCCCCTGTAGGCAATGTTGGTAGCCTGGCTCTCCTCAAAATGGATTTCAATATAGTCGGCACCATAGCCTTTCAAGGCATCAACAATCAGATCCCGCACGTCTCCATTGTAGCTCTTGACACGAATAAAGGCAAAGAGCCGTGCTATTCTGAGTCGCCTCTCTGTTGTCATTGCGAGCGAAGCGTCGCAATGACAACAGTGTAGGGGCGGGGCTTGTCCCCGCCCAGAAGGCGGAGATAAACTCCTCCACTACACCGACGATGCGACCTGCACAACGCCCTCTCAATATAGTAGAATGTTGACCGAGCTTTAATTTATGCCCATCTCCTGATATTATCTAGTAACGATAATGAAGTTCACTGATAAACTGCTTAATGCCAGCCGAAAAAACAAGAGCTGGCTTTGCATTGGACTTGACCCCGACCCGGAGCTTATGCCCGGGGTAGACGTTCTACAATTCAACAAAGCCATTATCGAGGCCACCTCCGACCTGGTCTGCGCCTATAAGCCCAATCTGGCTTTTTATGAAGCTTTAGGGACCGAAGGGCTTGATATCCTGGAGAAGACCGTTAAACATATACCCGGTGATATTCCTGTAATTGGTGATGCCAAGCGCGGCGATATTGGTAACACTGCCAGGGCTTATGCCAGGGCTCTCTTTTCGGTTCTCGGCTTCGATGCTGCTACTGTCAACCCCTACCTCGGCTCCGATTCCATAGAGCCCTTTATCAACTACCAGGATAAAGGGGTATTTATACTGTGCCGAACATCAAACCGAGGAGCCACAGATTTCCAGGACCTTTACACCAATGGCCTACCACTATACGAAGCAGTGGCCCAAAAAGCCAAAGAATGGAATATTTATGGCAATATTGGCCTGGTAGTCGGGGCTACCTATCCTGAGGATTTGAAGAGGGTTCGCTCAATTTGCCCCGAAATGCCTTTGCTTATCCCCGGCATTGGCGCTCAGGGAGGAGACCTGGCTTCAGCAGTTGGCTACGGCGTGGATGCTCAGGGCGAGAAAGCGATTATCAACGTGTCGAGGCAAATCCTCTACGCCTCTAAGGAAAAGGATTTTGCCCAAGCGGCTAGGACTATGGCTGAAAAAATCCGCAAGCAAATCAATGACTATAGAAATAAACCTCGGTGACATAGTCCGGCTGCGCAAAGCGCACCCCTGCGGCAGCTATGAGTGGGAGGTGGTGAGGGTGGGTGCCGACATCGGCCTTAAATGCCTCAAATGCCAGAGAAGGGTGCTTTTGGAGAGGGGGGTGTTTGAGAGAAGGGTGAAAGAATTTGTTTCCAAAAGTGACTAATCCTTGGTAAGGGGGCACCCTTAGGCGTTACGTTTTACCCCAGAGGAAAAATATGGTATAAATAGATTTGAATTGGACAAGAAGATGAAAACCTACACTTTTAGAGTAGTAGTGGAGCCTGACGAAGACCGCTGGTTTGCTTATTGCCCAGTCCTCGAAGGCAAAGGAGGAGCTACCTGGGGATATACCAAAGAAGAAGCCTTAAAGAACATTCGTGAGGTAGTTGAGATGACTATTGAAAGCATGATTGAACATGGAGAGTCAATTCCAGAGGAACCAGAGGCAGAGGTGAAGGTTTCTTCTGAGCCCCTTGTGGCTGTCACCGTGTGACCGGCATCAATTATTCGAAGCTTCGGTCTTTAACTGCTAGAGAGCTGATCAACGCTCTAATCAAGGACGGCTTTTCTCTTGAGCGACAATCAGGTAGTCACCAGCAATACCTTCATCCGGACAAGAGACGAGTAACGATTTCTTTTCATCATCCTGGCGACACTTTTACTCTTAGGACTTTGAAAAGCATGATTGAGAAACAAGCCAAGTGGAATGAAGACGATTTAAAACGTCTCAACCTTTTGAAATAACCAGATTCACTTTCAGAGGCTAAGGCAAATGCCTCAAATGCCAGCGAAGGGTGCTTTTGGAGAGAGGGGTGAAAGAGTTTGTCTCCAAAAGTGACTGACTAACCAGCTTCGCGCCAATAAAAGCACCCTGAATAACTTCACCATCCGCCTAGAGGCTCTGGGCCTAACGCAGTGGCGACAAAAACACTATGGCTTACTGACCACGATATTATCAAAGGCAACTTCAGTATATGTGCCTGCGAGTGCGCCAGTAACTAATACGATATCACCACCAGCAATGGTAGTATCTGTAACCTGCTCTAATAAATGCCCATTGACCGACAGGCTTAGGTTGCTGTCGATACACTCAATATGGATTAGGTTGACTTCACCAACACCTTGGTTGATATAGGACGAGTAGGTTGCTGACGCAAGATGTATCTCATTTCCGTTAACGAACTTGGATATAAAATAGTAACCGTCAGCGCTAGTTCCAAAATAGTAGGAGTTATTGCTGTCTTGATATCGACATATTACGATATGCCAGTTACTGTCAGTACCCGCGACAAGCTTAGTCTCCACTTCCAAAATGAAATCAGTGAAGTGCTGGTGAGCCCAAGTACCGGTGGCAAATTCAGCAGGATTGTTATTGATTAGATGAAGCCAGCCATTCTCGTAAAAAACTGAACCATATTCGGCATCGTAAGTATCCCAGACACCAGCCTCATCACTGAAATCATCTGAAAACAATACCTCACCGGCTGTCGGAATAGCTTCAAAGTGGGCAGTGATGTTCTTATCGGAAAACATGGTGATGACAATAGTAGGCGAATTGCCTGAGGCGCCGCCGCTCCAGTGGTCAAAGGTGTAGCCACTAGCAGCACTAGCTGTCATTGTTACCTGTGTTCCGGATTCATACTCGCCACTCAAAGGAGAGACCCAACCCGCTCCCGAGGGCTTCACACTCACGCTAAGTGTGTACGTAGGCGTAGGTTCAGGTTCCGCCGAAGTTGACAACTCCCCTGACATTGCCATGCCTACTATCCCAGTAACAGCTATAATACAACCTACGACGATTCCTATTATATTTTCCCTACTCATCCTGACCTCATTTCACATTCAACTATCTACAAGACAGTGCTTACAATTACAGCCGTAGCAACTAGAAACCAAAGAACGACGACAAGTAATATCCAAAGGTACCGCAAGACGAACTGCTCAAATCTTGATTTCTTAAGACACGCACACAATCTCAGAGCTGACAGAAAGTGTATGTTAGAGGGATCTTGCTGTAATGCCTTAAGCCACAAAGCTTGAGCTTGATCAATTTTACCTTGCTGTGCATATATTTTGGCCAGTAAATCAATCACTTCTATTCTTGAACTGTCACTTTCAGACAAGGTTTTCAGCAAATCTTCAGCTTGGAGAAGGTCTCCTCTCTGCGCCAAAGCTCCAGCATGGATGAGTATATCGGTCACCATAGCTTGCGGGGTGGATATGCTCTCTTGTGCAGTAGGCTTTGCTGCTTGTTCTAATGGGTATGATTTAGGTTCTTGCATATTTACGTATTCAGTTTTCCAGTAGGAAAGCTAGAATCCCTCCTTGATGACAGTGCTTTTATAGCCGCGTAACTGTTCGGTTATTTCATCGGGCAGTAGTCCCCAAAGCTGGCGAACAGCTATCTTGAGGTTCTCAAAATCTTGATTCGTGATAGCCCGACGTCCCTGTGCAAAAAGACGCTCCGCCTCAGCCTGGTCACGCATATTGTCTTTGTACTCCGTTTCCAAGAGTTCAAGCTGTGCCAACCACCAGCCTGGATGTTTCATCAATACCTGCATTACCAGTTGTGAAAGGTTCCTGGTCTTCTGTTGAACAGAATCAGTGTTCTTTGATGCCATGGCCTTCCTTGTCTCTTCCGTAAGACGAGAAAAATCAGCAATATCCTGAGAATCACCATACTGTTTCACCATTTCATGCCCGCCGGCAATCTGTGCCTCGGCTTCAGCAATTAGGACAGGCCAATTAATCAACTCTTCAATCTCGTCTAGCTTTGCATCAAGTTCGATTCGGCGTCGCTGACATGTATCTAAAGCCTCCTTTTCATCCTGTTGAGTTGACATCAGGGTCATGTCGATTTGACGAACCAGTTGCTCGTTTTCAATCTTCTGGAGCAAATCATCGGCCCGAGCAGAACCGGCTAGCCCGGCTTGTTCACGAACCTTTTCCAGGCGTGTCTTTGCCTTTTCTGAATGGTCTGCCAGCACTTGCTCGTCGATTTGCGGGTACTTAGGGTCTAATACTATCGGAAACTCTTCATCCAATCTGGGGATGTAGGCGATGACCTGTGTTATGCGTGACTCATCTATAGCAATAGTGACTTCGATAGAGCTTCCGACGGGAACATCGGAACGAATTTTTTGGCCGGATACTTCCAGCCATCCAACTAACGGATTTCTGTCAGCACGCTTGTTGTTGCCCTCCACAACAGGAATGCGAAGAATTGTCCCAGAGTCGCCGCTCTTGAGGGCTGCCGTCGTATGAAGCCTGGTGTTCCGCTTTTTGGCCGGCAATGGCGTATCTTTTTCGAAGAACGGCAATACATCTCCATTGGCAAGCGCAATACCGATATTCCTAACGAGAGTTTGGGCGGAAATCGTGATTCCTATTGTATAAGAAAACCGGTCTGGGACAGTTTGACAACGGTTTCCATTCGCATCCCTGAATTCAATGAGAAACTCGTTTCTACGGTCTCTGTCCGCGTGGACCGTGGAAACGAATGCACCACTCGCCCCAACATCAATCTTCCCTGAGCGCCACGCAGTCTTAGATTCCACGAATTCAAGGGTATACCCCTGTAGAGATTGCCCCTGAGGAGCAGTCACTCTTCCCCCAATCGTAGGCTCTGCTTCATCCCCAATAGGTTCATAGTCGAGTTCCAGTTTGAAATGCCCGGCAGGGAGTGGCACTTGTCGTCTGGACGCCTCGGGGATTATCTGCGTACCAGCAAATACTGCAGCACCACACGCCACTACCGTCAGCGGGTCCACCCGGAATTCTAATGCAATACCCAGTTTCTGGGTCAACATATCTCGAAATAGCGGGGCTATAGTAGGACCACCAACCAGAATCAACTTCTCAATATCGGAGGATGATAGTGGTGCCTTTTCCAACACCGACCTGCACAAGTTTATTGACTTTTCGATAAGTGGTTCAGCCAACCGTTCAACATCGCTTCTCTTGAGTTCATACTCAAAGGGGGTGCTTGCCCCGTCTTTAGTCCAAAATAAGCGTTGTATTACAATGTCAGTTTTATCTTCAACGGAAAGGCGAATTTTGGCCTGCTCGGCGTAGTATTTAAGTTTGGAACGAACAGTTTTCCATAGCCTATCATCAAGTGAGAGACCAAACTCTTTGGTGACGACAGGGACCAGTAACTGGTCGACGATCCCCGAATCAATCAGTCCACCACCCAGGTGATTGTCTCCACCGTGGTTTACGACCTGTATCTGTTCGTCGCGTACCTGCAGGATAGCTGCATCGAATGTACCACCACCAAAATCATAGACCATCCAGAAGACGCGGTCACTGGTGGTTTGAAATCCGTAGGACAGGGCAGCGGCAACAGGCTCTTGAACCAATGGGCTGAACGATAGCCCCGCCAACATTGCTGCCCTGTTTGTGGCGGAGCACTGTGGGAGCTCAAAAGCCGCTGGGACACTGATGGCAGCGGCAGTAATCTCTTCTCCATCCCTCCGTTGAACGTCTGCTCGAAGCTTTTTCAGGACCTCTGCAGAGAGCTCTTCCGGGGTCATCTGTTTACCATTGACCTTGAAAGCCTCGAGAGGCTCGGGATGCCCCATAAACAGCTTGAATTTCAGGCGGACGTCAGAGACTTCCGTTTCATCGTCGCTGGTTTGCTGAGCTTTTGCCGTCTCTCCCACTCTTTGCTCGCCCTTCCTGTCAAATGAAACCGCAGACGGAGTGTATTCTCTATTTTCGTTCGTCCTGATAATGCGCTGCGTCGTGCCTTCCAACACTGCTATCTCGCTATTGGTGGTACCAAGGTCAATTCCAAAGTCTACCGTTTGTCGTTCCATAGCTTTATCCTCCTTGTCGTTGCCTTTAGGTTATGTCATCTATCGGCTTTGACATCTCAGTTTCTTCAGGTACTCCGATGATGACCTCTCCCATTTGTATGATTCTGTCCCTATAATATATTGTGGGTTTCAGCGTCTCTATGATTTGTCGTCGGGCTAAGCCGCTAACCGGCTGGGATGTTATCACCCGCAAGGCCATGCCGCCTTCGTAGTCTCCACCAGTATGGTCTTTGATCTCAATACCCCCCTGGGTAAGAGCGTCCCACGTCCGTTCCACATCGCGAGACAATCTCTGCAGCGGTTTCGAGAGCTCACCTGTAGCAGCTAGCCTATGCTGGATTCGCCATACCAAAGTCCCCACATCCGCCGCCATATCAAGTAATGCCTCTTCTTTCTTGGATGTCGTTTGGGAGCTAGTTGAAGTGCGTTCTGCCAAGTCAGCCAGTGCTTCCAAGGGTTCTGATAACCCAGGGTATTTCGACGCACTTATCCTGAACTCTTGAGGATAACACAGCCATTGCTTCAGATTATACACAGTTTCGCTCAACATTTTTCTATCAGACACCTGAAGGCCTTCCTCCGATTTTCCAACCTCTGGAAATCATTTCTTTTACGGTTCGGAATTCATTTTTGTATGATTCCTGTTTTACTTCTTTAGGAAACGTCATGGCTGCGAGTCCGTGCGCTGCAGCAATTATAATGCCCAAAGTAATAACCCCCACCCAAAAACTATTGCTCGCAATTCCAATGAAAATAGCGAGAACAAAGGCCACAATTATGCCCCCTGTTTTCCAGGCCTTGCTTTGATTGTGAGCTGACTTGCATTTTGCACACCTTGGCACTGTTACAGGCAAGTACTGCCACCTAACCTGCGTTCCAAGGAATGTTCTATCACGTTCTACATTGCCATGCATCATCACTGTAACGGAGGAATCACCGTCGGTACAATCTCCTCCGCAGAACCAGCAACTCGCATATTCTACATTTAGGCTTATGGTCTCGAGGTCATCCTTAATCTGCTGCCTGAGAAAAGAACTTTCCGCAATGCTGAGAGATTTCTTAGCGGTTTCAGAAACTGCCCGCCAATCTCCAGTCTCATTCCCAAATGCAATTAGGCATGACCTCATCTGCAACCCTACTTCATCATGGACTGATTCGCGTGTTGAATCTCCTTTAGCTAGCAGTGAATCAAGAGTCTTGAGCAACGGAGCCGTGTCATGAACAAGACTAGAAGCCAGCTTATTGCCACGCTCTGGTGCATTACTAATTTCCTCGGCAGAGTGTAAGCACATGGCTTTGATTCTATCTCGTATCGGTATGACCGCTCGGTGTTTGGCCTCTTCAGCAATTGTGTTATCAAAACCAGATTGCCGTATTATTGCAAGGTGAAAATCCATATCCGTCGGGTCATTCATTTCTGAAGCTTCTACCGCAAGCAGCGCGTTGATTGAAAGCAGCGCCTTTGGCAATCCTTCGCGAATCCGGCGTGCCGTATCAGTTGTTAAACGGGGATCATCAAATTCACGAATTCTCTCTCGCACTCTTTGCCAGAAACCTTCTTCACTGAGTAGCCTTTTCCATCTGGAAAAAGCTTGTTGCCAATAGGACCGTTTCTGTTCAATTTGTTGTTCGGAAACCTCTTTCGCTTCCGTTTCCATGTGTTCGATATCCAGCGCCATGGCATGGTAAAAAACAGCGAGATTGTGCATAGAGACACTTGCTTCACTGCCTTCAGCCTCATGACGCTCCCAGATGGCCAAGGCACGAGAGATGTCATTCTGTTTAATTGCCACAAAAGTATCGTCATTTTCCTCGGTCGCATTAAGTGATAACGGCCAGAACCAGAAGAATTCGTCTATAAACCTCAGTTCAGGATCAAGCAGTCTTTGTTGCGCTTCGCGTCTAGCATCCCTGTCCTGTGAAGTGCTTAGTGTGAGAAAGCTGGGGTCATGCTGTCCCATATCCCCATATTTTTCCATTAGCTCAAGCTTTCGAATATGAGAGGATAATTCTTTTGGAGAAGCAGTCACGGGGAGGCCCCATATGCGGAAAGCATTGATACGATAGATATCAGGCCGCGCCATCTTGAGGAGTGTCTCATTCCATTCCACCGGGTTACGTGTTTCCATTCCTTGTTATTATCCTCGTGGCAGTATGCCGCTCTCTTTACTTAATATATATCATATGACAATTCCGCGTCGCCAAAGCTTGAGTTGGTATTCGTATTTCTTCCGCAGACCAGATTGCCTAATCATCGCCTCTTCAAGAAGGTCAGCTGCTTCCATAAGCTTACCTGGATCTCGAGCGATCTTCATTGCCTCTGTTGCCATCGTTTCTGGATCGCTTACTTCAGGTTTCGCGATAAGACCAAGAGCACTCTTACTATCATCTACACTCTCCTTACTCTTTGCTAGAGGTTTCGATGTCGGCGGTTCCCATAGTCTAAGGTCCTCCAGCATCTCTATTGCGTTAGAATAGCGCTCAGCAGGGTTGAGCTTCAGGCATCGCGAGACAATGGATTCAAGATGGTCATCTACTCGAGGGTTAAATTCCATCGCCGGAATAAGCTTGTGCTTCCAACATTTGCCAGTTGATAAATCCATCCTGCTTTCAACCGGAAAAGGCAGTCGATCCGTCAGTAAAAGATAGAGCGTAACACCAATAGACCATACGTCTCCGGCACAAGAGTCCATGTTTTGCAGGCACTCTGGAGGTTTGAATACGGGAGTCCCTTTGGCACTTGCCAGGAGGGTAAGGGGATTTACGGCTTTGGCAAGTCCAAAATCACTAATCCTGACACGGAATCCTTCAACATCATAACCAACAAGGATGTTTTGTGGTTTGATATCGCGATGGATTATCGGTGACTGCTTGCTGTGAGCAACAGCCATTCCCATGCAAACTTGCCGGATAATATCCACAGTATCTAGAATGGGAACGAAGCTATCTTTATAAGAGTCCCAGAATGATTCCAGAGTACCGCCCGGAACATACTCCATCGTGAAATAGCCACGTTGCCCGGCACTGGTCTCCAAGATGCCAGCATCAAACACTCTAATGATATTGGGATGCCCAATCTTTGACAGCAGTACAGCTTCAGCTAAGTTTCGTTCGATCTCTTCTAATTCAGGACTAGGCGACTTGAAAACCTTCATAGCTTGTCGCCCTAGGAATTTGTGCTTTACGCGGTATACTTCCGCAAAAGCCCCTTCTCCAAGGAAGCGATCTACCTCATAGACGCCACGGATTTCTTCATCTTCGCTGAGAAGCACGCTAGCTTTCCTCCGTGTTTCCTTTTCCTTCTTCTCCAAATTGAGGGTTGATTTTACTGTGGCAGATAGGAAGAGACCAGTTCACACGTTTGTATGTGCCGGACTTAGCACGATGGGAGCTATAACAACCCTCTGGCACACACATGATTCCGAACCTGATATTAGCCTTAAGATGCTATTATATCACTAGTGAAGGAATTATCAATAGGTTGCGGTGTCCAAGACATACTATAAAGTTAAGGAGTCACAAAACGCTATTTCGTGCAGCCCGATTCCACAAGTCAAAATTTGCTTTCATTAGTCAACATAAGTTATATTATATATTTTATATTGACATTTTATTTTAGATGACTCAGAGATGGACAAGAAGGAGAATATTGAAAGCATAATCGGGTTGATTAATAACCTGATGCTTTCGACTAAAGCACATGAGCCTCATCCCTGGTTGCACCTCGAGCTGACCAGGGAGCAGTTGCGCGTCATGTTTCTGCTCTCTTTCAAAGGCCGGAGCTCGCCTGGTGAGGTGGCCGCATCTTTCGGCGTACCCAAGGCCAATGTTACCAGCATCATTGATCGGCTGGTAGACAAGGGGCTAATCAGTCGCCAAGAGAACCCAGATGACCGCCGTAGCTACATCCTTTCTCTTACTGAAGCAGGCAAAAGCCAGGTAGAGCGACTACGGGAGATAGGCGTCGCCAAGATCAAAGGAGTGCTGGAAAGAATGCCGGACAGTGCCCTGATTTCTCTCCAGATGGGCCTAGAGGCACTTATAAAGGCTCTCGAAGAAGCAGGAGAAGTTAATGGATGTAATTGAAGCCAGTAATCTAGTCAAGAGGTTCGGTGAGCTGGAAGCGGTCAAGGGAGTATCCTTCAGTGTCAAGGAAGGAGAGATATTCGGTTTTCTGGGCCCTAATGGTGCCGGCAAGACGACCACCATAAATATACTCTGCACCCTTTTAAAGCCTACAGGTGGGCAGGCAAAGGTTAACGGTTATGATGTCGTTAAAGAGCGCAGCCAGGTGCGTCAGTCAATCGGGTTGGTCTTCCAGGAACCGACTTTGGATGATTACCTAACGGCAGAACAGAACCTCCGTTTCCACGGCTATGCTTATGGCATCCCCAAAAATGTTCTAGAGCCGCGATTGAAAGAGCTTTTAGAGATGATGGAGTTGTGGGATAGGCGCAAAGGCAAGATTAACACCTACTCCGGTGGTATGAAGCGCCGTCTGGAAATTGCCCGGGGCCTTTTGCATCACCCAAGAGTGCTTTTTTTGGACGAGCCCACTCTAGGCCTGGACCCGCAGACGCGCCGCCGCATCTGGGACTACATACATGACTTACGGAAAAGAGAGAATCTGGCCATATTTATGACCACCCACTACATGGACGAGGCGGAGAACTGTGACCGCATCGCCATTATAGACTATGGCCGGACTGTAGCTCTGGACACGCTGGAAAAACTGAAAGATGGTGTCGGTGGCGATGTCATCTCTGTTAAGACGGAGGACAACGAGGAGGCGATGCGACTGCTGGAGGGGCAGTATAAGCTCAAGCCTGGCATCGAAAACGGCATCATCAGTTTCACCGTGCCCCACGGCGAGGAATTCTTGCCCAAGTTTGTCTCCGGCTTCCCGCTGCGACTACTCTCCATCGGCTTGAGGCGTCCTACTCTGGAAGACGTATTCTTAAAGCTCACCGGACGCAATATCAGGGAACAGGAGGTTGACTCAATGCAGCAGATGAAAAATATGGCTAGAATGAGGAGGCACTAAAGACAATGGCTATCGTTTTTCGTACTATCTGGGTGATAGCCTACCGCGAGCTCCTGCGTTTTGTCCAGGACAGGCCACGGATGTTCTCCTCCTTTTCTATGCCGATTATATTCCTGATAATTTTTGGTGCCGGCTTCGGTAGGCTTATCGGCCAAATGATGCCCGGCGTAGACTATATACAGTTTATGTATCCCGGTATTCTAGCCATGACAGTATTGATGACCTCTGTCATGTCCGGCGTCTCCATCGTCTGGGATAGAGAATTCGGTTTCCTAAAAGAGGTGCTGGTTTCTCCCTTGAGCCGTAGCGGAGTGCTAGCCGGCAAGGCCGTCGGCGCTGCCATCATCGCCATCATCCAGGGGGCCATAATGCTGGTGCTGGCACCCATTGTTAATGTTCCCATCAACTTGGGCACGGTGCTGGCTCTTTTGCCGCTCCTCTTAATACTCTCCCTCGCTCTTTCCGGGTTGGGGCTGCTAATCGGTTCCCGCATGCGCTCGCAGCAAGGATTTCAAATAGTGATGCAGTTGGTGATTTTCCCCATGATGTTTCTCTCCGGCATCTTCTTCCCCGTCTCCGGCGTAGCCACCTGGCTGGAGGTACTCTCCAAATTAAACCCGGTGACCTATGGAATAGATGCTATACGCCAGGTCTTCTTGGGCACCGAGGTGGCCGGCGTTACCGTCTTTGGCCACACCATGGGCATCGTGGATTCGGCTATTGTGGTGGCGATGGCAGGGGTAGTGTTCCTGACTGCCGCTATCTGGTCCTTCAACAAGCAGGAGTGAGCCGGAGCACCTGGAGCAATTCAGACTACCAAAACTTGGTTCTGAAGGCCGTCATTCTATTTGCTGAGCTATAGGCCACCACAAATTTTCACTAACAGGCGAATTAAGTGAGTTACACAAAATGAGTTTTTGTGCAATTCGGCAAATCGCACAAAAGTCAGAATTGGTGGGGCACTTTTCGATGAAAAGTTGGCTTTATCTGCTCTGTGTGCTAGTTTATATGCTGTTTCATGGCTCGCTGTATCTTCCATATTGATTTGGATGCCTTCTTCGTTTCTGTGGAGCAGGTGCTTAACCCAAAGCTAAAGGGAAAGCCGGTAATCGTCGGCGGAGACCCCGAGCGTCGCGGTGTAGTTGCCTCTGCTTCCTATGAAGCACGACCTTTCGGCATCCATGCCGGTATGCCGTCATCCAAGGCACGTCGCCTTTGTCCCCAGGCAATTTTCATACGATCTCACTTCTCTCTCTACAAAGATGCCTCAGCTAATTTTATGAAAATTCTGGGCGATTTTTCTCCCTATATTGAACCTTTAGGGCTCGACGAAGCCTACCTTGATGTCACTGGATGTGAAGAACCTTACGGGTCTCCTCGCCAACTGGCACTGGCTATAAAGGAGAGAATACATAAGGAACTCGAAATCACAGCTTCCGTGGGCATCACTACCTGCAAGGTAGTGGCTAAGATCGCCTCCGACCTTTGTAAGCCCGATGGGCTGCTGGAGATAGCCCCGGGGGAGGAACAGGCCTTCCTCAATCCACTCCCCGTAGCCAAATTACCCGGAGTTGGCAAAAAAACAGAGCAGTCCTTAAAAGAGATGGGTATAACGACAATAGGAGAATTAGCCAGCCTTCCTTCGGACACAATAAAAAGACAGTTCGGAGCAACTGGAGCAGTGCTTCATAGCTATGCCAGGGGAATAGATGACCGGGAGGTAGAAGCGCCGGGCGAAGCTAAATCTATTAGCCAGCAGCTCACTTTTGCCCGCGATACCCTGGACCGCAATTTTCTTGAGGCTAATCTTCATAATTTATGCCAGGAGGTTTGCCAGGAGCTGCGGAGTCAAAATAAAAGGGCAAAATGTGTAGCTATAAGGCTGAGGTATGCTGACTTTAAGACAATCACCCGCCAGGTCATCTTAAGAGAAGCTAGCAATGTTACCCAGGTTGTTTTTGCCACAGCTCAGCAGTTGCTGAGTAAAGCTCTGGCACAACAAGAAAAACCAATACGCCTGATAGGTATTCGAATATCAAGCCTGGTGGGCGAGGAGAAACAACTCCCTATGTTCGATTCCGGGACGGAAAAGCCGGAGCACCTGGATAAAGCTATAGACAAAATTCGAAGTAAATACGGCTCAACGGCGATAAAAACAGGCAACGGCATTTTTTCTGAAGGCAGTTAGGAGAACAGGAAAGCCTAAACCCCAAACAATATTCAATTCAAAAATTAAAGGTCAAAAATAAAAATGACAAATCAAAACCCAAAAACTGAACAGACTCTAATGTCAAAATCCAAATGACAATTGAAACCCGAATGCTTAAATGCCAAAACTACTCCGTTTGGTCCTTTGGATTTTGAGCTTGATTTGACATTGTTTAGAATTCAGATATCGGCTTTAGCCAGAGAGATTGCCACGCCCCGACGAGTCGGTGCTCGCAATGACAAAAAGTGGGCGGGGACGAGCCCCGCCCCTACAAATGAATGTAGTGGCGAGGTTTATCCTCGCCTGATAAATCAAAGGCTTAGAATGGCGGATAGGGCTTGTTTTGGGCTTACAATACGAAGTATAATTGAATACCTTTACCTATAATAGAAAGGAGAAACATGCCGGACTATGCCTTTTTCCACAAACAATTTATGCCACTATCTGAAGCCAAAATCGGCATCCTGACCCATGCCCTCCACTACGGCACCGCTTGTTTCGAGGGCATCCGTGGTAACTGGGATAGCGAGCAAGAAAGATTTTGTATTTTTAGAATCCAAGACCACTATAAACGCATGTTTGACGGCTGTCGCATCCTGAAAATTAATCTCCCCTACTCCGTTGACGAGCTTTGCCAATTGACCAAGGAGCTTTTGGGGAAAAGTGGCTACCAGGAAGACGTATACATCCGTCCTTTAGCCTATAAAAGCTCCGAAGCTGTAGGAGTCCGTCTCCACAACCTGGAGGATGATTTCTTGATTGTCGTGACCACACTCCCTCCTTACCTTGATATAGATAATGGTGTTCGCTGCTGCACCTCATCGTGGCGTCGCGTGGATGATACCATGATTCCACCTCGCGGCAAGATTTGTGGCATTTATGTAAACAGCGCTCTGGCTAAAACCGAGGCTCAGGAGAGTGGCTTTGATGAAGCAATATTGCTAACTCAAGATGGACACGTCTGCGAGGGCAGTGGTGAGAATATCTTTCTTGTTTTAGGAGGGAAACTGATAACTCCTCCGTCATCCGATAACATCCTCATGGGCATCACCAGGGACACGGTCATGAAATTAGCTAAAAATGAGTTAGGCATAGATACAATTGAAAGGCAAGTTGACAGAAGCGAACTTTATGTGGCTGAAGAATGTTTCTTTACCGGGACGGCAGCCAACATAGCGCCAATATTGGAAATCGACCATCGCCCTATAGGCACGGGCGAGATTGGCAAAATGACCGCCAAATTACAAAAGCTCTTCGCCGAAGTGATACTGGGAAGAAATCCTAAATATCCTGACTGGTATTACCTGGTTTCCCCTAAAGCCGCAATGGCATAACCGAATTTCTTAAATTGGAGTTACCCCGGGATCTACCCTTAAAGCCTTGAGCAGGTAGAGGAGGCGGCAACTCTGCTCCAAGACAACAGTATAGTAATAGGCTTCTTCTAACAACTGGCTGGCAGCAAAAGTTCCATGCCCTCGCACTAAAACCACTCTGTGCTCTCCCATCAACCTAGCTATCTCATCGGCAAGTTCTCCCGGTTTCCCCACCATTTCTGCACTTAAGATAGGCACCTTAGACAACAAAGCCTGCCCTTCTACATCGCGGGGCACAATCTCTTTTTCCACGAAGGACAAAGCAATAGCGTAAGGCGGATGAGCGTGAACCACCGCCAATGCCGAGGTATTTTTATAGATACAGCGATGAACTTCCAGCTCCGTTGAAGCCAGGGGTGTAGCCCGATTGTTCTTACTTATACCAGTCTCCACCAAATCCCCTGCTTGAATGAAGCCCAACAGGCTGCCCCGATGGGTAATAACTAGATGCTCGCCAAGTTTGACGCTGAGATTACCTCCCTGGGGAGAAACCAATCCTTGAGTAAAAAGAGCTTGCCCCACCGCTTGGAATTGGAACAACATTTTAACACCTATGATATACGCCGTATCACAGCCACCACCCTCCCCTGAATCTCGACATTATCTGGAGTAGTATAAATGGGTTTCATCTGACTATTTGCTGGCTCCAGGCGGATACGATTTGGCTCAGCGAAAAACCTTTTAAGTGTGACCTCTTGTTCTTCCTTAAGCCAGACCGCCACCATATCGCCATTCTCAGCACTGCCCACATAGTCCATTAAAACTATGTCCCCGTCTCCTATCAAAGCATCCAGCATGGAATCTCCTCTTACTCGAAGGGCATAAATATCTTGCTTGCCGCGAACTAATTCCTCACTGACCTCCAATCCCTCATTGGGAATAATATTGCCTGTGTCAGGCACAGGAATAGGCTCACCCGCAGCTATTACCCCCACTACGGGAATATAAACAAGTTTCCCTCCTTTTTCCTGTGGGGTCAAGAACTTAATTCCCCGAGATATGTCACTGTGGCGGCGAATATATCCTGCTTGTTCTAATTTGTTCAGGTTATAAGCTACCACCGAGGTGGAGCTTATCCCACATCCAGCAGCAATATCTCTAATAGTAGGAGGATACCCTTTATCATGCAAAAATTCGGTGACAAAGTTGATAATTCGTTCCTGCTTTGGCGAAAGCGACTTAATAGCCATCGATTACCAGTTGACTACTTCTTATTTAGCTTCTTCATTAAGCGAGACTTAATTCTGGCGCCTTTATTTCTATGAATAATCCCTTTGCTCACTGCTTTATCTACACTACTCATAGCCAGCATTGTTTTTTGATATGCCGATTCTTCCCCGGCATCAGCTGAACTTTTCGCTTTAACCACATATGTCCTAAAACTACGGCGCACTAAGCGATTCCGTAACCGTTTTCTCTCTGCTGCCCTGGCTACCTTGTTACTCGACTTACTGGTTGACACTTATTTCCCCCTTTCTCGTTACACTTACTACGTTCCAAATCGAATAAATTCTAGACATTATTTTGCTTAGTTGTGCAGCACCTTTCACCTCTAAGGTAAAATACAATATGACACTACCATCCTGGTGGTTGCCCATGCTTACCTCGCCAAGGTTTACCCCTTCCTCTGCTATAATAGCACTAATATCCCGAACAAGGCCAACTCTATCCCAAGCATCAACCTGAATCATCACGGGGTAAACCTGCGCCACATCACCCCACTCTACCTTGACCAACCTTTCTTTCTCCTCTTCATGGATAATATTAGGGCAATCCCTTCGATGCACAGTGATACCCCGGCCTTGAGTAATATACCCGATAATCTTATCCCCAGGCAAGGGATGACAGCAACTAGCCAAACGAGTAAGTAAGTCCCCCACACCCAATACGTTAATACTCACAGGGCTGACCTTCCGCGGAGGCAGAACTTCAACCCCCTCTCCAGTTGGCTCTAAATCCCCGCTTAATTTAAGCATTATCTGAGAAGAATTGATGCTGCCACTGCCCAAGGCGGCAAAAAGGTCGTCTGCGCCGTCATAGTCAAGTAGACGCGCTACTTTGTCAACACTGGGCAAACCGATGCCTAACCTCTTAAGCTCCTTATCCCAAATTTGCTTGCCATCTTCAATACATTGACTTCGTTCCTGCTTTTTAAACCATTGCCGAACCTTGCTTCGCGCGTGAGAGGTCTTAATATAGCCAAGCTCGGGATTAAGCCAGTCCAGACTCGGGCCTTTATCTACTTTGCTGGCCATAATCTCCACCACATCGCCATTCTTAAGAGTATAATTAAAGGGTCCAAGCCTCCCATTCACTTTAGCTCCGATACATCTATAGCCCAAGTCCGTATGAACTCGAAAGGCGAAATCTAGAGGAGTAGCGCCCCTGGGCAACTCTTTTATCTCGCCTTTGGGGGTATAGACAAACACTCGATCCACGAGAACATCGGTTTTAATAGATTCCAGAAATTCTTCACTATCAAGCTCTTCTCTCCAATCACCAAGCTGCCGCAGCCAAGCTATTTCATCATTAAACTGCTCACCTACTTTCCCTTCTTTATAGAGCCAGTGAGCAGCCACCCCATATTCGTTGACCCTATGCATATCATGGGTCCGAATTTGTATTTCTAGCGGTTTTGTATCTTGACACATTACCGTAGTATGCAAAGCTTGATAGCCATTATCCTTGGGATTAGCAATAAAGTCGTCGAACTCTTCAGGCATAGGACGCCAAAAATTATGAATTACACCTAATGCCTTATAACAATCTGAAACCGAGTCCACCAACACACGTAAGGCGAAAAGGTCATGGATATCTCCAAAATTCTTACCCTGCGCATCATACTTGCCCATCTTCTGATATATGCTGTAAATATGTTTTGGCCGGCCATAAACCTTGGCTTTTATATCGACCTTATCTAATTCCTGGCATAGTATCTGACTAACCTCAGTTACGAAGCCTTCCCTCTCGGCTCGCTTCCCAGCTACCAAACGAGCAATCCGATGGTACACCCGTGGCTTCAGATAGCGAAAAGCTAAATCCTCTAATTGCCATTTCGCATCCCTCATACCTAAACGATGCGCCAGGGGAGCATATATCTCCATGGTCTCTTGAGCGATAGCACGCCGTTTTTCTGCGGGTAAAGCACCCAGTGTACGCATGTTATGTAACCTGTCTGCCAATTTGATAAGAACCACCCGTAGGTCTTCAGCCGTAGCCAGGAGCATTTTGCGTAAGTTTTCCGCCTGAACCTTCGACTTTGTTTCTCCCGTTCGAGCTCGACTTGTAAGCTTGTTCAGCTTCGTAACTCCATCAACAAGTTTAACTACCTGTAAACCAAAGTTGGCCTCGATCTCGTCTAATGACACACCACAATCCTCGGGGACATCGTGTAACAAGGCAGCAGCTAAGGTTTCAGCATCAAGGTGAAACTCAACCAAAATCATAGCTGTCTTTAAAGGATGCTCTAAATAAGGCTCTCCTGTTTTACGCAATTGCCCTTGGTGAGCTCTCGCAGCGAATTCGTAAGCTGCTTTAACCAGAGCTACCTTATCATCAGGCAGGTAAGCGCTAGCCTGTTCTATAAGCTCATTAACTTCCATTTAATTCATAATACTGTAATAGCAAAGGTAACGCAAATTAAGTAATATGGTAAACTACAAGATAGACAAGGAGGATTTCTTTGCATAAAGCACCTCGGGGGACGTTCGACATCCTGCCACAAGAGTATGCCTACTGGAAATACGTAGAGGAAAAGGCTACTTCCTTATGCCAGCTCTATGGTTACCAACCATTGAGCACGCCGATATTCGAAGATGCCCAGCTTTTCACTAAAACTGTGGCCGGGGGGACAGATATCGTCGACAAGGAAATGTATATCTTCGAAGATAAAAGTGGACAAGAATTGGCTTTAAGGGCAGAGTTAACAGCGCCAGTTTGCCGGGCTTATCTAGAGCATGGATTGTTTAACTTAGCTCAACCCGTGAAGCTTTATTACATTGGACCGGCCTTTAGATATGAGCGTCCCCAATTTGGGAGGTACCGCCAGCACCACCAATTTGGCTTTGAGGCTTTAGGGGAGGCAGACCCCGCCCTCGATGCTGAAGTAATTGAAATGGCACAACAATTCTTTTATTCGCTAGGGCTCTCTCAATTTTCTATTCAACTCAATAGCATTGGCTGTAAGGTTTGCCGCCCCGGGTATTTAGAAGTACTGAGGCAGCATTATTCAAGTTATACAGACCGTCTTTGCCCCGACTGCAAAGCCAGGCTGGTCAAGAACCCTCTACGCCTGCTTGATTGCAAGAAAACTTCTTGCCAGGAGATAGCTAAAACCGCACCGAAGATTTCCGACTATCTATGCCCCGAATGCCAATTCCACTTCCAAAGCGTCCAAAAATATTTAGGGGCAATGAACATCCCCTTTCAATTGAATCATAGATTGGTCCGTGGCCTGGATTATTACACCAGAACAGTGTTCGAGGTTGAACCTCGAGATAAAGGAGGGCAAAGCACGCTTGGCGGAGGTGGTCGCTATGATGACCTCATCGAGGAATTAGGAGGAAACCCAACTCCCGCGGTGGGCTTTGCTGCCGGGCTGGAAAGAATAATATTAAACCTAAAGGAACAGAAATTAGATATCCCGGCATTGCCCAAGCCTGATGCTTTCATCGCCTACTTGGGGGAAGAAGCCAAGATTGAAGCGATGAAGATTGCCTCGGAGCTACGGAAAGCTGGGATTGCGATTATCACGGCTGCAGGTGATAAGAGCCTGAGAGGGCAGATGAGACAAGCTAATTCCTTAGGCAGTGCCTACGCCCTTATCCTCGGCGAACAAGAGATCAGCAACCAGAATGTAATATTGCGAGATATGAGGAGTGGAGAACAAAAACCCATCCCTTTGGCTGAAATAGCCAGAATGCTTAAACAGGGTCAAAAGTAACACCTACAATGTCAGATATGGTATAATATAGACGTATTGTCATTGGTATCGACCATAAATGAAAGCCTAAATTGTTTCCTACCATTACTTACAATTTCGCATTATGCCTCAGCATGACATGAATAACGACGTAAACCGAGAATATACCGCCAAAGATATCCAAATTTTAGATGAAATCAAGGCCGTACGCCTGCGACCAGGAATGTATATTGGCGGTACCGATCGACACGGATTACACCAACTCCTCTACGAGATAGTGTATAACAGCATAGACGAAGCCATGGCTGGTTACTGTGACCAAATTGAAGTAACAATCCATGAAGATAATAGCGTCACCGTAACTGATAATGGACGAGGTATCCCTACAGAAACTATCCCGGGACAAGATATAACAGCCTTGGAAGCAGTCATGACTCGCCTGCACGCCGGAGCCAAGTTCAGCAACTATGTCTATGGTGTATCCAGTGGTCTCCACGGCGTTGGTGCTTCGGTAGTAAATGCCTTATCCACCTGGCTTAAAGCTGAGGTTAAACGCCAAGGAAAAATCTACCGCCACGAATATCACCAAGGGATTCCCCAAGGCGCAATAGAAATTGCTGGCGACGCCCAGGACACAGGCACTTCAATTACCTACCTTGCTGATAAGGAAATCTTCGAGACCATTGACTATGATTTCGATTTGAGCTGCCAGCGATTAAGGGAACTAGCTTACCTGAATAAAGGGGTAGAAATAGCTATTAAAGACGAGAGAAACAATCAAGAGAAAGCGTTCTACTTCGATGGGGGGATAGCTAGTTTTATTCGCCGCCTGAATAGAAATAGAGATGTTGTTCACCCCTACCCCATTTATATCTCCACTATGGTAGATAGCACTATAATTGAAGCGGCTCTACAATATAATGACAGCTTCACAGAATCCCTTCTCACCTTCGCCAACTGTGTCAATACCAGAGACGGAGGCAGCCACCTTACCGGCTTCCGCTCAGCATTAACCCGGGTTTTAAATGATTATGCCCGGAGTAGTAAATTTTTGAAGGATACCGACCCCAACTTAACCGGGGACGATGTGCGTGAAGGGGCAGCGGTCATCATCAGTGTAAAACTGCCCCAGCCCCAGTTTGAGGGGCAAACTAAGGCCAGGTTGGGAAATCCCGAGGTAAAAAGTCAGGTTGAATCGGCTGTAGCAAATGGCTTGTCCCTGTACCTCGAGCAACACCCCAACGAGGCAAAGGCAATCATAGAGAAGTGCCTCACCGCCGCCAAAGCTAGAGAGGCAGCACGCAAGGCTCGTGACCTCGTTCTTAAGAGGACTGGCTTCGAAACATCAACTCTGCCAGGGAAATTAGCCGATTGTTCCGAGAAAGAGCCGGCAAAATGCGAGCTTTACTTGGTTGAAGGTGACTCAGCCGGCGGCTCAGCTAAACAGGGGCGAGACCGCCGCTTTCAAGCTATTCTCCCTCTGAGAGGCAAAATACTAAATGTCGAAAAGGCTGCCAAAGATAAGATTCTAGAACATGAAGAGCTAAGAGCCATCGTCACAGCGTTAAAAGCAAGTGCTGACGAACAATTTGATAGCTCTAAACTTCGCTACCACAGAATAATCATCATGACCGATGCCGATGTTGATGGCTCACATATTCGTACTTTGCTCCTTACCTTCTTTTACCGCCATATGACAGAGTTAATTAACCAGGGCTATCTCTACATTGCTCAACCACCCCTTTATCGCATCAAATCTGGCAAACAGGAGTTCTGGCTTTACTCTGACCAAGAAAAGGAAGAAAGGCTTAAAGGACTAAGAGAAGACAAAATATATATTCAGAGATATAAAGGGCTGGGGGAGATGACTCCCGTACAACTATGGGAGACAACCATGAACCCCGCTAACAGGACCCTGCTCCAAGTAGAGGTAAAGGATGCCATAGCCGCTGACCAGGCTTTTCATATGTTAATGGGTGACGAAGTTCCGCCTCGCAAAAGATTCATCCAGGCCCATGCGCAGAATGTGAGAAACCTCGATATCTAGCCGTTGGGCTTCCCGGACCCGAGGGGGTGTGTGATATAGGGAGAATTCGCTAGGGAATCCCGATAATTACTTGTTAGGATTTATGAGTAATCCACATGTATCAAGGTTGAGGAAGAATTTTCCCACGTATGTATATTCACCCATTGCCTCCTCTCTGAAAGAACATCAGGGCATCGGAGCCACAATACTAATATGCTGTGCGATCGACACTTTAGCAAGCTATGCCGCATCTAACCCGAGCACCAAAAACAATAAGGATAAGTTTTTGACGTTTGTATCGAAATACTTCCCCCCAGACTATGATGCCGAAAAATTCTATAAGTTCGTCCGCTGTGGCCTTGTTCACTCATTTAGCATGGAAAACGAGTATATTATCTTATGCAGCCAGGCAACTTGGGCGCAAGAACTTCACTTATCAAAACCAGAAGGATTTGATCGAATAGTAATAAATCCATATACCTTATTCCGTCATCTCAAAAAGGCTCACAAGCAGTTTGTCGACGACCTGGAGAAGAATCACAATTTAAGAAAAGAGTTTTCACTTATTTACAAGGAAAGGCCTATTTTAAAACAGCATATACGGGTTCCCAAAGCACTGAAAAAAGTCAGTATTCTTGGTTCGCCTAACAAAGCACTGCACACCGACTGCACGGGCGGCGGCTGAAGCGCGGCGTTATCCGGCAGATGTCGGATATATCTTTTGTTCTGTTATATATTTTTCTACCTCAGTGGGCACAAGATAACGAACTGACAGCCCCTGAGCTATACGCTGGCGGATTCCTGAGGAGCTAATCCCGATTACAGGCATATCAAGCTGAATAACCTGGTCCAGCAGCCCGGGTATCGATGTTTCTAAGTGCTTCAAATCTTTTGAGCCTAATCTAGGGGCAACCACTAGCCTGCATAATTGAACTAATTTCTTCGGTTCCTTCCACAAAGGCAACTCGGCTAAGGTATCCCGCCCGATGATGAAGAAAAGACTTGCTTCACTGCCTAGCTGCTTTCGTAGCATCGTCAGGGTATCCACGGTGTAAGAGGGACCAGGGCGCTCTATTTCGAGAGTGCAAAGCTTAAAACGAGGGTTGTCAGCTATGGCACGGCGCACCATCTCTACCCTGTGGACTGCCGGGGTAATATTACGATCTAGCTTAAGCCAGGGCTGCCCAGCAGGCACGAAAAGAACCTCCCTAAATCCCAACCTTATTCTTGCTTCCTCAGCGACAACAAGGTGACCTATATGGATAGGGTCAAATGTACCACCAAGAACGCCTATATTCACTTCTTTACTTTCTCGGTTTGGGACGGAATACCGTTATTTGTGCCTGCGAAATTCTCTCTTCATCCCGGCTTGCCTGGTCTACCATTTCCATGGCTTTCCTCACCAATTCTAACACAGCCTGGCCGCTAACTGCAGAGATGTAAAAGACAGGCACCCCAAGCCTGGCAAAGCACTGCTTCACCTCAGGCAAACGAGCTTGCACCTCAGGCAAATCTATCTTATTTACCGCCATGATTTTTGGCTTATGTGCTAAGCCTTTGTATAAGGCTATCTCTTTCTCCAACGTGCTGAGGTCATCAATAACGGTCGGCGAACTGCCATCCAATAAATAAACCAGCAGCCTGGTTCTTTCCGCATGGCGCAAAAACTCATTTCCCAATCCTTTGCCAAGATGAGCACCTTCAACAAGGCCAGGAATCTCGGCAACAATGAAGTCTCTCCTATCGTCTGGCATAACTCCTAAAATTGGCTGGCGGGTGGTAAAGGGGTAATCGACAATTTCGGGTTTGGCTCTCGATACCGCAGATAATAAAGTGGATTTCCCAGAGTTTGGATGACCAACAATACAGATATCGGTAATGAGTTTTACCTCGAGGACAATATGCCGCTCTTCTCCTGATTTACCCTTGCTAGCTATCTCAGGAGCTTGATTTACCGCTGTAGCAAAACGAGCATTACCCAGCCCTCCCTGGCCCCCCTTAGCCACCAAAACCTTGTGCCCGGGGGTACTCAAGTCTGCCAAAAGTATCTCTTCCCCCGAATCAGCTTTAGTGAAAACCATTGTACCTACGGGCACTGAAATGGCTAAATCCTCCCCTCTCTTGCCACGCTTCCGCCAACCGCTTCCTCGATGGCCGTTTCCAGCTACAAATTCCTTCTTCCGCCTCATCAAGCCCAAATCAGCCATGTTGGGACTAGCCACAATAATCACTCTCCCACCGTCTCCACCATCCCCACCATCCGGACCACCAAAAGGAACATACTTCTCCCTCCGAAAGCTGACACATCCATCCCCGCCACATCCACCCCCAACCACAATTTCTCTCTTATATATCATAAGTTAGTAACCTAATATAAGCTTTATTATATTAATATATAATATTAACTATTATAAACAATGTTGTTGTGAGGTTAATAAATAGTGAGGAAACTCAGAGTTCAGAGGGCAGTGTGGGCAGGATAAGCAACAATTTATCCACAAATTATTAGTAATTCTGCACAGCTTGGTATGCCTTTCTATTGCCTTTCTGTGGATTAATTTTCTCTTTGATTTCCGCAATTTGGTTAGCAAGGTTAGGATTAATGCTCAATTCGCTAGCTATTTTTTCGTAGCCATGAAGAATTGTGGCATGGTTTCTGCCACCTAATTCTTTGCCTATTTCAGTTAGAGAGTAGCTGTATCCTTCGCGCATAAGATAGATGGCCACGTGTCGTGCCAATGTAGTTTTTCTATCTCTTTTCTTGTTGATTAGCTCTTCTACTGAAAGGCTGAAATGGTCCGCTACCGCCTGTAAGAGCAGCTTTATGTCTTGTTTACGGGTCGTGCTTGTTAATAACTTGTTGATTGTTTCGGCAGTGATCTTGGTTCCACTTAATTTAGCCTGGGCAGTGAGATATACCAAAGCACCTTCAAGCTGGCGGACATTCTCACATACTTTCTCCGCTACAATGTGCAGCACCCCTTCCAGTTCTGAGGTCATCGTTGTTTCTGCTTTAGCCCGTAAGATATTCAGGCGTGTTTCAAAGTTGGGTGGTTGTATGTCAACAACAAGACCCCCTTCAAGGCGTGATTTTAGCTTGCTGCTAAGTGGGTGCATGTCCTTGGGAGCACGGTCAGTGGTGATGACAATTTGACGGTTATTGCTGTACAACTCATTGAAGGTGTGGAAGAAACATTGTAAGGTTTGTTTCTTGTCTATCAGGAAGTGAGCATCGTCAAATAGAAGGATATGGATACTTCTGAATTTGCTGCGGAACTTGTCAACTTGGTTTTCTCGCACAGCTAATACAAATTCATTGGCGAATTGTTCCCCGCTAATATATGCTGCTTGCAGCCCATTGTTTGTCGTTAAATGCCCGATAGCATGTAGTAAATGAGTCTTGCCTTGCCCGGTGCTGCTGTGAATAAAAAGAGGGTTATAACTACTTCCTGGATTTTCAGCTACTTCTACAGCGGCAGCATAAGCTAAACGATTAGAATCGCTGACAACAAAGTTATCAAAGGTGTACCTTGGATTGAATCTATACTGTATAGCTTTGGTGCTTGTCCCGCCATCGGTTTGCGTGGCCAAAGGGCTAGCTGATAATTGTTCGCGATTGTGGACCACGAATTGGACGTCGACATCTTTACCCATAATATCAACCAAGGTCTTCCTTACCAGAGGATAAAGGCGCTTGGATAACCATTCAGCGACAAAAATGTTAGGGACACTGACGACAAAGATACTATCCTGGCAGCTTAGACCCTGACTATTGCTAAGCCAGGTAGTATAATTTGCCTTGCTGACCTGAATTTGAAGCTTGCCTAGGGCGCTCTTCCAAATTTCCTTCGCTGGTTCCAATCTATCCCTAATCCCAACGCTGCTCAGCCACAAAGATAGCTGAAAAGAGTAGTAAGACGCGGTTAAGAATTTAAGAGCTTACTAGTTATAGGATATCAAATTTTCTCAAACCTTCGCTAGGCAATGTTTGACATAATTAAAAAATTAATTAAAAATAGGTTTGCTATGAAGGTGCGTACCGTTTTTATGGGCACTCCGCAATTTGCTGTGACCATATTGGAGTCTTTGCTCCAGGGTTCCTACCCGGTGCTTGCTGTGTATACTCAGCCCGATAAGCCGGCTGGCAGGGGGCGCCCGGTTGTTTTTCCTCCGGTGAAAAAGCTGGCTCTGGAGCGACAAATACCAGTTATTCAACCCAAGACTTTTAAATCAAGCGAGGTGGTGGAGAAGCTGGCCAGCTTTCAGCCTGAGCTAATCATTGTGGCAGCCTTCGGTGCTATTCTTCCCTCAGAAGTGCTTTCTTTGCCCAAATTTGCCTGTCTTAACGTTCATCCCTCATTATTGCCACGGCACCGAGGTCCGTCTCCGGTCGCTAATACCATTCTCTGCGGAGATGAACTTACTGGTGTTACCATAATGCTAATGGACGCTGGACTGGATACCGGGCCGATTTTAGCTCAGGAGAAAGCGGGGATTTCCTTTATGAATACCACCGGCTCGCTTAGCTCCACGCTGGCTGATGTGGGAGCCAAGCTTTTGCTGGAGACCTTGCCCAAATGGCTTGGGGGCGAACTCAGACCACAAGCCCAAGATGAGTCTCAGGCTACTTATAGTAAGCTGATAACTAGTAAAGATGCCGAGATTGATTGGCACCTTTCCACGCTCGAGCTTTGGCGGAGGGTAAGGGCGTACAATCCCTGGCCAAGCTGCTATACTTGGTATCAGGGGAAACGACTAAAAATCTATAGAGCTATTCCTTTTGGCGATGTAGCAGAAGGGGAGGTAGGGGAAGTAGTCGCCTTGCCAGAGCCACCTGGAGTTGGGGTGGTAACTAGCCGTGATATTTTAGGGCTTTGCCAAGTTCAATTAGAAGGAAGGCGCGAAATGTCGGTAGAAGATTTTATCCGTGGGAAAAGAGATTTTATTGGTTGCGTTCTGGGGCGAAGGTAGCTTCTCTTGCCAGCATTATTCTGCAGACATTTCCAAAAAATCTAGGATAACAGCCAAAAAACATCGGATGCCCGAATTATGCCACACTTGCTAAAAGCAGCGTCATGCAATGTGCCTCTGCCCATCACTTCTCGGTGCCACACTGAAGAATGCTTCGCACCTTTGAAATGGATGCTTAGTCGAAACCGAGCCAGGTAGTGGCGTTTTTTATAGGCTCCCGCTCACTTTCCACTTTGTTCGCAGGGAAATCCCAGTCAGGGTAGCCAATAGCTATGGCTATGACTATCCGCTTGGACTCAGGTGGGTGTGCGTATTTTCTTAACACCTCGGGATACATCGTTCCCTGGTCTTCGATGCAGGTCCCCAGGCCGAAATGCAGGGCGGTAAGGCAGATAGTCTGTATCAAAGCGCCCATGTCGAGCAGTGGCCCACTTTCGCTCAGACAGCGATCAGTGGATATGATGATCGCCGCCGGCGCATCGAAGTAACGAAATCCGCGCTCCAGCCATTTTGCCCTTTTCTCCTTGTCTTCTCTGGGTATGTCCATAAGCTGGAAAAGCTGCTTGGCGAGGTTTACCTGGCGTTGGCGGTAAATGCTCTCCCTCGGCCAGCTCACAACCACGTGCTCGGGGTTAGGCGGCGCTCCAGAGTTGAGCAATTCAACGTTGCTCCGTCTCACATTTTCCAAAACATCACCAGTGAGCACGGTGAACTCCCAAGGTTGGGTGTTCATAGCGGACGGGGCATGGCTCGCCAATTCCAGTATTTGCTCTAAAACCTCTTTGGGTACAGGGTCAGGTTTGTAGCCCCTGATACTCTTACGCTTTTTCACGGCTTCGATGACATCCATAAATTTCCTCCTTTTCCGTAACAGTTTAATTTTTCCAAAAACTCAACCTGTACTATTCCCGCCTTGCATTATCAAGTATTTTTCGGCTGGATAGCGACGTCAGCCCAATATTGAAGGCCTGTATCTGAGGTCTTTCCATATTATGGGGCAGCAGTTATGGGTTCTGATTCGTAAATCCTTTCCTCCGCCAGCTCTGCTTGGGTGAGAGGAACGTCGGCTTCAATATCTCTGCCCTCGATTCCTTTAGCCAGAATTTCCTTATAGTATTCATGCTGGATTATTAAGTTCATGATTTCGTTGCTACCGGTCCAGATCATGATAAGTCTGGCTTCCCGGAGTGCCCGTTCCACTGGGTAGACGTGAGTATACCCAATGCCGCCGAGAATCTGCATGGCATCATTCACCACTTCCCAATGTGTCTGGGTAGCCAGTTTCTTCACCTCTGACACCAGTCTCCTTTGATAAGCCGGAGTACCTACTCCATCGTCGATGGTTTTAGCCACGGCGTATGCCAGAGCGCTGACAGCATCGAGCTTGGTGACGCAGTCGGCTATCTTGAAGCTCACTCCTTCAAAATTCCTTATGATCTGGCCGAAGGCCTTCCGTTTGTTGGCATACCGGGCAGCCAATTCCAGAATAGCTCTGGAGCCACCCACCCCGCCACCGAGAAGCCTTTCTGGCACCATCAATTTATAGAATACCTTTGCCCCTTCGTTCTCTTTCCCCAGCAGATTCTCCTCTGGCACCGGCACATCGCGGAAGACCAATCTTCCTGTGCCTGTACCGCGACAGCCCATCAAGCCGTAGACATGCTTTACCTCCACGCCCATATCCCTTTCAACGATGAAGGCGCTGAGTGAGTCGCGGCCGGCTCCCGGGTTGGTGACGGCGAATACAAGGAAGAAGTCGGCGCCTTCAGAACCGACGACAAAGCGCTTCTGCCCGGTAAGGTAATAGTGGTTTCCTTTCTTTCGAGCCACGGTGGTGGCGCCGAAGAAGTCAGAACCGCCTCTGGGCTCGGTGAGTGCTTCGCCAGCCCATTGTGTGCCGGCGATTAATGGTTTGAGGTACTTCTCCTTTTGAGTCTCTGTCCCAAACACGTTTAAGCCTTCTCCAACGATGGAGGTAACTGAGACGAGACAGGCAAAAGGCACCCCGAGTTTATTGACCTCTCCCACCGCGATGAGTTCATCCACCCATTTCAGGTCTCTGCCGCCATATTTCTTGGGGAACCTGATGCCTAGCAGGTTTCTCCTGCCGGCTTCCCTGACAAATTCGTAGGGGAACTCGATTTTATCGGCATCCATGTCCAGTATAAGCTGCCGTGGTATGCTCTTGACCAGGTCCTGAATCTCTTGTCTGAACTTTTTGCGCTGTTCAGTTAAAAATACCTCTAACATTGCTTCCTCCTTTTTCGCTTTAATAGGCGGGTGTTATAACCCCCGACTAACCGACACAGTCATAGTTTAGTTTTACAGAATCCTGGCCAATAGTATAGCACGTGGCAAATTATCTAAAAAAAGGGGTAGTGTTTGACGATGGAGGTGAAAGTTATTATAATTCAGTCCGCCTTTAGGTCAAGAAAAGCTATGGGTGAGGCTTCAACAGCAGTTGTCGAGACTACCTCAGGTAAAACCGAAGGTGTTTTCAGAAAAGGTCTATACATTTTCCGTGGCATACCTTATGCGGCACCGCCGGTAGGCGAGCGCCGCTGGTTGCCGCCTGGGCCTCCCGAACCCTGGGGCGGAGTTAGACCGGCGAAGGAGTTTGCCCCCACCGCCCCACAGTCGCCCATGGAGATCCAGTTTATGGAACCACCGGAGAAACAGCCACAAAGCGAAGACTGTCTTTACCTCAATATCTGGACTCCCGGGCTGGATGGTGCTAAGCGCCCGGTTATGGTCTGGGTCCATGGCGGCTTCTTCACCACTGGTGCCGGCTCGTGGTTGATCTACAATGGGCGGCCTCTGTCTACACACGGTGATGTAGTGATAGTGACTATTAATTATAGACTGGGCGTACTGGGTTTCCTTAATCTAAATGAGGTCACAAAAGGCAAAATACCAGCTACAGGAAATGAGGGACTGCTTGACCAAGTCTTTGCGCTGGAATGGGTGCGGGATAATATCTCGCGCTTCGGCGGGGACCCGGACAATGTGACCATCTTCAGCGAGTCCGCCGGGGCCATGGGCGTGGGGGTGCTACTGGCGATGCCTAGGGCGCGCGGGCTCTTTCACAGAGCTATCCTCCAAAGTGGGGCTGCTCATCATGTGAACTCGCTAGAGCGTGCTGAAAAAATGGGGGCTATCTTTCTCGACATTCTAGATATAAAGCCGACCGATGTTAACAAATTGCGGTCGCTTACTAAGCAACAGGTTATCAATGCTCAGGTGGAACTTATGGCTAGAACGAGTGATCCGGAATTGGCTATAGGTGGCTTGCCTCTCAGACCCGTGGTTGATGGCAATGTGATTCCAGAATTGCCGATCCACGCTATTGCTGGTGGCTCGGCAGACAATGTTCCAGTCCTGATCGGCACCACCTTGGATGAATGGAAGCTCTTTGCCGTTTTGGATAAAAATCTTCCTAACTTGAACGAGGCTGGCCTGCTGCGGCGTTGCCAGCATCTCATTCCGGGTGGGGATGCGACCGGGCTGGTAGAATCCTACCGCCAGGCTCGTAGCCAGTGCAATCTTCCGGTCACCCCTGCTGAATTGTTTATTGCTATCCAATCGGACAGGATTTTCCGCATGCCGGCGATTAAGCTTGCCGAGGCACATTATCGCCGTCAACAGCCGACTTACATGTACCTGTTCAACTGGGTTTCACCGCTAATGAACGGAATTCTTGGTGCTTGCCATGCACTGGATCTGGGGTTTGTGTTCGGGACTCTGGATGACAATTTCACCGGTTCCGGCGAAGAAGCCAGGGCTCTGTCGAGGAAAATCCAAGACGCCTGGGCGGGTTTTGCACATCATGGGGGCACCAGTTGCGAGAGCATAGGTGAATGGAAACTCTATGGTGAGCGGCGGGAGACCATGGTTCTGGGAAAGCAATGCACACTGGTGGAAGCCCCGTATGATGAGGAGCGGCGTGCCTGGGAACCCCTCGTCGATTCTGTCCTCGGCTCCTTTTAGAGCTGGTAAAGATCGAGCCTGCTGTAGAATAAGGAAAGACTAGATTAAGCTTTCTCGTCTTTAATCGAGGCTAAGTCTGGCTGACGGACTTTGCTTTATGCTCTTGGTGAAGCTACGGATTATAGCCCCTTACGGAACACCAGAGCACCAACAGGGCAAACGGCAACGCACTCGCTGCAGTCCTGACAACTGGACCTACCCATCGGCTCATCCCCAAAAGTGGTGACTATCCTCCGGAAGCCACGGTAAGCAAAACCAATGGTTCCTTTGCCCAGTTTTTCCTGGCATACCCAAACGCATCTGCCGCAGAGCACACACTTATTAGGGTCGTAAATGAACAAGGGACTGCTAGAATCTATGGGGAGCTCAGGCAGGATTTTTCTGAACCTTTTTGTTTTGAGCTTCACGCCGAGGTGCTTGGCTATCCTCTGAAGTTCACAAGAACCACTTTTTAGACAATGGGCGCAATCTACAGGAAGACTGGCTAGAAGCAATTCCAAAGCGGTGCGGGCTAGCCTCAGTGCCTTTGCCCCTTTGGTATTAACCACCATTCCTTCTGCGACAGGCGTAGTACAGGCTGTAACTGGCACATCTTTACCTTCTATCTCCACAAAGCAGAGGCGACAAGAGGCAAAAGGCTCACTCCTTTCCCGAATGGCACAAAGGTTGGGGATGTAGATGCCATTATCCAGAGCTGCCCACAGGACCTTTTCACCTGGGGCAGCTTCTATTTTCTTGCCATCAATAGTCAAAGAAACGCTTTTGACTTTTACCAGTACCCTTCCCCTTATTCTCTCCCCGAGGGAGAGGAAATCTTAGCGCGGAAGTTATCTTCCCAAACTGGCTTACCACCCTTTAAAAGAGCCCTTGTACCTTGCCGGTCTTTGTATCGATATCTACTCTTCTGAATGCCGGATTGGAGCTGGTTCCTGGCATTAGGCTGATTGCGCCAGCGCAGGGACAAAGGAATTTCGACCCGGAATAAATCAATATGTCGCGGATAGGCAAACTCCATCCTTTAGGGGTACCCTTAATGGCCGGGTCATGTGTCAGGCTCAGGTGGGTCTTCACCATCATGGTGGCGTAATCATCGTACTTGGAATCGGCCTCAAACACCTTGGCCTTAGCCTCAGCATCAGGAGACCACGCCACCCCATCGGCTCCATAGACCACCTTGGCAATCTTGTCTACACGCTCCCGTAGCTTCATCTCCATGGGATAGAGGAATTTGAAGTCGTTCTTCTCTTCGCAGGCTTCCTTAACTGCATCAGCGAGCTCCAGGGCACCGTCACCACCCTTAAGCCAGTGTTCGCTGAGCGCACAACGTGCCCCGGCTGCCTCGGCTGCCTTGCGCACCATGGCAATCTCTTCCTTAGTGTCAGTGTGGAAGGAGTTGATGCACACCACGGGATTAATGCCCGCTGTCCTGATGGTGTTGATGTGGTGCAGCATGTTAGAGATGCCCTTCTCCAGAAGTCCCAGGTCTTCCTTGGTATAAGAATCAGGCAAGGGCAGACCAGCCACTACTTTGGGTCCGCCACCATGCATCTTCAGTGCCCTGATGGTGCTGGTAAGTACCGACACGTGCGGCTTGAGACCACTATAGCGACACTTGACATTCCAGAACTTTTCGAATCCGATGTCTGCGGCGAAGCCGCTCTCGGTAACATGATAGTCAAACATCTTCAGCCCGATGCGGTCGGCGATGATGGAGGATTGCCCCACAGCGATGTTGGCAAAGGGACCGGCATGTACCATACAGGGCTGGTACTCCGCGGTGCACATTAGGGTGGGATTGATTGTATTGCGCATCCAGGCAGTCATGGCGCCTCCCACCTCAAGGTCTTTGGTGATAATAACTTTGCCCTCCCTATCAAATGCTACGGTGATTTCATCCATTCTTTTACGCAGGTCTGCTAGGTCTGTGACAATTGACAGCATAGCCATAAGCTCAGAGCTCACGGCAATGCCAAACTTGGACTGCATTGTGTAGCCGTCCATACGACCGCCAAGCCCTATGACGATGTTCCTGAGGCTCTGGGCACAGAAATCCAGGATCCAGCCCATCTCCACCCTTGTAGGGTCAATGTTCAAGCGGCGCATTCTGCTGCGCTTGGCCAGCTCTTCGTCGCTGTAGTTGCGCTCATGCTGCATTCTAGAGGTAAGCGCCACCATGGCCAGATTGTGGGCATTCATTATATCGTTAATGTCGCCGGTAAGCCCCAAAGAAAATTCAGTCATGGGAATAAGCAGCGCATTGCCACCGCCAGCAGCAGTACCCTTGATATTCATACTTGGACCACCGGAGGGCTGACGAATAGCACCACCTACATTCCAACCTCGCTTGCCCATGCCTTCCAAGATGCCCATCAAAGTAGTTGTTTTCCCCTCTCCTAGCGGTGTGGGAGTTATAGCAGTTACCTCGATGTACTTGCCATCCGGCCTGCTCTTGAGGCGCTCGATAATCTTCATGAAATCGAGCCTGCATAGTTTCCCGAAAGGAATAATTTCATCCTTCTGCAAGTTCAGTTTTTCCCGCCATTCATCGGGCGTCGGCATGTTTTCTTCGGCAGCTTCCGAAATCTGCCAATCTTTCAGTTTTGTCGCATCATAAGCCATGGTAACCTCCTTTGTCGTTTATTAATCTATTATTTTCGCATACGCTCAGCCCTGCGCTCAGCTGCTACTACTGTATTGACCATAAGCATGGTGATAGTCATGGGGCCAACCCCTCCGGGCACCGGGGTAATAGCGCTGGCTTTCTCTTTGACCGTCTCGAACTCTACATCCCCCCTGAGGTCAGCAACCTGCTTGCTGGGGTCCAGCTTGCTGGGTTTCCATCCCACCCGGTTTACACCCACATCGATAACGACTGCCCCCTCTTTTACCATATCTGCTTTAATAACTTCCGGAGAGCCCATGGCGGCAACCAGGATATCTGCCTGCCTGGTGATTTCGGCCATGTTTTTAGTCCCGGTGTGGACGACGGTCACGGTGGCATTGGCACGCTTGTTTTTCTGCACCAGCATAGCCATGAGAGGCTTGCCTACTATGTTGCTTCGGCCGCATATGACCACGTGTTTGCCTTCAGGGGGATTGCCGCTGCGGATCATTAACTCCACCGCGCCATGCGGTGTGCAGGGCATGAAATAGGGGTCTCCGATGAGCATCTTGCCAACGTTGACAGGGTGGAAGCCATCCACGTCTTTAGTCGGGTCAATGAGATTTAGCACTTTATCCGCATTGATGTGTTTTGGCAAGGGCAATTGAACTAGTATGCCATCAACATGCTCTGCTTTATTTAATTCCTCCACTTTGGATAGGAGTTCCTCCTCTGAGGCGATCTCAGGCAGGACGATGGTTTGGGACCACACGCCTATCTCCTCTGCCGCCTTTTCCTTGCCCGAGACGTAGGAAACGGATGCCGGGTCCTCTCCCACGCGAATCATGACCAGGCCCGGCGTTACACCCCGTTCCTTGAGCTTGGCCGCTCGCTCTTTTAGCTCAGCCCTAATCTCCTTGGCCACTTCGTTCCCCGAAATTATCTTTGCCGTCATCTAAACCTCCTTTCCTAAATCTTAACCTATCGCTTTATTGATAATTCCCGGCTTAACAACACTAAGGCGTGCTGCAATATTCTTTGCCTCGCTCATAACTTTTTCGCTGGAATCAACAAGAGGTGAACCAGCCATGTCAGCTTCTGCTATACTTTCGTCGTAAGGGATAAATCCGAGGAATTCAAAGTCTGCCATGTTGGAAATAAGGAAATCCTTTTCCTTCCCGTTTCGAATCTTATTGCCCACTACCCCAATATTTTGCAAACCTATCTCTAAGGCTAAATCTCTTACTCTATAGCCTGTCTCCACGCTTCTTCTAGTTGGTTCCACTACAATAATCAACTTATCTACTCCCTTCGCTGTTCCCCGTGTTAGGTGCTCTATCCCAGCCTCCATATCTATTATGACTACTTCGTCCCTCCGCAGGAGCAAGTGGGCGACTAAGGCTTCAAGTAAAGCACCTTCGGGGCAATAGCAACCACTGCCAGCTGCTTTAATCGGCCCCATGACCATTATCTTGATTCCATCATGTTTTAGAGAGCACTTCTCTGGCAAATCATCAACTTTAGGATTTAACTTGAAATAGGGAGCCATTTGACCAGGTCTTGCCCCTGTCCTCTCCTCGATAAGGTCATCCATTTTGGATATAGGTATTATCTTCTCAGAATTAGGGAGGCCAAAAGCAGCCGCTAGGTTGATATTGGGGTCGGCATCTATTGCAAGAACGGAATAGCCAGATTTAGCAAATATGGTGGAAAGGAAGGCCACTAACATTGTTTTGCCTACTCCCCCTTTACCGCTAACGGCAATTTTCATTCCCAAACGATGAATTATATCCTGCATCAACAAGAGAAATCAAGGCAGAAATAACTATTATCTTGCATCGCACGGCTGGCCAGCAATAGCAACTCAACAGGCGAGGGTTGCAAGACTGTGGCACATCCGCGCCTGTGCCAGGTACTCGCAGCTTGCCCGCAGAAAGCAAGCGGTGATAAAATGCAAAGTCAGGGCTGCACCAGCCGGTCTACTCGGTTCAGCTGGGTGCCAGAGGTGCTTTTTAAGGGAGGGCGATATGCCGTACGGATACGAGATAAATGAACTGGCCAAGGAAGAATCCTGGCGAATGTTTCGAATAATAGGCGAACTTGTAGAGGGCTTTGATAATCTCTCCGGTATCGAGCCGGCAGTGACCATCTATGGTTCGGCCAGATTGGGAGTGGATGACGAGCTATATGGGGAGACGGAAGAAATAGCCTATCAGCTTGGACAGTTAGGCTTCTCTATTATAACTGGCGGTGGGCCGGGTGTAATGGAGGCCGCCAACAAAGGTGCACGAAAAGCTGGAGTTACGTCGGTCGGGCTGAATATCTCCCTTCCCGCAGAACAGCTCTGTAATGACTACACCACAAAGGCGATAACATTCGATCACTTCTTTACTCGTAAAGTCATGCTGGTGAAATATGCCGTTGCCTTTGTCATAATGCCGGGTGGCTTGGGCACGCTTGATGAACTGACAGAGGTACTAACCCTGATGCAGACCCACAAGATAAAACCTTTTCCCGTGGTATTGTTCAACAGCGAATTTTGGAAAGGATTTCTGGATTGGCTGCGGAGCTCCGTCTTATCCAGTAAGTATGTCTCTGAGAATGATTTCGACCTATTGAGAGTCCTGGATCGCCCTGAAGAGGTAGTTGAGGCTATCCGGAGGTGGTATGTTGGGCATGAGGTTGTTGGCAGGAAAGCCCTGCTCAAGTGAGTGTCAGTCTACATTTTTAGCTTTTCATTTCCTGACATGAGGTTGGGGGAGGTTACGATCCTTGGTTCGTTTCTCCTGTTGATATGTCTAATTGCCCCTGGAAGACCCAATAACCTTCTTCGTTAGCTTGACACCGGGCAATTTGGGGTGCTAGAATTCCCTTTTCTGTATGGAGGTGAGTAGATTTACGCTATTATCGAAATAGGTGGCAAACAGTACAAAGTAGCCCCAAAGCAAACACTGGAAGTTGAGCTTTTAGATGTCCCTGAAGGCGACGTAGTTGAGCTGGATAAAGTATTATTTATTGGGGAAGATAAAAATGCCCTTGTAGGGAATCCTGTTATTAAGGGGGCTAAGGTTGTGGCTACTTCTTTAGGAGAAGCTAAGGGAGAAAAGGTTATCGTATTTAAATATAAGTCCAAAGTTCGCTACCGAAGCAAAAGGGGACATCGTCAGACTTATACTAAGATATTAGTAAACGAAATCATTAAGGGTAAAGGGAAATAGGCATGGCACATAAAAAGGGCGGTGGCAGCACAGCTTATGGGCGGGATAGTGAAGCTAAGCGCTTGGGAGTGAAGAAGTATGGTGGAGAACAAGTTCGCGCTGGAGCTATCTTGGTTCGGCAACGCGGGACTCGTATACTGCCGGGAAACAATGTTGGCCTGGGCAAAGATTATACACTCTTTGCCTTAATAGACGGCTATGTTAAATATGAGCCGGCAACCAGATACAAAAAGAAGGTGAGTGTTTACAAATGAAAGCTAAAATCCATCCTAAGTTTTATGAGAATGCTAAAGTGACTTGTCTTTGTGGCAATACCTTCACCATTGGTTCAACTAAACCAGAAATCAGGGTAGAAGTATGTGGTAAATGCCACCCCTTTTATACGGGTGAACAAAGGATAGTCGACTCCATGGGAAGGGTAGAGCGCTTTAAGAAACGATACAATATAAAGTAGAATACATTCAACTCTCTATTTCTTTGTGTTAGGGTGGAGGCGTGGGGGCCTGTTATTTCTTGTTGTGACAGAGGCTGTTTGACCGCGGGCGGTGTTTACTTTTAAGATTACCTTGGGAAACTAGAAATTCATTCAGCGACGCTACTTTAAGAGATAAACTTTATATTTTCAGCCATTTCTATCATAATATGATTAAGGATTTTTCATGGTGAGACAAAATTATAGCCTTCGCTTTAGGCAGCTAGTGAGGTTGAGACGCTAATGGAAAAGTCTTTTCATTACGGTGGCCAGGCAGTTATTGAAGGGGTGATGATACGGGGGAAGGAAGGCGTGGCTATATCTGTACGCCAGCCTAATGGAGAATTAAACGTAGTGAGGCAGCCCCTGGCCAGCATATACAAAGGGCGTCTCAGAGAAATGCCTTTAGTAAGGGGAATTATAGCTCTTGTTGAAACCATGGTTTTGGGCACGCAGTCATTACTTCACTCTGCTCAAGTTGCAGCAGCGGAGGAAGGAGAAGAAAAAATACCTGCAGCGCTTTTATGGGGGACCGTAGCCGTGAGCCTTGCTTTGGGTGTAGTCCTCTTCGTCATGGTTCCTCTCTTTGCCACCCGCTACCTTATCGACCCTTACATCGATTCTGCCTTATTGAGCAATGTATTGGAAGGAATTATCCGTATTGGCATTTTCATCGCTTACCTCAAGGTGATAAGTTTAATACCTGATATTAAGAGGGTCTTTGCTTACCACGGAGCCGAGCATAAAGTAGTGAATGCCTATGAGGCAGGCGTCCCTTTGGAGGTGGAGTCGGTTAAGAATTATTCTACTGCCCATGCTCGCTGCGGCACCGCCTTTCTATTCATCGTTCTAATCGTAGCTATCTTTGTCTTCGCCTTGGTTGGTCAGCCAACCCTATGGATACGCATACTGTCCCGCATAGCCCTCATCCCGGTTATCGCTGTTATTAGCTATGAAATCATGAAATTCGGGGCAAGCCACACCAATAACAAGATAGTCCGAATTCTCCTGGCCCCGGGTCTGCTGTTGCAAGCTATAACCACCAGGGAACCTGACGATAGTCAGCTAGAGGCTGCTATATCGGCACTAAACGAGGTCATCGAGATTGACAGGGCTGCTGATTCTAGTGGCCGTACATAATGCAATGTTGACAAAATAGTACGGATTTAGTATCATATAAAATAGCCATTGACCCTTGAGGCAGTGAGCTAGAGAACTAGGTAGTTAAAAGTCCGCTTGGATCGGCGGTGACCGAGACGGACAAGAGGAGTTGTGTTGATAACCCTCTCGGTTATGCCGAGAGGGTTTTTAATTTATGGTTATGTTGGATGCTATAACGGATGTTCCGGGAATTAAGGTCGGTCATTATACCGATAAGCAGGCAGTGACTGGCTGCACGGTAATACTTTGTGAACAAGGGGCTGTTGCCGGCGTTGATGTCAGCGGCTCATCGCCGGGAACCAGGGAAACAGACCTGCTTCGCCCGGGGAATTTAGTGGAAAGGGTTCAAGCTATCGTTCTCAGTGGAGGCAGCGCCTTTGGCCTGGATGCTGCTACCGGGGTTATGAGGTATTTGGAGGAGCGAGGATTTGGTTATGAGACTAGCGCCGGGAGGGTGCCAATTGTGCCTGCCGCCATTATTTTCGACCTGAATATAGGTGATTCTAAAATCAGACCCGGAGCTAACGAAGGCTATCAAGCTTGCCTGGCTGCTACTAATATCGAAGTGGCTGAGGGATGCATTGGCGCTGGCACCGGGGCAACAGTGGGCAAGATTCTCGGCGTGGAGAGAGCGGTTAAAAGTGGGTTGGGGACTGCCAGTCAAAAAATAGCCGGAGATATTGTGGTAGCTGCCCTGATAGTGGTAAATGCCGTGGGCGATGTGATTGAACCTGGGACGGGGAAAATTCTGGCTGGACCTCGCAAGCCGGACGAAAGCGGATTCTTATCTACATCCGAGCTATGGAAAGGCGAGTTTAAGGAAGCAGTTCCGCCTTTTAATACCGTAATCGGTGTAGTGGCTACCGATGCCCAACTTAGTAAAGCTGAGGCAAGCAAATTGGCCCGCGTGGCCCAGGTTGGCATCGCTCGCACTATTGACCCATGCCATACCATGTATGATGGTGATGCTTTATTCGCTCTGTCCTCAGGTGAGAAGGAAGCCGACGTTAATGCTCTGGGGGCAGCGGCTGCCGAGGTTGTCGCCGAAGCCATAGTTAGAGCAATTCGAAAGGCGGAAACTTTAGCTGGTGTGCCAGCAGCTAAGGATGTAAACAGATGTTAAAGACAGGCTTTATTGGCGCTGGAACGACGGGCACTGCCCTGGCAGTAAGGCTTTCTCAAAAGGGATGCCCGGTGGTGGCTGTATCCAGTCGAACCTTGTCCTCGGCACAGAAACTAGCCAGGCTGGTGCCCAATTGCCAGTTTTGCCATACAGCTCAGGGAGTGGCAGAGGCTGCTGAGCTGGTCTTCATCACCACTCCTGATGACGTTATAGCCCAGGTATGCGGCGAAGTTCAGTGGCATGAAAGACAGAGCGTCGTGCATTGCAGTGGCGCTCATTCCGTGGATATTCTGGAACCAGCAAGAAAACTTGGGGCTGCTGTTGGCTCCTTTCACCCGCTGCAGACTTTTGCCGATGTTGACCAGGCCATGGAAAACTTGCCTGGCTCTACCTTTGCCTTGGAAGCCGAAGAGCCTCTGCTGTCAATGTTAAAGGAGTTGACTTCTCTCCTGAACGGCAACTGGGTGGAACTTAAGCCAGGGGACAAGGTGCTGTATCACGCAGCAGCCGTTTTCGCTTGTAATTATCTGGTGACCCTGGTTAAGTTGGCTCTGGACCTGTGGCTGGATTTCGGGGTATCGTCAAAGGAGGCGACCAGGGCATTGCTGCCCTTGCTCGAAGGAACGATAAACAATATTGACAATATCGGCTTGCCTAACTGCCTCACTGGTCCTGTTGCCCGCGGGGATTTAGGCACTATAGAGAGGCACTTGAGCGCTCTTGAGGCCAAGAGTCCCTCTTTGCTCACTACCTATAAGGAGCTGGGGCTTCAGACTATTCCTATTGCTTTAGCTAAAGGCAAGGTCAATGAACAGAAGGCAGAAGAAATGGAAACTTTACTTTCTTTCCAAAGAAAGTAAACAAAGAAACTTTATGCTTAGGGAGGTAGAAAATGAGAACTATGATGAAAAGTAAAATCCACCGAGCCCGGATTACTCAAGTCGATTTGGATTACGAAGGCAGTATCACTATTGACCGGTCTCTCATGGAGGCCAGTGACATCTTGCCCTTCGAGAGGGTGGAGGTGCTAAATGTTAACAATGGGGCCAGGCTCAGCACTTACGCTATCGAAGGTGAGGCGAATTCGGGGATTATTGGTATCAACGGTGCTGCCGCCAGACTGGTGGCAAAGGGCGACATAGTTATCATCCTCTCTTATTGCCAGGTTCCTGATGGTGAGGCAATCAGCATAACCCCAAGCATAGTTCGTGTGGATAGGCAAAACAGAATCATTGAGCCTTTGCCTATGGTTCCTCAATGGGAAAGAATTCAGAAGTCAGTAGCCAGTAGGAGTGACTTTTAATTGCTAAATCCTGACTACTGACTACTGTTTTAGGGGGAAACAATGCGGGTTACTATTATCGAGATAAAAGAGATGAAGCAAAGGAAAGAGAAAATACCTATGCTTACTGCTTATGACTATGTAACGGCCAAGATGGTTGATGAAGCTGGTGTGCCTTTGATATTGGTTGGGGATAGCTTGGGGATGGTGATGTTGGGCTATGAGTCAACTATCCCGGTGACCATGGAGGAGATGATTCATCATACCAAAGCTGTGGTGAGAGGAGCTAAGAAGGCCTTAATAATAGGCGATATGCCGTTTATGACCTATCATGTCAGCATCTCCGATGCTTTACATAATGCTGCAAAATTTATTCAAGAAGGAGGGGCACAGGCGGTGAAGCTGGAGGGGGGTGAGGTTGTTGCTGAGCAAGTCAGACGCCTTGTTGACTGCGGCATCCCGGTTATGGGACATATTGGGCTTACTCCCCAATCTATACATCAATTGGGAGGGTTTAAGGTCCGGGGTAAGGCGGTGGAAGAAGCCAAAAAGTTGCTTAACGATGCCCGTATTTTGGAGGAAGCTGGCGCCTTTGCTATCGTTCTGGAATGCACTCCAGCACCTCTTTCCGAACTAATTACTCAAAAGCTGGCTATCCCCACAATCGGCATCGGCGCCGGACCTGATTGTGATGGTCAGGTTCAGGTAATCAGCGATATGTTGGGCCTTTACACCGACTTTGTGCCCAGGCATGCCAAGCAGTATGCCAGGTTGGCCGGAGAAATAAAGACTGCTGTTGAAGATTACATATCTGAAGTTAAGTCTCTTAGTTTCCCAACTATGGAGCAAAGCTACACCATGGATGAAGGCCTCATCAAACAGCTGAAAGCTGAAAGCTAGCGGCATGCAGGTAGTAGGGCCTATATTTGAGTTAAGGGCATTAAGGCAGCAGCTCAGCGGCACAGTGGGCTTTGTTCCCACCATGGGCTATCTTCACGAAGGTCATCTGGCTTTGGTAAAGCAGGCCAGGACGGACAATTCCAACGTTATTGTCAGCATTTACGTTAACCCCACTCAATTTGGCCCCAGGGAAGATTTCGGCAGTTATCCCCGAGAGCTTAATCGTGACCTGGAGCTATTGCGGGAAGAGGGGGTGGATATCGTCTTTGTCCCCTCCGATGATGAGATGTACCCACCTGAATTTAGTAGCTGGGTAGATGCGGGGAAGGTAACCGAGCGACTTGAAGGAGCATCTCGTCCGGGGCATTTTAGGGGAGTAGCCACCGTAGTGGCCAAGCTATTCAACATTGTCCAGCCATCAAGGGCTTACTTCGGGCAGAAAGATGCCCAGCAAGTGGTGGTTATTAAGAGAATGGTGGCTGACCTCAACATGGGGATAGACATCGCAGTTGTACCTACGGTCAGGGAGAGCGATGGTCTGGCCATGAGCAGTCGCAATATTTACCTCAGCCCTGGAGAGCGCCAGGCAGCGACAATATTGTTCAAGGCTCTTACCTTGGCCCGGCAATTAAGTCAGGGTGGGGAAAAGGACGCTGGAAAGATTCGTCCGCAGATGACCGCACTTATCCAGAAAGAACCTCTAGCCCAAATTGACTACGTCAGCATTGCTGATGCCGAAACACTGGAAGAACTAAGCTCAATCGATGGCCCGGCATTGGCTTCCTTAGCCGTCAGGATAGGCAAAACGAGGTTGATAGATAACATGCTTCTGGAATAATTGCCTCAGTTGAGCACGTTTTGAATGAATCATGATTAAGACAATGCAGGACTGCATGAATTGGAGAAAGTTATTATCGAGTCATGTTGATTGGTTTTAAATAATAGAAGGTGTTATAATGAAGAGTTTTCCCAAATGAGCAAAGACCCAGTGAAATAGTCAGGAGGAGGTAAATATGCCGGTAAAGTTCAAGTTCGAAAATCTAGATAAGGGAGCGTGGATCCTGCTGCGCCAAGTCTACAACTTGGTTTCGAGGTGTGAGGACCGAGTATTTAGTGAACACGAGCTCACTACTGAGCAGCATACAGTACTTATGGCTATAAAACACATTGATGCCCCTGTAAGAATAACTGACATAGCCCGATGGGTGGACCGTAGCGTGAACAGCGTCAGTATGATAATCGACCGCATGGTCAAAGCTGGTCTGGTCAGACGGGTAAGAGACAGGAAGGACCGCAGGACAGTATTTGTGAATATGACCAGCCAGACGGAGAAGGTCTATGTGGTGGCAACTGTAGCGGGCTGGGGGCTCATCCAGGAAATCCTATCACCACTATCGGATAAGGACAAGCGTACCTTGATCAGGCTGCTCGAGACGCTAAGAGACAAGACGTATGATTATCTCGGTTCTGGAGAGGTTGCAGAGGAAGTAAGGAGAAGTGGGACCGAAAACATGGCCCAGCTTATGAAACAGGCGGCCAAGTACACTTCGCCCTCCACTCCCGAAGCCAAACGTCAGCGTGGCGAAAAGAAGAAGGCCATATGATGCGGGCAGTTCACCTCACTTACTCCTAGCTCGTGTAGAGCAGCTCTGCAGGGTCCGCAATAATCCCGGTGGGGCTGGCGAGGACTAAAATTGCCGCCCGGCGGCAAATCACCTTCATCCTTCGATAGATTCAGGACAGGCTCTTAATCCTCGCCCGTCAAGGGAGAGGAAATCAGGTTCGCAATGGCATATTGACAGATTTTGTCCCCGGAATTTTGTCCCGGAAACTGAAAATATTAAATTTAACGACGTTGGGGTTTATTTGACAGCAAAAAAACGGTGCTGTATAATGAGCATACTCCTGAACGGAGAATAGTTTCGTACGTTAACAATTGAATAGGTTTTGTGTTCTGCCTGGCGTGGGTCAAGGGAGAAAGAGCATAGGGTGGATGCCTTGGCATCAGCAGCCGAAGAAGGGCGTGGCAAGACTGCGAAAAGCCTCAGTGAGCTGTCTAGCTAGCTTAGCTGGGGATTCCCGAATGGGGCAACCTGCTTGGGTGAAAATCCAAGCACTCGCTAAAGCGAGGGGGAACTGGGTGAACTGAAACATCTTAGTAACCTGAGGAAGAGAAATCAACAGAGATTCCCTGAGTAGTGGCGAACGAAAGGGGAACAGTCCAAACCAGGATAGCTAAGTGGGCTTGGATCCTAAGCTATTTTGGGGTTGTAAGACGCAGGGGGCAGATTCCAAGGTCTGCCACAGAGTGACAAAACTTTTCCTTAGTCGAATGCTTCTGGAAAGGGCAACCGTAGAAGGTGATAGTCCGGTAGGCGAAAAGGGAAAGTCTCTGCTTGTGTTCTTGAGTACCACGGGACACGAGGAATCCTGTGGGAACCAGGGGGGACCACCCTCCAAGGCTAAATACTGCTGATGACCGATAGTGAACCAGTACCGTGAGGGAAAGGTGAAAAGCACCCCGGGAGGGGAGTGAAATAGAATCTGAAACCCTGTGCTTACAAGCAGTCAGAGGTTCGATTTATCGGACTGATGGCGTGCCTATTGAAGAATGAACCGACGAGTTGGTCTATGTGGCTAGGTTAAGCAACTTAGTTGCGGAGCCGAAGCGAAAGCGAGTCTGAATAGGGCGAGGCTCAGTTTACTGAGCAGGTCGCATGGATCAGACCCGAAACCGGGTGATCTATCCATGGCCAGAGTGAAGCTCAAGTAAAATTGAGTGGAGGCTCGAACTTGTGAATCAGGCAAAATTCTAGGATGAGCTGTGGATAGTGCAGGTGAAATGCCAAACGAACCCGGAAATAGCTGGTTCTCCCCGAAATGCATTTACGTGCAGCCTCAGGAGATAGTTTACGGAGGTAGAGCTCTGGATGAGCCAGGGACCGTGAGGCTACCGAACTCAACCAAACTGCGAATGCCGTAAATATAATCCTGGGAGTGAGACTGTGGGGGCTAAGCTCCATAGTCGAGAGGGAAACAGCCCAGACCATCAGCTAAGGTCCCTAAGCGCAGGCTAAGTGGGAAAGGAAGTTGTGTCGCAGAAACAGCCAGGAGGTTGGCTCAGAAGCAGCCATCCTTTAAAGAGTGCGTAACAGCTCACTGGTCGAGTGGTACTGCACCGATAATTTAACGGGGCTCAAGTCTGCTACCGAAGCTATGGTATCGCCTGAAAAGGCGATAGGTAGGGGAGCGTTGTCATGGCTGCGAAGCTATGGTGTAAGCCATTGTGGAGCAATGACAAGTGAGAATGTCGGTATGAGTAGCGTGAAGGCATGTGAAAATCATGCCCACCGTAAACCTAAGGTTTCCTACGCAACGTTTATCGGCGTAGGGTTAGTCAGGGCCTAAGCTGAACCCTAATGGGGTAAGCGATGGACAGTAGGTTAATAGTCCTACACCGCGTAGCTTTTGTTTTAAGGCAAAGGGGGGACACAGGAAGGTAGGTTGAGCATGCCTATTGGACATGGTGTGTTTCCAACTCAAGGTGCATCAGGGCAGGCAAATCCACCCTGGTATTAAGCTGAGGGGAGGGAGAATTTGAGGGGCAACCCGACAAAACTCAACTGATCCTATACTGTCAAGAAAAGCCTCGTTGCTAAAAAGCTAAGCGCCTGTACCGCAAACCGCCACTGGTAGGTGGGGATAAGTGTCCCAAGGTGTTCGAGAGAACCCTCGTTAAGGAACTCGGCAATCTAACCCCGTAACTTCGGGAGAAGGGGGCCCGCCTGTAATAAGGCGGGGACACAAAATTGGCCCAGGCGACTGTTTAACAAAAACACAGGTCTCTGCTAAAGCGAAAAAGCTGAAATATAGAGGCTGATACCTGCCCGGTGCCAGAAGGTTAAGGAGAGAGGTTAGGATGGTAACATTCAAAGCTTTGAACTGAAGCCCTGGTGAACGGCGGCCGTAACTATAACGGTCCTAAGGTAGCGAAATCCCTTGTCGGGTAAGTTCCGACCTGCACGAATGGTGTAACGATCTGGGCGCTGTCTCAACGAGGGACTCGGTGAAATTGCAATGGGGGTGAAGATGCCCTCTACCCGCGACAGGACAAAAAGACCCTAGCAGCTTTACTATAGCTTGGCACTGAGCTTAGGCTAAGCATGTGTAGGATAGGTGGGAGGCTTAGAAGCCGAGGCGTCAGCCTCGGTGGAGCCAACGGTGAAATACCACTCTTGTTTGGTTTTGGTTCTAACTCACCTTATGGTGAGGACAATGTCTGGTGGGTAGTTTGACTGGGGCGGTTGCCTCCTAAAAGGTAACGGAGGCGTTCAAGGGTTCCCTCAGCACGAATGGAAACCGTGTGTAGAGTGCATTGGCATAAGGGAGCTTGACTGTGAGACATACAAGTCGAGCAGGGACGAAAGTCGGACAAAGTGATCCTACGGTACTGTGTGGAAAGGCCGTAGCTTAACGGATAAAAGCTACGCTAGGGAAAACAGGCTTATCTTGCCCAAGAGTTCATATCGACGGCAAGGTTTGGCACCTCGATGTCGGCTCGTCGCATCCTGGGGCTGAAGAAGGTCCCAAGGGTTGGGCTGTTCGCCCATTAAAGCGGCACGCGAGCTGGGTTCAGACCGTCGTGAGACAGGTCGGTCTCTATCCGTCGTGGGCGCCGGAGATTTGAGGGGAGCTCTCCTTAGTACGAGAGGATTAGGAGGGACAGACCTCTGGTGTGCCAGTTGTTCCGCCAGGAGCAGTGCTGGGTAGCTATGTCTGGTTGGGATAAGTGCTGAAAGCATCTAAGCGCGAAGCCCACCCCAAGATGAGATCTCCCACTGGAATTCGGGTTCCCAGCAAGGTTTACTTTGCTGGGTGCTTAACCAGGTAAGGCCGCAAGTAGACTACTTGCTTGATAGGCGGCATGTGTAAGCGGAGTAATCCGTTTAGCTAAGCCGTACTAATGGCCGAGGCCTTGACTCACGCCAGGCTGAGCACAAAACCTTATAAAATGATATAATGGTTGTTCGACGCGGGGTAGAGCAGTGGTAGCTCGTCGGGCTCATAACCCGGAGGTCGTTGGTTCAAATCCAACCCCCGCCACCAAGACAAAGACAAGGGGAGCAGCAATGCTCCCCTTCGGTTATTGGTGATAAACCCTCAAGATGTCCTAAACCCTGCTACCGGGGAGGACTGTACACCGAGACTTTAGGATTTCTTACTTCTCTTTAGCTGCCCTAGAATGACTTCAAGCTCTTTGTCAGGTCTCTCCACGATCTGGAGGACTGTGTATTCGCCAGTTTCAAGACGCTCGTTAATATGTTCTGTCGTGATGCTCTTGTCACTCTCATTACCTCTAGGCATTCGAAGAACTTCTGTATTTATGCCGTATATCACTCTGTGGCGGTAGATTTTGAAATAACCCAATCCTACTATGATGAGATTTGCGATTAGAATTACGAGTTGAATTTCTGTCATACGGAGACCTCCTTTACAGTTTCACCTTCTTGACTAGGGCGTAGAATACCATAAATGGCGGCAAGTTAACGACTACCTCACCCAGACACTCCCGCGCCCCGCTTACAAACCCGCAACGCCGCGACATAATACGCGCGGGAGGTGAGTTTCCTGAACCAATTCAAATGTAGTCCGCAAAAAATTGGGTCTCAGCCGGCGGCACCCCCGACGCCCTCCGCAATTCCAGCGCCGCACAAAAAACCATTGACAATTTCCTGGATATCAGTTCAGCGTCTTTTTGTCAAGGCAACTCACCTTCTACGCACGAAGAAAATCACCAGTCCCACTACTACCACCGCCCCTATAATCCCGCCAATTAGCGGCCAGTTGATTGATGGTTTCTCCTCAAAGTTGGCGGTTATGGCGTAGCCGCTGTTCATGGTAATGTTGGTTGAGGCAGCATCAACATGGGCTATGGCGTCCACATCGCCAGTCCAGTTGACAAATCGATAGCCTTCTTCAGCCTCGGCGACAAGATTAACCCCTGTTCCTTGGTCATATGTGAAAGTCCCCTCACCGGGAGCGGTTACCGTACCTCCAGCGGTGCTGGAAATGGTCAGGTCAAATTGAGGTGTTATCTGCTCAAAGTTGGCGGTGACGGAGTAGTTATCATTCATGGTGATGGTGGTGGTGGCATCCTCGACATCGGCAATGGTGGCAGTATCGCTAGTCCAGTTGACAAATCGATAGCCTTCTTCAGCCTCGGCGACCAAGTCGACCACCGTGCCGCAGTCATAGGGGAACGTACCTTCTCCTGGGGTGGTTACCGAGCCGCCGGCTGTGCTGTCTGTGGTAAGGTCGTAGCTCAGGAGTACAAAGTCAGCGGTGATGAAATAGTCACCGTCCATGGCGATATCGGTTGAGGCGGCGTAGACATCGGCGATGGTGCCCACATCACCGGCCCACTCGACGAACTCGTAGCAGGCATCAGCCTCGGCCGCCAGGTTGACCACCTCACTCTCGCAATATGCAAAAGTCCCCTCGCCGGGAGCGGTTACCAAACCGCCAGCAGCGCTGGAGATGGTGAGGTGATATGACCCGGGGGGCTCGTCTGACAGGGTTTCCAGAATCCAGCCGCCGACATCGCACTGCCCATCGTCGTTATTTCCCGTGGTGACCACTGTGCCGCAGTCCTTAAGCCCCACCGTGTGCCAGCCCCCTGCGATGATCTGGACGATGTTCGTCCAGCCACTGACTTTGCACTGCCCCTCGTTGTTCCTTCCCGTGGCGACCACGGTGCCATCCTCCCTAAGCCCTACCGTGTGAGCGCGGCCTGCGGCGACCTGTTGGATGTTCGTCCAGCCGTCTACGTTGCACTGTCCCTCGTCGTTATTTCCCGTGGCGACCACATGGCCGTCGTCCTCAAGCCCCACCGTGTGAGCGTAGCCTGCAACGACCAGCTCAATATCCGTCCAGCCGCCGACGTTGCACTGCTCCTCGTTGTTCCTTCCCGTGGCGACCACGGTGCCGCCACTCTCAAGCCCTACAGTGTGAGCCCCGCCTGCGGCTACCTGCTGGATGCCCGCCCAGCCGAGGACGTCGCACTGCCCCTGGTCACTCTTTCCCGTGGCGACCACGCTGCCGTCGTTCCTAAGCCCCACCGTGTGCCAGTCGCCTGCAACGACCAGGCCTATGTCGGTCCAGCCGCCGACGTTGCACTGCCCATCGTCGTTATTTCCCGTGGCGACTACGGTGCCACCCTCCTCAAGCCCCACCGTGTGACTAAAGCCTGCGGCTACATGCCAGATATCCGTCCAGCCATCAACATTGCACTGCCCCTCGTCGTTATTTCCCGTGGCGACAACGGTGCCGTCGGGCCTAATCCCCACTGTGTGACGCCCGCCTGCGGCTATCGTGCACGACAGGTTCAGTACCATTATTATTAGAGCTACAGACAATAAAACCTTTAAGATCAACTTTCTACTTTTCATTACTACCTCCCGTTATCCGGCGTTCGAACTTTGCTGCGTGTGAAACTCTCCCTTTTTGTAAGCTTTTGTCTTCCCCAAAATCTTAGTCCATGGCATGTCACCTCCTAGCTGTCAAGCCTCCATCACCAAGGTTCGCCCCACACAGCACAGGCACAAGTGCGATCCCGCCAACAGCCAGAAGCGGTCCCATGCCAGGTCGAGATGGCCTCGGTTGTACTGCATCATCCACAAAGAAGACATCCATAGTAGTGACCGCACACGGGTAACTCAACCCGCATATATTTCACAGTATAACACATCGTAACGTGACTGCTGGCATACTGCGAAGCCCCACCGCCCTCGCCTCACCCCGTCACCCCCGTGCCCCGCTTACAAACCCGCAGCGCCGCGACATAATATATGCGGGAGGTGAGTTCAATGAACCTAACAGCCAACGCGGAAAGCAATCCAATCGAGCCCACAGTGCGGGCGCTTCGGCAGCTTTCGCCGAGCAGCCAAAGCCTACAGATTAATAGATTTCCTCCCCGTACATCATATGATAGCCTTCCTGCTTAATCAGCGGCATCACTTCCTTTAGAAATTCCTGGAATTGCGGAGATGGGACGTCTCTCTGGTAGAATTCATCCAGGTTGTCCACATGCAGGATGCCGACATAGGTATAGGGGGACTCCCCCGTCACCGCCCCCTTTATTCTGACCAGCTCGAACTTACTAACCGAGGGCAGGCTCTCCAGGAAGGGGCCCTTGATATTTTTAACGTACTCCCGGTACTGCTCATCGGTCACACCATCGGCCAGGTTGTAAATAGAAATTTCCTTTCCCATCTTGGCCCTCCTTTGTTAAGACTCTATCCCGCAGGCCTTTAAGCCCAGTTTCCCAGGCCATAATAGCTTGATTAAGAGGAAATATAGTTGGCTCACCTATGTTTGTCAAGCAGAGGCAGGATGGCTTTCAGAGACATCCTGCCTTTTTGCAATAGCCTAACGCGCAACGAGGAAATGCACGATACCCACCGAAAGTATGCCCCGTTTTCCAATGCAGCAGTACCTCTTTGCTTTCATTGACAATCTCGCCATCCAGGGATAATAATTACACGAACCTTCCGAGAACCATCTGATGTCGAAAAAGCTAACGGTAATCCCTGAGCAATGTTCCGGTTGCAGAATCTGTGAACTTGTGTGTGCAATCAAACATTTCGGAGTGAACAATCCCAAGAAGGCGGCGATAAGAGTTTTGACCACATACCCTCAACCGGTCGTGAGAATGCCGATTGTGTGCAGCCAATGTAAAGTGCCCGCCTGTGCGCAAATATGTCCCTCTGATTCCCTGCGATGGATTGATGGCGTTGTGCAACTGGACGAGGAGAATTGCACTTCCTGTTACAAATGCGTGGAAGCCTGTCCTTTTGGAGCGATGTATATACATCCAGATTATGACCTGCCCATAAAGTGTGATATGTGTGGAGGAGACCCGGAGTGTGTCAAGAAATGTCCCAAGGGAGCACTCAGGCTCATACCGGAGGCTGCCCTGGGCGAATCCAGGCGTCTTAACAACGTCCTGAGCTACACTCAGATGAAGGAAATTGAGTTCTATGAGAAGGGCGAAAAGAAGGTCATCCGCTATGCCGAGGTAGGAAAAGAAGAGCTATGAGCATAAAGAGCGGATATTTTAAGCAACACCTCCACATAGACCTTACGAAAGGCACTGCTGAGCGCCAAACTCCTGCGGACGCCTTCATCGAAAAGTATATCGGGGGACGTGGCTTTGGCGCGAAGTTGGTCTGGGATAATCTAAAGAAGCATGATTTCAAGATAGACCCCCTTGGCCCTGAGAATCTTCTGGTTGTCGCGCCGGGACCTTTGACCGGGGTTTACCTGCCCTCATCGGGAAAGAACTCCTTTGTCGCCATCTCACCAGCTACCGGGCTCTATGGTGATTCTTCCATGGGTGGTGGCTTCGGTATCGAGCTCCGACAAACGGGAACTGATATTCTCTCCGTTACAGGCAAGGCACCGGAACTATCTGTTCTTTTCATCGACAATGGTGAAACGACAATCCTGCCCATGCCTGAGCTGAAAGGAAAAAGCTGTCTGGAAGCCGAAGGAATGATTAAAGAGCGACTGGGCACCCACGCTGTCCATGTTGCTACGATAGGCATAGGAGGCGAGAATATGGTCAGGTTCGCCTGTGTCAACACCGACTGGAGCCGCAATGCCGGCAGGGCTGGGATGGGCGCAATCATGGGGGCCAAGAACCTCAAGGCAATTGTTGTTCGGGGGCACATGGATCTTCCCGTCTATGATGTGGCGGGGCTAATGTCGGAGGCTGAACAAGCTTTCAAATATATGGAGGAACACAAGTATTTCAAACTGTGGCAGCAAGAAGGCCTGATGAATGTCATCGATTACGCCAACGAGAAGGGTATTCTGCCTACATACAATTTCAAGGATAGCGTTTTTGCCAGGCACGACCAGATCAACGGCACAACAATGGTAAATCGCTATAAGATAGGTGATAGTGCATGCTTTTCCTGTCCCATGTGTTGCGGCAATATTTGCCTCGTTAAGAGCGGGAAATATACGGGCACGGTAGTTGAGGGACCAGAGTATGAAACCTGTGCTATGCTGGGACCAAACTTGGGGATTGACAACTTCGCTGCGATACTTTCTGCAGCCCGACTGTGCGATGAACTGGGTATAGATACAATTTCCACAGGTAGCATCGTGGGAGCTACAATAGAGGGGTACGAAAAGGGGATTTTGTCGCTCAGCGACCTCGATGGCAGGGAGATCGCCTGGGGAGATGAGGATGCCATCCTGGAACTGATACAGAAAATCGCTCACCGGCAGGGCATAGGTGACATCCTTGCCGATGGCTCTCACTGTATTATCGATAACTGGCCCGAAATGGACAAAATCATCCTCCAGGTCAAGGGCCTTGAGCAGTCGGCCTATGACAGCCGCGCCAGCATTTCCATGGCTCTGGCCTATGCTACCTCAGACATAGGCGCACATCACACACGGGCTTGGACCATTGCCAAGGAAATGGAAGAGGGTCAGAACTGGACTAACGACGAGAAGGTTGACACCGTGATATATCACCAGAAAGTGCGCCCGTTGTTTGACATGCTTGGTGTTTGCCGGTTGCCTTGGATTGAACTTGGGCTGAGCGAGCGGCACTATGCGAACTTCTACAAATATGTGACTGGAAACGAAACGTCCCTTGAAGAGCTTCTAGGACTCTCGAATGACATATACGACCTGACAAGACTGATAAATGCCAGCCTCGGTGTGAGCCGCAAAGATGACACGCTTCCCTACAAGGTTTGGGCTAATCCTCCTCTTACGGGTCCAAACGCGGGCAAGGTGATCGGACGGGAAGATTTCCAGAGGCTTCTTTCACTGTACTATCAGAAGCGCGGCTGGGATGAAAACGGCATTCCACCAGCTGAGGTGGAAAAGAAGTTTTTAGACTAGCTTATGGGGAATAATTTATCCCGGCTTAATGCGAAGTGTAATATCCTCCACCACTATTTCGGCACTTTTGTCACAGGAGTTCTGTTGGATATGGCTGTCCGGGACGGCCTTATGACTCAGGATGAAGTCAATGCTACTCAAGCTAAGATACGCCGGGCAAAGAAGGCGTGCTGCAGATTGTCCTGATGCCTTTATCTACCAGGGTCTCTATTATGTATCTGCAGTGGTAGCTCGTCGGGTTCATAACCCGGAGGTCATTGGTTCAAATCCAACCCCCGCCACCAAGAAACTAAACAGGCAGGATGACTTTCACTGTCGTTCTGTTTTTTATTTTTGCCGCCCGGCTTATATATGCCACTGTTAAAATATTTTGAGTTATGTTATTATCGTTCATATTATATTGAAAAGAGCGTACAAAGGAGCGTAAGGTGAAAGTATTATTAGTTTATCCCCAGTATCCGGATACATTCTGGAGTTTTAAGCATGCTTTAAAATTTGTTTTTAAAAAGGCAACTTTTCCCCCTTTAGGTTTATTAACTGTGGCCGCAATGCTTCCCGAGGAATGGGAGAAAAAGCTTGTGGATATCAATACCACAACCCTGACAGATGAAGACATTAAGTGGGCTGATTATGTGTTTCTCAGCGCTATGGTGGCGCAGCAGGATTCGGCGAGGGAGGTTATCGGTAGGTGCAAAAAGTTCGGAACTAAGATTGTTGCCGGTGGTCCCTTTTTTAGCCGTGGGTATGAAGATTTTGGGTTTGATGAGATAGACTATCTCGTATTTAACGAGGCTGAAAATATAATGCCGCTCTTTTTAGAAGATTTAGAGAAGGGATGTGCCAAACATATCTACACGTCTGAAGAACGGCCAGATATAAGGGAAACTCCTGTGCCTTTGTGGTCACTTATCAACAGGAAAAAATACCAATCAATGAGTATCCAGTATTCTCGAGGCTGCCCTTTTAATTGTGAATTCTGCGATATCATTATACTGAACGGGCATAGACCACGAACCAAGGATAAAAGTCAGGTAATAGCCGAACTGGACGCATTATACGATATGGGGTGGCGAGCTAGCGTATTCTTTGTTGATGATAATTTCATTGGCAACAAGCGGAAGCTAAAGTCAGAAATTCTGCCGGCAATAATTAAATGGATGGAAGAGAAGAAACGTCCCTTTTCATTTTATACGGAAGCATCTATAAATCTTGCCGATGATGAAGCGCTAATGCGACTAATGAGCGAGGCGGGATTTGACATGATATTTGTGGGCATCGAAAGCCCCAATGAAGAAAGCTTAGTCGAATGTAATAAGTTGCCAAATAAGGGTCGGGATTTGTTGGCCGCGGTTAAGACGATACAGAACCACGGTTTGCAGGTGCAGGGAGGATTTATTGTTGGGTTTGATAGTGACCCACTTTCCATCTTCAAAAGCCAAATCGATTTCATCCAAAAGAGTGGAATCGTTATGGCTATGGTTGGTGTACTGATGGCTCCTCCAGAGACAAGATTATATAAACGTTTAAAAAAGGAGAACCGCATACTGCCAAAGGGCTCTGGTGATAACACAGATGGTTCAACCAATTTCATCCCCAAGATGGGTCGTGAAACGCTTACCAGGGGCTATGAGCATGTTGTAGATACAATCTATGCCCCCAAGCAATACTATGAACGTATTAAGACCTTTCTAAGGGAGTATAGACCTGGCAATAATAAAGGAAAATTTAAGATTTCTCTTCTCCATCTCATAGCATTGATAAGGGCCACATGGGTTTTGGGGGTCCAGGAGAATGGGAGAATACATTATTGGAAGTTTGTTGTCTGGACCTTGCTGAAAAAACCCAAAGCTTTACGTTTATCCATCACGCTTGCTGTTCAGGGATTTCATTTCCGCAAGGTCGCCGAGAAAGTACGTGTATCCCTAACTAGTGATATCCGCGGGTTGGAGCAAGTAAGAGAGCCAGTGGGCAAACATAATTAGCCCAACTGGAAATCCTCTCAGATATTCTCGCCTTGAAACATACCCTGATAGCCTTGGGCTACCTCGCGGCTCAAAAAGAAGAAGACCATCTGAACAATTCGGGCGTTCCTGTATAGCCGAAATCCCTGTGGATTGTAGACCACCATGAGGGACTGCGACCTGCCCGAATAGCCAGCATCCCAAACCGCATTATGAATGCTGACCCCGCAGCGCAGAAGACTTGACCGGGGCATTGCCAGAGCCATTATGTTCTTGGGAAGATTAACCACCTCGTTGTATGTAACCAGGTAACAACCGGGCAACAGGTCTACACGGCCCAGGCCATCGAAAACGAGTGGGGAAGTAACGGAAAGGGCTCTGCTTTCAGTGCCGGGGCCCAGGCTGCCCGGCGAAGAAAGCAAAGCTACTTCCTTTAGGGTCAAGTCTATGCCATTGGGTTGAACCTGCTGCTGGGCATCACATAAGTTCTCCACCAGGGGAGGGCTTGCCCCCACCATCTTCAGGATATCTTCTCTGGAAAGAATGCCAAACATTTATTCACCAACAGATTAGGCCGATGTAACCCAGGTTATTGACGTTTAGTATAATCCGTGCTGAACTGCCAGACAAGGCACTACGATATTTCCCATTATTAGTGACAAGGTTTTCTTCCTGGCCATGGCAAGCCAAATTTCTTCTCTCCCATGACGGGAGAGGATTAAGGTGAGGGTGCTCAACTTTTTGCTAGGGGCTGAGATTTTCTCTATGATAGTTGCGTAAATCTTGTTAATATTAGGTACTGTCACAATTCATTTGTTGATTACGAGTAGACCGTGAAAGTGGTAGCAATAGTTGGAATGGCAGGTGCGGGCAAGTCAGAGGTAGCCAGGGTATTTGAAGAACAGGGCTTTAAGACAGTACGATTTGGGGATATTACGGACGAGGAACTCAAGAACAGAGGACTGGAGGCGAATGAGGGAAATGAGCGCTGTATCAGAGAGCAACTGAGAAAAAAGCATGGGATGGCTGCTTACGCCAAATTGAACTTGCCCAGAATTGATAGCTCATTGAAATCATCGAATGTTGTGTTAGACGGGCTTTACTCCTGGGAAGAGTATATTTTATTGAAAGAATACTATGGCGGTCAGTTCACTACGGTTGCCGTCTGGGCATCGGCAGCAACCAGACATGGAAGGCTTGCTCATAGAGCAAAACGGCCCTTAACGCTTGAGGAAGCAGCCAATCGAGATAAGTCCGAGATAGAGAATAGTAACAAGGGCGGGCCAATTGCAATGGCCGACTTTACTATAGTAAATCAGGCTTCCCTGGAGGAACTGGAAAAGGAGACGGAACGAGTTTTATCCGTTTTGAAATGAAAAAGGAAACCAGGCCGGATATCGGTGAATATTTCCTCAAGATAGCTTCCGTGGTGGCGGAACGCTCCACCTGCCGGCGCCACCATGTAGGCGCTGTGGCGGTGAAGGACAAGCATATATTAGCCACTGGCTACAACGGGGCTGCCGCCGGACTTAAAGATTGTCTTGAACTCGGCTGCCTCCGGGACGAACTGGGTATAGAATCTGGAACCAGGCAAGAAATATGCCGGGGTATTCATGCCGAGCAGAATGTAATCATACAGGCCTCGTTGCATGGCGTCAGCCTGGAAGGCTCTACCCTCTATTGCACCCATTCACCATGCGTACTCTGTGCCAAGATGCTGGTCAATGCCAAAATAAAGCGCTTCGTAACATTTGGCAGATACGCTGATGACTCCTTTATAGACCTGTTCCGAGAAGCAGGAATAGAGTTTGAGCTACATAAAAAACCGCCCACCGAGATAACCCACCTGCCCTGAAATAAGAGCCCTTTCTATAAGGATACCTTAACAGATAAAATGCCAATTATTTGACCTGCCACAATAGCAGGCATTCTTTACCAAACCAGGCCTGGAAATAGCGCAGTCCATATTGAGAACTACTACTTGGTGCTATAATGAATCTAAGTAATTCCAAAAGGAGGTTCAGTCTTGTCTCTTGAAGAGTCTCTAGGATTTGTCGCTGGTGCACTTGTAACATGCAGCCTTATCCCCCAGCTTATTCGTGTCTTCCGGCTTAGAAGTGCACGTGAAATAAGTATGCTTTTTACCACCTTACTTTTATTAGGTCTCATCCTTTGGTTAGCTTATGGCGTCTTTTTCAGACTGATCCCAGTTATCCTTTGGAATGCGGTGGGTATAATTCTCGCCGCCGTTCTTTTGTATGCAAAACTAAAGTATGGGAGATAAGTCACTCACAAAACGTTTTCCCCCATGTTTCCCTTGCAGATAGGCTTACGAGAGCCGAGCAAATTGCTCACTGATGAGATGTATCCGTACTTTCCTATGCAGTCGCTTACGGCTTATCCTGAAGGTTATTCTATTGAATAGTATTCAGGAATCCAGCGTTTTGTGCAGTTTGTACAGTGGGCATCGACAGAAAGCCCTCACCGTACCTTCCCTCTGGCGAGTGAGGCAAATATGCCGCCGAAGCAGAGAACGGCGGAAATTATGAACGATGTCTTCATGCTTTGCTGGAAAAGCGGATAGTATTCAGGCGTAATTTGAACTCTCCCGATGTATAGGGCAAACATCAACATGGCGATTCCCATACTGAGGACCATACCCACCTGCCGCATTGTTGCCAGCGTTGCCGAAGCTACCCCGTAAGCCGTCTTTGGTGCAGAACTCATAACCGCGTTGGTGTTAGGAGACGAGAAAAGAGCAAAGCCGAAACCCATCAGGATCAAATTACCTATAATGAGCTCCAAGGTGGTTTCTTCATTTAGAAAAATGAAGATGACGAGTCCTATTGTGGTCAACACCATTCCTGCGGAGGCAATTAGCCTCGGTTCAATCCTGTCCGAGAGCCTGCCGGCCAGCGGTGAAAAAATAGCCTGCATAGCGGGCATGGCGACCAGAATCAAGCCGGCACTTTCAGGGTTGAATCCCTTCACATACTGCAAATAAAGACTTATGAGGAAAGATACAGCGAATGTGGCACTGTAATTGATCAACGCTGCCACGTTGGAAAAGGTAAAGGCTTTGCTGTTTCTAAAGAGATTTACATCGATGACCGGGCTTCTTGTTCTCATCTCCCATCTGACGAATGCTGAAAGCCCTATAATGCCTCCGATAATCAATCCCACTCCTGACATCGCCGGCAGGAGAGTAAAACCGTATACCAGCGCTACAAGCCCGAGGATGTAGATTACGGAGCCGGCAAGATCAAATCTCTCGCCCTTTGCCCCAATCCACTCACCTTTTAGCTTCCATAAAACGACGCCGATAACTGCCAATCCCAGGAGCGCACCTAAGAAAAAGATGCTCCTCCAACCAAGATGGTGCGTCAGGATCCCACCCAAAACCGGACCTAGTGAAAGGCCAATATATGTTGCCGCGACATTTATCCCCAGGACCTTCCCCCTCTCGTTGGCGGGAAATACAGTAGTAAGCAATGCTATTGCGGTTCCGGCAAGCATAGCACCGCCGACTCCCTGGAAAACCCGGCAAGCAATAAGCATAGTGGCGGAGTTTGCCATTCCCGAAAAGAGGGATGAGAGTGTGAGGATAACTATGCCACAGGTGAAAATCTTCCTCCTGCCATATATGTCTGCTATTCTGCCGAAGGGAACAAGAAGAGTTGCCGAAGAAAGGAGGTAGGCGGTAGCAATCCAGCCTAACGTGATTGCATCCAATGATAGCTCTTTCCCGATTGAAGGGAGAGCAATATTCACAGCGGAGAGCATAAAGGGAAAAAGGAACGAAGCTATTGTGGTGACAAGAAGTACCACTCCTTTGCTGGTACCATTGCCCACAGGGTCATCCATAATCAGCCAGTTTAACTTATTTACCGAGAACTATTCTAGTTCTGGTCGGTATTCTTTAAGCAATTGTTTTTTGGTTCACAGCCCTATTGCATTACATGGTGGCGAAGTCGGGAAATGCTGAATAGTTCACCATGAAAAGCTCGTTTCGCTCCTTTTTCACGGTGGCCGGTTTAATCTAGAAATAAACTTGGGGTCCCCTGAAAAACGAAGTTTTTCAGGGGCAAGTAACAGTTGCCTTAGCCGAAATATCGCTGTAAACTTCTGGTTCTCTGTAGTTTTATATCAGGGAACGCAGGAGAGCGCAAAAATGTTTTCAACAAAGGCCGGGGCTACCAAGCTGCTGATTGGTGTAGTCGTCGGTTTAATAATATTTAAGGTGGTCGTTAGCTGGCTGACCGGCAGTATCAGCATACTGGCTCAGGCAGCCGACAGCTTATTCGATTTGTTTGCCGGAATAATTACCTTCTTTGCTATTCGCGTTGCAGCTAAGCCAGCCGATGCCGAACATCCGTATGGTCATGGTAAGGTAGAGGACATTGCTGGCGTTGTGCAGGGAATTCTCATCTTTATCGCTGGCGGACTGATAATCTATTCGGCAATAGGCCGGATAATAAAAGGCTCCAGCATTGAACCCATTGAACTAGCCGAAGCTGGAATAGCTGTGATGGCGGTTTCCATAGTGGTCAGTATCTTCCTATCTCGGCATCTACTAAGTGTATCCCGGACCACTGGCTCTGTAGCCCTGGAGGCTAATGCCCGCAATATTGCCATTGATGTCTACTCCGCCTCAGCCGTCTTGGTGGGACTGGCAATAGTGCGATTCACCGGGCTCAATATTATTGACTCTGTGATTGCTATCGGAGTTGCTATTTACATCCTGAAAGTAGCTATTGATACTATCCGTAAGCCGATATCCGGGCTGCTTGATGAAAGGCTACCTCCTTCACAACAGGCAGTTATCGAAGACTGTTTAAGGAAACACAGCCGCGAGGTGTTCGGCTTCCACGCACTACGGACACGTCGGGCTGGAAGCCAGAGCTATATAGACCTTCATTTGGTAATGGCCAGGGACATTAGTTTGGAGCAGGCTCATCAAATATGCGACCGGATTGAGGTCGAAATACAAAGCACACTTCACGAGGCTAGTGTAACCATTCATGTTGAGCCGTGCGATGGTGAATGTGAACAGTGCTCTGCAATCTGCTCAAGACGCCGAACCAACTAGTTACCTCAAAAACTTTGTTTTTCAGGGTCCCAGATTTATTCATTGGCATTTCCGGGGCCCCCACAAAATCGAAGATTTTGTGGGGTATTAGCTAAAATGAATGGCGTTTTGGCTATTTCAAATCCAGGCAGAACCAGGAGTCAAGGCCCTGAGCACCCCAATTGCTGAAGCAACCACCCGCCGCCGTAAACTATGGCGAAGCCAATTGCCAGGCAAATCAGGACGATTATTGGACCTCTGAGAAAGAATTTCTTTATCATAGTAACCACCAGGCTTTAGCTTGACTGCTTGGGGGCTTTCGTGGTCTTGGCTCTCCTGGATACAGCGTCCTTATATACTCTTGCCAGGCTCTTGCCATGCTGAGGAATCCTGGCCTTTTCCTTTGCTTGCCGCTTTTCTCTTCGTACTTGCTTGGTTTCCCTGGCAAGCTGGTTCTGCTCTGGAAGCTGCTCGTCTACCACTTAATTTCGTATGAGCCGAGGATAAAATCGAGGTCATTTTGAAAAGCGGAGAGCTTTTCCTGGGAGAAGAGTGTTTCATCTACGTCAAGGAGCATTTTTGCTTCGCCCTGTGGTGAGCCCAGAATATGTGCCCTGCCGCATTCTTTCTGGTTTTCCTCTTGCTCGGCCTGTGTTTTTAATGCCAACGTGGTATGCGATTGAGTGTCGCCGCTGGGAAGACCATATGTTTGCGACTCAGTCTCAACAGCTATAATCCCTCGTTTCTGCAACAAGCCTTGTACCTCATCGCAGAGCATCCCAGGATTTAAGCCCCTGTAAGTCTTTTTAATCTGGATTGTCATTTTATTCTCCTGCCGAATATTATAGCACTTTCCTTTCTTATAGTCTTTCGTATAATTTTGTATAAAATCCTCTCCCCTCAAGGGAGAGGATTATGGTGAGGGGGAATTCCCCCTCTCTAACTCTCTCTTGCCAGGGGAGAGAGAATTATAATGATTTATGCAGTTAATTTTAGTTTCGCTGAGCATATGATATAATTGGAATCTGAAATGAAAAAGGAATTGATGCAAATCTTAGCCTGTCCCGTATGTAAAGGGGATTTGGAGCTTAAAGTGGATGAAGAAGAAGGGGAAGAAATAGTCAGGGGTTCCCTTTATTGCTCTAATTGCAACCATTCCTACCCCATTGTAGATACGATTCCCAATTTGTTACCGCCGGAACAGCAAACTTAGCTCAAGGGCTATACGCCACCCCTGTTGTGGGCGATTCCCAAACTTCTACATTCACCAACTTCACCGGAGAGCTGGAAAAACGGGGCTGGAGCGCATCATATATAGTGACAGCAATATTCTCGCTGGAGGGTCCAATCTTATCAAGGGGGGATACATCATTCAGGCAGGTGTGGTCGAATCGAGCCAGGACTTCCCTCAGGTGCTGCTTTAGCTGGGCGAAATCGTAAGCCAGGCCAGTCTCATCGAGCCTGGCTGCTTCTAAACGGGCTACTACCTTGAAGCGGTGGCCGTGTAGTTTTTCACACTTACCATGATAATTCGGGAGGTAATGAGCGGCATCAAAGTGCTCTTCCATAAATAGTTGATACATTAATGCCTCCTGTGTATATCGCGCCCTAAATAATATCTAAAATTCAAGTTCTAAACGGTTTAGTTCCTTTGGATTTTGGGCGTTTGATATTGTTTAGAGTTTAGAAATTAGTATTTAATATTTACCCTATCCCTTCCTATTTCTTCTTTTCTTTGGTCTGCTTGGTTTTTTTAACATTCTTTCTTCCCTTAGTTCCCATTGTTAGCCTCCTGTTTTGGTATCCTTTGCCATCCGCAGGTATTTATGTCATTTCATATAATACCATTTTCGCACCCCTTTTTGTCCTTTAACATCGTTAGCTAATTGGGCAATACTCTTGCCCAGCTTGGGATGAACCAAGTCCGGGGCGATTTCAGCTAATGGTATAAGAACAAAGGCCCGGTCTTTCAAGCGGGGGTGCGGGATAGTTAAGTTCTGGGTCTCCGTAACCTTGTTGTCATAGAAAAGGATGTCTATATCTATAGGGCGAGGTGAATTTATTTGCCCGCTGGGGACTCTGCCCATTTTGGTTTCAATGTCTTTAGCGAGATAGAGAAGCTCCTCAGGAGGCAAATTGGTGGTAATTCGGCAAACCAGGTTGAGGAACAACGGCTGCTCCTTGTAGCCTACTGGCTCGGTTTCATAAATGGATGAGACCTCGTCAAGATTTACTTTTAGGGAAAGCAATGTCAAAGCCTGACAGAGGTTTTCTTCCCGCTTTCCCAGGTTTGAGCCCAGACAAAGATAGGCAATGGCCAATTCGCTTACATGCCTCTCACAAGAGCATCGCTCATCTTGCACACGCGTGCCATCTCCTTGACATCGTGCACCCGAACAATATCAGCGCCCTTGGCGATGCCGATGGCTATGGTGGCCGCCGTTCCTTCTAGCCGCTGGTCGCCAGGTGGAACGGATGCTACTTCATTCAACCTTTGTTCAGGAGTTAAATCGAGCACCCAGCCTATAAAAGACTTGCGTGAGCTACCCAGAAGGATAGGCCTGCCCAGCGCTTGAAGTTCATCCAGGCGTTGTAAAACCTCCAAATTTTGCTCCTGTGTCTTACCAAAACCTATGCCCGGGTCGATGATGATATTCTCCCAGGGCACTCCTGCGTCTAACGCTTGTTCGACGGCTCTTTTCAAATTTGAAATAACCGCAGACATAATATCGTGGCAAGGAGTGCCACGCTGATTACTCATCAAAGCAATAGGCACACCTTTTTGAGCCGCTAACTCGGCCAGCCTGGGCTCCTTCTTCAGCCCCCAGATGTTGTTTATCATGTTAGCTCCGGCATTTAAAGCCTGACGGGCTACCTCCAGCTTATAGGTATCTACACTTAGCGGCACCGATATCTTGTGGGCCAGCTTTTCCACAACAGGAATCACCCGCCGTAATTCTTCGTCGGGTGAAATCGGAGTTGAGGCAGGACGTGTGGATTCACCGCCGATGTCAATTATATCTGCTCCTTCAGAGGATAATCGTTCTGCCCTGGCTACAGCTCCCTCAACATCTGCTAGTCCATCGCCAGAGAAAGAATCCGGGGAAACATTTATCACGCCCATGACATAAGTTCGCTTGCCCCAGTAAAATACGCTCCTGCCGCATCGGGTGGAACCTGGCTTGCTTGGTTTGTAATCAGGCATGTTATTGATTATAGCAGAGGAGGCGATTAAAATAGTAAGGCAGTAAACGGTAAAAACATAATAGCAATAATCGAGTAATCTTAAATGGGCAAGACATTAGCTGAGAAGATTCTAAGCCTTAAATCGCATAGCGAGGCTAAAGCTGGAGACGTCGTGATTGCTGATGTGGGTCTGGCTTTCGTCCAGGATACTACTGGACCCCTCACCATAAGACAGTTCAAGGAAAGCGGTTTTGAAGCTCTGGCCAAGCCGCAACAAACAATAATATTCCTGGACCATGCTGCTCCCAGTCCCGCTCGGCAGCTTTCTAATGACCATATCCTGCTGCGCCGCTTCGCTGAGGAAACAGGCTGTCGCATCTACGAGGTAGGTGAAGGTATCTGCCACCAGTTGGTAGCGGAGCAATTTGCTAACCCGGGAGACGTTATCCTCGGCTCGGATTCTCATACTGTTACTGCTGGTGCTTTAGGAGCTTTTGCCACTGGCATGGGTTCCAGCGATGTTGCCGTAGCCTTAGCCTTAGGTAAAACCTGGTTTCGGGTGCCGGAAAGTCTTCTCATCGAGCTCAATGGCGTCTTTCCTCGGGGAGTTTATGCCAAGGACTTAATTCTGTATCTCATTGGCCAGATTGGCGCTGATGGTGCTAATTACAAAGCTTTGGGATTTGGTGGCGAGGCCTTGGCTCAGATAACTATGTCGCAGCGTCTCACTATCGCCAATATGGCTGTGGAAGCTGGGGCCAAGGTTGGCCTGTTTCCCGGTGATAAAATCACCCAGGACTTCCTCATAGAGCATGGACGGGGCGACAATTACAAGCCGCTATATCCCGATGCTGAGGCAAATTACGAGCAGGTCATACCCGTGAATCTCGGCCAGCTTGAGCCAATGCTATCTCTTCCTCACGCTGTGGATAACGTCCATCCAGTGACTCAAGTAAAAGGGGTCAAAATCCAGCAGGCATTTATTGGCACTTGTACTAACGGACGTCTGGAAGATTTAGCCTTGGCTGCTGAGATTCTTAAGGGCAAGAAGAGGCATCCCGGTACTAGATTGCTCATAGCGCCGGCTTCGAGGCAGGTGCTCATTCGAGCTATAGAGAAAGGCTATATCCAGAGCTTAATTGAAGCTGGAGCAGCTATTCTGCCGCCGGGTTGTGCCGCTTGCCTCGGTCTCCACCAGGGGGTGTTGGGAGATGGCGAGGTTTGCCTTTCCACCGCCAATCGTAATTTTAAGGGAAGAATGGGCAACCCCGAGGCTATGGTATACTTGGCTAGCCCGGCAACTGCCGCCGCCTCAGCTATAAGGGGCGAGATTACTGACCCCAGGGAACTTATGTGATGCCTGACTTGGTACTTAAGGGCAAAGCCATTAAACTGGGGGATAATATCTCCACTGATGATATTATTCCCGGCAGGTTTGCCCATTTGAGGAGCAACTTGCCTGAGCTCGCCAAGCATATCCTGGAGGATGCTGTGCCTGGATTCGCCTCAAAGGTAAAGTCGGATGATTTCCTCATTGCGGGTAAAAACTTCGGTCTGGGTTCCAGTCGGGAACATGCCCCGGTAGTAATCAAAATGTCGGGGGTTGGCGCTATTTTAGCCAAATCGGCAGCACGCATATTTTTCAGGAACGCCATAAACCAGGGTTTGCCTGTTCTGCTCTGCGACACCGATAAAATCGGCGACGGCGATGAACTGGAGATAAATTTGACTGGTGGTATGATTGCTAATTTGACTTCTGGTATTACATTAAGCTGTAGCAAGATGCCGCCGATAATGTCCGCTATTCTTAAAGAGGGCGGGCTTATCCCGTACATACAGAAGCATAAGGGCTTTGTTATTACAAGCTAACTTTCCTCTCCCTTGATGGGAGAGGATTAAGGTGAGGGTGATGGCTATTATGAAACGCAGAATAACTTTTATTCCTGGCGATGGCATAGGGCCTGAAGTGGCTGAGGCGACACGGCGGGTGCTGGAAGCTACAGGGGTCAAGTTTCAGTGGGACACTGTTATCATAGGTAGTCAGGCTCAAGATAAGTTTGGCACACCTCTCCCTGACCAGGCCCTCCAGTCCATAAGGAAAAACAAAGTCGCCCTTAAGGGACCGGTGACCACACCCATAGGCACTGGTTTCAGGAGCGTCAATGTCGCCTTGAGGCAGACCTTAGACCTTTATGCTTGCCTTCGTCCCTATAAGGTGTACCCCGGTATAAAAACGCCATTCAAAGGCGTGGATATAGTGGTAGTCAGGGAGAATACCGAAGACCTCTATGCCGGTATCGAATTTGCCAGGGGTGATTCAGAAACAAAGCAGTTGCTGGAGTTTGTGCTCGATGCCACGGGAAAGGAGATAAGGAAAGACTCCGCTGTAAGCTTGAAGGTTATATCCCAAACAGCTAGCCGGCGAATTGTCAAATTTGCCTTTGACTATGCCCGGCAGAACGGCAGAAAAAAGGTGACCGCGGTTCACAAGGCTAACATACTCAAATTCTCCGACGGACTTTTTCTGGATACTGCTCGCGAAGTTGCCAAAGAGTATAACGACATAGAATTTGGCGATATGCTGGTGGACGCAACCTGCATGGAGCTGGTCAGAAAGCCCCACATATTTGACGTCCTCGTGCTGCCCAATTTATACGGCGATATAATTTCGGACCTCTGTGCCGGGCTGGTCGGCAGCATGGGTGTAGCGCCGGGAGCCAACATCGGGGATGAGGTAGCTATCTTTGAACCTACCCACGGAAGCGCCCCCAAATACGCCGGGCAAAATAAGGCCAATCCCATGGCTACGATGCTCTCCGGGGTGATGATGCTGCGTTACCTGCGGGAGAAGGATAGTGCCGATAAATTGGAAAGCGCTATAGCTGAGGTCATAGCTGAAAGCGAGGATGTCACCTATGATTTGAAGCTCGACCCCGCCACCGCGGTAGGCACCAGCCAGGTAGCTGACGCTGTAATAAAGAAGCTAAAGCGTTAATCTGAACCAGGCGATTATGGTGAAATTTCTTATTGCAAGGGCTGGAAGGGAACATTCAGCTTTTTAACCAGCCGTCGGGAATTCATTCAAGACTTTTGACTTACCTGGGCATTACAAGCTACCATATCAGCATGAACACAAGCAAGGCGCCTGAGCTAGCCCTTTTCCCTTTAACTGGTGAGGTGAATAATCAAGGTCACCTCCTTATCGGCGGCTGCGATGTTGTTGACCTGGCTAAGGAATTCGGCACGCCGCTCTACCTTTTTGATGAACTCACCCTCCGCCATAAGTGCCGTGACTTTAAAGATGAGTTCTGTAAATATCATCCTGATACCCTGGTCATTTATGCCTCCAAAGCCTTCCTGAACCGGGCTTTGGCTCTCATATTTAAGGAAGAAGGTCTGGGACTCGATGTTGTCTCTGGGGGAGAACTTAGCATCGCCCATTCCGTGGATTTTCCTCTGGATAAGGTCTATTTCCACGGCAACAATAAGACGCCGGAAGAATTAAATCTTGCCCTGGATTTGGGAGTTGGCAGAATTGTGGTGGACAACTTTTATGAACTTGAGTTGCTTAATGGGCTGGTCAAGGAAAGGGGGATGGGGCAAGATATTTTGCTTCGCCTCACTCCGGGGGTCGACCCCCACACTCACCAATATACTACTACCGGGACGATAGAGAGCAAATTTGGCTTTCCCCTGGCTACCGGGCAGGCTGAAGAAGCGGTAAACCGGGCCTTGTCAGCCTCCAACCTTAACCTTTTGGGCTTTCATTTCCATCTCGGCTCCCCGGTGTCCGAGATTCAGCCTTATGAGCTGGCTATGGAGCTTTTGCTGCGATTTGCTCAGGAAACGAGCCGAAAATTCGGATTTAACCTTAGCGAATTAGACATCGGTGGCGGTTTTGCCGTTCCAGATACTCTGGACTCCAAAGTGCCAACAATAGCTGACTATGCCGGGGCTTTGGCTGGCAAGCTGAATGGTCTTATTTCAGAACTGGGATTGAGTCGACCCCGGCTAATTATCGAGCCAGGAAGGGCAATTGTCGGCCAGGCCGGAGTGGCATTATACAAGGTCGGGGCGATAAAGGAGATACCTGGCATAAAGAAATATGTCTGTATCGATGGTGGCATGAGCGACAACATCCGTCCGGCTCTTTATGGATCTAAATATGAAGCTTTGGTGACTAACAAAGCTTCGGAGGCAGAAAGAGAGGTGGTTACCATTGCGGGTAAGCTCTGCGAGTCTGGTGATATTCTAGTAAAGGATATCAATTTGGCTACAGTGCATCCCGGTGACATCATAGCTATTCCATTTTGTGGTGCCTATTCCATACCCATGTCGAGCAATTACAATGCCATGCCCAGACCGGCTATAGTCATGGTAAAGGAAAGTCGAGCGCGTCTTATTCGGCGCAGGGAGACCTATCAGGATTTGATGAACTTGGACTTAATTTAACATGTGGCAAGTTATAGGACAAGATAAAATTTTATCTTTGCTGGATTACAGCCTTAAAACCGATGCTATAGCCCACGCCTATCTTCTGGCAGGGCCGCGGCATGTGGGCAAAGGGACTTTAGCCATCAATTTGGCTCAAGCCCTAAATTGCGATGGCCCTGAGCTGCCTTGCGGGCAATGCCGTTCCTGCCAGCGAATCCTGGAGGGCAAGCACGCTGACGTCACTCCTATTGGCTTGGATTCTAAAACGGAGATTGGTATTGATGATATTCGAGGGCTGCAGCGCTTAGCCAACCTGCCACCGTATGAAGGTAAGTGCAAAGTGTTTATCATTGATGACGCTGAATATCTATCTACTGAGGCGGCTAATTCCTTGCTCAAGATATTAGAAGAGCCACCGCAAAGGGTAGTTTGGCTTCTATTAGCTGCTGAGGAGGAGCACCTCTTACCGACAATTATTTCACGTTGTCAGCGGCTGGAATTGAAGCCTGTGCCATCAGAGCGAGTACAAGAGGTACTCGTCAACTCATATAATGTTGATGTTGATAAAGCAAAGATTTTGACGCAATTGTGCCATGGTCGCCTTGGCTGGGCGTTGTCCGCTTTGACAAATGACGATATATTAGAGCAGCGATCCCAAAGGATAGCCAAGCTGTTATCCCTATTAACTGCCGACTTAGGGCAAAGGTTTGCCTACGCCCAAGAGCTGGCAAGCCACTTTGGACAGAACCGGAGAGCCGGAGCAGAAATAATAGAGATTTGGCTCGACTGGTGGCGTGATTTGATGCTCATTAAAGGTGGTTGCAAGGAGGCCATCATTAATGTAGATTATGAGATAGCTCTGGAAGAACAAGCCGGGGGATTAAGTCTGAACGAGATTAAAGGGTTTCTTGCTAATCTTTGCTTGCTACAGGAGGAAATCTCTAAGAATGTTAATCCCCGTTTAGCATTGGAATGGCTGATGCTCAATTTACCCAGAAAAAAACTGAGTGTAAAATCCTGAACGAGAATATCATTGCGGAGTTTATAATATATTTCGATGGCTAACATAATTGGAGTCAAATTCCGCCCTAGAGGGAAATTAATTTACTGTGATGCTGGTGAGATATTCCTGCAAGTAAGCGACTATGTAGTGGTGGATACTGGTCGTGGGCTAGACGTGGCTAAAGTTGTTACTCTTGAAGCCTCGTCTCAACCAAGCGAACAATTAATGACGGTAGTACGCCAGGCTAAGGAGGGGGATTTAGAGGAAGCTCGGCAAAACTTGGAAAAAGAAGCCTTAAGCAAGTGCAATGAAATGGCAGACCAACTTGGTTTAAAGATGAAGCCACTAGCGGCTCGCTATGATTCCCAGGATGAGCGCCTAACCATATTCTTCAGTGCTGAGGAGAGGGTGGACTTCCGAGACCTGGTTCGGAAATTGAGCTATGCTCTGGAAAGACGGGTAGAGTTAAGGCAAGTGGGGGCAAGGGATGAGGCTAAGCTGTTGGGTAGTATAGGCAAGTGCGGCTATCCTTTATGTTGCCAGAATTCCCTCACCAGCTTTGCCTCAGTATCTATTAAAATGGCTAAGGAACAGAGCTTGGCCTTGAATCCTATGAAGATATCGGGCATCTGTGGAAGGCTCCTTTGCTGCCTGGCATATGAAAACAAAGAATATGTAGCTATTAGAAAGCAGATGCCCCAGCCGAAGCAAGAGATATCAACACCTTGGGGTAAAGCCAGGGTAATCAGCACTAACCTCTTCAAGGAAACGGTAACAGTACAATTGGATAATGAGGTGGTTAAAGAGATAGCTCTGGATGAATTAATTCATCCGGGAGAGAAGTCGTAGTTTTCTTAGGAACCCGATTAAACTTAGAGCAAATTGAGGGGGTCCCCAAAAAGTCACTAGACTTTTTGGGGTTAAGTTAATTCAAAGAGGGTAGATATTTTTGCCATTCACCATGATTATTGAGAAGGTGATAGGGAATATAGAAGCCATCATTGCGAGGAGGATGTGGCTGGTGCAGCAATCTCATCCTTGCTTCATCCGGCGTACGTCCGCCCTTGTGCCTGTTGCAAGGAATACAGGCACTGACCACATTGTCCCAGGCATGCGTTCCACCCCGCCGCCGTGGAATAACGTGGTCTAAGGTAAGCTCCTTGGTTTGCTTACCACAATACTGACAGGTGTAATGGTCACGGTTAAATATCTCGAGCCTGCTCAATTTTTTCTGATGGCGAGGACGACTAACCATATAGACGAGTCGGATTACTGAAGGTATCTGGAATACTTGGCTAGCAGAGTGAAGCTCACCTCTGTTATTTTCCAGCACTTCAGCTTTGCCCCGAAACACTAGCACTATGGCCCGACGCGTGCGACATACGTTAAGGGGCTCATAACTCTGATTAAGCACTAAAACAGGAGAATCTATCATAACTACAACCTAGTTATCAGCAATTTAGCTATTTTAGCAAGCCTTTCTGGCCAGTGCAATATTTTGAAATAACCGCGCTGGCACTTTCTAGCGTGGGTGATTTGGAACTCGAGGTACAATCAAAAAGTGTGCAAATAGTTAGCGGCAGCGGGTACCCTTGCTGTTAGCAAAAATAAGCCTTTCCTTGGTGTCATTCTGAGCTCTGCTCTTCTTATCGCTGCGAGGCTGACCAAGTCAGCCGAAGCAATCTCGTGGAGGGCCAATGGGATTGACACACGCCTTTTAGTTTCATAGGGTGGGGATTTATTCCCCGCCTCTATAACGGGATAAATCCAAAGCACGGAATGCCAAATCCCAAACAATATCAAATAACCAAGACGGTTTGGAATTTGAAAATTAGAATTTGTTTAGTATTTAGTGCTTAGAATTTAGTATTTGTAGCGAAGCAACCTTAGGATTTGGGGGAAAGAGGGTGGTGAGGCTAGTACTATATTCCTATTACTGATGGGTGATTGACGCTTTCCAAAGCATGAGTCATAGTATCTTAATAGTATAGTATAACATAGCTGAATAGTTTCAGAAGAGAAGGAAAGTGAAAATAATATGTGAGAGGTGCTCTATGAACAGGTCAAGATTTTTGATAGCCTTGGGTGTTATCCTTTGCTTGGTGCTGCCGTCATTGGTCGCACTTATGCCGGCGAATATCGCCCAGGCTCAGCCTGCTGATGCCCCCTGGTCTATGTTCGGCCGGAACCCGCAGCGCACCGGCAGAAGCCCTTACACAGGTCCTGAAATACCGGTACTGAGGTGGAGCTTCATCACACATGGTGAAGGCGGCTCCTCCCCCGCCATTGGGGCTGATAGCACCATTTATGTCGGCTCTTCTGATAATAGGCTCTACGCTATAAACCCCGACGGTACCCTGAAGTGGAGATTCACCACAGGTGGGCCTGTCTTGTCCTCCCCTGCCATAGGGGCTGATGGCACTATCTATGTGGGCTCTGCGGGTTTTGATCTCTATGCCATAACCTCCGGCGGCATCTCGAGGTGGAGCTTCACCACAGGGGGCGAAGTCATCTCTTCCCCTGCCATAGGGGCTGATGGCACCATCTATGTGGGCGCTGATGATAATAAGCTCTATGCCATAACCCCCGGCGGCGCCGAGAAGTGGAGCTTCAACACAACTGGTGAAGTCTGCTCCTCCCCCGCTATAGGGGCTGATGGCACCATCTATGTGGGCTCTAATGATAATAATCTCTATGCCATAAACCCCAACGATGGCAGCCTGAAGTGGAGCTTCAACACAACTGGCGAAGTCTGCTCCTCCCCCGCCATAGGGGCTGATGGCACCATCTATGTGGGCTCTAATGATAATAGGCTTTATGCCATAACCCCCGGCGGCGCCGAGAAGTGGAGCTTCAGCACAACTGGTGAAGTCTGCTCCTCCCCTGCCATAGGGGCTGATGGCACCATCTATGTGGGCTCTAATGATAATAGGCTTTATGCCATAACCCCCGGCGGCGCCCTGCAATGGAGCTTCAACGCAACTGGTGAAGTCTGCTCCTCCCCCGCTATAGGGGCTGATGGCACCATCTATGTGGGCTCTGATGATAATAGGCTCCATGCCATAAATCCCGATGGCACCCTAAAGTGGAGCTTACCCACAGAGGGCGCTGTCGAGTCTTCCCCTGCCATAGGGGTTGATGGCACCATCTACGTCGGCTCTGATGATAATAAGCTCTATGCCATTACTGAAAGTCCTTGGCCTAAGTTCCGCCAGGGCCCGCAAAATATGGGCAGAAGCCCTTACACCGGTCCTTCAATACCACAACTGAAGTGGAGCTTGCTCACTGGAGATTGGGTCGAATCCTCCCCCGCCATAGGGGCTGATGGCACTATCTACGTCGGCTCTGATGATAATAAGCTCTACGCCGTAACCCCCGACCGCACCGAGAAGTGGAGCTTTACCACGGAGGGCGCTGTCGAGTCTTCCCCCGCCATTGGGGCTGAAGGCGCCATCTATGTGGGCTCTAATGATAATAATCTCTATGCCATAAACCCCGATGGCAGCTATAAGTGGAGCTTCAACACAACTGGCGAAGTCAGGTCTTCCCCTGCCATAGGGGCTGATAGCACCATCTATGTGGGCTCTTCTGATAATAATCTCTATGCCATAAACCCCGATGGCAGCTATAAGTGGAGCTTCAACACAACTGGCGAAGTCAGGTCTTCCCCTGCCATTGAGGCTGATGGCACCATCTATGTGGGCTCTTTTGATAATAATCTCTATGCCATAGAGCCTGATGGCACCGAGAAGTGGAGATTCACTACAAATGGCGAAGTTCGCTCCTCCCCCGCAATAGGAGCTGATGGCACCATCTATGTGGGCTCCTCTGATAATAGGCTCTATGCCATAAACCCCGGTGGCACCCTGAAGTGGAGATACACCACAGGTGGGCCTGTCGAGTCCTCCCCTGCCATTGAGGCTGATGGCACCATCTATGTGGGCTCTAATGATAATAATCTCTATGCCATAACCCCCGCCGGTGCCCTGCAATGGAGCTTCACCACCGGCGGGCCTGTCAAGTCCTCTCCCGCCATAGGAGCTGATGGCACTATCTATGTCGGCTCTTCTGATAATAATCTCTGTGCCATAACCCCCGGCGGCGCCTTGAAGTGGGGCCACATCACAGGTGGCCAAATCATGTCCTCCCCTGCCATAGGGGCTGATGGCACCATCTATGTTGGCTCTGGTTGGCCGGATGATAATAGGCTCTATGCGATTACAGAAGGAGAAGCTGGCCTGTCATGCTTCATCGCTACCGCAGCCTACGGCACTCCAATGGCCGAGGAAATACAGATTCTCCGTGAGTTCAGAGATGAATATCTGCTGACCAACCCTGCAGGACAAGCCCTGGTAGACCTCTATTACAAGGTCAGCCCACCAATGGCCGAGTTCATAACTGAGCATCCCAGCCTGAAGCCAATAGTGAGGGCCGGGCTGTTGCCCGCTGTGGCCATGAGCGCCATAGCCGTCAACACTACTCCGGCCGAGAAGATAGCCATAGTAGGCTTATTGGTGCTGGTTTCAGTGGCACTGGCTGCCTGGGCAACGAGGCGGCGAAGCATAAGGCCAGACTATACCTGAGGGTGAAATTGCACATTGGCTTGCTGTAATACCTCCGCGACCCTGGCAATGCTTTCCCGGCATAAAAACCTTCTTTTTGCCTCTGAGACTGGTTAATCGTCGCCCTGACCCTGAGTGAAAAGAAGGGGAAGGGTCTCTAAACGCTGTCCTGAGCAATGGGAAGGATTCTTAGCTGGGTTTATCATGGGCGAGATTCTTCCCCTTCACGAAGCATGCCCTGAGCATTACGAGATTCTTCGCTCCGCTCAGGATGACAGGGAAGGAAAGGCTCAGAATGACAGCTTTCGTGAAAGGTATTTGCCGGACTGTACGCTAGAAGGCGAGGTTGAATTCGAAAAGGTGTATGGGACAGGCACGCTGAATTATCCGCCGTAATGAAAGAAGGGATGAGGGCTAAAAAACCCGATACTATGCTAAAATTTCAATTGATGCACGGCATATGTTATGTCATCCGCCCTATGGAGTATGAGGATGTCCCCCAGGTAGCCCAAATTGATAGAGAGGCTTTTCCTGGTGAGTGGGTGTTTCGCTCTCAATCGGCGTATAAGCGGGATCTTGACAATCCATCCGTCCGCTATATAGTGGCTTGTAATAAGAGGGATGCGTCAGAATCTGAGGGAGAAGCGATACAGAGACTGCCTTGGTTCAAACGGCTCTTCGGTCAAGAGCGTCATCTCAACGTATCGGAAAACATAGTTGGCTTTTCGGGCTTCTGGATGATGATGAAGGAGGCACATATCATTGCCATTGGTGTAAGAGATGGTTATCGTCGACTTGGCATAGGTGAAGGTTTGCTCATCGCAACCATTGAACTAGCACAGATAGTGAATGCTAATGTAGTCACTTTGGAAGTGCGCGCTTCTAATGAAATAGCCCAGGAACTTTATAAAAAGTATGGCTTCCGAGTGGTGGGGAGGCGCCCGAGGTATTATTCAAGCGATGGAGAGGATGCTATAATCATGAGCACGGATAATATTGCCTCTATGCCATTTCAAGCATCTTTGCAGCACTTGAAAAAAGCCTATGCCCAAAGACACCGCGAGATTTTTGCCCAGGTGCGCTAACTATATTTATTCAGGATGGCCTTAAAGGAATCTATAACAAACCCTAGCTGCTGCCTATCAGTAGCAAAGGTGGAGAGTTTGAAGGACCTTGCCATGCCTGGCTGTGGTCCCCAAATGCCTCTTTCCTTCAATTCTTTATATAGGAAATATCCCCTCTCTCGGACGCGCTTGGAGATTTCGTAGAGCACAGGGGTGTCAAAGTGCAGCAAGTCATGCCTGTGTGGTTTTTCCCCTAGCTGCTTAAAACCCAGTTCCTCAAGCTCAGCGGAAAACCACTGTGCTTTGGATACTTGTTCATCCCAATTGTTAACTCTTTCTTTCACATAGGGAAAGGAAGCCATGAGTGTTATCAGAGGAACCCCTCTTACAGTACAGCCGAGAAGCTCAATCTCTTTATTGTTATATGTGCTGGATTTTCTCAACACTGTCTCTTCCCATTTCCTCTTCATTCCCAACACTCCAACAGGTCCGGCAGAAGCCATGCTTTTGTGCCCACTGCCAATAATGAAATCAGCCCCTATCTCCTCCATACTTATAGGCATTCTGCCCACAGCGTATGCCCCGTTAAGGATATAAGGAATGTTATATTCTTGAACAATTTCTCCTAGCCTTCCGGCATCAGGAAGATTTCCATAATTACCGTCTGGATAAGTTAATAGAATTAGCTTGGGGGCGTGTTTTTTTATGAGCGGTGCGTATTCATTAACGTCGACTCTAAATTCCGGATGTCCGGAATGAGGCACCTCGATTACGTGTAGCCCCACCCTTTCAGCAGCGACGACCGTTGTATAATGCCTGTTGGCATCAACAAGAATCGAGTCGCCCGGCTTGGCTAGAGAATGCATGACCGTGAATTTAGCTTCTCGGGCTCCGTGGGTTATGGTGGCAACTTCACAGCCTAAGAATTGAGGTAGAAGCTCCTGGACAAAGTCTCGGATGGGGGGATTGGTTACATTACATAAACTACCCTGGCAAAAATCACACACAGAATACCCATCCCCAAATTCCGTTAAGGCCTCCTTGGCAGCATCGGTAAGCATGCCACCTGTCTGTAAGGGCATGAGGTTAATAAGCCCCTTATGTTGCCTTCGCAACTCGCTGAGCTTCTGTAGTGACTTACTGCTTTTTTGCTCCATCCTTCTCCCTGGCAATGACCACTACACGCTCTCTCATAGTCTTTTCTTGACTTCTATAGTCACAAATACAGCGCCAGCGACCCCTATCTTCTTCTGCTGTCCTTCAGTATGTTCTCGAACAGCTTCGGGAATCTGTAGATTAAGGTCAGAAAGATGCCTTATTCCTTTCACCTGATAAGTTAAGTTATCGTTGCTGTTTTCTATTGCTGCTGCGGCGCCCATGGCTATAGCACGCATATAGTTTATCCCGGCGTGTATGCCTGAAGGCACAACATCACTATAAATGCTGCCGTTGGCAACGCAGATCTCGTTGAAACCGGCGGGACCGATTAATCTCTTGCCGGCCTCTGTTTCGACAACTTTCACCTCAATAGACTTGTCTTTCCAGGCCGAAAATTCACATGGGGCAATCTCGTCTTTGTGCCTTCGGGCGGTTTCCTCAATCGCCCTGGCTATTTTCTGCCCCCTGGCTGTCTCGGGGCTGGCTATGTAGGTAATAGATTTAGCTATCTCCTCGTCAGAATACTCCGTTACAGAAAATTGGGGATATGCTAGCTTCCTCACATCGTCTATTTCATAAATAAGCATCCCCAGTCGCTCAATGCCAAATCCTGCGTTGAACACAGGGTATTTGATGTCGAAATTCGCCTGGGCCACAGGCGAATACATTCCGATGTCCGCTATCTCAAGCCAGGTGCCCTTATAATTAACGAAGACCTCTTGCTCTTGCCCGGGGGCATAATACTTGGATGTTGCTATCTTGGTCTCAAATTTGATGTCGGAAAAGCCATATTGCTGCATGATATCCCTGGTAGCCACCCTTCCCGCATCTAAAGACATTTCGGGGTCCATGACCACGATGGATGCTGAATGGTGAACTCGCAAATGCCGGGCATCTTCTCTCTGTTCGTTGCGATATCTGGGACCCACGGAGAATAAAGCGACTGGAAAGCTGGCTTTATCCTGCAATGCTGCTAGGGTATGAAACCAGGTAGCCGTCATGTGACTTCTCAGAGTCTTGCTGGAGGGCACTGGCTGTAGTTCTTTCATCTCGGGGAAAACCTTATCCAGGAGCTCCGTAGCCTGGTAATCAGTGATGCCCAGTCCGGCAATGAGTTCTTCGATAAGATTATCTGCCTCGATTTCCCCCTTTTTATAATTTCTCAAAATGGTCTGCAATCTTTCAATGTCAATTTCCTCTGCTATTTTCTTTAGTTGAGCTATTCTTCTCGCGCTCAGCCCTATGTCAGGGCGGGGCAATTCAGCTAAGTAAAAAGCCCTGTCGAGGATAACTCGGGCTTCCGGCCCATACTGCTTGACCACATCGCTGTCGGGCAGCATTGTGAGATTCTCGACTTCGTCAAAGCCCAGGTTTAGTAGAATCTGGCGAGATTTTTGAATTAATTCCCGTACAAGATGGGGTTTGCCTTTCCTCGCCAGGGAGATTTCAGTGCCGGTGGGGATAAGTTTTGCCGTAGCTATCCAGGCATCGGTGAAATTGCTTTTTGCCTTGGACTTTATTTCACTCGTATCGAAGGCTGCCATGGTGTAAAGTATACCTTAAAGAAGCTATTCTATTCTACGCTCAGCCGCGTAGGCTCCCCTCGATTCTTACCTTGAGAAAAAGGTTACCCCTTCGCCCTGTTTCGAGGGATGGACTTTAATCCTTCAGAATTTTCTCAGTCAAGAAATCCTTCACTACGTCTACGACTTGCTCCTTCGGGCAGCTGGCTCTCCACATTCCATCCGGAAAGTTGAAGAACAACCACTTCCTATGCGTCCCCTTGCTCATGATCAGAACGAAATCACCTGTCTTGGTGTCCTGGGAAATTTCTATAAGACCTTTGTTCTTCAGCCCCCGCATTCGTATTCTGTCTCTAACCCTTATTTCCTCGATTTTCATTTTTGCTTTTCGCCCTTCTCTTTGGGGGTGTCTTCTGTCCTCTCCACCTCGATAGTGCATTCTGTGACCAGTGCGGCAATTGCTCCGAGCGCAGCCAGTACTGGAGCTGCCAGGGCCGTTACCGCAGCCACACCAACGCCTACTGTCAGCGGGATGTCTATCAAGGGACGCCCCTTATGTATCAAACGGACTCTTCTGATATTTCCTTGATGTATTAGCTCCTTGATCTTCTCGACCACCTGGCTTCCATCTACAGTGAACTTCTCGGTTGTCATTGTTCTTAACCTCCTTTCACTCTTAATCTTTACACCCTTGTCTTCAGTCTTTGGCTTTGATACAACGCAATAAGTATTGCTTCAGCATGTCCAGCGCTGCTTCAGCAGCATCTCGCTTGTTTTTCTCTCGATTTCCCGAAAAGGCATGCTTCTGACTCAAGCTTTCATCTCTGGCTGCCAGGCCGAGGTAAAACAAACCCAGCGGTTTTTCAGGAGTAGCGCCTGAGGGGCCGGCAATCCCGGTATCGGAGACGCATATGTCCACATCCAGGAGCTTCCTGCCACCTTGAGCCATTTCCAGAGCTGTTTGCTCGCTCACGGCGCCATAATTTTCCATGGTTGCCTTTTTTACCCCAAGCAAGGCGATTTTTACTTCGTTGCTGTAAGCCACTACAGAGCCCTTGAAGTAATCCGAGCTACCGGGCACATTAGTTATCCTATCAGCTATCCTGCCGCCGGTAGCCGACTCGACAGTGCCGATGGTCAGCAACTTTCCTGTTTTGGCCTGGTATTCCCTTATTAGCCGGGCAACTTCCGCTTCCAGTTCCGCCATTATTCGTTAATTTTAGCATGTCTCCTTGCTATAATTCAGCGATGGCTGAGTTAAGCGACGTAATCACCTTTTTGGGTACTGCCGGTGCCAGGTTTGTAGTGGCTCGCCAATTTCTCGCTTCGGGAGGTGCCTGGCTTAACCTCGGTAACACTCAAATACTCCTTGACCCCGGTCCTGGTTCCCTGGTTCAGGCTGCCAGGAGAAAACTCGACCCCACGAAACTGGACGCTATTATTTTATCTCATAGACACTTAGACCACAGTGGGGATATTAATATTATGATTGAAGCTATGACCGACGGGGGTACGAAGAAGCGCGGCATGGTCTTTGCCCCCGCCGATGCCCTGAATCAAGACCCTGTTATCCTTTCTTATTTGCGGTCTTATCCCCAGCGCATACAGGTTTTGACTGAAGGCGGGTCTTACACAATAAACGACGTTTCTTTTAAGACCCCCATCAGGCACAAACATCCCGTGGAAACATATGGCTTTATCTTCCAAACGCCGCGGCATACTTTCTCCTGGATTATTGATACCAGATATTTTGATGATTTAGCCAGTCACTATGAAGGTGATTTGCTAATTATCAATGTGGTCCGATTGAACCCCGGAGCTCCCATTGACCATCTAGCTCTTCCTGAGGCCAGGAGCATAATCGAGGAACTAAAGCCCAGGATAGCTATACTTACTCATTTTGGCATGACCATGTGGCGGGCTAAACCCTGGGAGTTAGCTGAGAAATTGACCGAGGAGACCGGAACCTCAGTCATTGCTGCCAGAGATGGCATGAAGTTCGACCTGGCACAACTAGAGAGATGATGGGGTACAAGCTCTACCATAGTAAGTTCTAACTCACCATCGTCCTTCTGAATAATACAATCCCGACGGCAAACAGGACGACTGCCCAGCCAACAATCCAGTAAATATCGAGTATGATAGCTGAGAAAGAGGAGCCGTTGAGAACAGCCCGAGAGGCGTCTATGGCATGGATGAAGGGAAGGGCTCCAGCGACGCTTTTAATAGCCGAGGGCATACGCTCCACTGAGAACCAGGCCCCGGAGATCATGGCTATGGGAACGATGAAGAGCCAGGAAACACCCGCTTGAGACTCGCTTTTGACCAGGCTGCCCACTATCATGCCTATCCCGATGGAGCAAAGCCCGATGAGAAAGAAAATAAGAAAGGCATGCCCCAGGTTGCCGACAACGGTTAAGCCCAGCGCCATCCCCACGCCAAGATAAATCAGTGTGGAGATGATAAGCACCGGGATAAAGGGCAGGGAATAACCTAGAATGAAATCCCAGGGTCTTGCCGGGGTAGTGAACATCCGAGCCAGAAAGCCCTTCTCCCTATCACCGGCAATTATCTCCGCCGCTGTGGAAACTAAAATCATGAGCCCGAAGATAGCTATCCCGGGAAAGTAGAAATTGACAGCCATATTCTTTATTTTGCTTTCCGTTCCTTTTAGTTCAACATTTAAAGGGGGAACCACTCCCAGGAATTCAGAGCCAACAGCCTCTATTATAGGTTTTAATTGTAGACCTATCATCGGGTCTGCTTCCTTGTAGGCTAACTCTAAGTTGATAGCTTGTTGGGCTTGCGTTGCCTCCTCGAATCCTGAGGGAATGAATAAATATAATGATATTCTGCCGTCCTCCAGGTCCTCTTGGGCCTGAGATTTTTCACTGTATATCGGCTCATTCAATTCGATAGCCTCTATGCCTCCAAGATTTTGTATAAAGGCAGAGGAGGTTTGGGAATGGTCTTCGTCCACTATGCTCATCGCAATAGGGCTGGCCTGTCCCCCACCAGCGGCGGCGCAAAATACCAGCATAAAGGCAAGGGGCATTCCCAGGAGAAAGCCTAGAAGCACAGGGTTTCTATAAATCTCCTTCAGATTCCTTTTGCCGATTTCCCAGAACTTCATTTCCTTCACCTCCCTTCTAGTCTCTAAGCTTCTTTCCCGTTATCTGGATGAAGACGTCCTCCAGGGTTGGCTGCTCTAAGGCAGCAGAATGAACAGTAACCCCTCGAGAATGGAGGTAGTCCACGATCCCTTTGAAGTCTAAGTCCTTGTGGTAAATCTTAAGCCTCCCCTTGGCCATCTCCAGCCTGGAGTATTTGCTTTGCAAATCCGCTATGACCTCAGCGGTAATGTTCTCTGCTGTGACTACCATGCTGCGCATCTCAAAGAGATTTGTCTTTAGCTCTTGAGACGTACCCAGAGCCACAACCCTTCCTTCGTCAATAATCCCTATTCGGTCGGAGAGGAAATCCGCCTCTTCCATATAATGGGTGGTGAGAAGGATGGTCTTCTTTCCCTTAAGCGCGGCTATATATTCCCAGATGGTTCTTCTCGCCTGGGGGTCAAGGCCTAAGGTAGGTTCATCTAGAAATAATACCTGGGGGTCAGAAACAAGAGCCATGGCGATGCTGAGCCTGCGTTTCATCCCTCCGGAAAACTTCCGCACTTGATCTTTAGACCTTTCCATAAGCCCCATCGTCTCCAGTAGCTCCTTCGACCGCCTTGCTACTTCATCATAGCTCAGGCCATGGACCTTGCCAATCAGAGCCAGGTTTTCCCAGCAGTTAAGGCGCTCAGAGAGGATGGTATCTTGTGGCGATACCCCAATGAGCTTTTTAACCGCAAATGGTGTTTTAACTACGTCATAGCCCAATACAGAAGCTGTCCCCCTGGTTGGCTTTAAAAGGCAACATAGCATCCTGATGGTGGTAGTCTTCCCTGCCCCGTTAGGGCCGAGGAGGGAGAAAAGCTCGCCTTTATTTATCTCCAAATCAACGCCGTTTACCGCTACTAAGCCATCAAACCTCTTGGTGAGCTTAAAGGTTTGTACTGCATTCATTTCTTCACCCCCCTCTTTTTACAAATAATACTACACTTAATGTTCTGGGAACAATGACGTCTAATGGCAGAAAGATTGACTTCAGCAGCAAAAATGAGAGCTTCCTGGCAACGACATATTTTCCCGGAGGGTCGCCCCTTAAGTATCGTCTGCGCTGGAGCGTTTCACTTCCGTGTTCGGGATGGGAACGGGTGGTTCCATTCCGCTAGAGTCACCAGAAAGCTCTCTGGTTAAGTATAGCCTATTCTCGGAAGAATATGCAACTTTGTGGGTTGTCTGGTGAAACGGTTTGCTGCGTTCCTGTGCTATAATAGTTCTAAAGTCTCATAGAGAGGGGGCTTGATATCATGGATTGGGGGATGCAAAACCGTTTGGCGAAATTAATTCAGGCGGATGGTCGCTGTTTATTCCTGCCCGTGGACCATGGTTATTTTCAAGGTCCTGTCAAAAAATTGGAGAACCCGAGTAAAACTCTCGAACCCCTTCTTCCTTACACCGACGCGATTTTTGTTACCAGGGGAGTTTTAAGGTCGTCGGTAGATCCTGACAAGGCGAAGCCAATTATACTTAGAGTATCTGGCGGCACCAGCGTAGTGGGAAAGGACCTGGCTCACGAGGGGATAACTACCTCTATGGAGGAAGCCATCCGGCTTAATGTGTGTGCCGTGGGCATCTCCATCTTCGTTGGGACTGATTACGAGCACGATTCCTTGTTAAATCTAGCCAGGCTTGTTGATGAAGGGGAAAGGTATGGCATTCCGGTAATGGCAGTTACGGCTGTGGGTCGAGAACTGAAGAAGCGTGACGCCCGCTATCTTGCTCTGTCCTGTCGTATTGCTGCAGAGATGGGCGCTCGAGTGGTAAAGACCTATTACTGTGAAAAATTCGAGAAGGTTACACAGGGCTGCCCCGTTCCAGTAGTCATTGCTGGTGGGCCCAAAGTAGATACAGAATATGAAGTGCTTCAATTTGTTTATGATGGCATCCGGAAAGGCGCCATAGGTGTAAATCTGGGGAGAAACATCTGGCAAAATGAGCACCCCGTGGCCATGATAAAAGCCATACGCGCCGTTATCCATGAGAACGCTACTCCTGAGCAGGCCCAGGAAGTATACGATAATGTGAAGAGCGGGAAGGAATAATGGTGATGCCTGTGCTAAACAAAAGCCAGCCTCTTCGCCTGCGGACGGCGGAGAGGCTGGTCTCATTTCAAGTGCCCGAAATCTGAGGAGGTGATTAAATTGAAAAAGTTGAATGTCGCCGCTGTCTTGATGTGCATCATTGGAGCGTTTGGTGTGTTTCAATTCATCTGGGGAATTGCGGCCACCGAAAGCTTCACTCAAATGTGGGCAGAAATGATGGGAACAACTGCCAGTGGGTCAACACTTCTGACGCTGGCGGTTAAGTTCTATGCCGTATATCACTTTATTGCGTTGGCATTGTTAGCCGTGGTTGCCGTGATTCCACTCAGGAGAGCAGAGAAGTGGGCGTGGTTCTCAATCCTGGTTTTCGGTGGAATTGGTCTGGGCTTCGGCCTTGCTCTCTGGGCTCCGTATTTCCCCTTCATGTATGTTCTCTTTGCGATGTGGATAGCGGCATTGGCGCTTTCCGCCAGGCCATGCCTTAAAAAGAAATAATGAATGCTGTGGAACGCTAAAAGAAAGGAGGAGAGTACAATGAAAGTATTAATGCGCACCACTGTAAAAGTCGTTCCTGGAAAGATGGCAGAGTATATGGAGGTTGACAAAAAGGGCGAAGCTATCGCAATTCGGGCAGGAGGGTCTCCCTGGAAGCGCTACGGCTGCCTTAGTGGCGACTCTGCGCACACCCTCGTTTATGACACCGAGTTTGATAGCCTGGCGGCAATGGAAGCCTTTTTGGAGAAGATGTTTGCAGATCCGGAGAGGCAACAGCTCATGGCGAAGTCAGACGCCTGTATCGTGAGTCACGATAACGAATTGTTAATGCCGATGCCATAGGAGCAGCTAAGGCAAGACAATCTTAATGCCCATTGGTCATCCCAGTAAAGCAGGGGTGAAATCTGCTGTCACTCCTTTGTGTCTTGGTGAGCCGAAATCAGTTAGCGAAACGGCGGCAAAAAAAAGGAGGTGAATAAATTATGGAAATCTTGAGATGGAAGACAAGAATTGCGGTGCTGTGGATTTTCATGGCGGTGGCTATGGCGGCTCATAGTATACTGTACTTTATGGAGCCAGGCGCCGTAGCAGAGGTAGAGGGGATGCAGTTGAGCGCAGGGATGCTTCTATTTATGGCTCTTTTCTGGTGGGTTCCATTGGTGATGGCTGTCCTGTCACTGACTTTGAAGGACTCGGCAAACCGCTGGGCAAACTTCGTTCTGGGCATAGTCTTTACAATTCTTAACATCGTTCATTTAACCGAGCATTTCGCGTCGCCGTCTGCTCACCAGATACTGATTATTGGTTCAACAGTTGTGGTTACAGGACTGATTGCCTGGTTCGCTTGGAAGTGGCCCAAACAGCAAACATGAGCCATTGACGAACGAAAAGCATAGAGGATAAGTGATTCGCAGGTTCGGTACATGCGGTGCCGCCGCATCGCCTGAAGGGCTTCGCACTCCGTAAAGCGTAGGCACGATGTAACAAATTTAAGAAAGGAAGGGCTCGCAATGACACCCCTTCTGTCTTTGCGAGGAGCCGAGATTCCTCGCTTACGCCTCGGAACAGGCTCCGCAATCTCGGTGGAGGGTGGGGGTGATATGTGCATAGATGTAGTGGCGGGGTTTATCCCCGCCTTATGGTCTGCGGAGAGGAAACTACCATGCGCGTAGCTATGTATTACAGCAACCAGGATGTGCGGCTGGAGGAGATGCCTGTGCCGCAGATTGGCCCCGGCGAGGTACTGATGCGGGTGGAGGCCAGCGGCATCTGCGGCACCGATTTGCTGGAATGGTATCGTCTGCACAAAGCGCCTTTAGTCCTGGGTCACGAAGTTGCCGGCGTGGTTGCTGCTGTCGGGGAGGGGGTTGAACATTATAAAGTGGGTGACCGAATCTGTGCCGCCCATCATGTTCCCTGTAACACGTGCCGTTATTGTCTCAGCGGGCACCATACCGTTTGCGATACCCTGCGCCGGACGAACTTCGACCCCGGCGGCTTTGCCGAATATCTGCGGCTGCCGCGCGTCAATGTCGACCAGGGCATATTTCCCTTACCTGACGAAGTATCTTTTGAGGAGGCGACCTTTGTTGAGCCGCTGGCTTGCGTCCTGCGCGGGCAAAGGTTAGCCCATCTACAGCCGGGGCAAAGTGTGCTCGTTGTCGGCAGCGGCGTTGCCGGGCTGCTCCATATACAACTGGCTCGGACTTCAGGTGCCGGTTACATTATGGCGACGGACATCGTTGATTATCGCTTAGAGGCAGCGCGAAAATTTGGAGCCGATGTTGCCATTCAGGCTGAGGAATATACTCCAGCCTATTTACGTCGGGCAGCCGATGGTCGTCTCGCTGACCTTGTCGTGATATGCAGCGGGGCGGCGTCAGCTATAGCTCAGGCGTTGCAGTCGGTTGAACGGGGAGGCACTGTTCTCTTCTTTGCCCCCACAGAGCCGGGCGTTAGCGTTCCGATATCGGTGAACGACCTGTTCTGGCGTAACGAGATAACACTCACCAGCTCCTATGGTGGCAGCCCCGGGGATTATGCCGCAGCACTGGAACTGATACAGGCTGGCAAGATACGTGTGCGGGAGATGATTACCCATCGGCTGGGGCTGGCAGAAACAGGCCTGGGATTCCAGCTTGTCGCCCGGGCTCAGGACTCCCTAAAAGTGATCATCGGGCCGCAGAAGTAGCCGCACATTCTCCCTCCCTTGGTGGGAGGGAGTTAGAGGGAGGGGGAATTCGTGAAGATTTCTTGCTGGATGCCAGCTCAGTCAAGAAGAATTCGCCATCTTGAGGTCACAAATTGTGACCTTAAAGAAAGGACGTGGCAATCTCGCAGTGAACAGGAGAACAATCCTATCTTCCCCTCTTAACATAAGAGGGGCTAGGGGAGTTATGAAAGAAGCCCCGCTGAAATCGGACTGACGAAGCAATCCCATTGGCTAAATTTCAAATACCTAGATCCAAGGGACAAATCCTGAGACTACTGTCTACTGGTTTCCTAAAAGTGATTATCGAGCCACAGGGATAGACAGCGGCTTTTGTGGTTCGAGTTCCTTTTCTTAGTAGTCGCCCTCGAAAATCTGGGTTATGTATAAGTAGGTGAAGTCTCCCTCCTCTGAAAATGTAACTCCCACACCTGTCTCACTGTAACGAGGTTCTAGTATGTTTGCTCTGTGTCCAGGACTATCCATCCAGCCTGAGACTGCCCACTCACATACTTCTTGTACAGAAAGATAAGGACCTGGAATGTACTGTCTGGTTGGAATCTTTGCCAGATTCTCTCCTCGTATAGTCCCGGGAGACATGTTATAGCTAAGAGGCCTCTCTCCTGGATATCGTTCATGACCGAAGAAATTGTTCTCGACCATACTAATGCTATGCTCCCTGGCTAGACTGGTTAACAGAGCGTCTTCGCTGAGAGTAGATAGGTCAAACTGTTGTCTTTCGGCATTGACCAGTACAATGATTAGTTCCTCGACTTCTGCCTCGGTATAGTTTATCCCGAGAGGGCTTGATGAGCCCTCCAAAAAATTAGCCCGTATCGAGTAGCTGTCGTTCGCAGTGATGGTGGTTAAGGCAGCGTTCGCATTAGCGATGGTGCTCACATTGCCGGTCCAGTTGGCAAACTGGTAGCCCTCCTCAGGCTCGGCCAAAAGATTGACCACTTGACCTTCAGCGCAGGTGAAAGTCCCCTCTCCAGGGGTGGCTACCGATCCTCCGGCGGTACTGATGACAGTGAGGGTATAAGATTCTCCATTACCGCCGCCGCCGCTAGGACTAATACCACTGCAGCCTGCCATCACTGCAATTAGCGCTGCCACAATCAAGAAACTGCTAATTCGTTTCATGTGTATCCCTTCGTAGTGTCATTGTATCAGTGCCGAAGTGAGTGTCAATGACCCTTTTGAGCTAGTACAGATAGACTAGTAACACAGGAGTTATGATATGACGCTATAATGGCCGCACTATTAATGTCTATAGTGAGATTCCCCGCTTACGCTCGGAACAGGCCACTTTTGTTTGTCATTGCGAGGCGAAGCCGAAGCAATCCCATTGGCTAAATTCAAAATGCCAAAATCAAAAGGACAAATCCTGAGACAGGTGGTAGCAATAAGAATACAGAATCCAGTAGCCAATAGGGGGAGCTTTTGAATGCTGACTACTGACTCCTGACTACTGACTACTGGTTTCCTAAACGTGATTATCGAGCCGCAGGGGTAGCTAGCGTCTCCTTTTTAAATAGGTGAGAACTCAGGATAACAATCTGACGAAATCTGATTTTTAACTTCACAGAGTGTTGTTATGGTGGAGACGAACCAGACCCCGACTCCATCATACCAAAATATCCTGAATCTACTAAAACAGAGGCGGGCGCTGGCAATCAAATTCAATGAATTAAATGGAGAACACGACGTTCCCAATATTAATTTTCAGTCTACAATTCACGGTAGTTTGACTTTTGCCCTTTCAGTAGCGGCCTTTTTTCTTGTACTTGCTTGATATTCATCGTCACCTTTTATCTTCTTAGTCTGTTTATAATAATAGAAATAGTCCCCCAAGAAATCGTGCCTTCTTTCTATAGCCGATTTTTCACCAGCTGCCTGAGTAACATTAGTCTGGAACTTTAGCAAGTTATAATAAGTTGGGTCCATTTGAACCCCTAAAGGCAGTTGCCATTTTAGGGTTCTCAAAAACATTTCGAAGAACTCTACAAATTGCTTTGTTTCTTCTTCTTTGGCTGTGTCTATTAATTGGCTCACAAATAGGTAGACTGAAACTGCAATTGCTCGGTTCCCGACATGCTTTAATTTAGCACCAAAATACTTGTCTATTTTTCCAAATTTCTCCTTTATACTAACAACTGTCTCTTTGTCTTTAGGCGCGAACTTGTCGTACTCTTTGAAAAAATCCTGCAAATCTACGTAGCGTGATCTATGAAAAGTATTATTGTCCCTTTTACTGAATTCGTTTAAAACAATCTGAGCAGCTACTTGTTCCCTTGCGAATCTCCTTTCAGGTATCCTTGTCTTGCTTAAGAAAGCATGTTTTCCTATATCATAAAAAATCGTATCTCTCATATCACCAGTCATAGCATTTAGCTTTTCTCCAGCATTCAACACGGCGGCTATTTGTAGTCTTAGAAATAATAAATTCAGTTCCTGGTCATTCTCTACATCAGTTACTTCAACAATATTCAACTGGTAATCTAAGATTTTTCTTCCCCATTCTGTGTTTCGTATCGTTGAAAACCTCACTGCATCAACTTCGTTAAATTCCCCCTCGTCGTTATAGATTTCATTCTCAACTTTTGAATGAAATCCATTATCTTCTTCATCAGCGTCGTTCATTCCCAAATACGACATTATCGCGTTTATTCTTTGCTGCCCATCTATACAGTCATATCCACCGCTTTCTTTCTTATGTAAGTAGATTGATGAAATGTCAAAGCCTCTAAAAATTGAATCTATCAAACGCTGCTTTTTGTCCAGTTTCCAAACATTTGGCTCCCTCTGGAACTCGGGAAATTCAATATCGCCAATTTTTTTCACGAGTTCACTAATGGGCCAGTATTGATGAATTGTTCTCATTTCTGTTTACCTCTCACAAAATCACTGAAAATGTTTTTGGGCGTTTCTAGCGGGATATGACGATAAACCAGCTCGTCTCCCTTAGCTCTCAACCAAGTTTCGAATATGTTTTTATTTTCTAGATATTCAATAACCGTTTTATCATCGATTCTAGTTTCACCCGCAGGCTCAGACAATTTGTATAGAGACTTGAACACGAATTCTCTAATTTCCTTTATCTCATAGATTCTTTTGACTCGCAAGTGCGGGTATTGCCCTCTTATTTCATTCCCCGTTTTTGGGCTACTAATAATTTCTATGATGTACTCCTTTTTCATTCTATTCAGCTTCTGAGTCCCGTACAGCATTGATACCAAATGCCATTCGTTTCTGCTTAATGAGCAACCTATAACACGCAATATTTCGCAATTCAATAACTCTCTTGCCTTCCCCCAGATAATGTTGAAGGGATACATTTCGCTATGCTTCTCAACCCCTGGAGGAATCCAGAGAACATCCTCTTCTCTTTCTATATTATCTTCTACAGATAATGGGAACTCGTTTCTCCAGTTGAACGAACCATGTAGTTTCAATATCAAGACACCGTTTTTTCGAACTTTAATGCGCGATTTCACAGTCTCCGAAAAATCTAGCGAGTAGTTGACACCTCTCTTTGCTGACTGCGCAGCCCTTTCAACCATGTCCTCATAATTGAGTGTCATTATGCCACACAAAATTTCGCCAAGTCCCTCAATCTTATGCATATCTATGAGAGCAGAACATAATTTCGGGGTGAATCTTCCTTCAACAGCAAAATTACCACTGTCCAATCTCTTTATTTGCTCAAGTATTTCTTCTCTAAATAATTCCCTTAGTGATTTGGCAACATTCTTATGCTGGCCACTATTTGAAGACTCATAAATAGTGATTAGTTGTTCAACATCTACATACGGACCAGCTAATTCATTCTTTATATCCTCAAGTTCCTGGATTTTCCTCTCTACGATTTTTCTAAAAATGCCATCTTTAATATCTACCATCCGTAACCGGACTCTCTCATCTACCAAATTTGCTTCGGCTTGTGTTGCTCCGGCTCCGAAGATATACACAACCCTTTTTTTATTCTTCGTCACAAACTACCTCGGCTATCTTTTTGCCAAATAACGACGCTTTCTCGCGAAGGCTTTCTCATGTAATCACGCATTTGTTGAGAGCTATTTCCCCTGTATCTAGCTATTAAGATTTCTTTTGGAGTTAGGCCGACTTGTGCCCCGACCTCTCCCAGAATTTCATCAACGGGAATGTTGATTCCTGCAAAGCGGACATTACTCACAACCAATCCAACTCTGCCTTTGTTCTTCACGCATCGACTGATTTCTGACAGAACTAGATACATGTCTTCAAAGTATCCTTCTATCATACTGGTAACTTGCGGGTTATTTGTTCCGTTCCGCCTGATTTCTTCAATCATACTGTCTAAAACCTCAGGCTTTCTATAACCTGCTGCTTCGTACTTCTTTCTTGCCTCGACATGAGATCTTATTGTTTGATACCGGATACTTTTGAGTTCTTCATTGGTAGTCACAAAATCAAAGGCCATCTCTAGAGCGTAAATCCGCGTATAATCATGCCTATTAGGATAAGGTGGCGAAGTGATTACAGCATCGAATTTCTGTTTTGTAGATAATTTCCTGGCATCTCCTATTGCAGCCACTACACTGACTGTCCCATCTTTTTTAAACCTGTTATGCTCGATCACATCTTCTAGCATTAACTTGATCTTTTCCAGAAACGTGCTTTCAATTATATTGGGATTCACATCACGCTGTACTAGTCGAAGAAATCCTCCCGCTTTTGAAGTGTTGCTTACCGATTCCAGTATATTCAAAAAACCCAAGTTGAAAAATGCCCTGACTTTCGGATCAGAAATAGCATTTATTGTAGATTTTAATTCAAGCAGTCTTTTCTCTACATCTGGCCTAAACGCTTTTTTGATCAAAGGGATATCTGGCAAACAAATTTTCGTGAGGTTACTTGCTTCCCTCATACTCCCTGTAAACAAGGTTAGCTGTCGCTCTAGACTTGCAACATCATAGTCGGAGATTTTGACATTGGTTAGAAAAACTGAGAAAGGCAGTATGTCGAATCCTAGAGCATTTATTCTCAATTCTTTGCAGGTAAGTAAGGTTGTTCCGCTTCCGCAGAAGGGGTCTAGAATCCAAGAACCTTTAGACAAATCAAACTTGTCAATGAGGTATGCAGCTAATTTTCTAGAGTAACCATGCTTATATGCATACCAATTGTGAATTGGTATCCGCTGGTTACCGTGCGGTGATACTAAAGGCCCCAACTCAGGTTCTTCTACTACCCTTATCATCATTTACCCCGGAGCACTCTTGTTAATTTATATGAAGCTTCTTTACATGTATTATATCAATCTTCTTGCAGCAAAGGCACATAACTCTGCATTCACTAAAGGTAATTAAAACCGCATTAAAATTCCAGGGACACTATACCAATCAGGCCTGCTACAAATCAGGTATTATTTCCCCAGAATACCACCGTATTTTGGTCTATCACAAAGTAGCGTATTGTTTGGCTTTGGTAAAGAGCGTCCGTCTTGTTGTCTTTGAGGAAGTGTATACAGAGTCCGTCCCTATATCATCACAGCTATGGGAACGGGGCAGAGGGCAATAAGGGCGTCAGACAAGTCTACTCCAACACTTTCTTCATTTCCTCGAATTGTTCCTTAGTAATCTCTCCCCTGGCAAAGCGAAGCTTCAGGACTTGAAGAGGGTCCTCCGAGGAAGTTAGAGGAGTCTGCTGATTGGTTGTAACTGGGGATATGGTGGCGTTACCCATTCGCCTGAGATTTTCCTGAATGAGCCTAAAAACGTAATCCACCTGACCTGCCGGGAGGTTGTCTAAGATTAGGTCCTCGCTCATGAATCGCCGCTTTACAGTGATGGTAGCAAACAAAATTCCTTTATCGATTTTTAGATTGGCCATGTCTTCATATCTGTAATCTTCAATCTCCTTGTGTAATCCGAGGCTTGACGGAGAGTACCTGATTATCCTCTGGCTAGTAATTATTATGGAGTCGGGTGTGATGGCTGCCTTCAACCTCGATTGCTTTATGACTGCCATAACTTGTTCATCCGCTAGCAACATCTTTTTGATGGCCTTTGGAATTTTGAGTGTCTTGCCTTCTTCGTTCATCGGCCGCTCCTAATGGTCGCCATAATGAATGACGAACTAGTCAAAGGGCAACTTTTTGCCCTGAGGTCGTTTCACGTCTTTCGTCTTCATCTTTACATTAACGATAAACTAACTACTCATACGATGTCAACAGTCGCAGATACGGATTGACTGGTGGATAACACTAACTTTTTTGTTACCTATGAAGTAGCAAAATAGTGTTTTGTGACTCCTTTATTCCAGGGACACCATACCAATCAAGCCTGCTACAAATCAGGTATTATTTCCCCAGAATACCAAGTGTGAAAAAGGACCACCACTAGTGACATTTTTTCAAGATTCAGGATGACAACAGTACAGGGAAAAACACCTGCCAAGCTAGCAACGCCTTAGCCGTGAGACTGAGAATAATATACACCTTCTCGCCATACAGGTAATCCCGCCAGGGACCGACTTTCTTGTACTGCAACACCATATTGATAGCAAAACAGTTAAAGAAAACGAAGAGTGATATAACGATACCATATACAAATCCAGGAGGCGATGTATTCAGCCCTGGTGCCCAGACGTATATGGCGATTGCGATCCACGGAATGATGCCTGCAAAGCTGCCGAACCAGAATGGTAGCCAGCTTGGTTTGCCCGGTTCCTCATACTTTTCCTGCAAAGCACCGAAAAGTATCATACAGGCGTTTATGCCGAAGATGGCCAATAAGGCAGCGATGTCGCTGATCCCGGTTATCTGAGAAATTAACACGATCATAATTGAAGAGCTGAAGAAGTACTCGATCCAGCGCCCGTAGTTGCGGTTCTGTAACAGGTTGCGCTTGTACCATGGAAAGACAGGTGGAGATGCGATTATCAACAGAGCACCGGCTGAGATTGCAAGGAAAGCAAAAACGCCCCAGCCAGTGTATATATCAAACAGGTGGTGAAGCACGGGAGCGGTGCCCGGTGGCCCGCTCATAAATGTGGCTGTAACCGGAAGAGCAAAGTCATTTGTAAGTACCGCAATCATGACAGCTTGTACCGCGAGGATCAAGCCGACAACGATATTCCATCTGCGTAGTTTAGAAAGCCGCTGTTCGGTTGATTGGTTAATAGACACACTACACCTCCTTAATCCGAGCTAATGGGCAAAATTATCTTCAGTAATCAAATTATACGGGCCAAGAATAAGCGTGTCAACGCATTAAGTTTTTTGTGGGTTCGTATAGAAACTCAGGCTCATACTCAGGATTGAGGCAGCCTTTTCATCATTTTAAATGACACAGATTGAATTTTGTGCGGTTCGGTAGATCCCACATTAATCAGCATTGTTGGATAACAACACACTGCTGCGACTTACCTGCACAAGATATGTGATTGTTACCCCTGATCATTTCCTCTGAATCACTTGGCGTTGGACGAGGTGGATACGAACAAACGGCGACTGATTAGGCTCTTTTTGTATTGGCTTCTCCTGATGTTGGTCCTATTATTTCAGCCAAATGGCTTTTCACATTATTTGGCAAGTCTTGGTACAATTTGATGTAAAGGTGAGAGGATTATATGCTTAATGTCACCGGTGTTTCCAAGTCATATAACGACCATGAGCTCTTCAGTGGGGTCAGTTTTACCGTTAGCATGAGCGATCGTATTGCCGTCCTCGGACGGAATGGCAGCGGGAAGACTACTCTGTTCGAAATCATGACAGGCAATCTTATGCCGGATTCCGGAAGCATGTCTCTGCGACGGGACACAACTATCGGTTATCTTCGCCAGGATGTTCAATCTTCACCGGAACAGAATCTACTGGAATATGTGTCCAATTCATCTGATGTGGTCAGTGACCTTGCGCATAAGATCGCGGTCGTACAAGAAGACTTGGCAGAGGAAAGAGATGAGGAAATCGTGAGTGGCTTGCTGAAGAAGCTGGGGAAATTGCATTCTCTTTATGATGCGAAGGGTGGGTATAGCTCCGACCACGAAGCAAAGATCGTCCTCTCCGGGCTGGGCTTCGCAGAGTCAGATTTCGGGCGTCCGCTGTCTCAATTCAGCGGCGGCTGGCGAACACGTATTGAGCTGGCCAGGCTCCTGTTCCTTAATTCGGATATCCTGGTGTTGGATGAACCGACAAACTATCTCGATCTGGAGACGCAGAGCTGGTTTGAAACCTACCTGAAACGCTACCAGGGTGCCGTCGTGCTCACGTCGCATGACCGGGCATTTCTCAATAATGTTGTGAGCAAGGTCATAGCCATCGAGGATGGGGGTGTTATCTTCCACCACGGCGATTATGATAGCTACGTTCTGGCCCGCGAGAAGGATATTGAGACTCGGCAGGCAGCCGCCCGCAGGCAGGAGCGAGAAATCAGACGACAGACGCGCTTCATTGAGCGCTTCCGGGCTAAAAACACCAAGGCTTCTCAGGTGCAAAGTCGTATCAAGCAACTGAGCAAGATTGAACGGATTACAGTTCCACGGGCAACGAAGAAAATAAATTTTAGCTTCAGAGAGCCTCTGCGGGGTGGTCGTGTCGTAATCGAACTTAAGCATGTTGCCAAGTCTTACGGGCAGCACGTTGTCTACCGGGACCTTAACCTCTTTCTTGAGCGGGGAGATCGCGCTGCCATAGTGGGCGTTAATGGGGCTGGGAAGACAACACTTCTGCGCATGCTGGCTGGTGTCTTGCCCTTTGAAAGGGGCCAGCGAGTAATCGGTCACAACGTCACTACAGCATACTTTGCCCAGTATTATATAGAATCTCTTAACCCATACAACAGCATCATTGAGGAATTGCAGAGTACAGCTCCGGACGAGCCGGAACAGCGCTTGCGCGGGCTGGCAGGGGCATTCCTTTTCAGTGGTGATGATGTGACGAAGAAAATATCGGTGTTGTCGGGTGGCGAAAAGACCCGCGTTGCCATTGCCAAGATGCTGGTAAGGCCAGCCAATTTCCTTCTTATGGATGAACCAACCAACCACCTAGACATTGCGTCCCGCGAGATTTTAACTGATGCCCTGGATGCTTACAAAGGGACCTTGTGTTTCATCACTCACGACCGCACCCTCATTCGGGAGATCGCCAACAAAATCATCCATGTGCAGGACGGCCAGGTAAACATTTTCCCCGGTAGTTACGACGACTACTTATGGCAGAGCAGATCACCGGACGGTCAAGCGGAAATAATGGAAACCCAGCCTGGTATAGGGCAGTTACGGCAGCCACCGACGGCCGTGAGAAAGCGCCAACGCAAGGCGCTCGAGGGCCAGCTGCGGAACGAGTACTACCGCGCCATATCGCCGGTAAGGGAACGGATCACAGAAATAGAGCGGGAGATGGCTGCGAACACAGGGCGAATTGAAGAAATCGAAGCTATAATGGCTGACCCTTCTCATTACAAGGATTCCCGGAACGTAGTTGCTGTGAATCGTGAATATATGATGCTAAGAGAAAAGGTGGCGAGGTTGACGACCGAATGGGAGGGCCTGACGGGCGACGCTGAGCGGATAGACCTGGAGTATCGCAGGACGCGGGAGGAGTTGGCAGGATAACGGTTGGATGGGAGGAATGAGAAAGGCCTGGCGAATCTTTCGCCTACCTTAGTCTTAAGCTATTGCTTGAGTGTCACTCTTAGAGCCAAAGGCAAGCGTGGATGCAACAACCTGACGTACTGTTACGCTAGAGGTAACAAAACAAGTGATTGGTCAGGGCCGGAGGTATTCAACTCCCACATCCTGACCTATCCAACCTTTATGCAATCGTAAAGACAGGTTCGATTTAATCTTCTAGCGCAACGTTCAGTGGCAGAGAGCGGGTGCAGAGCGCTGTGATCATCATCTGAAATTCCAGGGACACCATCCAATCAGGCCTACTACAAATCGGGTATTATGTCCCCAGAATACCACTGCATCTTGAGTATTGTACAAAATAGCGGATTGTCCAACCTTGTAGCCCTTTTCCTGTTCGTCTTTACTAGAGACGAATCGTGGGTATAAAATACGCAACTAGCAGGATGTTCGAATCCTGCTCGCGGAGTGATTACGGTATTTCCGAAACTGACTGGTACAAATTCGCCCGAACCGGGGCCTACCGATATGGCAGAAGCCGACTCCGTTCAGGGCTCTGATAGGAGGCGGTACAATGTGACAACCCCGGATATAGGCATCTATGTGGATTTTATACTCTTTGCGTCCGCTATTTGCGTTAGTAAAAGGCTGGGAAGCAATTAGGGAATGCAAGGGAACTGTGAAAACAGGGGAAACGATATAGAAGGAGGGTAAAAATGCCAGGAAGCGAGAAGGAATACAAATACTGGGGCAGACTTGCCAGCAACTTTCACCAGGACAATCTTTATGTCACCGGGGTAAAGGTTAACCAAGTGATAAGGGGATGGCTTGTAGAGCAGTTCAACGAGGGAGATGTTGTCCTAGAATTGGGCTGTGGAACCGGATTCTACTCCGAGATGGTAATAGGAAGGGTGAAGCAGGTGACGGCAACAGATTTAGCTCCAGAAATGATTGAGCAGGCTAAGCGGAACTTAGCTCAGTTCACCAATGTAGAAGTCCGGATAGAAGATTGCTATAACACTTCCTTCAAAGATAATGTTTTTGATGGCGTGCTGATGACAAACTTGCTGCATATCGTCATAGACCCACTCGCTGTTCTAATGGAAGGCCATAGAGTCCTAAAGGATAACGGAAGGATTGTCATTGTGGATATTACCGGATATGGGATGAGCTTGGTCAAAATGATGGCTCTGGGGATTCGATTCTTGAGAAGATACGGTAGGCCGTGTTCGTATGGTAGGAATCTCAGACCGGAGAAACTTGTAGGGATGGTGAGAGAAGCAGGTTTCGTGGTTGAAGAATCAAAACTACTGGGGGAAGACGCCAAAGTGGTCTGCTTGAGGGGCAAAAAGGCGGGGAATGAGAAGTAATAACAAGGGCTTATTTCAAAAATTGACTGAAAGATTTATGTTTTGGCTGGTTGATGGTTCAGTCGGCGGATTTGGAAAATCAATTGAGGAAGATGCCTTATAACGAGCAATGCATTGGAAGGAGCAGATGAGCAAGTTAACCTGCCATATGCCTATGAAACCGATTACGCTTATCGTAATTGGCATCGTGCTTGTGTTGGGCATTCTTGTGTCAAGCATTTGTATCACATCGGAAGGTGAAGGGAAAGGTGAAGGTGAAGGTGGAGGTGGAGGTTTTGCCATCTACTTGACCAAACAAGATATTCCTCCCGCCCAGATGGAGGCTTTAAGCCATGTCGCCATAGCAGAAAGGCCAATCATAACGATTAGCGATATCATCACGTATGACGCTCAGGAACACGAGTTGAGACTTACTGCAAGTGCCTTTGAACGCATCTCTCAGCTAGATGTACCAACCGGAGGCAAGTCGTTCATTGTCTGCATCGATGAGAGACCTATCTATTGGGGGGCTTTCTGGGTCCCCTGGTCTTCCCTGTCATTTGATGGGGTCACCATTTGGAAGCCACTCAGCTTGGAGGAGACACACGTCATCAGGCTCGAACTGGGTTATCCCTCTTCAGCACTCTATATAGGTGAGGACCCCAGAAGTAATCCTGTAGTGATTGAATCGCTGGAGCAGGCTGGCAAGCTAATCAACAAGCTATCAATTACATCTGTAGAAGAGCTACCCCGCTCATTTAAAGGATATGAGCTGTACTCATGGGAGGAAGAAGGCCAATGGCACTTTACTTTGATTACAGGTACCAATCGTATTAAGACGATAGAAGAAATAATTTCTAAAGGGGACTTTATCTCTGAAACCGGGTGGGTGAAAATCCAAGTGGTGGGTGCAGATGCGATTAAGGATGTTCTCAGCCGCTTGCCTGAGGGTGAGTCAGTCTTCTGGTGTGATGAGTTGCATATAGGGCAATCAACAGAGACGGATTTGCAGTTACCACCTGAGCAGATTGCAGATGCAATCGAGGAATATGCTAAGCAGTGCGGTTTAGATTTTGTGGTTACAGTACGAAGCTATTGAAAATGAAGGTGCCGAAAAATTATATTGATGAGTAGCCACTAAACAAACTAGTGGAATGTTACATTACTAGGAGGGAGCAATAGAACCGAGCCAGCCCCGTCTTGTACAACCCCAGGGACACCATACCAATCAGGCCTACTACAAATCAGGTATTATTTCGCCGGAACACCTTTCATGTTTTCCGTACCTGGATCTGTTATGGGACACCTGGCGGTCCTCTGGATTTTGATTGCACGGAACTGCCTATTGTGTGGTTGTGCGGCCCTTCTTTAGATAGGTTGATTAAGTAGTAAGGAAGCATACAAACAAGTTCCAGAAAACGATGACTGTATAAAATACCAAAAATACCACCGTGATTGTATATACGAGTCTGGGTTTTTTATTATAGTTAATCCATAAAAGTAACGTGGCTAAAAACGCACCTGACACCTTTATAACCAGAAACCACCCATGGCCTACCCAGGCTCTCAGGAAAGGATTCAATTCTGATCCGTGTCCACCTGTCACCAAGAACTGGGTTATCAGTCCGTCCGCAACTATTACGCAAAATAGGGCGTAGAGAGTGTACCTAACGGTTCGACTTTCAATATGAAAAGATTTTGGGACTTTCAATGCATTTATGTCTTTCAAATATATGAAAACAAAAGCTCCGGTAACCAGTTTTCAATCTTACAGAACGATTATCTGTGAGTCAATAAGACTTTGCTGGGGAGATTCCCAGGGACACCATAACAATCAGGCCTGCTACAAATCGGGTATTATTTCTTGAATTCTGGTACACCACAAACTACTCACCGATAATATCTAAGATAGCAGCTGCTTTCTGAGCAACCGCTCCCATCGAGGGAGGGGGATATCACCCTCCCCTAAATCCTCTCCCATCAAGGGAGAGGATTCTTACGTTAGCCAGTTTAAGACTTTCCTCATTACCTCGGTGCGGTTATCTCTGGTTACCAGGAGCGTTTCGACTTCAGGATGGCGTTTGATTTCGTCGGCAAAGGGATGGGGGTTGAGCATAATAGTGCCCAAAACTTTCTTGCCGCTGTTTATTGCCTGCGTCACGGCTTCCCTGAACCGGGGCGACAGAAGCTCCATCTTGCCAATCTCATCAATGACTATCAAATCGCTTTCCTTCAGCGCCTGGCGCAGAGTGGAAACGCCAACCCTGTTCAGGCTGTCTGTGTCCACCCCGTATTTGCTTACCTGGTAGGGGCTGGAGATGCCGACGTGGGCTAATATTGCCTCCTGCCCGTCGAGGGTAACAATCCTGAACCCCTGCCTTATTCCCCCGGTCCGTATCTCCTCAGTATAGAAGCCGCCCCCCTTGACTTTGGTCCTGGCCAAGGCTTCTTTGATGAGAGCAGTTTTACCTGTGCCCGGCTTGCCGGTCAACAGGAGGGCCCTTTTCATTGCTCCTTGGCTGGAGCCTGCTCTAGAGCCTGGGCTTTGCTCTTTTCCTTGAGCTGCTTTCGGCGCTGGCGGTGCTTCAAGGCAGCCACTTTCTTTTTCTTATTCATCTCTCTCTCGCTAAATCTAAGTTGTGGGAGTTATTGTACCATATTGGGGGTGTTTAAAGATGAGGAGAAGGGCTCGCAATGACGCCCCTTCTGTCGTTGCGAGGCTGGCTTTAGTCAGCCGAAGCAATCTCAGGGGAATTGTTTGAGATTGCCACGCTTCGCTCGCAATGACAAAGAAGCGAAGGGTTCGCCAATGACAAAAAGAGGGGGCGGGGACAAGCCCCGCCCCTACAAATCAATGTAGAAGAGTTGACCTTTTTAGTCTTCCCGCTCCAGTATGGTGGCAGCGCCCTGACCGCCGCCAACGCAGGCGGTGGCCAGACCGTATTTCCCTTTTTCAGTGTTGAGTATTCTGGCGCAGGTGCCAACCAGCCTGGTGCCGCTGGCTCCCAACGGGTGTCCGATGGCAGTAGCGCCACCCTTGACGTTGACTTTCTCGGGGTCGATGCCCAGTTCCTTCATGGCATAGAGAGCCACGATGACGAAGGCCTCGTTGATCTCCCAGAAGTCTATGTCTTTCGCTTTCATGCCGGCGTGTTCCAGAGCCATGCGGCTAGATGGGACCGGGCCTTTCCCCATCACTGTCGGGTCAACGCCAGCCCACCCCATGGATATGATCTTGGCCAGGGGTTTGAGGTTGTACTTCTTGGCCGCCTTTTTTGACATCAGCATCATGGCACTGGCACCGGCGTTGAGCGGAGAGGAGTTGCCTGGCGTTACCTGCCCATCCGGCTTGAAGGAAGGCTTCAATCCGGCGAGAGCCTCCAGCGTAGTATCAGCCCTGATGGCCAGGTCATATTCAAAAACTTTCTTCGTCCCGTCCGCCTGCACCGCCTCAACCGGCATTATTTCCCCCTTGAAATACCCTTCTTGGACGGCCTTGGCCGCCATCTGATGGCTTTTCATCGCCCATTTGTCCATGTCCTCCCGGGTGAAGGTGGTCTGTGAGAGCAGCTTCTCCGCGGTCAAGCCCATGTTCATGGTGGTCATTATGTCCAATTCTTTGAATTCCATAAATTTGGGATTAGGTGATATCGGTACCTGTCGCTCACCACCTCCCAGGGTCGGGATGTGGGTCATGTGCTCGATTCCGCAGGAGATGACGATATCGGAGTATCCCAGCATGATTTCCATAGCCCCCTGGTGTATCGTGGACATCGATGAGACACACTGGCGGTCAATCCCCTGAGCCGCGACATTGAACGGCAGCCTGGCCAGGAAGTTGATTGACTTACCCCCATAGAGCCACTGCTCGAGCACCGGCATGGCCGTCCCCGTGAGCACATCGCCGATTTCCTCGGGGTTTATCTTGGTCTGCTTTATCATCTCCAGGACCAGCCTGGCTGCCAGGTCGTCCATTCTCAGACTGTTGAACACGTCCCTCTCTGGTTCCCTCGGTCTCGCCCTGGAAAAGGGCGTCCTCAGATAGCTGACAATAACTGCTTCTTCCATATAATTAGTCTCCTTTCTTTGAATTTTGTAATTCCGTTTGTCTTTTCTGAAATTGCGGGCCGCCTATGATATATCACTTTTCCCCCCCACTGTCAAGGCGAGGTTTTGTCGAGAATTTCAGCAACCTGGTGAAAAAGTGTAGTGGCGGAGTTTACCTCAGCTTTATAGGCGGGGACAAAGTGGGCGGGTACAAGACCCGCCCCTACGGAACACGCCCTGCAATCCCCGGAGATTGCCGTGCACCTTTCAGGTGCTGGCAATGACAGAAAAGTGAGGTGCTGGCAATGACAAAGAAAGTGAGGTGCTGGCAATGATCCCCCCCCCTGTCGTTGCGAGGAGCCGAAGGCGACGAAGCAATCTCCTCTTCGAAGTGTGAGGGAATCCCTTCCTTCAAGATTCACGATGCGGAAGCAATCTCTTGTGGGGGATTCCCTGCTCACCCTGTGAAACAGGCCCTGCAATCCCAGAGATTGCCGCGCTTCGCTCGTAATGACAAAGAAATAAAGGGCTCGCAGTGACACCTCCTTTCGTGTCGTTGCGAGGAGCAAGATTCCTCGCTTACGCTTCGGAACAGGCTCCGCAATCTCTGTGGAGGGGTTAATGAGATTGCTACGCTTCGCTCGCAATGACAAAGAAAGTGGAGGGCTGACAATGACAAAAAAAATAGGGTGCGCGCAATGACAAAATGCTTGACAGTTTGATAAAATATGAATAAGATGGGTTTGAATTTCGGGAACACTGAATTATTACGTTTTGCGCTTAACTGTAAGCAGTGTCTGTAATAAAATGGAGGTAAGAAATGACACAGGACGAAAACAAAGCCCAATATGAAGCCAGGCCGTGGATAAAATGGTATCAGCCGGGTGTGGAGCCGGATATTACAATCGAGGAAAAGTCCGTGGTGGATACCTTTAATGAGAATACAGAAAAATGGAAGGACAAGACCGCTGTAGTATTCTACGGTAGAAAGGTAAGCTACAAGGAGCTCCGAGACCAGGTTGACAGATTTGCTACGGCACTACACGATTTAGGCATCAAGAAAGGAGACAAGATTGCCCTCCTGCTGCTTAATTCGCCTCAGTTCATCATAGCTTATATGGGAGCCCTGAAAGCCGGAGCTACCTTGACGGCAATCAGCCCTGTTTATGTCAGCTCCGAAATCAAGTACCAGCTTGAAGACAGCGGGGCGAGAATGATTGTTTGCCAGGATATTCTTTATGATAACGTGGAAAAAAGCGGAGTCAAGCTGGATGCTGTCATCCTGACCGGCATCGGCGAATACCTGCCGGGAATGAAGAAGTTTCTGGGCAGCAGTGTGCTCCGGGCTGTATATCAGAAAATGGCTGCCCCGCCTGTTGAACTGTTCGAAAGAGAGGGATTTTATCGATTCCAGGACTTGCTTAAGAAATATCCCCCGAATCCGCCCGAAATCGAGTTCAATATTAGAGAGGACATAGTAACTCTTCCCTACACTGGCGGGACAACCGGGAAGCCCAAAGGTGCTGTGATAACTCATTACAATTTCGCCGCCGCCCGAGAGCTCGCCGATGGATTCTGGGGTGATATCGTACAGGAAGGGAAGGAAACCGTAATAGCCTATTTGCCTTTCTATCACATCTATGGTCAAGCAGTGGTCATGATGGGAGGAATGACCGAGGGCTACACTTCAATACTAATCACCACTCCTGACCCTGATGACATTCTGGGCGCACTAGAAAAGTACAACGGAACTATCTTCTACAGCGTTCCCGCCCTGTATGAATATCTCAAGGACTATGAAAAGACTAACAGAGTAAATTGGAAGAAGGTAAAAGTCCTTATCTCCGGTGCTGATGCCCTTCTCGAGGACACTGCCCGGGGCTGGGAAAAGCGGACCGGCGCTAGAATCCACGAGGGCTGGGGAATGACCGAGACGACCTCGACCGGTATGGTCAATCCCTACGGCAGGGCGAAAATCGGTTCCTTCGGTGTACCTATGCCTGGTTGTGTGGCGGGCATAATGGAGGCGGAAGGCACCAACTTCCTTCCCGTTGGGGAAACAGGCGAATTGGTATTCAAAGGACCCAATGTCTTCCCGGGATACTGGGGGAAACCGGAAGCAACCAAGGAAGTGCTTTTGGAAATCGACGGTGAAACCTGGCTGCGCACTGGCGACCTGGCAAGAATGGATGAAGAGGGCTATTTCTACTTCTACGATAGGAAGAAAGACATGATTAAATACAAAGGTCTGCAAGTATTTGCCAGAGAGGTAGAGGAAGTGCTTACTTCTCATCCTCAGGTCAGGGAAGCCGGTGTCATCGGCGTCCCCGACCCCGAGGTTGGCGAGAGGGTTAAAGCCATCGTCGTTCTTGAGTCGGAAGCCAGAGGGAAAGTGTCGGAAGAAGAAATTATGAAGTATTGCGCTGGAAAGATTTCTGCCTATATGGTACCCAAGATAATCGAGTTCCGAGGCGAGGTGCCCAAGACGGACATCGGCAAGGTATCCCGCCGTGAACTGAGAGAGGAGGATCTATAGAATGGCGCCATTTTTCGAAGTGGAAAACTTAACCAAGCGTTTCGGCGGACTGGTTGCCGTCAACAATGTTAGCTTCCAAATAGGCAGGGACGAAATCGTGGGCCTGATTGGGCCTAATGGTTCCGGGAAGACCACCCTGGTGCGGTGCGTAATCGGCATATTTAAGCCCGAGTCCGGAAAAGTCCGGTTTAAAGGCGAGGACATAACCGGATGGCGTCCCTGGAAAATCGTCCAGAGAGGTTTAGTAGGGACTTTCCAGGTAGTTAAGCCATTCCGCCGCCTACCTGTTATCGCCAATGTCATGGTTGGTTGCCTGTGCCCGCGGATAACCAGGAGCGGTGAATGGACCAAGACCACCGCGGTGAAGGCACGGGACGCGCTGGAGTTCGTGGGCATTGTCGACCGGGCTCTTGAGCCAGCCTCCAACTTATCTCACGGGGATCTGAAACGACTGGAGGTAGCCCGGGCTATTTCTACCGAGCCTGAACTCCTTATCCTCGATGAGCCCTTCGGGGGACTTAATCCTGCCGAGACAGAGCTTGTCGCTAAATCCATGAAAAGATTGCACAAGGGAGGTCGGTTCGGCAGGCTTCATAGCGAAGGACCGGCTATGCTGATAATCGAGCACAAGCTAAGTGAGCTCATGAAGATAGTTGACAGGGTGATTGTCCTCAATTATGGAGAAGTCATCACCCAGGGTACCCCGGAAGAAATAGTCAAAAACCCCGCCGTGATTGAAGCCTATACCGGCAAGGAGGTGCTCATTGCTTGAGGTAAAAGATGTAATTGTCCGCTACGATACAGCCACTATCCTGGATGGAGCCAGCCTGACGGTGGAAAAAGGGGAGTTGGTTGGGCTTGTCGGTCCCAACGGCGCCGGCAAGACCACTCTCCTCCGCGCTATCGCTGGTTTGATAAACTGGGACAGGGAAGCCCTCAGGGGCACCAGGAAGTCAGATGTAACCTTTGAAGGCAGCATCGAATTTGAGGGGGAAAGGATTGACAAGCTGGCGGCATCTCAAATCGCTCAGAAGGGCATCCAGCTTTGCCCGCAAATGGGCCGGCCTTTCGTCGAGATGACGGTCAAGGAGAACCTCCTGGCAGGGGCTTACTTGTGCAAGAGCAAGAAAGAGGTTGATGAAGGCCTGGCCAGAGTCTACGAACTCTTTCCCAGGCTGAAAGAGAGGGAAAAGCAGCTATCAGGAACTTTATCCGGTGGGGAACGGCAGATGCTGGCTGTTGGCCGCTCCCTCATGCGCCGGCCCAAACTGATGTTAGTCGATGAGCCGTCAAGCGGGCTGGCTCCGAAGGTAAAGGATGACCTGTTCAAGCGAGTGGAGGAGATTTACAAGGAGCTGGGAGTCACCATACTCCTGGCTGAGCAGGATATCAGTTTTGCCTTCGCCCTCTCCAAGAGGAACTATGTCGTGTCGAGGGGACACATCATCGCTCAGGGAACAGCCGAGGAATTGCTCAAGGACGAGACTATCAGGAAAACATACCTGGGCTTGTAATAACACCCCGCACCTCTTCCTTTCTGTCATTGCGAGGCTGACGAAGTCAGCCGAAGCAATCTCGGTGGCGGGGTAGGGCACAGAAATCCTAAATCCTAAGCACCAAATACTAAACAAATTCTAATTTTCAAATTTCAAATTCAAAACCGTTTAGTTCTTTTGGATTTTGGTCATTTGATATTGTTTAGGACTTAGATATTAGTATTTAGAGTTTCCCCTCTAGATGATGTGGGTGGGTACAAGACCCGCCCCTACAAATGAGCGTAGTGGCGGGGTTTATCCCCGCCTGGCGGGGTGTGGTCTCCCTTCGAGGTGTGAAGTGCTGGGCGGGTACAAGACCCGCCCCTACGACGTTAAACAGACAAATAAATAGTTATGTAGTGGCGGGGTTTATCCCCGCCTTACGGGTGGGGGGACAATGGAGGCTCCTACAATTCGTAGGCTAATGACCCGGAAAACGGATAATCCTCCCAATGTTCAACAATCCCATTTCTCACCGGGTTATGAATGATGTAATTAGCAACCATCCTGCAATCCTCGTCCTGTCGCAAAAAATGGTCGTAAAAACTTCTCTGCCAAATGCTTCCTCCGTAGCCGTGTCGCCAGGCTATCTTAGTGGAGCGGCTCTTTATTTCCCTAACAAACTCAATGATGCCTTTCGTTTCCGAAGCGCTTAGCAAAAAATGAGCGTGGTCTGGCATGATGCAATATGCATATAGTGGAATATTATTCTCTTTACATGCCGTCCTCAATAAGGCCACGAAATCTTCAGTCAAGTGTTGATGATAAAAGATTTTTTGTTTCCCCTTCGTAGCTATGGTGACAAAACAAGGTAGATCAGGAGTTCGGTATATTTTGGGGTCCAGGCGAATTTTTTGACGGCGCTTTGTGTGCATTTAGATACCTTGTATATTATCAAGAGTGCTGGGCGGGTACAAGACCCGCCCCTACGGTCGGGGGTGTAGTGGCGGGGTTCATCCCCGCCTGGCGGGGTGTGGTCTCCCTTCGAGGTGTGAAGGAATCCCTTCCTTCACGATTCACGATGCCGAAGTGGCGAGGTTTATCCCCGCCTCATGGGTGGGGAACAATGTGGGTGGGTACAAGACCCGCCCCTACGGATTGAGGAATCCTCGCAACGACTGTGGGGCAAGTGGGCGGGTACAAGACCCGCCCCTACAACGTTAAACACACGAACAAATAATTATGTAGTGGCGGGGTTTATCCCCGCCTTCTGGGCAGGGATGAGGCTGACCTGATAAATCAGGCAACTACAAAATGACAGCGGGTGAGAAAAAGGGTTGCCCCCTTTTTAGCGCAGGGAGGCCCCGCACGCCCGGCAGGTCCGCCGCCAGGCGGCATTGCTTAGCTTGCAGCGCGGGCACTCTCGCTCGATCTTGTTTCTTATCCACACGGCAATTCCTTCGGGCATGAAAAGCAGTATCAGTATCACTATGACAGCCAGGACGAGGTACGGTCGGCCGGCAAGTTCACGCAGAAATTCCAATATCTTGGCAAGAGGAACCGTCGCTGCAACATTGGGAAGCGCCTCCTGCATAGTCGAAAATAAGCTTTGAACACGACGTGACAGGAATACAAGCGGATAGAGAGTGTAGACGCCGACAACTCCCCCGTAAATGCTGACAATACCGCCGAATATTACCCATATTACGGCCTGAAAGGACATGGTGAGGTTAAGAGTGCTTATGCTGACTATTCCCTGGGTATGGGCATACAAAGCACCGGCCAGTCCGGCAAAAAAGCCGCCGATGGCAAAAGCCAGCATTTTGTATCTTATGGTATTTATCCCGCTGGCGCGGGCCGCAATCTCGTCTTCACGAATGGCATGGAAGATCAGCCCAGTTCTGATATATTTGCTGCCGGCATCGGTGATCTTCCACATTATCAGCACCGATGCGGTCATTGCTATCAAACATATATAATATTCACCTGTCTGCGAGCCAGCGATGGAGGGAAGGCCAGGTATGCCATATTCCGCGCCGGTGTATTCCCTGAAAAACATGACTATTCCCAGCAACATGAGAGGGAAGGCCAGTGTAAGCAATGATAGGTAGGGTCCTCTCAGCTTCAGGGCCGGAAAACATGTAAGCACTCCTGCTGCTACGGCAGCCAGAACTGCCAGCGGTATTGTCACCGAGGGCGGCCAGCCCAGAAACTTGTATAATAGCCCTGTTGTGTAGGCAGCTACCCCGAAGAACAGAGCGTGACCAAAGTTCACCAGTCCGGTATAGCCCGATAACAAGTCCCAGCTCACAGCAAAAATGGCGAATATGCTGGCGAAAAGAAACATGCGCATATAAAGGGGGTGCCCAGAAATAACCGGGAAAAGATACAGAAAGAGAAAGAAAACAACCGCGATAACCCGCCCGGGGACTGGTATCACACCGTATCGGAAGTTCTTGAGCAGCCGTCTCAGCAATCTACAATTTCTCCTCTTCGAAAAGTGTGCCGAATAGTCCCGACGGTCTGACTATAAGCACTATCACCATAGCCGCGAGGGTAAATGTCATATTCAGGTAAGCGCCACCACCACGTAGCAAGGCCAGAGGGTCAATCACGGACACTGCCGAGACGAGGCCTAAGATGAAAGCTCCAATGATACTCCCCTTTATGCTTCCCAACCCCCCTATTATCACAACCACCATGACCGTCATCAACGGAGAGGCCCACATGCCGGGTACGATTGTCGTTAATGGTGCCATCACTACACCGGCAATTGCTGCCAGGACTGTGGCAATGCCCATGGTTATCATCAGGACTCGGGAAGCATTTATCCCCATCAAGCCGGCAATCTCAGTATCGTTGGCCACCGCCCTGATGGCGACGCCCAGTTTTGTCTTGGACAAGATGAGCCACACAGCCACAATAGCTGCCGCTACTACCCCCAGTGTTAGAAGATTCTGGTTGACGATTGTGATTCCGAATATGTCTACGCTTCCCGGGACGAGAAAGCGAAGGGTGCGGTTCTGGCCACCAAAACGCCAGACCAGAACCTCCTCGATAATCATGGCTAAGGCGATGGTGATCAGCAATACGGCAGCATGATGCTCCCGTACCGGGTTGATAACGAGCTTGTAAACCAGCATGCCTAATAGGCCAACAATAATGACAACTATGATGATTGCTGGAGCGACAGCTAATTCAAGTCCGACCACCGACGAAAGCAAGTAGAACGTGCCAAAGGCGGCCAGAGCGAAGAACGCCGTATGAGCCATGTTGAGAACACGAGCCACGCCGAAGATGAGAGAAAAGCCTATCGCCAGGATGGCGAAGACACCTCCGCTCACCAGTGTATGAACTATGATGCGTTCAATCATGGCACTTCTAATCCCACAAGGCGAGGATAAACCTCGCCACTACATTCATTCATTTGTAGGGGCGGGACTTGTCCCCGCCCAGGCCTCGTCCCCGGCAAAAATAAGGCGGGGATAAACCCCGCCTATACACTGTCTGATTCTGACCGTCCGTTCTAATATGGGCATTTTACAAACCCTTCGTCTTCCTTACAATTGGCAGATAATATATATCATGCGCCCTAACCTTGTCAAGGTTTTTTCCCGATTTTTGTTAATGTTATACGATCTTGTCAGGGTTTTCGACAATTTTATCCGCTCGTAGGGGCGGGGCTCGTCCCCGCCCACTTTTTGTCATTGCGAGCCCCGACTTGTCGGGGCGTGGCAATCCTCTGCCTCCCACCGAGATTGTTTCGGCTGAGTTTGTCAGCCTCGCAGCGGTAGAAACGGAGTCAAGAATAAGGCAGGGACAAACCCCGCTTCTACACTGTCTGACTCTGACCGTCCCTTCTGGTTTGGACATTTTTCATAAAACCCTGGTCTTGCAGGTAGCAACTTGGATACTATATATTATTTCTCCCTGCCTTGTCAGGAGTTTGTCCTCTTAATCTGCAGATTTCCTTGCTTTTATCGCCCCTAGGGGTGGGTCCGGCCACGGCGCACGATGATAAGAAAAGGGGCAAAGGCCCGCTTCAGCGTCGTTTACCCCGGCCGGTTTTCCTTCTACCTTCAATCCAGGCAGGTCTTATTCCACGCACGAAGAAAATCAGCAGTCCCGCTACTACCACTGCCACCACGCATGTGCCGATCACTGGCCAGCTGACCAGTGGAATCCTCTCAAAATTGGCGGTGATCGAGTAGTCGCCGCGGATGGTGATATTGGTTGAGACACTGTCGACATCGGCAATTTCATCTGTGTCGCCGGTCCAATTGACAAAGCGGTAGCGGTTATCGGGTGTGGCCGCCAGACTGACCACGGTGCCGTCGGGATAGATAAACTCTCCGGCACCAGGTTCCGTCAGTGAGCCGCCAGCACTACCGGAGACGGTAAGGCTATAGCGCGGCGCTTCCGTGATGGCATAGAGCTTTGTATCAAAGGAGCCGACGTAAACGGTGCCATCGGCCCCGATGGCCGGGGAAGACTGAACCAAATAGCCGGTGGGGAAGCTCCATTTCTCGGTGCCATCGGAGTTCACAGCATAAAGTCTGCCGTCGAAGGAGCCGATATAGACGGTGCCGTCGGCACCGATAGCCGGGGATGAGAAGATTACATTGCCAGTGGTGAAGCTCCATCTCAGGGTGCCATCCGGGTTTATGGCATAGAGACCATTATCAGTGGAGCCGACATAGATGGTGCCATCAGCCCCTATGGCCGGGCACGAAAGGATTGCATCGCCGGTGGGGAAGCTCCATCTCAGGGTGCCATCCGGGTTTATGGCATAGAGACCATTATCAGTGGAGCCGACATAGATGGCGTCATCAGTCCCTATGGACGGGGAAGAGTCAACAGCGGCACCGGTTGGGAATCTCCATTTCTCGCTGCCATCGGTATTTATGGCATAAAGGTTGCTGTCACTGGAGCCCACGTAGACGGTGCCATTGGCTCCGATGGCGGGAGAGGAGCTTATATATTCGCCCGTGGCGAAGCTCCACCTCTGGCTGCCATCGGGGTTTATGGCATAGAGGTTGCCATCGCCGGAGCCCGCATAGACGGTGCCACCGGCTCCGATGGCGGGAGAGGAGCTTATATATTCGCCCGTGGCGAAGCTCCACCTCTCGCTGCCATCGGGGTTTATGGCATAAAGGTTGTTGTCCCAGGAGCCGACATAGATAGTGCCATCAGCGCCTACGGTGGGTGAGGAGAAGATTTCCTTGCCGGTGGTGAAGCTCCATCTGTCGCTGCCATCTGGGTTTGTAGCATAGAGCTTGTTGTCCCAGGAGCCGACGTAGATGGTGCCATCAGCCCCGATAGCGGGGGAAGAGCCAACAGATGAGCCAGTCGTGAAGCTCCACTTAAGGTATGGGTGCTCAGGACCTCTGTGAGAGCTTCTGCCGGTACGCTGCAAGTTCTGGCCAAACGTTGGCCAGGGGCTGTCGGCAAGCTGGGTCCGGGCAGTGTCGGCCAGCATGGGCGTGGCCAGGGACAGCAACGCTAAGCAAAGGGCAATGCCCAAGATTATCGAAGCTCCTGACCTGTTCATAGACCATCTACTGACGTGGTGTTCTGACGCTATAGCAGCTTGGCTTGCTCAGAATCCCTACTTATATACTATACCATCCCACGCTGTCAAGCGGTCACCGGACTCCTTTTGGCTATCGCGGGCCCCTTATTTTTATTGTCATTGCGAGCGAAGCGCGGCAATCCCGCTGACTAAATTCCAAATGCCAAACTCCAAGCTCCCAACAAATCCAAATATCAAAATTCAAAGCTCTAAACTGTTTTGAGCATTGGTATTTTGATGGGGGGAATTAAATTTTCCTTTCTTTTGTTTAGTATTTGGTGCTTGGGATTTAGGATTTCTTCACTACCGCCCATCCCATAAGGCGGAGATAAACTCCGCCACTACATTAATTTGCAGCATCACCCCACCCGCAAGGCGAGGATAAACCTCGCCACTACGCTCAGCACATTATTTTGTGCCGCCCACATCATCTCCATTCATTTGTGGGGGCGGGGCTCGTCCCCGCCCGCTGTCCCCACCGAGATTGCTTCGTCCCGATAAATCGGGACTCGCAACGACAGGCGAGAGTGCCTCGTAATGACAGGAGGCGCTGGTAGAAAAAACCGGAGGCCCCGGCTGAGCCGGGGCCTCCGCAGGACTTGTCACCAGGTCAATTACAGAGCCTGGCTATTACCACGCGGCGATATACTCGGCGGGTATTGTGATGTCTATTACGCCGGGATACGTCATTTCGTTAGTCCAGTTGAGACCGGTGACCTTCCGCGATATTGTGGTCGAGAGCGGCCACTGATATAGTCCAGTTGAAGAGGGGTCGGCAACTACTACTTCGTCGTACCCGTCTTTGGGCCAGACGCCCTTCTGGACGCCGTTTAGCCACTGGATTGCAATGCCGGTCATCCAACCGGTCTCGGGGTCATCAGGGTCGGTCCAAGGACCATACATCAGGTCATGAGTGGTGTAAGGCGGCATTGTGAAGTTGTATGCACCCACACCTGGAGTCTGGTACATGCCAGGGGCATAAATCTCAGCTAATTGGGATGCGTTGAGTGCCGGCAGGTCATATCCTGGCGCTGAGCTCCATTTGCCAAACGTGCCGCCATCCCACTGAGGGTAGTAGCCGGCTCGACCGGTTGAGATGACTTGGGCATTGTCGATGTTTTCCAGCCAGCCAATAACGGCATCGTAGTCGAGAGTGGCAGTCTCTGTGACTGCATCCCAGGTAGCGGCATTCATTCCCTCGATGGCCTTCTTCACGGTGTAGACCATGTCATAGCTGGATGCCGTATAAACCGGGAATAATCCTCCATACTTTGTGGCGAAGTTGCTAAGGAAAGTTGCCGTTGCGGAGGTCTGCGTTACGTTTGGCGCCCAGGTGCCCATAGTGATCTGGTAGTTAGCTCCAAACTCGCCGGGATCGCCCTCGGTGCCGAGCCAGTAGCCGGGATCCTGTGCTTCCACGTTGATGCCCACCGCGATAGCCGGTACGTCGACCGCGCCCATGGCCTTACCGAAGGTAAGACCAACCGGTCCGGACATGATAGTGAAGATAACCTGAGCATCAGCAGCCTTTATCTCGGTGAGCTTGGTTTGAACGTTGGTGTAGGACTCGGTGTCAGTAACCAGCCACTCGCCGTTCGTGTGTGATCCATAGTTTACAAGCTCCCATCCGAAGACGGCACCATAGCCACCTATGATGGCTTGGACGCTGGCCCTCATGCTCTCAGCCCACTCCAGGCTCTCGGCGACCACGGCAACCTTAACCTTCCCGGCGGGCCAGTAGGGTACCCAGTTTCCACCACCCATGTCTACCACCATTCCGTAGTAGCCCATCGCGTCCTGTACTTCCTTGGCCACCATTGCGAACATCAGGTAGCAGTTGTTGACCAGGAAGACGTCGTTGAATGGCGTGCCTCGGAACACGTATTTGTTGAGCGGGTCTACGGCACTTAGTAGGCTATATGTGGCGGCACCAGTGATAAAGAAAAGCTTCCCGGCGTCCTTAATGTCATCTATGTAAGTCGAAACAGCTTCTGTCCGGAAGCCGCCGATACAGACATCAGGGTCATCGGAGACCAGGGCATCGAACACTATGTCCGCGGCCCCTGCAGGAGTGTCAATTTCGTCCGTGTCGACCTCTATTATCTCGACCTCGAACTTCGTAGTGCCGGACGTTATTTTGCCGGTACTGGCGTTTATTTCATCCGCTGCCATTTCGGCGCCCATCAACATGTGGCTACCCTGTATCTGGTCCATTGGCCCGAGTATGGCGATCTTGATAGTGGGTGTTGCTGGGCCTCCGTCGCTACAACCAGGCAGGACCAACCCTAGCACCAATAGAGTTGCGATAATTAGAAAAACAATTCTTTTCATTACTTTAGTTTTCAACCTCCTTTTTGATTTAAGTTACCTAACCTTTCATTCGGTGCTGGAATAAACCGGTCGACCTCCAGTCGCCTCCAGCAACCTGAATCTTTGTACACTATCCCGATAGAACCACCTCCTTTCTTGCTTCTGGTCTCCAGGTTCTTATTGCCCGCTGGGGCAAGTAAGTCATAGGGAGACCCAAAAAGCTAGTTGAAACCTCGACCTTTCGATTATATCCGGTACTTATTGTCAATTTATCTGCTGACAGGTCCGCCCGAGCCTCCATTTTTTCCCATATACCTCCTTTAATCATATCTTACCTACCAGTCTTTGTCAATCAACCTTATCCCTTGTGTGCGCTTTACTCTGCCCTTTTTCTTTTGATATTTGAAGTGTAACATCTAAATGTTAAGATGCCGTTAAAATCTAAGGAAGTGGGGCAATTTTATTGGCTAAATTCCAAATGCCGATTTCATCGAGCATCCCCGCCCACTAGGCGGAGATAAACTCCGCCACTACATTCACCACATTAATTTGTGTCGGCCAAATCGGTCCCATTAAATTGTAGGGGCGGGTCTTGTACCCGCCCGCCTCGTCCCCGCCCGCAAGGTGGAGATGGACTCCGCCACTACACGCCAGTGCTCTAACCGTGAAGGAAGGGATTCCTTCACGCCTCGAACGGAGGCCCCATCCCGCCAGGCGGAGATGAACTCCGCCACTACATTAATTTGCAGCATCACCCCACCCACAAGGTGAGGATAAACCTCGCCACTACGCTCACCACATTATTTTGTGCCGCCCACACTTCACGCCTCGAACGGAGGCCCCATCCCGCCAGGCGGAGATGAACTCCGCCACTACATTAATTTGCAGCATCACCCCACCCACAAGGCGAGGATAAACCTCGCCACTACATTAATGCGTTAATTTGTAGGGGCGGGTCTTGTACCCGCCCACACCACTAACGTCATTGCGAGCCCCGACATGTCGGGGCGTGGCAATCTCATTGACCAAATTCCAAATGCAGTTGTAGTGCGACCTTTTAAGGTCGTGCAATCCCGCCCTGGCACGAGGCTAAAGCCTCGCACTACATTTTTCCTTTTGATTTCCCCTCAAGTATCTTATCTACGGCAGCTTTGGCTCTGAGCCGAATTCGCTCGGGAACCTTCACCTCGGGGCTCATCTTCTCCAAAGACCACAAAATTTTCTCCGGGGTAATCAACTTCATGTCGGGACAGATTGCCTGCTCGGAAGCAGGAATAAACCTCTTGCCGGGATTCTCTTTTCTAAGTCGGTGTATTATTCCCACCTCCGTACCCACAATCATCTCTCTGACCTCATCGCGCCGGGCATATCCACACATCCCGCCGGTGCTGAGCACCGCGTCAGCCAGAGCAATGACCTCTGGCCTGCACTCGGGATGAGCTACCACCTTAGCTTGAGGATATTCCCGCTTCAACTCCTTTATCCTCTCAGGACTTATCCTGACATGGGTAGGACAGAAGCCGGGCCAAAGAATCATCTTTTTGCCCGTCCTGCTAGAGACGTAATGCCCGAGATACTGGTCAGGGACAAATAATATCTCCCGGGCATCCAGGCTTTCTACGACCCTGACCGCATTGGCGGAGGTACAGCAGATATCTGATTCCGCCTTGACTTCGGCTGGGGAGTTAACGTAGCAGACCACCACTGCTTGAGGATGTTCCTTCTTCTTCGCCCGTAAGCGTTCAGCGGTAATCATGTCCGCCAGGAGGCAGCCAGCGTTTATATCGGGCAGCAGGACCACCTTTTCCGGACAGAGGATGGAGGCTGTTTCCGCCATGAACTGAACTCCGCAAAACACGATTACGCCGGCATCGGTTTCGGCAGCCCTCTGACTCAGCTCCAGGGAATCGCCGACAAAGTCGGCTATATCCTGAACCTCACCCAGTTGATAGTTATGGGCAAGGATAACAGCATTCCTTCTTTTCTTAAGGGCCGAGATTTTCTCTACCAGTTCAGCATCCCTATTTCCCATCCGTGGCTATCCTCCAGGCCTGAGTGTCCACATTCATCCTCCCATCGCCAACAGCCTCACCTGCCGATGGGTACAGCAGTCAACGTGGGCATCGCCAACGAGACCGTAGTCCTCTTTAAGGGTACCTTCAGATACAGCTTTCTTTCTCGTACCCTTCTCTTCATTCTTACAGACGGCAATTATTTCCGCCATTGAGTAGTAATTTGTATTATTATACACATTCTTATTGCCCTCTCGCTATATCAGTGAGAAGCAATAGCCCAGAGCCAAAGACATCACGCTGACGACCGCCAGATAAATAGCCAGAGTCCTGCCACCGAATTCCTTTCTCAGAACCAGGATAGTGCCCCAACTGGTAATCGGCCCCACCAACTATTTGTCTCCGGCGTATTGAAACTGTGGCCGGCTATATTGCCGACTGGTTTCTCACTTATATGCTTTTACCGTGATGCTCAAAAGCTTCTCTTTTGTCTGGTTTGCTTTGTTCTCTATATAAAATTCCCGGCTAGATACTATCTCTACATTCTCAAAGCCGGCTTTCCTCATCTTTTCCAGGTATTCCTGCTGCTCCAATGCCCCGCCGATACAACATGCCCAGGCGTTCGAGTCAGTCTTTATCTCATCGGGGAGCGCTCTTTCGGAGACGATATCAGAGACTGTGAGCCTGCCCCCGGGCTTCAAGACTCGATAAACCTCATGGAAAACTTTAGATTTATCAGGTGAGAGATTGATAACGCAGTTGCTGATAATGGCATCCACAGATTCATCCTCGACAGGAAGCTTCTCCATTTCTCCCAGGCGAAATTCCACATTATGGTAGCCATGACTTCTCGCGATTCCTTTTGCTTTATCCACCATCTCCTTCGTCATATCAACCCCGATAGCCTTACCAGTCGGACCAACCTTGTTAGCTGCCAGGAATACATCTACTCCGGCGCCCGACCCTAAATCCAGAACCACCTCACCCGTTTTGAGCTCTGCTATAGCGGTGGGATTGCCACACCCCAAACCCATAATCGTCTCTTCCGGGATATCTGCCAAATCCTTCCTCAAATACCCCACGGCTTCGGCCTTTATCAAGGGACTGACCCCACCTCCACAACTTGAGCAGCTCTCTTGGTCTTGCTTAGCTAGTTGGGCATATCTACCTTTCACCACTTCCTTGATTTCCTTTTCTTTCATAATTCACCTCCTGACATTTGCACAGCGATAGCTCCTTCATTAGAGCTTCGCTATCAATAATTAACCTGGCTAATCTAGCATCCGTAAGCTTGTAGTAAACCTTTTGAGCTTCCTGCCTCTCTTTCACAATGTTGCATTCCTTAAGAGCTCTAAGGTGGTGCGAAATCAAAGATTGCTCCTTACTCAAAATGTAAGTGAGTTCACCAACGCACCTCTCGCCCTCAGCCAGCAGCTTGAGTATCCCGAGCCTCGTCGGCTCCCCAATACACCTCAAAAATCTGGCCTGATCCTCTTCTATTGTCATATGAACCTCCGTTTATATGAATTGTAATTCATATATGGGGAAATGTCAACAAATCCTAAATGGGATAGTGCTGACATACCTGGCAGAATGCACAAAATGTCAGGAAAACGAAGGGAGATACATACTTGGGGATTATCGTGAAATTCCGGTGCTAGGTCTGCTTCTTCAGTTTCTGGTGTTCTAAGTAATCCTCGATGGCCGATTTAAGCGCATCCTCGGCCATGACCGAGCAGTGCACCTTGGCCGGCGGTAGCCCATCTAAAGCTTCGACCACTGCTTTGTTGGAGATTTTCAGAGCTTCCTCGATTCTCTTTCCCTTCACCATCTCAGTGACCATGGAGCTGGTGGCAATGGCCGCTGCACAGCCAAAAGTCTTGAACTTAGCGTCAACGATGATGCCATCCTTTACTTTAATGTAAAGCTCCATGACATCGCCGCAGACAAGATTCCCGACATGCCCCACACCATCGGGGTCCTCAATCTCCCCGACATTGCGGGGATTCTTGAAGTGCTCCATTACCTTATCGTTGTACAGCGACCAAGGATCAGATATTTGTTCCGCTCCTATTTTCGAGTTTTCAAAAGCGGGGACATGGCTCTCAACCTGGCGACAATTCCAGGCAAGACATCCAGCACCCGCTCCACATCTGCCTCCGTGTTTTCCCGCCCCAGGGTGAACCTGAGCGAGCCATGAGCTTGCTCGGCGGGAAGCCCCAGCGCCAGAAGAACATGGGACGGTTCAGGGCTTGCCGAGCTACAGGCTGAGCCGGTAGAAGCACAGATGCCCTCTAAATCAAGATTCAAAAGCAGGGATTCCCCTTCCACAAAATCAACGCTTACATTGATATTGTTGGGCAGCCTTTTCCGGGGATGACCGTTTAAGCGGATGTGGTCAATCTTCTCCCCGAGACCTTTACTTAGCTTATCCCGAAGATAAGCCAGCCGTTCTGCTTCCTTGCCTATCTCCTGCCCGGCGAGCTCCACCGCCTTGCCCAGTCCCACGATAGCCGGAACATTTTCGGTACCGGCCCTGCGCCTCTTTTCTTGCTCCCCTCCATGCATAAAAGAAACTAACCTGGTGCCCTTCCTGATATACAGCGCTCCTGCTCCTTTAGGGCCATATAACTTATGCGCTGAAATGGAGAGCAAGTCCACCTTAAGCTCAGCCACATTCACCGGGATATGCCCCGCCGTTTGCACGGCATCGCTGTGAAAGTAGACCCCGGCCTCTTTAGCAATTCTACCTATCTCCTCCACAGGCTCTATTGTGCCCACTTCGTTGTTGGCATGCATGACCGAGATAAGGATGGTTCTATCGGTAATAGCTCTTTTGACATCGTCAGGGTCAACCAGGCCATATTTATCCACCGGCAGGTAGGTTATTCCGAATTCCCTTCTCTCCAGAAACTTGCACACCTCCATCACCGCATTGTGCTCAATGGAGGTGGTGATGATGTGATTTCCTTTATGCTCGTTGGCATAGGCAACACCCTTCAGGGCGTAGTTGTCTGCCTCCGTTCCTCCACTGGTAAAAACAATTTCCTCACTCCGGGCGCCGATGAGTTCCGCTACCTTGGTTCTGGCCTCTTCCACGGCTCCCTTCGCCTCCTGTCCATAGGAATGGATGCTCGAAGGATTGCCAAAGGCGTCGGTAAAAAAGGGCAGCATGGCCTTCACCACCTCAGGATGAGTTGGCGTGGTGGCAGCGTGATCCAGATATATCCTTCGCATCTAACCCTCTACTACCCCCAGCCCACTATAAAATTGCCACATCTCCATAAATCTTAAAGGATTTTAGCATTTAGATGTTACAATTCAAAGGTCAAAAATCAAAAATTAAGCATAAAAAGACAAAGATGAGAAGACGATATTTTTTCATTGGCAATCCCCTGGAGGGGTAATAAAATTGCCACATCCCCCTAGATTTTAATAGAATTTTAATATTTAGATGTTATGATTTAATTGGTTTTTGCATTGCCCCCCATTCTGTCCTTGCGAGGATGATGAAGTCAGCCGAAGCAATCTCGCGGAGGGGTAAGGGGCTTGTTGCGCCCCGACAAGTCTGGGCGTGGCTGGTAAATCAGGCAACTACCAGAAGCTGGAGACCAGAAGTAAGGAAGAAGATGGTTCTGTGGTATAGTGTATAAGGATTAAGTTGCTGGAGACAACTGGTTGTTGACCGATTTCTTCCAGCACCAATGGTTAGCGCCGGTGAAATCGGAGCAACTGCAAACTAAGAAGGAAGTTTGTTAACAATGAAAAGGATTGTTTTACTGATTGTGGCCAGTCTTTTGGTGATAGGGTTGGTTCTACCGGGCTGTGGTGAAGCAAAACCCGAGCCATTACTCTATGTCTTCGAAGGTGGGAAAATTAGCATCGGTGTAGCCGGGGAACTGAACTATACGGCTGGCGCGATGCAATGGGCAGGCGCCATGCTGGCGCAGGATGCAATCAACCGCAATGGTGGGATAGACATAGACGGCGTGTCCCAGATCTTGGAGTTAGTCCCGATAGAGACCGGTGAAGAAACCGTGGACCCTACCGGTCTCACTGGCGTATCGGCTCTTACGGCAGCGATAGATGGCGTGGACTTCATCCTCGGCGGTTTCCGGACAGAAGCCGTTGAGGTCTACCGATATGTGGCTATGGAGAAGGGGGTGATTTTCATCAACTGTGGTGCTGCCGCAGAGACGCTACAGCACAGCGTAGTCAATGATTACGCGGGCTACCGGTTCTGGTTCAAGGGCATGCCGCACAATGAGTATTTTTTGGGCCAGAGCGTTGTGAGGACACTGGGAGCGGTCGCAATAAGACTCAGAGAGGAAATGGGAGTAGCAGCTAATTATACGCTGAATGCCGTCATAATTGCTGACAATTTGGCATGGGCCTATGAGCAAGTAGTAGTTATCAAGGAACTGCTAGTGGGTATAAACGTGAATCTTGTCCATACCCCATATTGGGTAGATGCGACGGGAAGCACGGTAGAAATGCAGAATGTACTGACCTCAATAGCAAGCTTAGATCCCCAGTTTATCATCCCCATATTATCCGCGGATGCTGGCGCTCTCTATGATGTGCTGCGTGCATCTTATGTGCCGAATGCTATGTCGGTAGGCATTAACGTAATGGCCCAGCTTAAGAGCCCTTGGGGTGCCGGCAACCTTACCACAGCTCCCCCTGGTGGCCCCGCTTGTGCTTATGAAGTTATACTGGATACCTGGGCAGAGGGGCTAGAGCAGGTCCCCGGCAAGACGGGACCTTTCCTTACTGCGGTCATGAACTTTACCTCAGGAGAGTACCCACTCTATACTGCGGCTACCCATGATGCTCTTTTTGGTCTGAAAGAGGCTATCGAGGTGGTGGCGTGGTATGATGCGGAGGAAGGAGCTGCATACGCATGGGCTGATGACATTGTTCGATGGATGGAAGACCCGGCAAACGCCCAGGTGACCACAACTGGCTTGACCACCTATTATCCCCGGCCGGAAACCACAGCAGCCGGGAAGCCAGCACTCACCGAGGCCCAGGTACGCTCGTTGTATGATCTTGATAGCTATAACTATACGTATACGTATGACGCGAAGGACTGGACAATGCCGGCACATACCACTCATGACCTGGCCTACGGTCCTGGCCTCTTGACCGGCATTGGCGCCCAGTGGCAGTGGAACGCAGAGGCTGGTCAATGGAAGAAGGTGGGCGTCTGGCCAGTGGATTTCGGAGACGAATACGACGAGGCGTTGACTGACCAGTACGGCTGCTGGAACTTTGAGTACTCCGGCACGGTGGACCTCATAATACCGCAGAGTGTAATCGACCACCACAAGCCTGAGTAGAGACCGGAGCAAGGGCAGTAGCCCATTGATAGACCTGGCGGTGCCCCTGGGTTACCGTTCTTTTTTATCATCTGCCTCTGGTCATTGTGAGACTCTTTCCCCCTTGTGTCATTGCGAGGCACGATAGTGCCGAAGCAATTCCCTCCCCTTTGTCGTTGCGAGGAGTCGAAGGCGACGAAGCAATCTCTGGAAGGATGATTAAAGGGTCGAAGGGTCGAAGGTACGAAATCCTAAATTCCAAGCACCAAATCCCAAACAATAGAGGGGAAAATTTAATTCTTCTCATCAGAATACCAATGACCAAAACAGTTTAGAATTTTGATATTTGGGTTTGTTTGGAGCAATGACACCCCCTTCATGTCATTGTGAGGCTGACGTAGTCAGCCGAAGCAATCTTCCCCCACCTGTCGTTGCGAGGAGCCGAATGCGACGAAGCAATCTCTGGAGATTGCCACGCACCTTTCAGGTGCTCGCAATGACAAGAACCTCAAGTGGCTAGACATTACTGTAGAACGTAGCCAGAAAATTACCATGTATAAAGAGTACACCAAGAAAAATCTAAGGTTTCCTGTAAAAACAGATATGGCGTAAGATACTTTCAAAACGAATGCTCAAGGTTGGAGAAGCCCAGAGGGGAGGACTTATGCTATGAACTGAATACTGCAAGGTGGATGAAGAAGAGACTGAGTATCTACTTCATGGGTGGGAGGCAATAGCACATTTGCCGAATAATTTTGTCATGTTGGGGGCAAATAGTGATCTAGTTCAGATAGATGGGTGACACACAAGTTATGAAAGGACGCTATAATGGTTGCACTATGAATGTTTATGGCGAAATTCCGGGATATGGACGCCTGGCAAGTATCCCGGTGCTATCAAAG